>Ga0209985_10002826_pt1 | contig 15309 bp, 12 predicted proteins | sample NOAtaG_FD_187305 | JGI IMG/M metagenome (GOLD analysis project Ga0209985, IMG submission 187305) | Freshwater lake microbial communities from Lake Erie, under a cyanobacterial bloom - NOAA_Erie_Diel6S_1000h metaG (SPAdes) (version 2) | ecosystem: Environmental > Aquatic > Freshwater > Lake ...
CGCGCACCGACGCGTCGCGATCGGGCCAGTGGCCGTCGTACCAGGCGCGCACCGCGTGGACCTCGTGGCCCAAGGCGGACGCGCGGGCCGCCAGGACCATCGCGAGCGTGTCGGGAAAGAAGCCGGCGTCGCGCTCGCCGTAGGGCACCACGAAGGCGACCCGAAGCGGCGGACGCCGGCGCGACGGGACGAGCACCACGCCGCGATGGTACACTCCGGCCCGGCATGAGTCGCGTCATCTGGCTCATCCACGCGGCCTGCCCGAGCCGGTGCGCGTACTGCGCGATCGAGACGCAGCAGGCGCAACGCTCGCTCGGCCGGGACGACGCCGTCGCGGTCGCGCGAGACATCCTCCGGAGCGGCTTCCGCGAGGTCATCCTGGTCGGGGGCGAGCCGCTCCTCTACCCGCACCTGGCCGACGTGCTCGAGACCCTCCGCGGGCGGGCGCAGGTCGCGGTCTTCACCGGAGGGATCCCCGGCGAGCCGGAGCGGAGCGTCGAGCTCCTGCGGCACGGCGCGGACCGCGTCGTGTTCTCGGTCGACGTCGGGGTCGATGCGGAGAACGATCTCGTCCGCGGCCGCAAGGGGATCACCCGCGACGTCGAGCGGCTCGCCGAGGCGGTGCACGCGGCGCTGCCCGAGGTGGGCCTCTCGGTGAATACGGTCGTCTCGCGGGCGAACGTGCGGCGGCTCGGCACCGTGTGGCAGCGCTTCGAGCGCTTCGGGCTCGACTCGTGGTCGCTGACGCTGGCGGGCGACAACTTCGGGCAGAGCCCGGCCGGCTCGTTCGTCCCCCTGGCGGACCTCGAGGAGCTCTACCTGCGGACGTTGCCGCGCATGGCGCGCGCGCTGCGCGGTCGGGCCGAGCTGGTGGTGCTCCCGGTGCCGCTGCCGTTCCTCGAGCGCGGCCTGCCCATCGCGCACTGGGACCTCGCCGGAGCGGAGTGGGCAGAGGAGGTGCGGCGCGAGCTCGAGCGCTTCGCGCGGGGCGATCACAACGCCTCGTTCGTGGCGCAGCACGGCTGCCCGCTGGCCGGGCGCGACGTGACGATCGGGGTGAACGGCGAGGTGCATCCGTGCAGCCAGGCGCCGATCCTGAAGCCCGAGCACGTCGTCGGGCACGTGCGCGATGGGCTCTCCGCCGTGCTCGCGAGCGAGCGTGCGCGGGCCTTCGTCGAGGGCGTTCCGCACGCGCCGTGCCGTCGCTGCTGGGCCCCTTCCAACGTGCCACGGGACGAGCTCCGTCGCCTCGTCGCGAGGTCGCGGTGAGCGCCTCGGCGAGCAGCGAGGCTGCCTTCGCGGAGCGCCTGGCACGGCTCGAGGCCGCGATAGCGCGCGCGCCGGATCCGCTGCGACACCCCCTGGGCCTCACGTTCCGGCCGTTCGACACGGAACGACACCTCGCGAGCTGGGACCGGCTCGCGGCGCTCGCCGCCGAGGGGCGCCTGCACGACGGGCTCGTGCTCTACGTGCACATCCCGTTCTGTGCGCGGGTCTGCGGCTACTGCCTGCTCGCGTCACGGCCGACCGATGGCCGCGCGCGGCTGCGCAGGTACCTCGCGGCGCTCGAGCGGGAGATCGATCTCTACGCGCCGCGCGTCGAGCGGATGCGGGTGCGCACCGTGCATGTCGGTGGCGGCACGCCGACGCTGCTCACGGCGGACGAGCTCGAGGCCCTGCTGCGGCTCGTGAGGGAGCGTTTCCGGCTCGACGAGCGCGTCGAGATCGGGGTCGAGGCGCACCCGACGACCACGACCCCGGAGAAGATGGCCGCGCTCGCGAGGCAGGGCGTGGGCCGGGTCAGCTTCGGCGTCGAGACCTTCGAGCCCTCGGTGCTCGCCGCCGTGCAGCGCAGCGACCAAACGGGCGAGGGCGTGAGGCGGGCGGTGCGGGCGGCGCGGGATGCGGGGATCGGCCAGGTGAACATCGATCTGCTCGCTGGTCTGCCGGGCGAGTCGGTCGCGAGCTTCGCCGAGTCGGTGCGCCGGGCCCTCGCGCTCGAGCCCGACTCGATGAGCGTGAATCGGTACCTCGCCGAGAGCTCACCGCTCGCCGCGTATGGCTACGTCCCGGACGCCGAAGAAGACGCCCGCACCTCGTCGATGCTCCTCGAGGCCGACCGGGTCGTTCGCACGACCCGGCCTCCTACCCTCCCCAGCGAGCCCCTCGCGCACGCCGGCTTCGGGACGCAGTACGTCTGGGACCGCAGCGGACAGGCACGCGCCTACTTCCAGTCCGACATGATCGGTCCGTCCTCGGTCCTCACCCTCGGCCACGGCGTGCTCGGACACGTGCACGGCGGGACCTACTACACCTCCGGGGCCTCGCTCGAACGCTGGATGGACGTGCTCCTTGCGGGCGATGCTCCGCCGGTGCGCGTGCGCCCGCTCGGGATGCGCTTCGAGCGCGCGTTCTTCCTCACCGATCGCATGTCGCGGGGGGCGCTCGACCCCGCCGAGTACCGCGGCGTCTTCGGCCACGATGCAGGCCGCGCCTTCGGGCCCGAGCTCGCGTTCCTCGCCGCGCGTGGCCTCGTCGACGAAGCGTCGCCGGGGCGCTGGCGCAAGCGGCCTTCGCTCGCGTTCCAGGCGCTGCATCTGCTCGCGTTCTTGGTGGACCCGGGCGCCGGCATCGCCGAGAGCGAGGAGCCGGATTCCCTCGTCCTGGCAGCGGCGGGCGACACGGCAGCCGCGGCGCGCTCGCGGATCGTGGTGAGCGAGCTGCACGCCGCGCTCGATGGGCTCCGCGCGCTGCCGCGGCGGCCAGCCGGCATGCTGGAACTCGAGGTCACGCGCGCTCTCCGTGCCGAGGAGGCGAGCGCGCTTCGCGAAGCCGCCGAGCGCACTGGCTGGACGATCGCGGTGATCCGTCCCGACGACGACGCGGTGCTTCGTCAGTACGGCGCGGTCGGCGCCGAGGTGCCCCCGTCCGTGCTGTGGTGCAGGATCGCGATGGCTGCCGCGACCGCGGCACGGGAGCACGAGGTTCGCTCCCTCGTTCGCTGAGCAGCGCCGGATCGCGCGCCCGATGCAGCGCGGGCGGTTCGCGGCGGCGCGTCGCGAGGGGCCGAGGGGATGCGGCGTCGAAGAGCGCTACTTCGCCTCGCCCCAGCTTCCGCCGACGCCGATCTCGGCGACGAGCGGCACGGCGAGCGCGAACGGACGCTCCATCTCCTCCTTCACCATCGAGGAGAGCGCGGGCACCTGGGCCTCGGGGCACTCGAAGACGAGCTCGTCGTGCACCTGCAGCAGCATCCGCGCCCCCGGGGCGACCGCGGGCAGGCGCCGATCGATGGCGAGCATCGCGAGCTTGCAGAGGTCGGCCGCGGAGCCCTGAATCGGGGTGTTCGCGGCGATCCGCTCCCCTGCCGCCCGCTCGGTGTCGCTCCGCGACGAGAGCAGCGGGATGTAACGCCGGCGGCCGAGCAGCGTGGTCACGTAGCCGGTGCGGTGCGCCTCTTCGATGGTGCGATCGAGCCAGCGCCGTACCTCTGCGTAGTGGGCGAAGTACTGCTCGATGTACTGCTGCGCGTCCTTGCGCGGCACCCCGAGGATCTGCCCGAGCGCGGTCGCACCCTGCCCGTAGATGGTGGCGAAATTGACCGTCTTGCCGACGTTGCGCTGTTCCTTCGTGACCTCGTCGGGCGCCACGCCGAAGAGCACGCCCGCAGTGCGGCGGTGCAGATCGAGGTTCTCCGCGAAGGCCTCGAGGAGCCGCGGGTCGCGGGAGAAGTGCGCGAGCACGCGGAGCTCGATCTGGCTCCAATCGGCGCACACGATGCGCGTGCCGGACGGCGCGACGAAGGCCCGCCGGATGCGCGCGCCCTCGGGCGTGCGGACCGGCGTGCGCTGCAGATCCGGATCGGTGGAGATGATCCGCCCCGAGACGCCACTGGTCTGCTGGAAGCTCGCGTGGATGCGGCCGGTCTCGGGCGCGACGGCCTCGCGCAGCACGGTCGTGTAGGTGCTGATCAGCTTCGCGAGTTCGCGCTGCTCGAGCACGAGGCGAGCGATTTCGTGCTTGGGCGCGAGACGCTCGAGCACCTCGGCGTCGGTGGAGTAGCCGGTCTTCGTCTTCTTCACGACCGGCAGCTTCAGCTCCTCGAAGAGCACGTCGGCGAGCTGCTTGGTCGATCCGATGTTGAACGGATGCCCGGCGAGCCCGTGGATGCGCCGCTCGAGCTCCGCCTTGCGGCCTTCGAACTCGACGCCCATCCGGTCGAGATCGTCCGGGTCGACGCGGACGCCCGCGATCTCCATCCGCGCGAGCACGTACGCGAGGGGAAGCTCGACCGCGTGCAGGTGCGCGAGCTGCCCGCGCTCGCGCAGCGCGGCGAGCAGCGGCGCGCGGAGCGCGAGGACCACGTCGGCGAGCTGCGCGGCGTACCCTGCCGCCGCGGCGATCTCGACCTCCGCGGGCGAGCGCTCCCCCTGACCGCTGCCGACGAGCGACTTCAGCGAGGGCACCGAGCGCTGCGCGTGTTCCTTGCCGACCTGCTCGAGGCGGTGCGGGATGCCGCGCTCGGGGTCGACGAGGAAGGAGCCGATCATCGTGTCGAGCAGCCCCTCCTCGCCGTCCGGCGCCCCGAGCGTGAGCCCGTGCCGGGCGCAGAGGATCGCGAGCTGCTTCACGTCGTGCACGACCTTCGGTCGCGACTCGTCGCTCAGCACCGGCCGCAGCAGCTCGACGGCCCCGGGGCCGAGCGCTCCGCCGCTCCCGAGAAAGGGCAGGTAGAGCGCAGGCCGCGAGGCGCAGCGGAGCGCGAGGCCGACGAGCGCTGCGTGGTGCACGCGCGCGACCGGCGCAAAGAGCGGCATGAAGGCGGTCGGCTCGTCGGGCCAGGCGTCGAGCGCGGCGCGCGCCGCAGCCTCGTCCTCGGGGATCTGCACCTCGATGTCCGGCTGATCGCCGATCTTCGCCTCCGCCCCCGCGCCGAGGAGCGAGAAGAACTCGAGCTCGGTGTGCAGCGCGTCGATCTCGGCCGGGTCGGGCGTACCGAGCGCCAGCCCGTCGAGGCCGCCCTCGAGCGGCGCGTGGGCGTCGACGGTCGCGAGCTGCTTGTAGAGCGGCACCTCGGTCGCTGCCGCCTCGATCGACGCCTTCTGCTTGCCCTTCAGCTCGGAGGCGTGCGCGAGGACCCCCTCGACGGTGCCGTATTTCTCGAGCAACGCAGCCGCACCCTTCTGCCCGATCCCCTCGACGCCGGGGATGTTGTCGACGGCATCCCCCATGAGCGCGAGCAGGTCGGGGATGCGCGCGGGCGGCACGCCCCACTTCTTGCGGACGAGCTCCTCGTCGTAGGTGACGTCCCGCATCGTGTCCTGCATGCGGACGTGGGGGCCGACCATCTGCGCGAGATCCTTGTCGCCCGCCACGATCAGCACCTCCATGCCCGCCTCGGCGCCCTGTCGGGCGAGGGTCGCGACGACGTCGTCGGCCTCGAAGCCGGGCACGCGCAGGATGGGGAAGCGGTAGGTTTGGATCAGCCGATCGATGTGCGGCATCTGCACCCGCAGTTCGGTGGGCGTCGGCGGCCGCTGGGCCTTGTAGGCAGGGAACGCCTTCTCGCGGTGCGTGGGCTCGGGCGTATCGAAGACCACCGCGCCGCGCTCGGGCGCGCGGCCCGCGAGCAGCTTCCGGAACATCAACGCGAAGCCGTAGATGGCGTTCGTCGGCAGGCCGCCCTTCGTGCTGAGGCTCGACGGCAGCGCGAAGAACGCGCGGTAGAGGAGCCAGCTGCCATCGACGAGGACGAGCTTGTCTCTGCGCGACATGGGCGCGGAGCGTACCCCACGCGGCGATCCGGCGTTCAGCGGCCCCGCCGAGCGCGGCGGCGGGCCCCAGCGCGGCGCGTCCTTCTGCCGTCCGGCCGCTCCGGATCGACCTCGGGCGCCACCTCGGAAGGCGGCGCGCTGAACCACGCGCTCGCCTCGACGACGTCCTCGAGCCCGGTGCGGCCCCGCCGCTCGGCGTCGGCCAGCGCGCTGCTGCCGCGCAGCCACGGGTGGTGCGGGCCATCGTCGCGGCAGCGCGGCAGGTCGCGCGCATCGCAGTAGATACGGATGTGGAAGTGATCCCGGTGCCGGCCTCCGCGCGGCGGCTGGTAGAGCACCTCCGAGGCGCGGGCGAGCAGTTCGGGCTCGGCGCCCTGGCGCGCCCCCTCCGCGAGCAGCCTGCGGCGCAGCTCGCGCGACACGAACATGTACTGCACCGGGGCCTCCGCCTGCGTGAGCAGGTGGGCGACGAGGGCCCAATTGCGCGCATCGTCGAAGCGCCAGCTCGGCTCCCTCCGCGTCGTCCCCATCGGGCCGAAGTCCATGAAGCGGCTCGCTTCGACCGGGTGGCCCTCGAGGTCCACGACGTAGAAGCCGACGTCCACGTCGCGGCCGCTCTGGTGCGAGCGGTGCGGACGGAAACGCCCGCCGGCCGGCCGGGACAGATCCCCGACCGTGAGGCGCGCGCCGGGGAGCCGCTCCCAGACGTGATCGGCGGCGGCGTGGAGCGCTGCCACGAGCTCGTCGGTGCCATGGTGGTGATCGGTGTCGGGGCTCTTGAACCGGAGGTGTTCCCCTTCGCGCAGCTCCGCGCCGTGCACGAGGCGGCCGCGGTTGTGCCGTCCGACCGAGACGCTGCTCGGATCGCCCGCCTCCGCCGCGCGGGCGCCGCGTCGCGTCCCCCGCCCGCCCCGCGCCGTTCGGGCACGCCGGCGCGGCGCGCGCTCCTCGGCCGCCGCCGCGCCGTCCGAGGGCCCATCCGCCGGCGGCTGGGCCCACGCGATCGCGCCGAAGAGCACGACGAGCGCCGGGAGCGCGGAAGGCAAGAGTCCGCTCGACACGACCGCACGCACGGCGGACCGATGGTTTCACGGCTCTCCGCAGGCCGGCAACCCCGACCTGACCGCGCCCGCCCGCTTGACATGCTGCCTCGCTCGGCTAGCTTCCGGACCCTTTTTGCGCCGGCTCTGCCGGCCTCAGCACCGAGAGCCATGGCCAACGTCGACTCCGCCAAGAAGCGCATCCGCCAGACCGAGAAGCGCACCGCCCGCAACAAGCACGTCAAGACCACCGTCCGGACCCTCGTGAAGAAGGTCCGCAGCGCGCTCGCCTCGGGCGACAAGGCGGCCGCCAAGACCGCCCTCGCCGACGCGGTGCAGCGGATCGACCAGGCCGTGGTGAAGGGCGTCTACCACAAGAACGCCGGTGCCCGGTACGTCTCGCGCCTCTCGGCGCAGGTCGGCGCGCTCCAGGGCTGAGTCCCGTGGGGCACGCGGCCGCTGCGGCGGCCCATGCCGGTGACGCGACAGGTCGGCGGGTCCTCCCGAGCAGGGCGGCCCGCCGTCGTCGTTTCTGCGGGCGGCCTCGGAACGCGGACGGTGGCATGGTGCTGCCATGCGCGCCCTCCTCTTGTCCCTCCTCGCTGCGGTCGGCGTCGCCTGCGGCAGCGACGACGGCAGCCCCGGCAGCGATGGCGGGCTCGACGCTCCGGCATCCCTGCCCGCCTGGCCCCACGATCTGCCGGCCGCCTCCGAGCTCGGCGCGCTCCGCGGCTTCACCCGCGCGCGCGCCATCGTGCACCTGCACTCTCCGCTCTCGCACGACGCATGCGACGGCGAGGGGTGGGTCGACGGCCGGCTCGCCGACGCTGGCTGCCTCGAGCACCTCCGGAGCGCCGCCTGCACCCTGCGGATGGACGCGCTCTTCCTCACCGACCACGCGCCGCACATCGAGGAGGCGGGCTTCGCGGACGCGCTCTGGGCGAGCGGTCCAGGCGACGAGCTGATCCGGGATGCGGCGGGCGACGCGATCGCCGCGCACTGGGCGTGCCCCGACGGGCGCCGGGTGCTCGTCACGGTGGGCGCGGAGAACGACCTGATGCCGGTCGGCCTCTTGCGGCACCCGGTCGAGCCGACTGACCCCACGGCGCTGGCGGCGGCCTACGACGCGAGCGGTCCGGAGGCGGCGGCGCGCTTTCGGGAGGCGGGTGCGCTGGTCTTCGTCGCGCACACCGAGGGCCGCTCGATCGCGTCGCTGCGCGAGACCGCCCCCGACGGCATCGAGATCTACAACACCCACGCGAACATCGACCCGGACATCCGCGAGACCTTCCTCGGTCTGCCCGCCTTCGGGTTCATCGAAGCGCTCACCCGCTTCTCGAGCGGCGGCAGTCGGCTCGAGCCCGACCTCTCCTTCCTCGCGTTCTACTCCGAGAACGAGCCCGCGATCGACACGTGGGACACGCTCCTCTCCGAGGGCATGCGCCTCGTCGGGACCGGCGGCTGCGACGCGCACGAGAACGCGTTCCCCACGACGATGCCCGACGGCGAGCGGGGAGACAGCTACCGCCGGATGATGCGGTGGCACACGCACCACCTGCTCGTGCGCGGGACGGATCGGTCGGAGGTGCTCGAGGCCCTCGGCGCCGGACGGCTCTACGTCGCCTTCGAGGCCCTCGGGACACCGGTGGGCTTCGACTTCCACGCGCAAGAGACCGACGGGAGCGTCGTCGAAATGGGCGGAACCGCGCGCACGGGCAGCACGCTGCGCGTCGTGCGGCCGAGCCTGCCCGAAGGGTTTCCCCACGAGCCCGCACCCGAGATCTCGCTGCGGGTCCTGCGCGCGGCACCGGGCGGAGCGGTCGAGGTCGCGTCGGGCGCGGGCCCGAGCCTCGAGCACGAGCTCCGCGAACCGGGCGCCTACCGGGCCGAGGTGCGCGTCGTTCCGGAGCACGCGCGGCCCTACCTCGGCCGGTCGGCCGACGCGCTGCTCGCCGAGCGGGTGTGGATCTACGCCAACCCGATCTACGTCGAGTGAAGGTCCGGCTGCGCGCGGGCATGCCATCTGCGAGAGTCGAGGGGTGAGCGGGACGCCTCAGCGCATCGATCGCTACGTCCTCGAGCAGGAGCTCGGGCGGGGAGCGTCCGGCACGGTGTACCGGGCCATGCACGCGGTGATGCGAAGGCCCGTCGCGCTGAAGGTGCTGCACACCGAGCGCACTTCGTCGCCCGCCGCGCTCGAGCGCTTCCTCGGCGAGGCGCGCGCGGTCGCAGCGATCGGCAGCCCGAGCATCGTGCAGGTCTTCGATGCGGGCGTGACGCCGGACGGCAAGGCGTTCGTGGCGATGGAGCTCCTCGAAGGCGAGGACCTCGCGGCCTGCCTCGCCCGCACGGGGCCGGTCTCTGCCGGACGTGCGATCGAGATCGGAAGCGGCGTGTGCCGTGGGCTCGCCGACGCCCACGCGGCGGGCATCGTGCACCGCGACCTCAAGCCCGCGAACCTCTTCCTCCACGCGGCCGACGCGGGCCCCACCGCCCTCAAGATCCTCGACTTCGGCGTCAGCAAGACGATGCACGCCGACGGAACGTCGCTCACGGTGAAGGGCGCGGTCGTCGGGACCCCGCAGTACATGGCGCCGGAGCAGTTCTCGAGCGTGGCCCCGATCGACGCGCGGGCCGACCTGTACTCTCTCGGTGTCGTGCTCTACCAAGCGCTTACAGGGGTGCTGCCCCACGACGCACCGAGCGTCGCGAGCCTCATCGCGGCGAAGCTGACCGAGTCGCCGCGGCCGCTCGGGGCGCTCCGGCCGGACCTCCCATCCGCCCTCGTGGCGGTCGTGCACCGGCTGCTCGCGATCGATCCTGCCGCACGCTTCGCCTCGGCCGCCGAACTCGACGACGCGCTCGCCGCGCTGGCCGCTCCGGCGCCTGGCGCGCCTCCGTCGCCCCGACCGGCACCGAACGCGGCGACCGCGACGGCACCGCCGATCGCATCGCTCCCGGCCCGACGCAGCGTGGAGGAGCTGCCGGGGATCGTGAACACGACGCGGGGCGCGGCGCCGGGCACGACCTCCCTGCCCTTCGCGCGGCTGCTCGTGATCGCGATCGTGCTGCTGCTCGCGGTCGGAGGCGTGGTGCTCGTGGGCAGCGCGGTGCTCGCAGGCCTCGCGTTCTTCGGGGCGACCCACACCTCGGAGCTCACCCCGCGGGCGCCGGACGGTGCCGCGGCACGGCCGGACACGCCGCGCGCCTAGTGCGCCGGGCTCGTGGTAGCTTTTCCTTCGTGCACATCCGCGGAATCACGAAGGCCGACTTCGACTTCGTCGTGTCCGTCCTCGACCGCTGGTGGGGCGGGCCCTCGCGGGAGCTGGCGCACCCGATGTTCTTCCACGAGCTCGGTGCCCACGCCCTCGTCGCCGAGGAAGACGGCCGGACGATCGGCTTCTTGCTTGGTTTCCTCACCGAGATCGCGCCGCGCACGGCCTACGTCCACCTCGTCGGGATCCACCCCGACCATCGTCGCCGCGGGATCGGCAAGGATCTCTACGCGGTCTTCCTCGAGCGGGCGCGCGGCGACGGGGCGGTGCGCTCGAAGGCGATCACGAACGTCGGCAACGAGGGGTCGGTGGCCTTCCACCGCGCGCTCGGCTTCGAGGTGAGCGAGCAGGCCGACTACGCCGGCCCCGGGCGTGCGCGGCTCGTCTTCACCCGCGAACTCTGAGCGCGCGATCGCTGCTCAGGGCTCGTGCAGCATGGGCGGGCGAAGCTGCATGAAGCGCTCGATGGCATTCCGCTCGGCCTCACCGAGGGACAGAAAGCGCAGGCCCATGCCCGGCTCGGCCCCGCTTCCGTCCGGCGGGCGCACCCACGCCACGATCGCGGACGCCTGGACGCTGGTGGCGACGCCGCCCATCGCCGGCAGGACGAACGTGACGTGCACCTCGGTACCGACCGGCCGGGGCGTGTAGGTCGCGACGAAGAGCCCCCCTTCGCTCAGGTCGCCGCTGATCCCCGCGAAGAACTGGGTCGCCGAGTAGAGGCCGATGTCGACCTGGAACGCCGCGCGCTCTTCGCCGCGGCGCTCGGGGGGGACCGAGCCGCGGCGCCCCTGCTCGTCGACGAGCCCGGCGTCGGGGTCCGGATGCAGCGAGAGCGCGTGCCGCCGAACGCGCTCGGGGGTGCGTCCCGCCGGCGGCGTCATCGATGGATCGCCGGGCCGCGTGGCCCCTGGCGCCGCGAGCGGGCGCTCGAAGGCGAGCGCGGGCGGCCCGAGGGGATCGGGGTCGGACGCTCGCTGTTGCTGCAGCGCGCGCTCGAGCCCGGCCCGCGCCGGGTAAAGCGTCGCGAGGCCCCGCGCGAGCATGGCGCCGACCTCGTCCATCCCCCGCGACAGCTCCGGCGCGTGCAGCCGCGACAGCACCCCGGACATCACCGCGCTCGCCTCGCGCAGCCGGTCCCGCAGCGCCTCGCCCTGATCGAGCTCGGCCCGGAACAGGGCCTGGGTCGCGAAGGTGAGATCGTCGGCGAGCTGCGCGTCGGCACCCTCGAGCAGCGGGACGGCGTCCGCGAGCAGCCCACGCGTCGTCCGCGCCGCGTCGAGGGCGGCCTGCTCGAGACCTTCGGGGGACACACTCATCGGGCCTTCGGAGTCGGCGGGACCACGGCGGGAGCGCGGGGCCGGCGTCCTCAGTCGTCGTAGAAGATCGGCCGGCGCTTGCGGACGAAGCGGAGGATGAGCTCGCGCTGCTCGGCATCGAGGCGGTCGAACTGGATGCCCATGCCCGGCTCGCTGTCCATGCCCATGTCCATCGGGTCGCGGACGAAGCGGACGAAGCCGCTGACGTACGTCTCGAAGCCGCCGGGCAGGGTGATGAGCGCGCGGACGGGCGTGCCACGGGCGAGGATGCTGTAGGTCGCCGCGAACACGCCGCCCTCGGCGATCTCTCCCGAGAAGCCGACGTAGAAGTTCGACTCGGTGTTCGCGCCGATGTTGACCTCGACGTTCTCCGTCGGCTTGCTCGCGTCGCGGTAGGCGGCGAGGCGCGCGGCAGGCGCCAGCGAGGGCGCCGCCGGCGGCTGTGCAGTGGCCGCGAACGGCGACGCGGCGAGCGGCGGGGCAGGCGCCCTGTGCGAAGGCGGCGCGTAGCCGGGGGCGGGCTGCGCGAAGCCCGGAGCGGGCGGTACCACCGCGGGAGGCGGCGCGTAGGCCGGAGCCGCGGGGCCCGCCGCCGCGGCGGGCGCAAAGCCGGTCGGCGCCGGGGCCGGGGCACCCATCATCGGCGCCGTCCCGCCGGCCGCAGCGGGGCGCATCGAGGGCGCGGTCGTGAGCGGATAGAGCAGCGACATCGACTGGGCGATGCCCTGCGTCGCCACCTGGATCCCGCGGTGCTGCCCGCGCACGTCTTGGAGCAGCGCGAGGGTCTGGCCGACCATCCCGAGCGCCGCCTTCACCGAGGCCTTGCCGTCCTGCTCGGACGAGGCCCGCTCCGCATCGAAGAGCGCGCCGACCGCCTGCGCGATGTTCTGCGCGATGTTCATCACGTCCGGCGGGATGTTCGGATCTTCCTGCAACGCGGCCAGCGCGCGTCCGAGGTTTTCGCGCGCCGTGCGCGCCGACTGTGCACCCGAGTAGGTCATGGCGTTCCGAGTTCCGGCGCAAAGTGCCGGAGCGGGATGGTGCACCGACTCGGCCCCGCGCCGCAAGGAGAGCCGCGCGGCCGCGCCTGATATGTTCGGACGATGCGCTGGCTCTCCCCCCTCGACGACGGGCCCGCCGCGAGCGCGTGGCTCGCGGGGCCGCGCGTCGATGGAGCGATCGCGCGGGCCTCCGCCGCCGTGCTCGCGGCGCGCGGCGGCGCGCTCCGCGCCCACGGCCTCACGCACGTGCTCGCCGAGCTGCACGGCCCGAGCGCTGCGTCGCACGCCGTGATCGATCGCTCGGCCTTCGAGGGCGCCCCCGCTCCCTTCGATGAGGTACTCGCCGCCCTCACCCACGCGCGCAGCTTCGGCCTCGCGCCGATCGTGCTGAGCCGCGTCGGCCGTTCGAACGCCCGCGTGCTCCGCGAGCTCGGCGCGCTCGTCCGCCGACTCGGCGCGGTGCGCTGGATCCTGCTCTTGCCCTGGCATCCGCCCGCGCTCGTGCCGCCCCAGCTGCCGCGCGCCGCGCTGAGCATGCCCTTCGCCCTCGAGGCCGCGCAGCGCACCACCGCGGCGGGCACCCCGAGCGTCCTCGTCGGCGCGCCCCTCTGCCTCGTCGGACCGCTCAGCGCGCTCGCCGCTCCCGGCGCCGGCGCGGGGGGCGGCCCCTGCGATGGCTGCGCGGCGCGCTCCCGCTGCGGCGGGCTCGGCGCGGGCTACTCGGACCTCTTCGGCCACGCCGAGCTGCGCGCGCTCGCGGCGATGCCCACGCTCGCCGCCGATCCGCTCACCGAGCTCGTGCTGAGCGGGCTGCCGTCCGCCTGATCAGCCGGCCCGCAGCGCGTCGAGCTTCTTGAGCAGCGCCGGCAGCGAGATGGCACCCTTGTAGGTGAGGAGCGCGGCGTGCGGGCTCTCGAGCGCCTCCTCCGAGACCCGCAGCCGATCGCTCGCGCAGAAGACGATCTTCTCCGGCACGAGGCCCTTCTCCACCTGCTCGATCCGCCGCCAGAGCGCGTCGCGGCTCCAGTAGCCCATCAGCTCGAGGTAGACGCGCGCCCCATCCGCATGCGTGAACACGAGGTCGGGGACGATCGCCGCGCCGGCGGTGCCCACGAGCACGGCGTCGGCCAGCTCGGCCCGCCACGGCTGCGGCTGCGCGGCGAGCTTGCGGAGCAGCACGGCGAGCTCCTCGGGCACCGGCGGCCCCTCGGCGGGCTCGCGGCGGCGCGGCCCCTCGACGACGAAGCGGAGCGGCAGCCGCTCCTTGCCCCAGCGCACGTCGGCCACGATGCGGTGCTCGCCGGTGGCCTCGATCCACGGCAGCGCGAGCGCGAGCGCGAGGCCGTACTTCGTCGTCGACTCGAAGAGCGAGAAGGGGCCGTCGAGGCGCAGGTGCACCGCGCCGAGCCCGAGCGTGCGGGCCTCGAAGAGCAGGCGCAGGAACTTCAGCTTGCGGAGCAGCGAGCGCAGCGCGGCGCGATCGGGGTCGCGCAGCTCGACCGCGACCTCGGTGGCGCGCAGCAGCACCGCCTGCCGCTGGGCGAGGTCGTAGCCCTCGACGAGCGCCGGGGCGCCGCCCGGCACGAGCTCGCCCGGCTGCCTCGGGCGCACGACGTGGGCGCTCTTCAGATCGCAGAAGAGCGCCTGGTCCACCGCCTCGGGCGAGAGGCCGAGCGCCTCGCCCGCCTCGGCGAGCACGCGCGCGCGGTCGAAGCTCCCGTCCCGCCGTGCCGCGGTGGCCCGGAGGAAGACCGCGCGCCGCACCTCGACCGGATCGGTCGCGGTCTCGACGTCGAAGGCGAGCCGATCCTCGACGAGCTTCACGAGCCCGTCCTTCAGCTTGCGGTCCCGCGGCGCGACCTCGATCGCCTCGAAGGCCGCCTCGAGCTCCTGCCGGCTCTGACCCACCATCCCCTCGGCGGTGGTCACGAGCTCGCGGGCCAGGGCCTCGGCCTCGGCCGCGCGCCCGCCGAGCGGCACCAACACGAGCTGCCCCTTCTGCCGCCGCGCGTGCACGAGCTCGGGCGTCAGCATCAGCGGCCCTCCGGCTCGGACCAGCGATCGGGCGGCGGCCCGTCGTAGGCGCTGTGCTCGCGCCGCCGCTCGCTCGTGAACTGCTCGGCCGTGCCCGCGGTGACGAGCTCGTAGAGGAGCGCGAACTTGCCGTCCTTCTTCCGGAGGATGCGGCCGAGGCGCTGCACGTGCTCGCGCACCGAGCCGCTGCCCGAGACCACGATGGCGACGTTCGCGTCGGGCACGTCGACGCCCTCGTTGAGCACCTTGCTCGTCGCGACCGCGCCGTAGGTCCCCTCGGAGATGCCCTTCAGGATCTCGCTCCGCTCGCGCACCTTCGTCTGGTGGGTGATCGCGGGAATCAAGAAGCGCCGCGACAGCTCGTAGCAGCTGGCGTTGTCCTGGGTGAAGAGCAGCACCCGGTCGTCCTTGTGCTCGCGGAGCAGCCGCGCGACGTAGTCGAGCTTGGCCGGCGCGGTGAAGGCGAGCTCGCGCTGCCGGCGGTAGGCCTGCATCGCGCGCCGCCCCTCGGCGCCCCGGGCGCTGAGCCGGAGGAACTGCTGCCAGCCGTCGGGCGCCGACATGCGGATGCCGTTCTTCTGCACGAAGGCCCGGTAGATGCCCCGCTCCTTCTCGTACTCGAGCCGCTCGTGCGGGGCGAGGTCGACCGAGACGTGCACGGTCTCGTACTCGGCGAGGAAGTCCCCCGAGAGCTCCACGATGTCGCGCCGGAGGACCGTCTTGCCGACGAGCTCGACGAGGTCGCTCTCCCGCCCGTCCTGCCGCTCCGGCGTCGCGCTGAGGCCGAGGCGGTAGGGCGCGATCGCGTGCCGCGCCGCGAGCGAATAGGTGGGCGTCGGCAGGTGGTGGCACTCGTCGAAGACGAG
>Ga0209985_10002828_pt1 | contig 15304 bp, 14 predicted proteins | sample NOAtaG_FD_187305 | JGI IMG/M metagenome (GOLD analysis project Ga0209985, IMG submission 187305) | Freshwater lake microbial communities from Lake Erie, under a cyanobacterial bloom - NOAA_Erie_Diel6S_1000h metaG (SPAdes) (version 2) | ecosystem: Environmental > Aquatic > Freshwater > Lake ...
AAACAACAGCAATCTATAGGGATTTTAAGAAATCAACAGCAATTTCTAAGGGATATAATGTTGGTCTTTGGTAGATAAATGAAGTTACACCGCAAGTGTATCCCACAGTTTTGTTTATTGGTTAGTGGTGAGGTAACGATCTGATAATGGGAGGTAACCAACCATCTTCGAGACGTAAAAAGAGCCATCTTATTTTTAAGAAGACAAATTTGCGTGTATTCTTTCTGAACTCAAATGTAAGATCGTGAACAGTGAAAGGTTCCTACTTATATATTTTGATTGTGCTTTATTACTTTAATTTTTTCAGGGGGGTTGGAGAGGGCCCTGTTCCCCCCGGAACTGTGGAACGTTTATGAGAGGGATATGAAGACCAGGTATTTGTCTCGATGTGTCATGTGTTTATTTTATGTATCTCGCCCATCCTCGAGAAAAGTAAATAGTAACCGATATTTTCCAACCTCTACAAGTGAAGGTACCTTCCAGCATCTGGTCATTTTGTTTTATTTTATGTCAACACTTATCTGATTTTTTCATTTTTTCTCAATGCATTTCTGTACACTGCACGACTGCACGTACACTATTCAGAACATCTGCCAAATGTTATTTCCATAGTTGCGGAGCGGATCCGGATTTGTATTGGGATCCGGATTGGATTGGAATAAGTTCATGTTTTGAAGTGTTGGATGGCCTCTTTAGAGAGCTGAAGGCATTCTTCTGTAACTTGGATGTTCTTTATGGAGGCTTAGGGATAGGTAAATTGTAGTTTTTGATAATATAAAAAATCAGCTGTAATCTAATTAAATTTTTTTGTCATTAAAACCTTGGTCCGGATCGGTATTCAGCCTAAAATGTTGGTTCCGGATGAAATTAATGCTGAACGGAATCCGCAACCCTGGTATTTCCCCTTTCTTTGGCTAAGGCTAATAGCCTAATACAGTCAATAGAACATAGGGATTCACTGTGCCTTTCAGAAAGCTCGATTTACCTATTTTACTTGTTAAATTATAGGACAAACAACTGTAGTGAGTCCTACAACAGCAGGTTCAATTGTGCCAACAACAATACAAAACAGGGGTTCTATCGTCTTCTTAACACCTTGAGAAGGTAACGGTACTGTATCCATTTATTTACCGAGATACCTTATTGTTTTGTTAATTTGTTGAACCATTTTTAAATATTGGGCTCCCGGCGGCAGACAGCCAGCCAAATTGTTTGAAATGCGTACACAGAGGAACTCGGACGAAGGCGATATTATTGTAATTCATACAGATTTAATTTGCATTGAGGACTGAGGACAACTCTGACTCCCAGACAGAGTTTCCTCGAAAAAATTATTCGGAATCACACCTACATCCCGATCCTATAACTATAAGTAATCCACTAAAAAATTCGGAACTGGCTATTCTTCTGTAATATTTCGGAAAACAGAAAACAGATCTCAGAATATTATCGGCTTCCTAAATTTTTATGCCATGCATCTGGGCGTCAAAATCACTGGTTCCTGCTGTACATTGAACTTTACTGTGCCCGAATTTATAGACCCTGTTTTCGCGAAAACCAGCTAAAACGCTCGTTTTCTATTATGTGAAAACGAGCGTTTTGGGCTTGTTTACGTGAAAACTGGGTCTATAAATTCAGGCACTGTACTGTACAGGCTTTCATATCACCCTGTATACATTAGATCAGCCGATTCAGAAACAGTCAACTTAAAGTAATATTATTAGTGAGGAGAGGAGTGTCGTGAACACCATTGCCAATCAAATGGCCGGTGTGCCAGGCAACAACAGTAAACAGGCCTGGATTCGGTTTCAGAAACGCTATGACAGGTTAGCTCTTCTATTGACATACACATGAAAAGTTTATGGATGCTCATTCCATGCACAGTAATCTTTTATATCTATTCAATGAAAGATTGTACAGATGTGGTAAAAATTGGATTTTGCCGCAACAGATCTATGCAAACCGGTTTTTCTGGGACTCTCATTGGCTGGAAATGTTGGCAAACAACTCCTGTCCCACTATATGGGAGTTATTCCGCGTAGTCTTAAAGGTACACAAGATTGAGATTTTTTTTGCTTCGATTTTGAAATTTGTATTAGTTCTTTACTAGTTATGTCAAAATATGAAGATTTTGGAAAAAAAATTTTTGATCAGGCCATTTTTGGGGGAGATACGATTTTTCCGCTTAGTCTGGGACTAAGCGGAATCGAGTTTAGCTTAGTCTGAGACTAAGCAGAATCGAGTTTAGCTTAGTCTGAGGCTAAGGAGAATCAAGTTTAGCTTAGTCTCAGACTAAGCAGAATCAAATTTAGCTTATACTTATACTACTGCATTCTGCTTAGTCTGAGACTAAGCTTAACTCGATTCTGCTTAGTCTGAGACAAGCCTAACCGGGATTCCGCTTAGTCTGAGACTAAGCTAAACTCGATTCCGCTTAGTCTTTGACTAAGTGGAAGAAAATTTGACATTTTGACCCCAAATCAACACATAAAGTCGTCCCTGGAGCATTTAATTGATTGAATTTTCAAAAAACGAGTATTGGGTCATATTTAGGGTCCAAAATTGAAGAAAGAAAGAAATTTTTTTTGACCTAGCTCAAAAAATTTTTTTCATTCCCCTAGTCTTAGGACTAGCGGAAAAATCGTACCTCCCCCAATAATGGCCCAATTTAAAATTCTTTTTTGTAAAATCTTAATATTTTGACATTACTAACAAAGAAATAGCGCAAATTCCAAAATAGGAGTCAAAAAATTTCTCAATCTTGTGTACCTTTAAGACTAAGAGGAATTTTAAAAAATGTTAAGATCAGCTAATTTTTTTTATTTTTAACACATATGACCTTTTTATATTTGCTAACAATAGATATTTGTATAAAACATTAATATTTTAGCAAAAACTAACAATGAAAAGTACAAAATTATAAATCGGAGCCAGAACAATTCTCATTCTTGTGTACGTTTACCTTTAACTTTAACGCCGACATATCTACAGTGTCCGATGTTTTAAAGAAATTTGGAAGGTAGGTAAGGTAGGTGAGGTAGGTAAGGTAGGTAGGGAAGGTTTATTCATGCCCACATGGAGTCAGCTGTGATTGCCGGTCCACTAAGGAATTCTTGCTATCTCCTGGCAAGATTTTCTGTCTATGTTAGCACCTTATTTGGCTTGAAGAAAATTGATATTTATATGACGTTAAATATCTGTATCCAAAATTAAACTGTTTCCAAATTTCCACAACAAAATTGTTCATTTATTTTTTCACCATTTTTGTTAGACTGCTGTAAAATCTGGTAGAGTATTGGCAACTGCTACTCACGCAACCTACCTTCCTTACCTACCTTACCTACCTTACCTACCTTACCTACCTTACCTACCCTACCTACCTTACCTACCTTACCTACCTTACATACCTTACCTACCTTACCTTCTAAATTTGTTAAAAACACCGGGCACTGTACGTTCAGTACATCATGACATACAGTTTGTTTGCCACTGCGCATGCTTTGGATCTTGTTTCAGCTAATATTTTTGTTGTTGTTAAATGTTGTTTAGACTTAAGACCAAATTCCAAGCGCGCGAAATTGAACTGGGCGAATTTTGGAACACGGTCAGCAAGTAAGTACATATTATTGTCTTAGTAGGTACAGTTTTGCTATTTCGTCAGAGTTACCTTGTCTCCTCGAAGCAAGCAAGCAAACCATATCTTTGTTTTTGTTCTGACAGACATGCTTAAAGGAACTGCCTCACGAGATTGGATCGGGCCATACAAATACAAAGTCTTAATAGAGCAAGCACATGTGTCGCCGCTGTCGCGTGGATTCTCGCACACGCAAGCCAATTTTGCACGCGCTAGCAGCCAGTTGCGTGCAATGCAAAGCCGACAGTTTTTTTATCATTAAGCCTAGGCTTGTGATACTGTAAGTTAATGCACTCGTCTAAATTTTAAACAATTTCAGAATGATGAAGCTCAATCCTTCCACCAAGGCTTCCAAGGCTTCCAAGTGAAAATCCTCTCGGCCAATCATCCCACGCCATATCGGCCGTAACTTGGACCGAGGGGAGGTTATCAAAAGACTCTCGCGGACAGCCGCCAAGTGACAAACCTCAGACAATGGTATTGCACCCATCTTGTTATGGTCCAGCCAATGAACAGTTACTCTATGCATTGTAGGTACATTTGTGTGAATTTTAAGATTTTTTCAAGCATGATCCAGTTCAAAATGCCCAAGTGAAAATCCTCTCGGCCTATCGTTCTCCGCCATATCGGCCGTAACTTGGACGGACGAAGGGGAGGACGTCTAAAGGCCGCATATTGTTTAAAAATGGTGCTAAATATCCCTCGGGCCTAGACTAACAAATAATCACGTTTCTTATTTCGGGCTATTTTCCTTTTATTTGCTAGAGTCAACTGGCCTTAGGTAACAGACTGAAAAGATGCCCATACTGCCTGTGATTTACAAATATCTCCACTTACGTATTTTCCATTGCTGCCGTGTAAGCCTATAAGCATTTTATCCTAATTCGAGCCAAATTATGATTCATTAATAATTAATTAATATCTCATAATCATTCAATGACACGCCTTATCTCTTTTACAACAAACTGTTCAAATCAGAGATCAATTCTTATTAAGTTTTTATCAATTTCTTTTAATACAGCAAAATAAATTGTTTATGATCAATGTAAAGAAATAAATAAATAATGAATAATTTGGAAATTATTGCATGTCAATTAGAATTGTTTAAAAACACACGAATTGGTTTTCCAAATCAATAGTTAAGGGAGAGCTCAGAGATCAATAGCTTGACTTCTGCGATTGTTGCAATTGTGTGTGCGCCATAAACAGACAAATTAGCGAAATTACTATACTTACTTATATGGAACTATTCATTATTTTGAGATGGAACCCAGTCTCTAAATCAAATTGCAGCCCGGAAACGGTTTTTCTGGGATACTGCACGTTCAAATTGCAAGTAAGTCTGGATCGCCGGGCTAAAGTTCAATTATCGTTTCCGTTTTGGTTCCCCTAAGTTTTGTTAACCATCTACCTTTTAAGCGGACACGACGATCGAATAAATTCTTCCCGAAATCAATTTAATCTTGTACAGCAAAAAATATTGTTGAGGCTCAATGTAAATTAATTATTATTTTTATTATTAATTTAGAAATTATTGCATGTACATGAAAATAAGATTTGTTTTAATAACCCAATAATTGAGTTCGCAATTCAAGAAGTCAGCGTCAGTGCAGAAGGGAGAGATCAATATCTTGACTTCTGCGTTGTGTGTGCGCCATAAACAGAAAAAATTACTATCCATGCTATTATGGAAGCCCCTCTCTGAATAGCAACCCGGGGTGTACCAAATGAATATGGATCCGAAACACTCGTTATTGTTTCAGAATTAGTAAAACAATGGACAACAGCCAAGATATGAAGGTAACAAAACCTCTTATGATTTACAGATAACTTTGGGTCAAAAATATGAATTCGCAAAATACTTTAGGATTTCCATCAGTGTTGTGGATCCGGTATCCGTTCGGATATGAATTATAATTTTAAATTGATTTTGGATTTGTTGAGTTTGTTGACTTCGATTTTGAACTTGAACTTGAACTTGAACTTGAACTTTTCCAGCCGCAAAATGAGTCCATGGATGAAGTGAGGATCTCTGATGGGCCTCTGCATGCCTTCTCTTTCGCCGAGAACAAGGCCAGGGCTGTGTCTCTCGTAAATTTGAAACAACTGCTGCCTCTAGCAGGTGATTGATTATATCTCGACTTCTATATTGTACACTGTTTGTACTGTACTTGCCCCTCAAACCAACGTTTTACATATTTAGAAAAAGCAAGCATATAGACAGTTTTCATTGTAATAAATACCGGTACACCTGATTGCAAGGTCCCGTACTCATACGGTATTCAATTTTAAATAAACGTGTGTCCCACCGTGCGTAATTGAGTACACACTGCATTGCATGGGTAGCTTCATTTATACATTATATTTACTTAAGATTGGTCACCTCTCAAAAATTCAGACAGCCAATAAAAATAAATTTTCAAGGGCCGGCACAGCAGAAATAAGCCTTATTTGAGGACCGCGAAGAAAAATTCATCAAAACAACTTTAATTATGTATGCTGCAATACGTAATTACCTAGATGATCTTTTTGACTTTTGATACCTACTTAAATGATCTTCGAGACCTCCGGAATGCAACAACACCCTACCGTTAGTTAGCCGTGCCGGCCTTGATGACTTCTCTGACTTAATACCTACGTTTATGATCTTCAGTCTTCAGAACCTTGGGAATGCTGCAATATTTAGCCTAAATTTAGTTAGCCGTGACGGCCTAAATGTGCTTTCTGACTTCAAATATTGATGCCTACGTTAATGATCTACAGGACCTCCAGAAAGGCCTCCGCTACTGAAAGGGATCCGTGTTTTGGCCATGCGACATGGCGCTCTCGGAAGATGGGAGTTTGGAAAGGTAAAATTAGGTTTGGGCTCGTCTAAATTCGATAAGAGTATCGCTAACATTTAGTCGCTACTGCTGGTTCTGCCAGCATTGTTCACTTATCACTATTCACTACCTGTATTCAGAACGCAATTTTTTAGGATCCTATCCGGAGCCGGATCTGCAAGACCCACATGTTTTTGGGCCAGCCGTAGCCGGCTCCGTTAGTGAGAGGTATGGATCCGGCTCGGATCCGTTACTGGATCCTTTCATTTTCTCATAAAGGTGTTAAGTATGTAGACTGAAAGATTGCTTGCAAAATAAAATTGTATTACACAATTTAAGCATTACATTTCTTATGCGTAGAGAACTACAGTAGTCGTCGATACCCAGTACCCATGCCCCTTACCCATTACTCATGTCATTAAACGTCACCATGTGAAATACATTAACTTCTCAGGTGGATGATATGTCGAACAGCGCGGACGGGCAACAACCGAATCTGAAGATCCTGTTTGAGAATGAGATGGAATCCGAAGATTTCAATTTGAAAGAGCTTGCATATGCCGAGTAAGTCAATCAAAATATTTCTTTAGCCATTTTTTTAGGATCACATGCTATAAAAATTTGCAAACGTTTTCCCAAAATTTTTTATAAGAATTAGTTCCGAATTAGGATCCAGCAGACCAAAAATGCCAATGTTTTGCTGAAGTTTTAACATAAAATGATAAAATTCAATTTTTGTAGGCCTGCCCTGAGGATGCTGAAGGTTGGGATGCGCTGTGTCGGACTCGACAAAGGCGACTTTTACTCTTGTATTGTGGCGGAGGTTGACATGTCCGCCGACAAGAACAGATACCTTGTCTTCTTTGACGACGGGTGAGTTTTTTTTAAAGGTTGAGAAAAAAAGAACGAAGGAGGTTGATGAAGGTGGCAAAATACATATAGGTAATTGTGTCTTGTCCGGGGAAAGTTGCGCGGTGAATATACTAATGTTTTTTAAACTAAATAAAGCTTTTCAGGACATTATTCTTTAGGAAAATATAATTTCATAAGTTTTAATTGTGCGTGGGGGCGGATCAGACTTCGGATCCAGATCCACAAAACTGGACCTTGGCGATCCGGATCCCTTACATTGTTATTATCAGCCGAAATTGTGCTTGTAATGCAGCGATAATCAGTTTCTGATTTTTTATTCAGAATATTTTCTGGTGAACTATTCACATACTGTACTTCTGAAAGCTCAAAATTTGAATTGCACATGGTCATTGGCTTTTGTTCAGTCATAAGCTCGAACTACTTTTAAACGAAATAGCGACATTTTTGTGAAGACACTTTTTGCCTCAGACATGCCAGTTATATTCCTCACAACGAGATTCGCGTGGTTTGCTACAAGTCTAACCATGTTTGGGAGGACGTCCATCCCGACTCAAGAGAATTCATCAAATGCTACCTGGCTCAGGTAGGCATCTTTCACTGTCTTACTCTTAATACCGTACGGCACCTTATGGGAAACTTTTGGCGATTCAGCGGCTTATATTTGAGAGAAACTCGGAAAGGATCCCTTTTTATTCTTAAGCGAGTGTTGCGCTTGTTAGATTCTTAACTTTTCGTGTGCTCTTGAGCCCTTCCTCGAAAAACTTCCTACATTATTGATGTAAAAAATATAAAACATTTGTTCAATTATCGTTGGTTCTATGACACTTGAGATCGGATGATTGGTGATTTTCAACGAGGGTTGCGGATCCGGATACGGATCCGGATTCAAGCGGGTCAGTGGATCCGGATTCGGAATCCGGATCCAGGAGGGCAAAAAAGACGCGTGACAAAAGTAATTTTTCTCTTTAATTTTTGGTCATAAAGCCCTAGATCCGGGTCGGTATTCATCCTAAAAGCTAGATCCGGATCCGGATGAAATAAATGCGGATCCGCAACCCTGTTTCCAACTATGCAAATAAATATGCACAAATCGTTTATGTACAGTTTCCTTTGAGACTGATGGTCAAGATGGGACCCGGCCAAGTGGTGGAGGTTGAGTCGGATGGGAAATGGTGTCTCACAAAGGTCCAGGAGGTGAGCATGTTTAATACTTAGGTTGAAAACAGATATTCACCCCCACCACGCACAATTGTTGAGGACGAAAAAGCTTTAATTACCGTTTAAGTGTTTAGGAAAAATAGAGCTACATTCCTTCTTATAGTATTTTTCCTTTCAACTGGCATTTTTATTTGTATTTTTAAAATTTATAGATCACGCCCGATTGAATACCGTATTTAACATCATAATTCTAGGCTTACAAGAAGCAAAAGAGTGTTATCCACAACAGCAGCGTTTCGGATTTTGGTTTCATATTCTTCGCGCCTTGGCCGTCGTAGATCCCGTAAAATTAATATTGTTGTTAAAATTTTAAATGATTTAGAGTAATTGGCTATTAGCCCTTTAAAAGATTGAAGCTTGAACCTCTTGGCGCTTTAGTAATATTGGCGCTTCAAAAATAGATAGGTGTTGCATGAAGATAAGCAAACGCTGTGTACGGGTACGGTACCCTTCCAAGGAAGGTTCTGCTTATTGTTTGGCCTGGCAAAGTTCAGGCAATGGCTGGCTCCACCTCTTTTCTTGGTGCTAACGTACTTCTTCGAAGGTGTTGAATTAATCCCTCCTTAGACTTAGTCCTCATGCTGTTAATGTTGACGATTGTACAGTAATTCTACACCCTCCAGATTGCGCACCCCTGGGGATGGAGGGGGGGGGGGGGGGGGGGATCACGAAACACATGGGGTAAGAATATCATAAAATTTCCCCCAGTCAGTTTTGTGGTAATTTTGCGTTAAATCATTTTTAGGTCGATTCCAGTATGGCCAAGGTCGTATTTGAAGAAAACTCGAGAGAGGAATGGATCTACAGAGGTAACTTATAAACCCTGACCTTCATTTTTTGTGATTTTTTAGGTAAGCAGTACCATATCGATTGCTTCTTCTAACAGTTGATTAAATGATTTAGGGAGCAAACGGCTGAAGCTACTCCATTTTAAAATGGGGCAACTTGGGAGTCAGCTAAGGGATCATGAGGTACTGTACCTACGCTACCAGTTTTTCGGTTAATCTGCCCTTATTGTACTTTGTTCCAGCTTGTGCACAATGGCCAATGGCCATGTCTGCAAGGTGCCATCTCTCTCTCAGACTCTATTCGCACTGGTCACTGCTCGCTGTAAAACATTTTCCAGGCACAGGACTGGACCTCTACCTTCCGCACCCTTTCAGGGTTCTGAATCCGTAACGTTTGATGCGGATTCGGATCCGACCATCTCCTCCGCTGATTTACGGGGCCTGTTTGCGAAATGTTTTGATTTTTTCCCAACTTAGAATATATCCTATTCTGTTCGCTTGACACTTACAACCATTTTTAATGCTTACCGGTACTTGTTTCCGTAGTGTAATATGTAAACTTCGTCTTTGTTCTTCCTGAGACATATCGGAACTTTTACACATTGTTTGTTTATGCAGGGCGCGGTAAAGCGAGAGGTTGTGGAAAGGGAAGAAAGTGGAGCCAGCATGGTTAAACGGAATGCTTTAAGAAGCCCGAAAGAGAATAGACCCTCCTATGCGAAGGTCAAAGACACTGAGACCAGAGAATGCAAGGTGAAAAACACCGATACCAAAGATCGAAATATCGAGACCAAGGTGAAATCGAATAATTATTCTGAACTCTCGGATTCGGATGACTGCGAGAATGAAGGTGTGAAGAAGATAGTAAAAAATAAGAAAACAGAGAAGACGGAAGAAAAAAGAAGAATCTCGTCGGGCACGGACGACTTCCTGGCTAGCGATAGCGAAGAGAAAGTCGAAAGGAAGGAGGAAAATAATCTGAAATGTTTCAAGTGTGATAAGGCCTGCAACAGCGCGCCCAACTTAAGGAACCATATCCTGTCTCATTACTATGAGGTCTTCTTTGCAGTTCTACCTGCCAGCAAGCCGTTAAGCTGCCCAGATTGCAATTATAACAACGTACGAGACAAGATTACACTCGTCCGCCACTATGCTTTATGTCATAACAAATTATTCGAGATGACTGACGTCACACCCGAGCAGGCCCAGTGTACTCTGAAAGGAAGAAGCCGCAAGAGGAGAAGTAGTTTCGAGATGACTGACGCCACACCTGAGCAGGCCCAGTGTACTCTGAAAGGAAGCAGCCGCAAGAAGAGAAGTAGTTTCGAGATGACTGACGCCACACCCGAGCAGGCCCAGTGTACTCTGAAAGGAAGAAGCCGCAAGAAGAGAAGTAGTTTCGAGATGACTGACGCCACACCCGAGCAGGCCCAGTGTACTCTGAAAGGAAGAAGCCGCAAGAGGAGAAGTAAGGGTGATTTGCTTTTTAGTTTCAGTTTCGTGTCTGTCCAAATCCTGAATTTTGCCTATACTGTCCTATAGCAATTGCTCATTTTTTTCTTTTAAATAGGAGAACAAAAGAAGACGAGCTTAGAGAAGTCTGAGACAGCATCAGCAGGAATTTCGCTGCGCAGATGTCGCTAGTCCTCAACAGGTAACCTAGATCCACGCCCATGGATAGTTTTTCAGTTAAGGAATGATATTCGCAGATGCATGTTGGAGTCTTACAGAATTTGATCCTTGAATTGAAACAAGTTTTGAAAAATTTCACAAGACTGAGCAAATGCATCGATGTAATATCTGTTTCGGCTTTCAGGACGGATATGAAGGATGGAAACGAAGCCGAGGTTGCCAAGAATAACGTTAAAGAGAATCCAGACTTTGATTTGCAACTCATTCTCTCTTCCCCCATTCCCCTGGATACAAATGAGAATATATCTGTTAAATCCAGCGCTGGAAGTATTATTGAGTGAATTTTTTGTGGAATGAAAGTGCACCTACCTAGACCTGGATTTTCCCCATAAATTCGAACTTTTAAATTTAATGTACTGATGTTAATTTGTTATGGCGCGGTATGATTCACTTGAATCCATTTCAGGGTCCAAAAAACTATCGATTTCCAGGGTCCACCCCTTGTTTTTTTATACCCCCTACTTTATTTGAACTCATATACAGTATGTAAAGTTATATGTAAAACTATGAAACAAATGTTGGACCTCGGTTCATCATTACGTTCCGCTTATATCGATGTAGATATTATTAACAAGTAGGTTCATCAGTAATATGTTGGAAAAAATGTTGGGCTAAGGCCATTCATTACATTCCGTTGAATAATCATGCAGGTACCTTTTCCTTGCAGGATACAGAGAGATACGGTATTTGTATTATCTAACGAAGCGGAATTTTTGTGCAATAAGCTTGTCACTAATCTTGTAAGCGATGGAAAAAGAAAGAATATTTGTCGTATAACTGTAGTGCAGAAGGGATCTCCCATGCACAATATTGTATAAATGTATTGTTTAATGTATACTCATGTGTTGTCTTTTATTCTCTTTTCTTTTGCGGTAGTTCCCACCTGTGTGATACAATTATTAAATTGCGTAGCAACGAAGGGGTAAAAGTTGCAAAAAAATCGTGTTGGATAAAAGCTGCGACGTCAGCTTCATTGAAAAAGTCGTCATGAGAAGTCGTCGAATCGGCATTACAAGTAGTCTTCTTTGCTAAATAGTGTAATTGGTAACGTGAATAATGTAAGGTTATGTTTGAATGTCGTCTTTGTTCTCGTAATTGTTAAAAGAAATTACTGTACTTGGCTTAATAAAGAATAAAGTATGTCCAAACTACTGTATGTTGTCCAAAGAGAGCAGCAGCCTTTTCGTCTAAAAGTTTCAAAACGTTAGTTTTTAAAGGTAGTCGGTAATGTGAAAGAGTGGGAGGGGCGGGCGTCAAGAAGGTGGCTAGTGATAGGTATTGACCTCTGACCGCGGCGATCGAGGTTTGTTAGCCGTATAATTTTGCTGTCGTCTTTGATTTTATGTACGGTACCTCCGTTTCCGCCCCAGTAACGCAAAATGAATAGGTAATGTCCTGACGAATAGACAAAACGCGGCGAATTACTTGTAGCGTTTCTGCTATTGAAGTACATGTACTTTTGTTTTCTGAGTCATTTCTCATTAGACGATTTAAAATCAATGTCTCTACAGTATTTACCAAAATGCTGCGGATCCGCTCCACAACCCTACCCCCTTACATATTTCTACCATAATTGACGCATTATTCCCGCTTTGCCTATCAACGGGGAGATGAATCGCTGCCCCATACCAAAGAAGCCACATGTTTCAGAAAATTGAAAAATATTTGATTATTGGAATGCTGAAAAAATGCCAGTTTTCAAACAGATATGGAACATTTTAAACAAAAATTTGTCCAGGATTTGAAAAAAAAACTAAAAACCGCATTGCTGCTCACAGTGTTCAAATACATTCGCCCATTTATCTGCGTTGCAAGTACATTAAAGAATTAATTTTGGGTAGATACTTTACAGCTGATCACAGTGTTCAAAGTCATTTGCCCATTCATCTGGGTTGCAAATACATTCAAGAATTCACTCCGGGGAGATACTGTACCTTTCAGAATTTATAAAATCTAATGGAGGATGGCCTATTAGGCTTTTTCACATTTTGAAATAAGAGAGAAATAAAAGATTTGTGGTGATTTGTTTTCTTGCTAGATTGTAAAAGTAACAGCCTATTTGGTACATTTGAGAGTTCACACTGGAGAACAACCTTATAGCTGCTTTCAGTGTTTACATTTGCCCACTTAGATAAGATGCAAATACATTTAAGAATTCATTCTGGAGAGAAACCTTACAGCTGATCCCAGTGTTCAAAGTCTTTTACCCAGTCTATGGTTTGCAAGTACATTTAAGATTTCATTCTGGAGAGAAACCTTACAGCTGCTCCCAGTGTTCAAAGTCATTTGCCCATCCATCTGCTTTGCAAGAACATTTAAGAACTCATTCTGGGGATAAACCTTACAACTGCTCGCAGTGTTCCAAGTTATTTGCCCATTCATCTGCGTTGCAAGTACTGTACATTTAAGAACTCATTCTGGGGAGAAACCATACAGCTACTCCTAGTGTTCAAAGTCATTTACCCAGTTTTCTGGGTTGCAAAAACATTTAAGGATACATTTTGGGTAGAAACCGTAAAGCTGCTTAACATGTACAAAGTCATTTTCTAGATCTGACAAACTACATGTAAAGCATCATACAAACTCAGGCATCTGCAGATAGTAAAAATAAAAACATAATGCATCCCAATATTTGACTGTGAAACTAGCGTGCTGCTTTTTTTCTTACAAATTATAATACAGAACGTTTCATGTAGGTAGGTACCCTTTTTAAAACACTAGTTTTATATTATTTCCGTCAAAGGTAAATCACTTACATATTTGAATATTATAGAATTTCTAGAATTATGTACAAAATCATGCCTCTTGCGTCTCTTTTTCTCTGTAATCATAGTTGTTAGTTGTAATTGTAACAATGGCAGCTCTGTTGTCCATAGTTGCTATTGTCTGTGTCTTGTATTTTGTTGTTGTACTGTATATATTGCAGTACCGTACTTAAATGAAAAATACTGAAAACTGAACCATCAAACTAATTTTTTGAAGTTTTTCTAAAATCATTTTCAAAATAAATAATAAATTTGTATCAACGGGGAGATGAATCGCTGTCTCGTACCTTTTTCAGAAGCCACATGTTTCATAAACTTGAAAATTATTTATTTTTTGGAATGCTGAAGAAACGAATGACAGTTTTCAAACAATTATAGAAACATTTTAACCAAAAATTGGTCACTACCTCTCATAAATACTGTAAGGGTTTGGGGTCCACCGGTCCAGGATATGGAAAAAAAACTATTCCGGATCCCGGATCCGTGCCTAGGGGTCAAAAAGGCACCGGATCCCAGAATAAAAATTGTCTTAGTTACTTGTATACTTATACTATCGGATTCTGCTTTGTATGAAACTAAGCTAAACTTGATTCCGCTTAGTGCCGATGCCCAACTATGCAGGTTACTCAAGAAGGTAATAGAAAAGCATACACTTCATCTTACAGCATCTGTATATTTAAGACTGGACTGGTACCGAAAAAAAATATAAATATAATGTTCTAGCTCAGGACAATGCTGACAGGGTCCGAAAATGGACCAAAGCGGCCATGGTTGTAGTTGGCATTAACAGCAAAATAATACTTTCTTCCCCTTGAGAAGTTTTCGAGACGGCAGGCCATGGGAAGCGGCAGCGGCGTGACGGCCCCCACATTCTTCCACAGTGAGGAGTCCACCCGTCCCAGACTGGCCTGCTCCTGGTAGACGTACAGGTGGTAGGAGGCCACGGTGTCGTGGTCACTCAGGTTCATGGTCCAGGTGAGGACGATGGTCTGTTCAACCTGCTGGATCGTGAGCGTCGGCTTGGGCGTAAGCAGCCGCCAGCCGGGGTTCATGGGCTGCGAGGGCGGGATGGGTGGCAGCGGTGCGGGATGGGCGAGCCGGAAGGAGGGAGCCCCGGTGATGGTGGTGGCGGGACGCTGCTGAACTAGCGGATTCCTGGCGCCAGGCTGCTCCGGCCGCCGCACTTGCAAGCCCACGCTTCTGGTAATTCGGACCGGGGCGACGTTGCGGTTTTCCTTTTCCGCCTTGAGATCCAGCACATACGTCTTTATCACAGTAAAAAGTGCCGAACGCTGTTTGTCGAGCGCGTTCGCCCGGGTTCTCCACATTTCAATTGAGCCGTTGAAGCTGTCGACCTGTCGTCGGAGCTGCCCTATCTCGGACCTGTTGGCCACGGTCTCGATCATCTTAGAAGCGACCAGCTCTTCGAGATGCCGCCGTGAGATGGTCTTCAGTTGTTTTTTTATCTTCTTTCTCGCCTCCTCGCTGCTGTCATCCATCTTGGACCGCTAG
>Ga0209985_10002834_pt1 | contig 15292 bp, 12 predicted proteins | sample NOAtaG_FD_187305 | JGI IMG/M metagenome (GOLD analysis project Ga0209985, IMG submission 187305) | Freshwater lake microbial communities from Lake Erie, under a cyanobacterial bloom - NOAA_Erie_Diel6S_1000h metaG (SPAdes) (version 2) | ecosystem: Environmental > Aquatic > Freshwater > Lake ...
GACTGCAGTCTGAAGGCCCTTCGCGCGTTCGCGGCCGCCACTACCCCTGCTGCGCAGGGGTAGTGCCACACGACACGCGCGCGACCTTCAACATCGTCCGCTCAGGCTTCGCTGCGCTCCGCCTTCGTCGGCGCCCACAAGCGCGGAGCGAAGCGAAGCGCGAGCAAGTTGGCGACGACTTCGCCAAACGTATCGTGTGGCATCACCTCTGGTGATGGCGGCATCGCACGCGCCGGGCGCGCTACGACTGCAGTCTGAAGGCCCTTCGCGCGTTCGCGGCCGCCACTACCCCTGCTGCGCAGGGGTAGTGCCACACGACACGCGCGCGACCTTCAACATCGTCCGCTCAGGCTTCGCTGCGCTCCGCCTTCGACCAAGGCGCTCTGTGTTCGCCGTGTCTCCGTGAGAAAGCTCCGACGGCCGACATCGCCCGTCCCCGGGCCTTCGCCCAAGCGCAACCATCGATCACTTCGCGTCGTCGTCGCGCGCCTCGTCCGCCGCGGCGTCCGACTCGCGTTCGCGCAGCTCGCGGCCGCGTGCAGCCACCGAGTCGTAGATCGACGCGAGCAGTCCGACGAGCGGGAACTTCCCTTGCAGCGGCGACTGGCCGAGGCGACGCAGCAACGCGTGCGGCGCGAACGGCTCTGTCTCCGACGGCATCTCGTCGATCTGCCGACCGGGTCGCCAGAAGTTCTCGAGCGAGCGGTCGAGCGGGGCGGGTTCGGGTGCGCCTTCGACGACGGGCGGCGTCGAGTGCGCACGCGCGAGGCCGCGCGTCGCGATCGCGCGGGCTTCCTGCAGGCGCTCGAGCAGCCGCTGGCCGTCGAGGCCGCGCAGCGTGAAGGCAAGGAGCGGGTCGCCCGCGAGGCGCTCGAGCACGAGCGCCGCGACGCAGCCGATGTGCTTGCACGGATTCGGAAGCCCGCAGGTGCAGCTGCGCTTGACCGTCGACGCGTCGGTCGGGATGAGGTTCTTGCCGAGCGATGCGAAGGGCTGCTCGACGAGCGGCGGCATCTCGCCGGCGAGGAGCTTGGCCGAGTAGACCGCCTCGCGCGCCATGATGGCCACGACGCGGTCCCAGTCGACGGTCGAGAGCGTCTCAGGCTCGATGCGCACCGTGTACGGCCGCGATGCGCGGCCCTGCACCGAAGCCTCGATGCCGGCCGGCGTGATCTGGAGCGTCGCGGCCTGGCCCGCGCGGGCGTAGTCGAGCGCCTCGGTCTTGACGGAGTCCTCGACGCCAGAGAGCAGGAGCACGCTCCACGCGTCGGCGGGCCACGCGAGCAGCTCGACGCCTTCGCGGCGGCGCAGGCGGATGCCGTTCTTCAGCCGGCGCGGCGTGTCGGGGCGGCGCATCGGACGCACGCCCGGCCCCGTGTTGAACGAAGTGTTGCGCGCAAACGGCGATGCCGCCGGTGCGGGCGTGGGCACGGGCGCGGGGGTTCCCGCAGGCTTCGCCGGAGGAGGCACATCTTCCTTGCTCATTCCTCATCCTCCAGCGTCTCGCGACGCAGCGTGAGCAGGTCGCGCAGCTGGCCGGTCGACAGCTCGGTGAGCCACGACTCGCCCGAACCGATGATCTGCTGCGCGAGCTCCGTCTTCTGCTCGATCATCTGGTCGATGCGCTCCTCGAGCGTGCCTTCCGAGATCATCTTGTGCACATTCACCGTGCGGTGCTGGCCGATGCGGAACGCGCGGTCGGTCGCCTGGTTCTCGACCGCGGGGTTCCACCAGCGGTCGAAGTGGAACACATGGTTCGCAGCGGTGAGGTTCAAGCCGACGCCGCCTGCCTTGAGCGACAGGACGAAGATCGGGCACGACGGATCGTTCGACTGGAAGCGCTCGATGAGCATCTCGCGCTTCGCCTGCGGCGTGCCGCCGTGGAGGAAGAGCGCCTCGGTGTCGAGTTCCTGCCGCAGCATCGCGACGAGGAGGTGCCCCATCTGGCGGTACTGCGTGAAGATGAGCGCGCGGTCGCCCGCGGCGATCAGCTCCTCGACCATCTCCATCAGGCGCATCGCCTTGCCCGAGCGCGCCGAGAGCTTCTCGCCCGGCTTCAGGATCGGCATCGGCTGCGAATCCTCGTCGTCCGAGCCTTGGCGCAGGAAGTGCGCCGGGTGGTTGCAGACCTGCTTGAGCTTCACGAGCGCAGAGAGCACGAGGCCGCGGCGCTTCATGCCTTCCGCGTTGTCGACGCGGTTGAGCATGTCGTTGACCACCGAGTCGTAGAGCTGCGCCTGCTCGGCGGTGAGCGGCACGTTCTGGCGCGTCTCGACGAGCGGCGGCAGGTCGCTGATGACGGTCGGATCGGTCTTGAGGCGACGAAGCACGAACGGCCGCACGAGGTTCTTGAGACGGTCGGCCTGACGGCGGTCCTTGTGGCGCTCGATCGGCGATGCGAAGCGCTTGCGGAAGTCGCCCTGCGTGCCGAGGTAGCCCGGCGTGCAGAACTCGAGGATCGACCAGAGCTCGCTCAGGCGGTTCTCGACGGGCGTACCCGTGAGCGCGATGCGGTGGCTCGTGCGGAGCGACCGGATCGACGCCGTCTGCTTCGTGGGCGGGTTCTTGATGTGCTGCGCTTCGTCGAGCACCACGCGACGCCAGTGGACGCGCTCGAGGCTGTCCTTGTCGCGCACGACGAGCGCGTAGGTCGTCACGATGATGTCCGAGGACAGCGCCGTCTCGACGAACTTCTCGCCGGTCGGACGCTCGAGGCCGTGGTGGACATGCACGACGAGCTCGGGCGCGAAGCGGTGGAGCTCGCGGTTCCAGTTGCCGACGACCGACATCGGGCAGACGAGGAGCGTCGGCCCGACCACGCGGCCTTGCGCGCGCTGGCGCTCATGCTGGAGAAGCGCGATCAGCTGCACGGTCTTGCCGAGGCCCATGTCGTCGGCGAGGCAGCCGCCGAGGCCGAAGCGGTCGAGGAACGCGAGCCACGAGAGGCCTTGCTGCTGGTACGGACGCAGCGTGCCCTGGAAGCGCTCGGGCTGGTCGACGGTCGCGAAGCGCTCGTCGCCCTTGAAGCCGAGGAGCTCGCTCACCCAGCCGTTCGCGTCGAGGCCGAGGATCGGGAGGCCGGTCTCGGGGCCGTCGAGGCCGTTTCCGAGGCGGATCGCCTGCATCACCGTCATCTGCCCGCCCGGGTGCTCCTTGAGGAAGCGCACCGCGCCGTGGAGGTCGTCGGGCCGGATCTCGACCCACTGGCCGTTCACGCGCAGAAGTGGCGAACCTTGCCCCGCGAGGCGCTGGAACGCGTCGATCGACAGCGTCTGGTCGCCGAGTGCGATCTGCCACGAGTAGTTGACGAGGCTGTGGAGTCCGAGGTGGCTTCCCTCGCCATCGGGGCCCGAGCCGCCGCTCGCGGGAATCTGACCGTTGCCTGAATCGATGAGGAGGCGCGCGCCAAGCCGGCTTGCCGGCTGACCCCACCAGCTCGGCGAGAGGACGACGAAGCCCGACTCCATGAGGATCGGACGGAAGTCGCGCAGGAACGCGTACGCCTCGCTCGTCGAGAGCGTGAGCTCGGTCGGAGCCGACTGCTCGAGCGCGCGCTCGACGCGCGGCCAGATGCGCGCGGCGCGCGCGAGTTCGGCGAGGAGCACATCGCCCGCAGGCTCGCCTTCGCCGCCGAAGCGCGCGAGGAGACCCTTGAGGCCATCCTTGCCCTGCGCCCAGATCTGCTCGGCGTCGATCACGACCGGCGGATCGTCGTTGGTGATGAGCTTGAACTGCACCGTCCACTGCGCGTTGCGGCCGAGCTCGTCGCCCGAATCGAAGCTCGTCGGATCGGGCTCGTCGAGCTCGAACGCGAGCTTCACGAAGCGCGACTCGGTCGCCGCATCGAGCGACGCGAGCCACTGGCGCGCGCCACGCATCAGATGCGTGTCGGAGTTCTTGACGCCTTGCACGGTGTCGTCGCGGCCGAGCAGGCCGGTGAGCCATGCGACATGCGGATCGGCGGCCGGGTCGCGGTCCTCGATCGCGTCGCCGAAGCTCTCGCCCTCGAGCACGCGGCGCGCCTCGCTGTCGACGAGTCCGAGCAGCGCGGCCTCGACGATCGCCCACGGATTCGCGCGGAATTCGTCGTCGACGCAGCGGGCGCTCGCGGGAATCGCGGCAAGCAGCGCGGTGAGCCGCTGCGCGGGAGCGCCGTCGGCGAGCCACGGCTGCCACACGGCGCGGAAGCGGCCCGACTTCTCCTGAATGAGCGAAGGCACGATGCGCTGGTCGGCGATGAGATCGGCGGCGAGCGCCGCGAGCTCGCGCCAGAAGCGGAGATCGTGGCCGCCGAAGACGCCGTCGGCGAGCGGACGCTCGTCGTCGTCGCCGGTGAGCAGGAAGCGCAGCGCCGCCGGCGATTCGACCGCAAGCGCAGGCACCTCGAGCATCGCGAGGTGCGCGATCGGCTCGTCGCTCACGCCCAGCGCGTTCGCGAGGCGATCGCTCGGCAACGGGACGATGCCGCGTTCGGCCGTGGTCGCGGGAAGCGACAGCCGGAGCGGGGCGGTTTCGGGAGCGAGGTCGTCGCCTGCGAGGAGACCGGCGGAAACCAGCATGCCGCGCAGGCGTGCCGCATCGACCGCGAACGGATGCGCCGTCGCAGCGACGGGCGTCGACGACGAAGTGCCGGCGGGCTCGGAGGTCGAACCGACCGAATCACCGGCCTGGGTCGCGACGACGCCTTCGAGGACGGCGAGGCTCGGTGCCGCCAGCCCCGCGTCTTCTGCCCAGAGGTGGAGCCGTTCACGGGTCCAGACTGCGTGGAGAACAATCATGTTGCGGAACTTCGAGGGATACGGCCGTCGGGCAGGGGGAACTGCCGCGAGGCAGGCTGGGGTCTGAGAAGTTGCGGTCCCGTTGGATGAGACTCGTCCAATCGGCTCGCTCGGCGCGGGGCGCCAGTGATTGCGCTGGGACTTGAACCCAGGACCTACGGCTTAAAAGGCCGCTGCTCTACCGACTGAGCTACGCAATCGCGAAGGGAAACATTGTAGCCGAAGCCACGGCAGATTCCGCCTTCCGCCTGCGAGCGTGGCATAAACGGCACATCCGCGCTCAACCGCGCACCCGGAACCGCCGATTGGGGCCGATGCGGGGAGTCCCGCAGGAGCCTATCCATGGTCGGCAGCACCCTCATCGGCAGCATTCGCCTCTCGCTCGCGACATCCTCGGATCGTCGAGGAACCGCCTCCCGCAGCGGAATCGCGCTTGTGGCGGCGCTTCTCGCGGCCCCGCTGTGCGGGTGCGAGACGATGCAGTCGCTCGTCTCGGGCGACGCGTTCAAGGGCGAGCCTGCGACCGCCGTGCCGGCGCGCAAGACCGTGGGCACGAGCACGACCCCCGTGCAGACCGTCTCCGCATCGCGCGCTGCGGCCGAGTCGGTCGGGAATTCCGCGCCGTCGGGCGTCAAGCCGGCCGGATCCTCGGTCGTGACCGCGGATGGCACCGTCGTCCAGAACTCCGTCAATGCGCCCCTGACCGTGGTTGGTGACCGTCCGGCCCGTGCGCAGCGGCCGTCGAGCGTCGCGCTTCCCGGCGTCTACGCGCCGTCCAAGGTGGCCGACGAGGTCACCCCGAACGAGGGCGTGACCAATCTCGCGCAGATCAGCTTCGCCACCGAAGGCGGCGACTTCACTCCCGACATCGATCGCGGCGGCACCTTCATGGTGTACGCATCGACGCAGCACCGCACGACCTTCGACCTCTACAAGAAGGCGGTCGACGGCCGCACGGTGACGCAGCTCACGAACGACCCGAGCGACGACCTCATGCCGTCGATCTCGCCCGACGGCACGATGATCGCCTTCGCGTCGAACCGCAACGGAAACTGGGACATCTTCACGATGCCGATCGCGGGCGGAGCGCCCGCGCAGATCACCTTCGACGCCGACGAGGAAGTCCAGCCGACCTGGGCGCCCGATGGCAAGCGCCTCGCGTTCAGCCGTCAGAACGGCCGCACCGGCGCGTGGGAAGTCTGGATCGTCGACACCACCATGCCGGGCGTGCGCAGCTTCGTCTGCGAGGGCTTCATGCCGCGCTGGGCGCCGGTCGAGGCCTCCGACAAGCTGCTCTTCCAGCGCGCGCGCCAGCGCGGGTCGCGCCTCTACGGCGTCTGGACGGTCGACATCGTGCAGGGCGAGGGCCGCAACCCGACCGAAGTGCTCAGCGCGCGGAACGCCGCGATCCTGCAGCCGAACTGGTCGCCCGACGGGACCCGGATCGTCTTCACCACGGTGAACAATCCCGAGGACGGCATCGAATGGCCCGAGCGCGCGGACATCTGGGTCATCAACGCGGACGGCACGAACCGCACGGGCCTGACCCGCGACCAGTTCCGCAACATGCAGCCTGTCTGGAGCGCCAACGGCCGGATCTACTTCGTGTCGAACCGCAGCGGCGTCGAGAACATCTGGGCGCTGTCGGTCGAGCCGGCGAAGGCGACGGCGACGGCCGCGGAAGTCGCGGATGCCCGGATCAGCAAGAGCGTTTCGCAGCGGGCGAAGGCCCCAGTCGCCTCGACCGAGGACAGCGAACCGGGTTTCGCAGCGCCTGACTTCCTGAAGGCCGATCAGGTGGTGGGCGGTCTCGACGACTGAATCGGAACCGTTCGATTCCGTCAGAATCCGCGCAGGATCGGCGTGAGTGGACTGGCACGGCGATTGCCGCCGATATCCCGACCATGGGACCGTTCGTGACCACTCTCCGCCGTCGTGCTGCGCGCGCGCTTCGCCCGATCTTCGTCCTGGCGGCGCTTCCGGTGCTTGTTTCGATGATCACGGGCTGCTCGAGCGGGCCCAAGATGCCCACCGTGCTGCAGGCGCCTTACGACAGCGAGCGCGTCTGGGCCGTGATCCCGTTTGCGAACGAGAGCGGGGTCTCCGCGGTCGACGCCAACATGGTGGCCGACCGCTTCGTGGCGGAGGTCGAGCAGGTGGACGGCCTCCGGTGCCTCCCGCTCAACCGCTCGCTCGCGGTCATGCAGCAGCTGGGGATCTCGAAGATCAGCGATGTGCGCCAGGTCTACACCCTGATGCGCGCCATGCAGGTCGACGGCGTGCTCATCGGCACGGTGACGGACTGGGACCCGTACAAGCCGCTCCGCTTCGGGGCCGCGGTCGAGGTCATCACCGCCGCGTCCGAGGGCGCCGCAAAGCCGCTCGACCTCAAGGATGTGACGATGCCGACGGCCGACAGCCGCGTGGACATCGACGGCGCGCTGGTCGCGATCTCGCAGGCCTCGCGCCTGTTCGACGGTCGCAACAACGAGACGCTCCGCGAACTCGATGTGTACGGTGCGGGCCGGGCGGACGCCTCGAGCGCCCTCGGAAGCCGCGTCTACGAGCAGCGGATCGACCTCTTCATGAGGTTCGGGGCCTATGTGCTCGTCCGCGACCTCCTCGAGCAGGAGGCCGCTCGGCTGGGCGTCCCGCTTCCGGGCGGTCGCGCGGAGCGCGCGCCGGGGTCGAAGTAGCACCCGCAGGATGCTGCCTATACTCGGGGGTCATTCCAACGGTCCCGAGGGCGGAAAATGGATCTAAGTCCTGTATTCACATGGATCTAGGCCATGTGGGCCTTCGAAGGGTCCGAGAGCGAACCTTGAGGTGTGCAGTAAAAAATGGTGAACTGCGGAAGCGATCAGGCCGATAGCCCTTCTATCGCACGGTCTTACAGGGCCATGCGTGAGGTGGACGGTCCGAAAGGTGAGTGAACAGGCAGTCTCAGCGGTCGCCGCGCGAGCGTCGATTGCGTCCCGGATCAGGCAGTCACCCCAAGTAGGAACCCAGAGCACGAGCGCACACCCGCGCCCGGCACCACCAGCCAGGAGCCTTCCCAAGAGGGTCGGCGAGTTCGAGAGAGGCACCCGCCATGAACGACAACCTTCCCATCGTCGAGCGCTTCCTGTCGTACCTGATCGATGAGCGCGCCTTCAGCCCCTACACCTCGCGGTGCTATGGGCTGGATCTGCGCCAGTTCGTCGAGTTCCTCGAGGGTGACCTCAAGACGAAGGTCGACCTGAAGGCCGAGCAGTCGGCGCTCGACGCGTCGATCGCCAAGAAGTCCGTGCCCGCGTCGATCACCGCGACGATCCTGTCGTGCGATGTCGAGAAGATCCGCGGCTTCCTGTCGAAGCTCGCCGAGCAGAACTACTCGCCCGCCACGATGGCGCGAAAGATCGCCACGCTGCGCAGCTTCCACAAGTGGCTCGAGAAGCGCGGCTTCACCGCGTCGAACCCGATGACCCTGATCCGCACGCCGAAGCAGGCGCGCCGGCTTCCGAAGGCGATCACCGTCGACGAGGTCGAGCGCCTGCTCTCCGCGCCCGACGACACCGATCTCCTCGGCGCGCGCGACCGCGCGATCCTCGAGACGCTGTACTCGACGGGCATCCGCGTGAGCGAAGTCGTTGCGATCAACCGCGGCGACCTCAACGAGTCGAACGAGTGCATCGTCATCAAGGGCAAGGGCCGCCGCGAGCGCCTGGTGCCGCTCGGAGCGCACGCGCTCAAGAGCCTGCGCCACTACCTCGACATGCTCGACGCCGAGATGAAGGCCGCCGGCCTCACCTCGAGCACCGACGCGCCGCTGTTCGTCAACAAGCACGGTTCGCGCCTCTCGAGCCGCTCGGTGCGCCGCAAGGTCGCCAAGTACCTCGTGAAGGTCGGCCTCGACCCGGACATCAGCCCCCACACGATCCGCCACAGCTTCGCCACGCACCTCCTCAACAACGGTGCGGACCTCCGCGCCGTGCAGGAGCTGCTTGGCCACCAGTCGCTGTCGTCGACGCAGGTGTACACGCACCTCGCGCAGGGCAAGATGCGCGCGGACTACGACAAGTCGCACCCGCGCGCCGAGGCCAGCTGACGCGCCGTGATTTGAGCGGCGGCTGCTGCGGCAGCCGCCTTTGGTGCTCGGGTTGCTGAACGCGGGCTCTGGCTTCTGCGGCAGCCGCCTTTGGCGATACGAAATGATCAAGCGACCTGCGGTGAACCCGCAGGTTGCTTGCGTTTTGGACGGCCGAGCGCGAAGCGCGAGCAGGTTGCGCACGGGTCGACAGCCAATATGGGTGCCACCACTTCCAGTGGTGGTTTCGCCCGCGTATCGGCAGGGCGCGTGTTCCGGAGCACATCGACCCCGCACCACTGGAAGTGGTGGCACCCGTGAAGGGCCGTCGCCGTCGCACGGTTCAGTGCTCGCGCTGCGCGCTCGTCGCCGTCGAGGGCGCGGCCCTGGCAGCTGTCGACGGCGAGCATCGGTCGCTCGGGATACGCTCCGCTTCGCCTTCGGCCGAACGATCGGATGATCCGCTGCGCCTTTCGTTCTGCTATCACGCGCGCCAAGAGAACCCCATGAACTTCCTCACTCCGGATGCATGGCGCGCGCGGTGCGCCCAGGTCGATGTCGCGGCAAGCCGCCGCGAGCGCACGCCGTGGGTCACGGTGCCCGTCAACGCGTCGGCGCTGCCGAACGCGCGGCTCCATGTGCTGGCCGACCTCGTCGTCGGCTGGGCCGCGGAGCCCGCGGTGGCGCAGGCGCACGGATTCCTCCGCGTGTACGAGTGGGGGATCTTCGATTCGTCCGACCGTCGCACGCTCTACCAGTGCCTGCGCGCTCGGCACGGGAACTTCGACAGCATCGAGACCTCGCCCGGCCACGAGTTCCTGGGTGAGGAACGCGCAGAGCTCGCCGCCGTGATCGAGTGTGCGGTGCTGAACGCGTGGGGGATCACGGTGGAGTTCGCGACTGCGCGGCGCGCGGTCGCGATCGACCACGACGGCAACATCGCGCTCTGGGACGACCGCGGCGAAGGCGAGGCCGCGGCCGCTGCAGAGGCGATGGCGCGCGCGGCACGCGGCCATGCGTGACCACGCGAGCGTGTCACGCGTCGCGTCTCGTGATCTCGTGGTTCCCTCGTGATACCCGCTCGTACCCGCCAGTGACCCAGCACCGGGTTGGGTTTGTAGAAGCCGGTCGCCTCGCTCATCCCCGCGCGGGGGGACGCCGCCACGCAAGTCGGAATTCTTCGTGACGTTCGAGGAAACTCACTTGACTGTCATCGGGGGGGGGTAACTTGTGACAGTTGGCTGAGGCCCGTCGCCGACGCCGTACCTGTTGTGATTCGTGCATCCATGGCCGTGGAAACCCCCTCGCGAGAGGGGCGGCGGTGTCGCGCGCTCAAGTGGCTGCGCGCTCCGCGCCCACACCCGCACGACAACCGCGCCCCCCCCGCGCAAAGGAGAGACCCGCGTGAAGATCAAGTCGCCGATCGGATTCCTGGCGTTGTGGAGCGCGTTCTTGGCGGTGGGGACGTGGATGCTGCCCGTCGGGGCGTGGGCACTGCCAATCAGGTGGGCCGTTGCGATCCCTCAGCCGACGCCGATCGATCTTGATCCGGACAGTTCGGGTTCGTTTATGTCTGTGTTTGGTGTGGCGCCACCCGACGACAGACCAGTTCTCTTCGTCGCGGGTTCGTATGCAGCCACCGACGCCTACAGCTTGGAACTCGACGGGTCCTTTGTCCAGCTCAGACCGCGGGTCTCCACCGAGATCACCGACGCCGCTGAGATCCAGCCCCATCGCTTGGCTACAGAGCGGGTCTACTCGGTGTTTGCCGAGGTACACACGCTGAGTGGGGTTGTCATGGCACAGTTTCTTGTTCGCTCAATCGAAGGCTACAGCGAGTTCTGGTTCACAGGAGCGGCATCACATGCGTTCACAGATGCACTCATGCCGATCGAAGAGAACGATCTGCGCATCGCGCTCGACGACATCGCGCCAGCGCTTGAAGTGACTCTCGAGGGGCTGCAGGATGGAGTGCTTCAGAGGCCTTTCCATGACGGGCCGCAATCGACATCCGACTGCGCTCGCCTGGCGCGAAGAATCGCCACCTGTCGCGCGAGTTTCGAAGCGCGGGCTCGCGAGGCGCAGGCCGGGCTGATGGAGCAACTTGAACTGCTCGCGGAGCTCCATCAAGCGCGGCTTACGGGGTGTGACGAAGGGTACTCAGCTGCCTTGGGTCAGTGCGCGCAGGGGCGTGGGGCCGCGATCCTCTCCGCAGAGGCGAACTTTGATGCCGCGAGGGCGGCGGCAGAGAGCGCGCGAGACATCGCGCACGAAGCGGCAGCGCAAGACCGAAGAACAAATCTTGCGATGGCGGTGGGAGCCGAGGTGGCTTGTGTCGCTTCGGCACATGTCGGCTTCTACGCCTGCCTCGCAGCCGCAGGCTGGACGGGGGTGGGGGCGGCGGCCTGTGCCGCCGCCTTTCTCGCCCTCCAGGCGATCTGTCATGCGGCCTTCATCGCAGCGGTGGTGGCCATCGACAGGGCATTCGACGATGCCATCACGCTTGCCAACACCGCATTCAACCAGCAGATGTCGGCGGCCCAATTGGCGCGCGACGCAGCAGTCCTCGCGGCGGATCAGGCTTACGCTCAATGTACTGAGGGCGCATCGGTGCAACGGGATGCATGTCGTGAGGCTGCGGGACTTGAGTATCTGACGGCAGCCTGCCTCGCGCTCCAGGCGGCAAACGCCGACTTTCGCATGGCGATGATTCAGCTAAGGGAGTGCCTGGCACTGGCTCGGGAGGAGTTCGGGGATCAGTGCCCAGACTCCACTGCGGGTGAAGTGATGCCGGAGCTCGAGTTCCTTGGGGGAATTCAGGTGGAAGGGTGTGAGTTCGAGTGGCCACCAAGTCTGCCGTAGCGACTGCCCCGCCCAGCCAAGAAGTAGATCTGGGACCGTGAGAATTCTGGTCTTTCCGGCCGATACCGCACTTTGCTCAGATAGGATCCCACCATGCACAGCGCTTCCATTCGGGACGCACGCGGCGTTCATGTCGGGCTCCTCGTCTCGCTTGGCGGGCTTTACGCGTTGCTGCCCATGCTCGGTCTCTTTGTATGGCTGACTCGGGAGCCCGAGGCCGTGGTTGGCTGGGTCCTTGCCGTCGGAGCGCTCTATCTGCCGCTTCCCTTCATCACGCTGGCGTGGATCTGCGCTGTTCGCGCGCGGCTTGGGCTGAGCCAGCCGCTGAAGATGATTCGTTGTCCGCAGAGTGTGCTGCGTGCAGCGGGGGGCGCAGGGCTGGCGCTGGTCGTGGCCATCCACGGGACGCTTTGCTGGCTGGTGTGGCAGTCGGCCTCCGAGATCTCGTGGACTGCGGCGGTGATCGCCGTGGCGAGTACTGGATTCCTGCTCTGGTCGATGCGCAGCTTCGTGCGCACGCTTCAGTGGGCTGGGCCTCGGCAGCCGTCGATCGCCGATTGACCGCGCACCGGGGTCGTAGAGTGGAGACCAAGTGACACGAAGACTCCGCAGGCAGTTGATGGTGGGAGCGGTCGCGTGCTACTTCGCGCCGATCCTGCTCGCTCCATGGATGGGGTCGAGGATCACGGGGTCGTTTCCCTCCCCGCCGATCGCCGATTGGCGCTACGAGTTCGGATGGGTTCGATGGCTGACGCTGCAGCATGACCCGACGAAGCCGGCCTCGGGGCTTCAGGTCGAGTGGACCCTCGAAGCGGCAGGGCTCGGTGCGAACCTCGCGGCGACCATGGCGCTCTGCCTCGGCGTGTGGGCGATCGCGGGGTGGCTCGTACGCCACACAGCGCCACGGGGCCGCTGCGACCGCTGCGGATACGCACTCTCCGCGACAGGGGACGCCGTGGTGTGTTCGGAGTGCGGCGAGTTGGCGCCGGAGACGACCCGCGCGCGTGCGATCAGCGTTGGCTCGCGTTGGTTGCTGACGCTTGCGCTCGCCCTCCTTGGTGTCGCCGGGAACCTCGCGGTGTTGAGAGGGCTGTTCGAGGGCACGCTGCCCGCTGTCGCCAGGGTGATCGATCCCAACTCCCCTGCGTGGAGCGGGTTTGAGTTCGACCGTTGGTTCGGCGGCCACTACCTGGCACTTTGGGCGGGCTCGCTGTTCATCGGGGCCTGCCTCTTCATGGTCTGGTTGTACCGCGAGCCATCGAAGCATCCACCTGACCGCATCGCAATGCTGCTCAAGCGCCTGGTGTTGTGATCGCGCAGCGCGTATGTCGTCAGCCTGGGAAGCCGCGTGCCGCCTGGTTCGCGCTCGGTTTCCTCTTGGTACCCGCTCATACCCGCCAGTGACCCGGCACTCGGTTTGCAAGTGGCCTCGGCGCAGATGACGATGACGCTTCCCGGAAACTGATCACATGTCGACACGCACGCTTCTCGCCTCGATGGTTCGGATCATGTGCGCCTTGCTGGTCTCTGCGGGCGTTGGATGCGGCCCCACTGCCCGCGAGTCGGGCATCGCGCCGAGCATGCCGGAGCTTTCACGCGGGGAGGCCGTTGAACTTCTTGCGCGGTTGTATGCGCAGGACGACGATGTGATCCTACGTGCCATGGAGGAGATCGCCGCCGTCGGGGACTCCCGGAGTTGGCCGCAGCTTTCGGTTCAAAAGTGTTTGCAGGCAGGAGCCCCCGCGGTGCCTGACTTCCTGTGTTTCGAGGTCGAAGGCGCGTCGCTGCGGTTCAGCCGCGAACTCGGCGAGCGTTGGCAACGCGGCTTCGCGTCCATTCGCGAAACGGAGGGCGAAACCAAGGTCATCACGGTCGCACGGGCTTTGGATCGAGTGCTCGAGCTGCTTTACCGAGACGCTCTCCGCGAGTTGTCGGCAGACGACGCTCTCGAAGCGAGCTCGGGAATTCTGCTTGCAGGAGCCGCAGTCAACCGGTTGGTCAAGGAGATGACGGACACTGGCGTGGCCGAAGAGTTCAGCGCCCGAGAGAAGCAGTGGCGTGCAAGAGGCCGCAGCGGCGGCTAACGCGTGTCCGAGGGCGATCATTAGCCCGTGCCACTTGACCACCCCTTGGTACCCTCTCGCACCCGCCACCAAGCAGTCACGCGGGAAGGCATCACGGAAGCCGTGTGATTACAGCGCGTTGCGCGCACGTCCGCTCGGTGCGGGGTACGTGCCCGCGCGATACCCGGCACGGGGTTTGAATCCTGCTGTTATCGTGCGACACGAGTGGCGCTTAAACGAATCTCGGAGGTCCAAGTGCATTCCAACACTCATCGCTCGGATGGCGCGCCCCGCGAAGGCGCGGGCTCGACATGCTGCGGGAAGTGCAGCTGCGGTGACATTCGGAGCGGGTCTTTCGATCCACGCTTGGCCGCGGGTGCGGCTGCGGCCTTCATCCTTCTGTTTGCGGGCGTGATCCTGCATGCCGTATTCAGCCTCGCAGGTGTGAGCCTGGCCGGAGAACTCCTCGCGCTCACAAGGTCGGCCGGACTCCCCGATGCATGGGGTGCGTTCCTCGGAGTCGCCGTCGCGTCGCTGGGGGGTTGGTCGCTTCTCTATGCAGCCCTGCGTCGATTCGTGCCGCTCTATCGCGGTGATCGTGGCGTGAGGCTCGAGGTCGTTCGCTGAGTGAGCGCGACTTTTGAGGCGGGGCGCTTCACGCCACGTGACGCTTTACGAGTCCCGTGCCACGCATATGACCGGTTATACTCGCGAAGCACCCGGCACTGAGATTGGCACCAACCCGTGCTACCGGGACGCGCTCGTCGAGTTGGGTTGCTCGCTGAAGCCAGGCGGAAGCCAGAGCGCCATCGTCGAGATTCTTGAGGAACAGAAACTCCAGCAAGGAGAGCAACTTGAGCCAGCAGTCATCGACTGACGGTCGACCGGAAGTTCCTGACCCGGTCGATTATCGAGACGGCATCACGGTCGTCGCATTCCTGCTCTCGTTTGCGTTCATCGTCGCTCTTGCGGGGGCCTCCGCCTTCATCACGCCCGTTCAGATGCTCGTCGCGGTGTTTGGCGAGTCGGTGAGGGATTCAGAGTGGGGGAACCTCTGGGGTGTCTGCGCCGTGCTAGTACTGGCCTTCCTGTGCTACGCGCTCTCATGGCTGACCCTCCGCTGGCTCTTTGCGCGAAGGCCTTCGTAGCGCGGCTCGTCAGAGCCGCCGGCGAGGTGTCCTGAACGCAAGCGACCTGCGGTATCCGCAGGTCGCTTGCGTTTTGGATCGACGAGCGCGAAGCGTGAGAGGTTTGCGCACCGGTCGACTCGCACATCGTCCGTTCCTTGGACTTCGTCCAAGGGCACCCGCGCGTGTCGTGGCGGACGGTTTGGCGCGCGCGGCGCGAGAGGGCAACGGCCCCCGATCACGGGTACGCGAGACGCAGATTCTCAAATGTGTCCGTTTCGAGGCGCATTTCACTTGACTGTCATCTGGGGGGGTAATTTGCGACAGTTGACCAAGGCCCGTCGCCGAGGTCGTAACTGTCGTGATCCGTGCATTCTTGGCCGTGGAAATCCCCTC
>Ga0209985_10002836_pt1 | contig 15287 bp, 11 predicted proteins | sample NOAtaG_FD_187305 | JGI IMG/M metagenome (GOLD analysis project Ga0209985, IMG submission 187305) | Freshwater lake microbial communities from Lake Erie, under a cyanobacterial bloom - NOAA_Erie_Diel6S_1000h metaG (SPAdes) (version 2) | ecosystem: Environmental > Aquatic > Freshwater > Lake ...
ACGCCGGGAACCGAGGTCTGGTAGGTCGGCTCCTTCTTGTCCTTGTAGTCGGTCCAGATGTGGTTCTTCTCGATCTTGAGGCCGAGCTTCTCGTCGAAGAGGCCCTCGTAGCGCGCCTTCACGCCGATCGCGACGAGGACGCACTCCGCCTCGATCGACTCGGTCTTCGACTTGTCGGCGGCCTGCGCGAGCGTGACCTTCACGCCGGTCGCGGTCTTATCGATCGCGGTCGTCATCGTGCCGACCTTGAACTCCATGCCCTGCTTCGTGAACGCGCGCATCGCCGCGGCCGAGATGTCCTCGTCCTCGTTCGGCAGGATCCGGTCGAGCATCTCGACGACGGTGACCTTGGTGCCGAACGCGTTGAAGAAGTACGCGAACTCCATGCCGATCGCGCCCGAGCCGATGATGACCATCGACTTCGGCTGCTTCGGAACGGTGAGCGCGTCGAAGCTCGAGAGGATCGTCTTGCCGTCGGACTTCGCGAACGGAAGCTCGTTCGGCGCGGCGCCCGTCGCGATCATCACGCGGTCGGCGGTGATCTCGGCGACCTTCTCGGCGCCGCCCGAACCGTGGTAGTAGTCGGCGTCGGCCTTCGTCACCTGCACGCGGCAGGGGCCCGAGCTCGTCTTGCCGCTGAGCACCTTCGCGTGGCCCTCGACATGGTCGATCTTGTTCTTCTTGAAGAGGAACGCGATGCCGTTGTTGAGCGTGCCCGTGATCGAGCGCGAGCGGCCGATGACCTTCGCCCAGTCGACCTTCACGCCGCCCTCGGCGATGTCGAAGCCCCAGTCCTTGCCGTGGCGGATCGCCTCCATGTAGAGCTCCGCGTTGTGCAGGAGCGCCTTGGTCGGGATGCAGCCCCAGTTGAGGCAGACGCCGCCGAGCTTGTTGCGCTCGATGCAGCAGACCTTGAGCCCCATCTGCGCCGCGCGGATCGCGCCGACATAGCCGCCGGGGCCGCCGCCGATGACGATGAGGTCGTAGTGCTTCGTGTCAGCCATGGGTGGGTCTTCCTGTGAAGGTGCGGGTCGTGCGTTCTGAACCGTCTGATCCCGAGTCGGGGTCGGGAGAATAGCGAGGATTCGCCAACCCCCGCTGAGTTCACCTCAATGCCTCGCGCTCGGGAACCGATGCAACCATGGTCGGGATTCCGACGGTTGTGTCGCACGAACGCGCCTGCAGGACGCAGGGCGGCTTCCGGGATTGAGGCCTGCTTGGACAACAAGACTCCTCCGGATTCGGGGATTGAAGGGGAAGAGCGGCGCGCATCGCGGGCCGAAGCGGTCTCACGGCACTGCGAGGTCGATCGGATCGTCGATCGGGTCTCGAAGGCGTTGGGCAACCACGCCAACACCGTCCGAGAACTTGCGGACTCGCGCGACCGTCTGACGAGCTTTCTGCACGCGGTCGGGCACGACATCCGCACGCCCCTCGTCGGGATCGACTCGACGATGGAGCTGCTTGCCCTCGACGCGGAAACCCTGAGCGAGGCGGAGCTCCGCGCGCGGGTCGCGGAGGCGTCGAAGTCGGTGCGCGTCGCGTGCGGCTTCGGGCTTTCGATGATCGACGAGATCTTCGAACTGATCCGGGCAGACTGCGGCAAGCTGAGCGTTGCTCCGTCGAGCGTGGACCTCGCGCAGCTGTGCGAGGAAGTCGCATCGATCGTCAGGCCGCAGGCCCGCGCGAAGGCGATCACGATCGAAGTCGCGCTTTCAGGCTGCACGGCCGCAAGCGTCGCGAGCGTGTGGGTCGACGCGAACAGGCTCAAGCAGTCGCTCGTCAATGTCGTCGCCAATGCCGTGAAGTTCAGCAGCGAAGGCCCGATCGAGATCACGATCGCGACGCCCGCGCCCGATGCCCTCCGCCTGTCGGTGCGTGATCGCGGGCCAGGACTCGATGAACTCGCGCTCCGCAGGATATTCGAGCCATTCCACCAGTCCGAACGCACCGCCAACAGGTCGGGCGAAGGGCTCGGGCTTGGGCTAGCCATCGCCGAACGATGCGCCCAGCTGCTCGGCGGATCCTGGACGGCGGCGAACCGGGAAGATGGTCGCGGCGCGGAGTTCACGCTTTCGCTGCCGTGGCGGACTCCGCCCGCGGGTTCCGGACCCTCGTCGACCGTCGCTTCGGCCGCCAACGCGCGCCTGACGGCCCGAATCCTGATCGTCGACGACGCGGCGGATGCGACGCGTCTCGCCCAGCACCACCTCGCGGCCCTTGGCCACCGCGTGACGACCGCGACGAGCGTCCGCGAAGCGCTGCAACGGCTGTCTCAGGAGCCGTTCGATCTGGTGCTCGCCGACTTCGAACTCGGGGATGGGACCGCCGCCGATCTCGTCGTGCGGGCCCGCGGGACGCCGGTCGTGATCTCGAGCGCCCGGCTGGGCGGGCGGATCGATTCGGCGGGTGCCGCGGGAATCGTGCCGAAACCTGTCACGCGCGAATCGCTGCAGACTGCAATCGAGCGGGCGCTTCGCGCGTTCCCTGCCTCAGCGAAGCCGTCGAAGTGATAGCATCGTGTCGTTCGGTGGGCGGCCAGTGGCTGCTCCGCCGTGTTGCGCGGCGAGGGCGTCGCGTGGCAGGAGAGCCCGCGTGCGCATCGCCATCGTCAGTGACATCCACGCCAACCTTGCCGCGTTCGAGTCCGTTCTCGCGCACGCCAGGGCGATCGGCTACGACCGCATGGTCTGCCTCGGCGATGTCGTCGGCTACGGCCCGGACCCGGTCGAGTGCATCGACCTCGTGCGCGAGCACTGCGAGTGGACGCTGCTCGGGAACCACGACTTCGCCGCGGTGTACGAGCCGACGAACTTCAACCCCGGCGCCGCGAAGGCCGTCTTCTGGACGCGCGCGCAGACGCTCGAGGGCGAGTGGCTGCGGCGCCACATCGAGGCGCTGCAGAAGGCGCGCGACGAGGACCGCATCTCCGACACGGAGTTCCTCGACAAGAAGTGCGCGGCGGAGGTCGAGCAGCGCGAGCGCGTCGACTTCATGTTCCGCATCTCGCCGCGGAAGATCCTGCTCGACCGCTACATCTGCGTGCACGCGTCGCCGTCGCGGCCCGTGAACGAGTACCTGTTCCCGACGGATGTCGAGAACAACACCAAGCGCCTCGAGCGCAACTTCGGGCTGCTCACGCTTCCCGGCGCCGAAGGCGAGCGGGCTGCAAGCGCGATCGTCGGGCACACCCACTGCCCGGGCTTCATCCTCGAGGCGCCGCCCGATCCGGTCGAGGTCGCGCGCGTCGAGGCTGAGCTTGCCGCGCAGGCTGCGCGCGAGCAGGAGGGCGGCGCGTTCCGCGGGCCGTTGCTCGAGAGCGCGATCAGCCGCATCCCGCGCAACTACGAGTTCGAGGGGTTCGCCGTCGGGGTGGACACCTGGACTCCGAACGACGACGAGATGCCCGCAGGCTGCCGCTTCATCCTGAATCCAGGCTCGGTCGGCCAGCCGCGCGACGGCGACCCGCGCGCGTGCTTTGTCATGCTCGAGGTTGGCGAGAACGGCGCGCGCGACCGCTTCACCTTCCACCGAGTGGCGTACGACATCGCTCGGACGCAGTCCAAGCTGCGCGCGTTCGCAGCAGAAGGCGCGCCGCTCGTCGAGTGGCTGTGGGAGCGCCTCGAGCGCGGTCAGTAGCGTCACGAGCGCGGTCGATAGCGTCACTCAACGGTGGTTTCCGCCCGCCAAACGCTTCTCGGGCGTCGGTCGGGCCGTTGCGTGGGCGAAGAGTCACCGATCGCGCTACCCTTCGCGACTCTCCGGGCAATGGCGCCCGGGCGGCGACGGGTACCGTCGGCCGCGCCCTCCATCAGGGCTTCATCTGACCCCAGCAGGGTTCCAGCCTTGAAGAAGTTCTTTATCACGAGCGGTCTCATCCTCTTCGTCGTCGCGATCGGCCTCGTCGTCGCCAGCGGTCAACGACCGACCCCGACTGCGACCCCGACTGCCACCCCGTCTGCGAACTCCACTGCGACCTCCACGGCCGCAGACACCCAGACTCCGCCGACCCCTTCCGCGCCGACCGCCGCGCCCGCCGAGCAGGCTGGGTCCCAGGCTCCCGCCGCGACCACAGCGCCTGACGCGAGTGCGACGGCACCCGCCGCCGCCGCACCGCAGGCACCGGCAGCGTCTCCCGCGACCCCCGAGGCGCCGAAGTTCGTCGCGCGCGTTCCCGAGGGCATGACCCCGGCCGCGGCCGGAAGCTCGATCGGGTCGCTCGACCCGGCGGTCGCGCCGTACCGCGTGACCTTCTCGGCGACGGGCGCAGGCATCAGCGAGATCGTCTTCTCCGATTTCTGGAAGACCTTCGACGACCGCCGCGCCGCGCAGCTCTCTCGCGAGGGCGATCAGAACGCGAAGATGCCGCCCGACTCCGCGCGCTTCGTGCTTGCGAGCACGACCGAGCTCGGCGACTTCACCGTGCCCGTCCTGTCCGCGCTGCGCCTCGAGATCGACGGCGCGCGCGCGAGCCTTTTCGGCGCCGTATGGGCGGAGACCGCGCCCGGCCGCTTCGTCACCGAGATCGCGGATGCGGAGGGCCGCGCGGTCGCCCGCGTCGAGCGCGCCTTCGTTCCCGCGGTCGACAGCCGCTCGTATGAACTGACGCTCGCGCAGCGCGTCACGAACCTCACGGCGTCGCCGCTGAAGGTGCGCCTGGTCCACTACGGGCCGGGCGACCTGCCGCGCGACACCGAGAGCGCGCTCGACATCCGCCGTTTCCACTTCGGCTATCTCTTCCCGCCCGAGCGCGATCCGAACCAGAACTTCGTCCACACCAACGGCCAGATGGTCGACCGCGCGTCGATCCTGTCGCAGATCGCCAAGGGCAACGCCGCGATGTGGCCGAACCCGAGCGCGACCGAGGGCGGCTTCTCGCTTTCGTGGTTCGGATCGACCGACCGCTACTTCGCATTCGCGCTGCACGCGCCGTATGCGCCGCCGACCGCGGCCAGCAAGCTCGTCGGCTCGATCGCTGAGGTCCAGGGCGTCGCCAGCGGCGCGGCAGCCGCCACCGACCAGCTCGTGACCTCGATCCGCACGCCGGTCGTCGAGGTCGCTCCGCAGGCGACGGCCAGCTTCGACCTGGGCGTGTACGCAGGGCCCCTCAATCCGCGCGTCCTTTCGCACACCGAGCCGTTCAAGGGCCTCGGCATGGGCGGCCTCATCACCTACACGATGGGCGGCTGCTGCGCGTGGTGCACCTTCGCGTGGCTCGCCGATGCGCTGCTGTGGTTCCTCACCTTCATCCACGACTACGTCGTGTTCGACTGGGGCCTCGCGATCGTGGCGCTCGTGGTCGTGGTGCGCCTGGTGCTGCACCCCGTGCAGAAGAAGTCGCAGATCGCGATGCAGCGCTTCTCCCGCGCGATGACCGCGATGAAGCCCGAGCTCGACGCGCTGCAGAAGAAGTTCAAGGACGACCCGTCGCGCATGCAGCAGGAGCAGATGCGGCTCTTCCGCGAGAAGGGCGTGAGCCCCGCGGGCTGCGTCGGCGGCATGCTGCCGATGTTCGCGCAGATGCCGATCTGGATGGCGCTCTACGCGGTGCTCTTCTTCGCGTTCGACCTGCGCCAGGCGCCCGCGTTCTTCGGCGTGTTCCAGAACTTCGGCGGCTGGTCGTTCCTCGCGGACCTCTCCGCGCAGGACAACTTCTTCCGCTTCCCGACGCCGATCAACCTGTTCCTCTTCAACCTGACGGCGATCAACCTGCTGCCGATCCTCATGGGCATCGTGTTCTTCTACCAGCAGAAGTACATGTCGCCGCCGATCACGCCCAACATGAGCGCGGAGCAGATCCAGCAGCAGAAGATCATGAAGTGGATGATGGTCATCATGTTCCCCATCATGACCTACATCGCGCCCAGCGGACTCACGCTCTACATCCTCACCTCGACCTGCATCGGCATCATCGAGAGCCGCATCATCAAGAAGCAGATCGACGCGATGGATCTCACCGTGAAGCCCGAGCCCGCCAGGAAGGGCCTGCTTGCGCGCGTGTACGAGCAGGCGCTCGAGCGCGCCGCCGAACAGCAGAAGAAGCAGGCCGGCCGCGGCAACCCCCGCGGGAAGGGCCGCTGAACGCCCGATGCGTGGCGCGCGCGACACGATCGTCGCCGTCGCCTCGCCGCCCGGGCGCGGGCTGCGCGCCCTGATCCGCGTATCCGGACCCGCTGCGCGCGACATCGCGCGACGCGCGCTTGGATCGGCGCCCGACACGCGCGGCGTGTCGCGCGTGCGGTTGCGCGTGCCCGCGCGTGATGCGTGTGGCGATTGTGGCGATCGTGGAACATCCGTTGAGCGTGTTGCGCAGGTCGCGCGTGGCGATTGTGGTGATCGTGGTGATCGTGGAACATCCGTGGTGGGTGTCGCACATGTCGCACATGTCGCGCGTGGCGATCGTGGCGATTGTGGTGATCGTGGAACATCCGTCGGGAGTGTCGCGCATGTCGCGCAGGACCCCATCGAATGCCCCGCGATCGCATACTGGATGGAAGCGCCCGCCAGCTTCACCGGCGAGGACTCGCTCGAGCTCGCGTGCGCCGGGGCGCCGGCGCTAGTCGAAGCCGTGGCGCATGGATTGATCGCCCATGCGGTCGCCGCGGGTCATGCCGCGCGTCATGCGCTGCCCGGAGAGTTCGCGTGGCGGGCGCATCTCGCGGGCAGGCTCGGCCTCGACGAGGCCGAGGGTCTCGCAGCGCGGATCGCGGCCACGAGCGATGCGGAACTCGCCGCGAGCGCCGAGGTGGCGCGCGGCGTCTACGGCGCGCGCGCGGCCGAACTGTGTGCGCGGACAGCCGAACTCCTGGCGCGCGTCGAGGCTGGAATCGACTTCACCGACCAGGAGGATGTCGTGTCGATCCACGCATCGGAAGTGCGCGCGCGGTGCGAGGCGTTGGCGACCGAGATCGCCTCGATGCGTGGGTCGGGCGGGGGTGCACGCGCGCACGCGGTCCCGCTCGTCGTCCTCGCGGGCGAGCCGAATGCAGGCAAGAGCTCACTCTTCAACGCCGTGCTTGGCCGCACGCGGAGCGTCGAGAGCGCGCTTGCCGGCACCACGCGCGACGCGGTGATCGCGCGCGTCGCGCTCCGCGGCGGCATCGAGATCGACCTTGCCGACCTCGCCGGCCTCGAGCGCGTCGACACCGCGCGTGCGCCGCGGGAGATCGCGGAGGCCATGCAGCGCCGCGCGGAGGAGATGCTTGCGGTGGCCGACCTCGTCGTGCGGTGCACGCCCGCAGGGGGCGCGCGCGTGACGCTTGCGCGCGAGGACGGCATCGTCGAGGTCGCGACCATGTGCGACCGGTCGGGTGCCGTCGGCGGGGCGCCGGCCGACGCGATCGCGACCAGCGCCCGGGAGCGAGCGGGCATCTCCGCGCTGAAGGATGAACTCGCCGCGCGGCTCCGTGCCGACCGCAGCATGCGTCGCGCACAGCTTGCGTCGATCCTGCCGAGGCACGACGCGGCGTTCGAGGCCGCGCGCGCGGCGCTGGCCGATGCGGCCGTGCTTGCAGAGCAAGGCATCGTGCGCGGCGACCGCCTGCACGACCCCGAGCTCGCCGCGGGGCTGCTGCGCGCCGCACTCGACGCGCTCGGCTCCGTCGCCGGCCCGGTCCATCCCGACGATGTCCTCGGACTCGTCTTCTCACGCTTCTGCATCGGAAAGTGACGCGATGAGCGACTCCACCACCCGTAGACCTCTCGCCACGCACTCGACCGTGATCCGCGTGCGCTACCCGGAGTGCGACCCGATGGGCGTCGCACACCACGCGGCGTATCCGATCTGGCTCGAGATCGGCCGCACCGAGATGCTGCGCACGAGTGGCGGCAACTACAGAGATCTCGAGGCGGCGGGGGTGTTCCTTGCGGTCGTGCGGCTCGAGGTGCGCTACCGACGGCCCGCGCGCTACGACGACGAACTGCGGCTCGAGACGGACCTGGTCGTCGCCGGCCCCGTGAAGATCGAGCACGCGTACCGGCTGTTCCGCGGCGACGAGCTGCTGGCCGAGGGCGCGACCACGCTCGCCTGCCTCGACCGCGATGGTCGGGCGCGCGCGCTTCCGGAGTCGCTCGTTCTCGGGTGACGCACGCGACCGCGCGGAACCCGCGCAAAATTCGCCGAGCACCGTGCTAGGATGGCGTCACCATGACTTCGCTCCGCGTCCTCGCCGCTGTTCTGCTCGTCTCCATTCCCGCGGCCTGCACCGCCGTCTCGACCTATCCGCCCACCGCCGGCACGACCAAGATGACGCCGTCGGTGTCGCCTGGCCCCGAGCTGATGGCAGGCGCGATCAAGGAAGCGAACCGCGTCACCAAGGGCGCGCAGCCGATCGTGTTCAACCTGCCTGCTGGCCTCGACGCCGGCACCTGGCGCCGTGTTGCGAACCTGCTGCCGGAAGGCGCGCGGCCGATGCGCGCGGGCGACGAGGCCGTGTTCTCCGTGCAGCAGCTTCGTCTCTCTGGCGGAACCGCCGAGGTCGATGTCACCTACCCCGAGCGCGGCGTCTATCAGCTGATGACCGTGAAGCTCGAGGGCGGGCCCGTGATCCCGTGGCGCGTCCAGTGGGCGTATCGCTGGGTGATCCCCGCGACGGCGCCGGTTGCGAACGATCCGATGATCGCGGTCGAGGCCGCTGAAGCCGATCGCGTCGCTGCCGAGAAGGCCGCTGCCGAGCAGCCCTCGACCGAGGAAACCTCGACCGAGCAGGCCGCTGCGCCGACTGACGGCAACTGAGCGCGCGCTCGATCACGAGCGCTCAAGCCTAGTACGCCTTCGCGAACACCGCGCGGCGCGTCGCCGGCTTGCCCGTGAAGATGCAGGTGCCCGGCTCATCGCCGCCTTCGAGCGGGATGCAGCGGCAGGTCACCGCGAACTTCGCCTTGAGCTCTTCCTCGACCTTGCGGTCGGGCGCGTAGTGGACGAGCGCGAAGCCGCCCTGCGCGGCGGCGCCGGAATCCTCGTCCTGCTTCGCGCCGAAGAACGCCTCGAATTCGGCGCGCGAGTCGATGCGCTTCGTGCTCTGCTCGCGGTGCGCCTTCGCGCGCGCGAACAGCGTCGACTGCATGTCCTCGAGGATCTGCGTCACGGTCGCCACGAACTCGTCGCGCTTGAGCGACACCTTGTCCTTGTGCGCGCGGTCGCGGCGCGCCATGAACACGCTGTCCTGCTCCATGTCGCGCGGGCCAACCTCGACGCGCAGCGGGATGCCCTTCTTGATCCACTGCCATGCCTTGTCGCCGCCGCGGATGTCGCGGTTGTCGACCTCGACATCGACCGTGCGCCCCGCGTACGGGATCCTGCGCAGGTCGGCCGCGAGCCTGTTGCAGTAGTCGAGCACCGCCTGCGCGGTCTCGGGCTTGTGCGTCACGGGAATGATGACGACATGCGACGGCGCGAGCCGCGGCGGCAGCACCATGCCGTCGTCGTCGGCGTGCGTCATGATCATGCCGCCGATGAGGCGCGTCGACACGCCCCACGAGGTCGTCCACGCGAACGAGATCTTGCCCTCGGCGTCGCTGAACTTGATGTCGCTCGCATGCGCGAAGTTCTGGCCGAGGAAGTGCGAGGTTCCCGCCTGCAGCGCCTTGCGGTCCTGCATCATCGCCTCGATGCAGTAGGTGTTCACGGCTCCCGGGAACCGCTCGCCTTCGGTCTTCTCGCCCTTGATGACAGGCATCGCCATCCAGTTCTCGGCGAAGTCCGCGTAGACCTCGAGCATCTTCAGCGTCTCGTCCATCGCCTCCTCGCTCGTCGCATGCGCGGTGTGGCCTTCCTGCCAGAGGAACTCGGCCGTGCGCAGGAAGAGGCGCGTGCGCATCTCCCAGCGGACGACATTCGCCCACTGGTTGATGAGGAGCGGCAGGTCGCGGTAGCTCTGCACCCACTTCGCGAAGCTCGCGCCGATGATCGTCTCGGAGGTCGGTCGCACGACGAGCGGCTCCTGGAGCTCGCCGTCCGGAACGAGGCCTTCCTTGCCGTCGGCCTTGATGCCGGGCTTGAGGCGGTGATGCGTCACCACCGCGCACTCCTTCGCGAAGCCCTCGACATGCTCCGCTTCCTTCTCGAAGTAGGAGAGCGGGATGAAGAGCGGGAAGTAGGCGTTCTTGTGGCCCGTGTCCTTGAACATCTTGTCGAGCGAGCGCTGGATGTTCTCCCAGAGCGCGTAGCCCCACGGCTTGATGACCATGCAGCCGCGGACATCGCTCGTCTCGGCAAGTTCCGCCGCGCGCACGACTTGCTGATACCACTCGGGGTAGTTCTCGGCGCGCGTCGGGCTGATCGCGGATGCGGGTGCGGTGCCTGCGGGCTTGTTCTGGGCGTTCGGCTTCTGGTTCGACATGATGGATTCCGTGAGGACCGAGAAGGTAGCAGGAAGCGGAATCGCCGCGAATTGCGGGTCGTTTGCGCGCCGCACGGCTACATTTCTGGCGTGGAGCCTACGCACGCCGAGCGCGACGAGATGGAGGGGCCGCCCGATTCGGGGGCGGTCGTCCTGTCGGCGCTGCGCGTGGCGCTGGCGGCGGCCGAGACGGCGCTCGAACGAGTCGATTCGCCGTCCGAGCGCCGCGAGTCGGTCCGCGCCGCGCGCCGCGAGCTGAAGTCCGCGCGCGCGCTCGCGCCGCTTCTCCGCTCGCGCGAGGCGCCGCCTTCGCAGGCGTCGGTCGACGGAGTGCTCGAGTTCAGCGCCAAGGCGAACCAGCTGCTCGGCCCGCTCCGCGACCGCGATGCGCTTGCCCGTTCGATCCAGAAGATCGCGGACCGCTTCGCGGACGACGAGACGCGCCGCGTGAGCCGCACCGTGCTTCTCGCGACGCTCGTGTTCGCCGATGGCGACCGCCGCGACGACGCGCAGTTCGCCGCGACGGCGATCGAGCGCGCGCGGCGCGCGATCCGCCAGGCGCGCGCCGCAGCCGAGCACCTCGATGCGAAGGCGCCGACACCGGGCGCGCACGCGAGCGCCGCGCTCGCACGCGCCTTCGACGAAGGCCGCGACATGCTCGACCGTGGCCTCGAGGAGGGCGATCTCGCGGCGCTGCACGCCTGCCGCAAGCACGCGACCATCCTCGCGCTCGGGCTCCGCCCGTTCGGAGACGCGCTGCCGGCGCCGCTCCGCCGCGTGCGCAGCCGAGCGAAGGCGCTCGCCGCCGCCCTCGGCGAGGACCGCGACTTCGCGTTGCTCGATGTCGAGATGCGCGTCGCGCGCGCACGCCTCGACGGCTCGCCGCTCGTCGCGGCGATCGACGACGCGCTCCGCCTCGCGCGGATCGAGGCCTTCGCGCGCGCCGAGGACTCGGCCCGCGCCTTCCTGCGTCTCGGCCCGAACCGCACGCGCCGCGCGCTGCGCGAACTCTTCTGAGTGCGGCTCCGAGCGCGCCGCGCTACGCTGCGCGCGTGCAGGCGTTCCGTCCCGTCATCGGCATCTGCGGAGGCATCGGCAGCGGCAAGAGCGCCGTCGCGGCCGCGTTCCGTGCGCTTGGCTGCGAGGTGTGCGTGTCCGACGATGTCGCGCGCGCGGTGCTCGAGCAGCCCGAGGTGCGCGCGGCGGTGACCGCGCGCGTCGGCCGCGACATCGAGCGCGCCGATGGCTCGATCGACCGCGCCGCGCTCGGCCGCGCGATCTTCGCCGATGCGGCGCTCCGAGCCGACATCGAGAAGATCATGCATCCGCGCATCGAGGCCGCGCGCCGCGTTCAGTTCGCGAAGGCGCCCGTCTCGACGCGCGCGTTCATCATCGACGCGCCGCTTCTCCTCGAGGTCGGTCTCGACCGCGAGTGCGATGCGGTCGTCTTCGTCGACGCGCCTCGCGATCTCCGCGTGAAGCGCGTCACCGCCACGCGCGGATGGGACGCGGGCGAGCTCGACCGGCGCGAACGCGCGCAGATGCCGCTCGAGGCGAAGCGCTCGCGCAGCACCGATGCAATCGTCAACGACTGCGATGCGGTCGAACTTGCACGGCGCGTCGAGGGGGTGCTCGACGCCATCATCGCCCGCGGGCCGAACCCGGACCGCCGGGGACCTGGCGCGCCGTCTGGCGCGACTTGACCAAACGCCCCCGATCCGTCATCATCCTCATGTCGCATCAAGCGACGGATTCCGGTGCGCGAGGCGTCGCGCGCCACGGAACGGTCGGCGAGCGCCGCGGGACGCCTGCGGCACCCGAAGTTTCCGAATGAACCCGACACGGGATCAACGGCCTCGAGGCCTCTTCGTTCCGTTCCACGGTTCTCACGCGAATCTCCCATCAGCGTTTGGCCCTCACAGCGTTTGTCGAGTGTGCGAAGGCAGGAAGGCGTGCGCGGCTTGAATGCCTGCGCACGAACGAGCAGGAGTGTTTCGATATGAGTCACAAGCAAGGTCGTCGTCGTCGTCGTGGCAAGGGTGGTGGCGGTGAAGGCGGTGGTGGTGGCGGAGGAGGCGGTGGCGGCGGTGGCGGTGGTCCACGCCAGCCCGTAATTCCCGCGCCGCAGCTCGCGCCCGGCCAGATCCCGACCGACGAGCAGCTCGCGGCCGAGCTTGCGGAGATCGAGAAGGAGCTCGAGGGCAAGTACGAAGTCGCCAAGAAGGACGACCTCAACCTCGCCAAGCTCCAGAAGATGCCGCTCGACCAGCTCAACAAGCTGGCGAAGCAGAACGGCATCGACGACATCACGCAGCCGAAGCAGAAGCTCGTCTTCGAGATCCTGCGCGCGCGCGCCCAGAAGGCCGGCCTGATGATCGCCGAGGGCACCCTCGAGATCACCCCCGACGGCTACGGATTCCTCCGCAGCGCCGACTACTCGTACACGCCGAGCGCCGACGACATCTATGTCTCGCCCACGCAGATCCGCCACTTCGGCCTGCGCCGCGGCCATGTCGTGAAGGGCCTCGTCCGTCCACCGAAGGACCAGGAGGTCTACTTCGCGCTGCTGCGCGTCGAGAGCGTGAATGGCCGCGATCCCTCGGTCCTCCACGATCTTCCGACCTTCGAGAACCTCACGCCGCTCCACCCGAACAAGCGCATCCACCTCGAGATGCTCGGCTCGGGCAAGATCGAGACGCGCATCATCGACATGGTGACGCCGCTCGGCTTCGGCCAGCGCGCGCTCATCGTGGCGCCGCCGCGCACCGGCAAGACGGTCATCCTCCAGCAGATCACGAACGCGATCGCGACGAACCACAAGGATGTCCATGTGATCGTCCTGCTCGTCGACGAGCGCCCCGAGGAAGTGACCGACTTCCGCCGCAACACGCCTCCGCATGTCGAGGTCGTGGCGAGCACCTTCGACGAAGAGGCGATCCGCCACATCCAGGTCGCCGAGATGGTGATGGAGAAGGCGCGCCGCATGGTCGAGTTCGGCGAGCATGTCGTGATCCTGCTCGACTCGATCACGCGCCTTGCGCGCGGCTACAACAACGCCATGCCCAACTCGGGCAAGATCGGCTCGGGCGGCGTCGACAACGCTGCGCTCATCAAGCCGAAGAAGTTCTTCGGCTCGGCGCGCAACATCGAGAACGGCGGCTCGCTCACCATCCTCGGCACCGCGCTCGTCGACACGGGCTCGCGCGCCGACGAAGTGATCTTCGAGGAGTTCAAGGGCACCGGCAACGCCGAGCTGCACCTCGACCGCAAGCTCGTCGAGAAGCGCGTCTACCCCGCGATCAACATCGGCGCCTCCGGCACCCGCCGCGAGGAACTGCTGCTTGACCCGAAGGAGCACGAGCTCATCGTCCGCCTGCGCAAGGTCGTCAGCGACATGAATGTCGTCGACGCGATGGAACTCCTGCGCACGCGCGTCTCGAAGACCAAGTCGAACGCCGAGTTCCTCATGACGATGGCGATGGGATGAGCGGAATCGCGGGCCGTTCCGCCCGAGAAGGCAGGGAACCGCCCCCGCGGGACGCCCGGCCGACCGCCCTTCGATCCCGACCTGGCATGATCCATCAGTCCAAACACCCCCGCCCAACTGGGCGGGGGCTGTCTTGAGGGGGCGGCGTAGGTACGATTGGCATTGCGGCTTCCCTTGTGGGAACCGCCTGAACCCCTGACCGAACTGAACCTGAGCATGCACCAGCGCCCCAAGCACCGTGGTTTCACCATCGTCGAGATGCTCGCCGTGATCGGCGTCATCGTGGTCCTGCTGGCCATCCTCGTTCCGACGATCAGCAGCGCGCGCCGCAGCGCGCTCTGGGGTACGAGCCAGTCGAACCTCAAGCAGGTCGGCCAGCTGCTCATGCTCTATGTGCAGGAGAACCGCGACGCGATCGCGCCGACCGCGTTCGACTACTCGACGAGCCTCGCCCCCGGCAAGGTGCGCACCGCTTCGCCCGCAGGGGTTGTGCCGCCGACCGGGCCGCTCAGCGTCGGCACCTGGACCGACATCCTGTGGACGACGGGCAAGCTCGGTCCGACCCTCAATGTTGCGGCGACCGCGAGCGCGTGGGACTACCGCTTCGATTCGCCCGACGCCGCGCTCTATGCGAGCGGCTGGTCGGGAAGCGATCCGTTCCGCTCGGCGGAGCAGCTGAAGAAGCCCGCGGGCGGAAACGGCGCCACGCCGTTCGGCACGGGTGCGCCGGCCACCGAACTCGGTGACCCTGGCTACTTCGGCGGCAATCCGTTCTTCGACGCCCGCCCGCCGACCACAGCCCGCCCGTACTCGGGGTTCTACTACACGCTCGGCCAGATGAAGCGCCCGGAAGCCTCGATGTACTGCGTCGACAGCAACCTCGGCGAACTGCTCGAGGTCAACGACCCGACGCTGAACCCGAACAACCCGAACCTGAACCTCGTGGGCGTGGAGTGGCGCTATGTCGGTGACAAGTGCCTGATGCTCTTCCTCGACGGCCATGTCGAGACCTACGACAAGTGGGGCGACCTGCGCGAGCTCGAGCAGGAGTTCGGGGTGCGGGTCTTTGGGCTCGACCGGAGCTCGTTCTTCAGCAATCCGTGATTTGAGCGGCGGCTGCTTGCGGCAGCCGCCTTTGGCGGTCAGGCCTTGGAGTGAATCCAAGGCCTGCCTGGAACGCGCGGTGTGATCGGGAAGCGGACCGCTTGCGGCAGCCGCCTTTGGCGGTCAGGCCTTGGAGTGAATCCAAGGCCTGCCTGGGACGCGCGGTGTGATCGAGACGCGGACCGCTTGCGGCAGCCACCTTTGGCGGTCAGGCCTTGGAGTGAATCCAAGGCCTTGTGGTCTCAACCGGTCATTGCAACGCCTTTCGGGTCTGATGACCCGCACGAAAGGTGGATTGCATGCACTCGGGCAAGCGCAAGAGACTCACGCACAGCCAGAGCCGCGACCTGTGGCGT
>Ga0209985_10002838_pt1 | contig 15285 bp, 15 predicted proteins | sample NOAtaG_FD_187305 | JGI IMG/M metagenome (GOLD analysis project Ga0209985, IMG submission 187305) | Freshwater lake microbial communities from Lake Erie, under a cyanobacterial bloom - NOAA_Erie_Diel6S_1000h metaG (SPAdes) (version 2) | ecosystem: Environmental > Aquatic > Freshwater > Lake ...
AGCGTGTACGAGAAGTAGTCCGGGTTGGGGTTGGCGAGCTTCTGGTCGAGCAGGTTGACGACGCAGCCGCCGCCGGCAGCGTGCAGCGCGCGGGCCAGGATCACCGCGGGCGCGGTGTTGGCGGCCAGTGCCGCATGCAGGGTCTGCGGGTCGAAGCCGGCGACGTCGTCGTAGTCGAAGCGGCTGGCGTTGTTGACCACCGCTTGCGGCGTGCGGCCGGCAAAGGCCTGCTGGACGCGGCCGAACAGCGCCTCGCACTGGGCGGTCTCGGCCAGATCGGCGGCCACGGCGTGCGCCACCGCACCGAGCGCGCGAAGCTCGGCCACGGTCGCTGCCGCGTCGTCGAGGCTGGCGCGGTGGTGCACCGCCACGTCCCAGCCGTGGCGGGCGAGTTCGAGTGCGATCGCGCGGCCGATTCGGCGCGCGGCGCCGGTCACCAGGGCCAGGGGGCGGGGGCTCATGCTCTTTCGCGCAGACAATGCCGGCAACGTGCACCGACGCCATGACACAGCCGCATCCGGCCGCGAGGAAGCGGCGATTTTAGGAGCCGACTCCCTCGACGCGGCGCCTCCAGGGCCAAGCCTGGCCGAGGACATCGCCACGCGCATCCGCGCCGACGGCGGCTGGTGGCCTTTCGACCGCTTCATGGCCGCTGCGCTGTACACCCCCGGCCGGGGCTACTACAGTGGCGGCGCGCAGATCCTCGGCCAACGGCCGGAAGACGGCAGCGACTTCGTCACCGCGCCGGAGCTGTCGCCGGCCTTCGGCGCCACACTGGGCCGCCAGGTGGCGCTGGCGCTGCAGGCCACCGGCACCCACACCGTGCTGGAACTTGGCGCCGGCTCCGGCGCGCTGGCCGAGCAGATCCTCGAGGCCGCCGGCGACACCGTCCGCCGCTACGACATCCTCGACCTTTCCGGAAGCCTGCAGGCGCGCCAGCGCCAGCGCCTGGCGCGCTTCGGCGAGCGGGTGCGCTGGCTGCACGCCTGGCCCGACGCGGTGGCCGGTGTGGTGGTCGGCAACGAGGTGCTCGACGCCTTGCCGGTGCAACTGCTGCACTGGGACGGCCGCCAGTGGTTCGAGCGTGGGGTCGGCGTCGATGCCGAGTGCGCGTTCGTCTGGGCCGACCGGCCGACGCCGCTGCGTCCGCCGGTCGAAGGGCCCGACGCCCACTTCGTGCCCGGCAGCACGGTGGAGATCCAGCCGCAGGCCCGGGCCTGGGTCGCGTCGCTGGCGGCGCGCCTGCAGCGTGGCGTGGCGATCTTCATCGACTACGGCTTTCCGCAGGCCGAGTACTACCACCCGCAGCGCACCGGCGGCACGCTGATGTGCCACCGGGGCCACCGCGCCGACACCGACCCGCTGGTCGACGTGGGCCGCAAGGACATTACCTCGCACGTCGACTTCACGGCCGTCGCGCTGGCGGCTCAGGATGCCGGCCTCGAGGTGCTGGGCTACACCTCGCAGGCGCGCTTCTTGCTGAATGCCGGCATCCTCGACCTGCTGCACGGTGCCGGCCCGGCGGCGCTGTCGCGCGTGCAGATGCTGATCAACGAGCATGAGATGGGCGAGCTGTTCAAGGTCATCGCCTTCGGCCGCGACGTGCCGGCCGGCTGGGTGCTGCCCGGCCTGTCCGCGGGCGACCGCAGCCACACGCTCTAGGGTCGCGGGGCGGTCACGATGCGCTGGCTGCTGGTCTTCCTGATCGCGTGCGTGCTGTTCAACGGCCTGGCGCACTGGCTGCGCAAGGTCGGTTTGGGTCGGCTGCCGGGCGACTTCAGCTTCATGTGGCGCGGCCGCGAGTGGCACGTGCCGCTGGCGAGCTCGGTCGTGCTGTCGGTGCTGATGATGGGCATCGGGTTGTTGTTCTGATCGGTGCCGAACCGGGTGGACATTCGGTTACGCTGTGCGCCAACGGGCCGCCAGCGCGGCCGGCCAGGAATCGGGGCAGGGCAATGGAAGGCGGCTGGTATCTCGAAGGCGTGGCGAGCGACGGCTCGCGGATCGCGCATCCGGTGGCGCAATGGCCGTACCGGATCGGTCGCGACTCGGGCAACCAGCTCGTGGTCCCGGCGCTCGGCCTGTCGCGCCGCCATGCCGAGATCGGCGAAGACGTCTCGGGCAGGCTGCGGCTGACCGACCTGGACAGCACCAACGGCACCTTCGTCAACCGCGAGCGCATCACCGGCTCGTGCCTGGTCGGACCCGACGATGTCATCCACTTCGGCAACGCCGAGTTCAGGCTCGGCCTGCGCGCGCCCGAGCAGGCCTTTGCGCCGACCGAGCTCGACGGCGAACGCACGCTGATCGTGCCGGCCGGCAAGACCCTGAGCCAGCATTTCGTGCCGCTCGAAAAGCAGTTCATGGAACTCCTCGAGGGTCGCGGCCTGGCCTGTGCGGTGCAGCCCATCGTGCACGCCGGCAAGCACGAGCCTTTTGCCTACGAGCTGCTCGGCCGCAGCATGCACCCGGAGCTGCCGGCGTCGCCGCTGCGGCTGTTCAACCTGGCGGCGCTGCTGGACCGCGAGGCCGAGCTGAGCCGCGCCTTCCGCCAGCATGGCGTGCAGGCGCTGGCCAAGAGGCTCAAGGGTGCGACGCTGTTCGTCAACACCCACCCCAAGGAGACCTTCGAGGACGGCTTCCTGGCCGAGCTGGCGCGGCTGCCCAGCGAAGGCGTGCCGCTGAACCTGGTCGTCGAGGTCCACGAAACCGCGGTGATGGAGGTCGAGCGCATGCGCGAGCTGGCGGCGCGGCTCAAGGACATCGGCGTGCGCTTTGCGTACGACGACTTCGGCGCCGGCCAGGCGCGGCTGAACGAACTCGGCGAGGTCCCGGCGCACTTCGTCAAGTTCGACATGGGCCTGATCCGCGGCATCCACCAGGCCAGCGAGCGCAAGCAGAAGCTCGTCTCCGAGCTCGTGCGCATGGTCCGGGGCCTGGGTTCGGTGGCGCTGGCCGAAGGCGTGGAGCTGGCCGAAGAGGCCCAGGTCTGCGAGCAGATGGGCTTCGAGCTGATCCAGGGCTACCACACCGGCAAGCCGGTGATCGTGGCCTGAAGGCCTGGCGGGCGGAGGTCCGTTTTTTACCAGCGATGGCGATCCGACGGTGCCATGCTGCGGCCCTCCACGAAAGGGATCGCCATGACGACCTCCAGCCCTGCTTCTTTCGCCATCACCCCCGCCGGCCAAAGCCGCACCGGCCCGGTCCTGGCCGTCGGCCCCGACACCTGCCGGGTCATGGTCGCTGCGGCGGATACTGCCAGCGCGCTCAGCGTCCTGGAATGGCATGGCCGCAGCCCTGGGGGTCCGCCGTTGCATCTGCACCCCGATCAGGACGAGGTCTTCATGGTCGATGAGGGCGACTACCTCTTCCAGTGCGGCCAGACGCAGCACCGGCTGAAGGCAGGCGACACCATCTTCCTGCCGCGCAACGTGCCGCACACCTTCAGCCAGCTCGGGGCCACCGGGCGCCTGCGCTTCCTCTACACCCCTGCGGGAGACATGGAGTCGTTCTTCGTGGCCCTGTCCCGGCTTGACCTGCCGCCGGAGCCGGCACAGGCCCAGGCCGTTTTCGAGGCCCATGGCATGCAGGTCGTGGGGCCGCCGCTGCCTGGTGGCTGAGGGTGCGGCCCGACCGTCAGGCCGAGCTTCGGGCCGACCTTCAGGCCGATCCACAAGCCTTGGGCCCGGCGTTCCACTTCGTGCCGCCCATTGCGCCGTTGCGCGGGTGGGTGCGCCAGCATCAGGTCATCCGCCTGCGCTTCCCGGCCGGCACGGTGGTGCCGACCAAGCCCTACTGGCCGCGACCCGCGGCGGCACTGGCGTTCTACCCCCGCGACCGCGAGCGCATCGGCATGGGTCGCGATGCGCCCAACCTGCTCAAGCCGCGGGCGGCCCTGATCGGGCAGCCCACGGTCCTCACCCAGCGGCAGGGCGGGCATGACTTCTCGGTCTATCAGATCGAGTTCGAGCCCGGAGCCCTGTACCGCCTGACCGGTCTGCCGCTGGACCGTCTGAGCGACACCTGCCTGGACGCCGAGTCGGTGCTGCCTTCGGGTTTCCGCAGCCTGGTGGACCGGATCGAGGACCTGGACGACCCGGTGGCCCAGGTCGCCGCCGCAGAGGCCTGGCTGCTGGGCCTGGTGGCCCGCTCGCGCTGGCCCGCCAAGCCCGGGGACCGCATCGCGAGCCGGCTGCTGGAGGACCCGGCAGCGGATCTGGAAGACCTGGCCCGCCGCCACGGCGTGGTCGCCCGCCACCTGAGGCGCCAGTTCGACCAGCGCGTGGGCGTCGGGCCCAAGCTGTTCGCGCGGATCGCCCGTTTCGACCGGCTGGTGCGTGCGGCCAACCGCGCGCCGGACGAACGCTGGCTCGGTCTGGCGCTGGATGCGGGCTACCACGACCATCGGCACCTGGCGCGGGACTTCCGCCAGTTCACGCTGGCCACACCGGGCGAGTTCGTGGCGCTGGAGGCCCGCTCGCCCGAGCGTGGCTTCGGCTTTTGCGAATGAGCCCAGGCCGCCGGCGAGCCGGTCGGCGCGGATCTCCTATGCTCGCGGACCCGCGCGACTGAGGCCAGCCGACGCCTGAGGGTCGGCGGGCCTGACTTCGCGGTTCAGCCGCTTCGCACTGAGAGGTCTCCCTTGATGAACCGCCGCGACACCCTGACGCTGGCCGCCGCCGGCCTGTCTGCACCCTTGTCGATGGCCACCGCCGCGACCGATTCGGGGGGCACGCGCGTGCTGCGGGGTAGCTTTCCGATCGCCGAGACCGGGTTCGACCCGGCGCAGGTGTCGGACATCTACTCGCGGATCATCACCGCCAACATCTTCGAGGCCCTGTACGGCTACGACCACCTGGCGCGGCCGGCGCGCATCGTACCGGTCATCGCCGAAGCCATGCCCGAGGTCGCCGACGACTGGCGCGAGTTCACGATCCGCATCCGGCCGGGCATCTACTTCGCCGACGACCCGGCGTTCAAGGGCGCCCGGCGCGAACTGGTGGCGCAGGACTATGTCTACTCGATCCTGCGTTTCGCCGACCCGGCGACCAAGAGCCCGCTGTTCTCCAGCGTGCAGACCTGGGGTCTCGTCGGCCTGGACGAGCGCCGCAAGCTCGCGCTGGATACCAAGTCGCCCTTTGACTACGACACCCCGCTCGAAGGCCTGCGCGCGCTGGATCGCACGACGCTGCGACTGCGCCTGAAGGAGACCCGGCCCCGCCTGGTCGAAAGCCTGGCCATCGGTGACTTGTACGGTGCCGTGGCCCGCGAGGTGGTGGAGTTCTACGGCGACAAGATCATGGAGCACCCGGTGGGCACGGGGCCGTTCCGGTTGGGCGCCTGGCGGCGTTCGTCGCGCATCGTGCTGGAGCGCAACCCGGGTTATCGCAAGCTGCTGTGGCAGGCCGAGCCGGCCGCCGACGATGCCGAAGGCCAGGCCGTCGCCCGGAAGCTCGCCGGCCGCACGCTGCCGCTGGTGGACCGCGTCGAGATCGACATCATCGAGGCGACGCAGCCGCGCTGGCTGGCCTTCCTGAACGGCCAGCACGACATCATCGAGCGCATGCCGCCGGAGTTCATCGACATCGCGATGCCCGGCGGCAAGACGGCGCCGCATCTGGTCAAGCGTGGCATCCGCGGCAAGCGCACGCTCACGCCCGACCTCACCTTCATCTACTTCAACATGGAGGACCCTGTGGTCGGTGGCCTCGCCCCCGAGCGGGTGGCGTTCCGGCGTGCCGTGGGCCTGGCCATGGACACCGAGCGCGAGATCCGCACGCTGCGCAAGAACATGGCGATCCCGGCACAGAGCCCGGTCGCGCCGAACCTCACCGGCTACGACCCCAAGTTCAAGAGCGAGATGAGCAGCCACGACCCGGCCCGCGCCCGGGCGCTGCTCGACCTGTACGGCTGGACCGACCGCAACGGCGACGGCTGGCGCGAGCAACCCGACGGCAAGCCACTGGTGCTGCAGATCGCGACACAGCCCGACCAGACCAGTCGCGACTTCGACGAACTGCGGCAGAAGAACCTGCAGGCCATCGGCATCCGCGTCGAGTACAAGCCCGCCAAATGGCCCGAGAACCTGAAGGCCGGCCGCGCCGGCAAGCTGCAGGTCTGGTCGCTGGCGTCGCTGGCCGCGCAGCCCGACGGGCAGGACATCTTCAGCCGCTACTACGGGCCGCAGAGCGGGCTGCAGAACATCGCGCGCTTCAAGCACCCCGAACTCGACCGCCTCTATCTCCAGATGTCGCGCCTGCCCGATGGCCCCGAGCGGCTGGCCCTGTTCGAGAAGATCAAGAAGATCGCGGTGGCCTTCATGCCGTACAAGCTGGGCGTGCACCGCTACGTCGCCGACCTGATGACCGAGCGTGTCGTGGGTTACCGCAGGCCGCTGTTCTGGCTCAACTGGTACCACATGGTCGACGTGCTGCCGGGCGGCGAGAGCCCGGCCTAGTCGCAGCCGCGCTGCGTCGCGTTCAAGGGGCGGGCTTGACTGCGGCCGCCGACACGGCGGCCTCGAAGTGCGCCAGCACCGCCACCAGCGCCGGCGTCCGCAGATCGTCCGATTCGACGAACAAGGCGTGTCGTGCATCGGCCAGCCGGAATCCCGAGCACCGGCCGCCGGCTCCGGACTCCTGGGCGTTGACATGGGTGCAGAACATCGTCTGTGCTTCCGGCTCGACGACCGTGTCCTGCCCTCCCTGAAGCACCAGCACCGGCACGGCAATGCGCGACGCAGACGGCCCGCGGGCCTCCTGTGCGCCGGCACAGGCCTCGGCCACCCAGCGCAGCGTCGGGCCCGAGACACGGGCGTCGTTGTGGCCGCAATGCTCACCTTCGCAGCGCGCCTGCCGGTCGGCCCAGCGGCGCTCCAGGCGCACGACGCTGTGCGACATGTCGTTGTTGCGCTTGTCGACCTGCCGCGCGAAGGCCTCCCGCTCGGTCTCGAAGTCAGGTGTCAACTGCCGCGACGACAGCCAAGGCACGGCCACCGGGAATCCGCCCGTGGTGATCTCCTCGCACCAACGCCGCACGCCTTCGAGCGTGCCCGGCTTGGCCACGCGTGGCTCGTGCATCGGCGTCACGAGCGCTGCGGCTCGGAACGGCGTGGCCGGCCCGCGGCGCGCGAGGTGAAGCGACACGACCGCGCCGCCCATCGAATGGGCCAGAACCACCAGCGGCCGGGGGTTGGCGCTGCGCCCGGTCTGCACGATGCCGACAAACTGCTCGAGGTCGCTGACGAGATGATCGAACCGGTCGAGGTGTCCCTTGCTGGAGTCCACGGGGTCGTCCAGCAGCCGGGTCGAGAAACCCTGACCCCGATGGTCATGGATGTAGACCGACCAGCCGTTGCGCACCAGGTCATGGATCAGTTCCTGGTACATCGCCAGGCCCTCGGTGAACCCGGGCACGACGACCACGCCGCCACGGGTCTCGTGGCGGTGAAGGTAGGTGCGATGGTGGATGCGCACCGGGCGGTTGCCGAACCAGCCCGTGGGCACGCCCTGGAACGAGCCGATCCGGAGATCGGCCATGGTCTGGGTCGCCCGCTCGACGGCCTGCCAGTCGGCGTCGGCAAAGCGGGCTTCGGTCGAGAGGCGATGGGCCTCGTGTCCGGAGGCTTCGACCGCCAGGGGCTCGAAGGCGGATGAAGCCGCCACGGCAAGCCCGAGGCCGGCGGCGGCGAGACAGCGGAACAGGGCCATCGGCATGGGCAGGGTGCGGCAATGACGTCGGGGGGAGGGGCCTCAGATCGGCTTGAAGGTGCCGCGGAAGCGCTCTTTCAGCGGCGTGTCCGGCAGTGGCGGGAAGTCGACCGTCGTCATCGGCACGTCGTGCTCGGGCAAGGTGTCGACGAGGTGGCGGATCAGCACAAGGCGGCCGCGGCGCTGGTCATTGAAGTCCACCAGCGTCCACGGGGCGTGCTTGGTGTGGGTGGCCTCCAGCATGCGGTGCCGGGCGTCGGTGTAGGCGGCGTAGCGGCTGCGCGCCTCCAGGTCCACCGGGCTCAGCTTCCAGCGCTTGAGCGGGTCGGCCAGGCGCTCGGCAAAGCGCTCCTCCTGCTGGGCCTGGTCGACCGTGAGCCAGTACTTGAACAGCAGGACGCCGTCGTCGACGAGCATCTTCTCGAAGACCGGCGCCTGCTTCAGGAACGCCTGGGTCTGCTCGGGCGTGCAGTAGCCCATGACGGCCTCGACGCCGGCGCGGTTGTACCAGCTGCGGTCGAACAGCACGATCTCGCCGCCGCTGGGCAGGTGCGGCACGTAGCGCTGGAAGTACCACTGGGAGCGCTCGCGCTCGGTGGGCTTGGGCAGGGCCACGACGTGGCACATGCGCGGGTTCATCGGGTGGCTGATGGCGCTGATGACGCCGCCCTTGCCGGCCGTGTCGCGGCCCTCGATCAGCACCAGCAGCCGCTTGCCGGTGTGCTGCAGCCAGCGCGCGACGGTGTCGAGCTCCAGCTCGAGCGGGCCGAGCTTCTCGAGGTACTCGGCTTTGCCCATGTGGGCGGACCTGGACTTGGGCTTGGACTTGGCCATTGGCTTGCATGCTCCCGCGCCCCGGCGGCGCGTGGGGCAGTCTGGCCGCTGGGTGGAGCGGCGTCAACCAGGGCCGTTGATCGCTCTCGCCGGGATCGTCGGTTCAGCCCGACCCGCCGGCCATCGTCCTGTATCGCTGGATCATCTGCGCCAGGCGCTGCAGCGCAAACGGCTTGGTGACGTAGTCGTCGAAGCCAGCGGCCAAAGCCGTGTCGATGTCCTGCCGCATGGCACGGGCCGACACCGCAACGCAACGAACGTCCGCCAAGGCCGGTTGCGTGCGCATCCGCAGCAGCAGTTCCAGACCCGAAAGCCCCGGCAGATTCATGTCGAGCAGCATGAGGTCGGGGCGCTTGTGCTGGGCCATGAGCAAGCCCTGCGGGCCATCGGGTGCCGATCGCAAGCTCACCTTGCCGCACTCCGGGCGTGCCAGCATGGCTTCCATCAGCCGGACGTCGACCGGGTTGTCCTCGACGTAGAGAACGTCCAGCGGCCGGTCGCCGCTTGCGGCGGGCGACGGTTCGACTTCATGGGTCGTCTCCGGCTTTGTCGAGGCGGCCCGCTCTGGCGCCGACACCGCCCGCATCGGAGATTCGGTTGTGAAGCAGCCTCTGACACCCGTCTGGCTGTCCCCGCGCAAGTCGACCCAGACACTGGAGGTCGGCGCAGCACGGCCGTTTGGAGAGATCGCCAGCGGCTGGCACAAGGGTGCGACCCTGGCCATGGCTTCCCTGGCGAGCGCGCGATCCAGCGCTTCCTCCACCAATTCAAGCAGCTGGAACCCGGCACGGCGAATCTGCTCGACTTGACCGGCTACCGTGGCGGGCAAGCCCAGCGCGTCATCCGCTGCGAGGAGCTGTGCGAACCCCAGCATCGCGGTCAGTGTCGTGCGCAGCTCGTGGCTCACCCGAAGCAACAGTTGGGCCCGGTCGCGATCTGCGGCTTCGGTCCGGTGAGTGGCCGGGTCGAGCGTGTCGGGGCGCAGCGCAAGCCGCCTGTGGCGGTCCGCACGCAAGGCACGCGGTTCGGAGGCGAGGTCTTGAAGCACGGGACTTGCGACATCAAGCCGTCGCGCCGCCGGCGAGGCGGAACACCGACACCGCGTTGAGCAACTGGGCGGCTTGCTGGCGCAGGCTCTCGGCAGCCGCCGAACTCTGCTCCACCAGGGCTGCGTTCTGCTGGGTCGTCTGGTCCATCTGCGAGACCGCTTCACCGATCTGCAACACGCCCGCGCTTTGCTCGGTACTGGCCGCGCTGATCTCGGCCACGATGGTGTGCAGCTGCGAAACCGAGGTTTCGATTTCCTGCATGGTCTGACCCGCCGCGGCGACCCGGAGAGCGCCAGCGTCCACGCGTTCGGCGCTCTCGGCGATCAGCGACTTGACCTCGCGTGCGGCGCTGGCGCTGCGCTGTGCGAGGCTTCGCACCTCGCTGGCCACGACCGCGAATCCACGACCCTGCTCGCCGGCCCGGGCGGCTTCGACCGCGGCGTTGAGCGCCAGGATGTTGGTCTGGAAGGCGATGCCGTCGATGGTGTTCACGATCTCGGCAATGCGGCGCGAACTCTCCTCGATGCTGCGCATCGTCCCCACGACCTCGTTCACGACCGATCCACCGCGCCTTGCCACCTGTGCTGCACCCTCGGCCAGGCGGCGCGCGGCCTGGGCCTGTTCGGAGTTCTGGCGTGCCGTCGTACCGACCTGCTCCATTGATGCAGCGGTCTGTTGGAGCGCGCTGGCCTGCTCCTCGGTGCGTTGGCTCAAGTCCTGCGTGCCCTGGGCGATCTCGGACGACGCCACGGCCACGCCATCCGCGTCACGGCGCACGGCGGCCACGGTCTGGCTGAGGCTGCTGCGCATGTGCTCCAGCGCCGCCATCAGGCTGGTCTCGTCCCCTGCCCGAAGCGAGATCTGCGTGTCCAGGCCACCAGCGGCCACGGCGTGGACCAAGGCCGCGGCGTCGGCCGGTTCGGCGCCCAGCTCGCGGGTGAGGCTGCGGGTGACCATCCAGCCCAGGAACGCCGCCAGCACGACGCCCACCACGATGGCGCCTGCGGTCGCGGCGACCCAGACGTCGAACGACGCCTGGGTCGCTGCGTTTTCCTGGACCGCCACGTCGATCTGCAGCCGCACGAGCTTGGCGCGGCTCGCCGCCAGGGCCTGCGTGCTGCGCGCCAGCACGCCGCTGCTCAGCTTCGTGGCTGCCGCAAAGTCGCCAGCCTGCAGGGTCGAGACCAACGGGTCCACCCCGTCGCGCCGATAGGTCGCCTCGGCGGCCTCCAGGTCGCTGGCCAGCGTCTTTTCTTCCGGGGTCAGGAACGTCGCCCGGTAGGCGGCCCAGGTGACGGCGTGATCCTGGCGACGGCGGGACTCCAGTGCCACGGCGTGGGCAATGGCGGCGCTCTCCCGCTTCTCGACGGCCTCGTGCAGCGCATCCTGCACATCGGCATGCTGCTGCTGCAGCTGGCTGAGCTGTCCCAGCGGCACGACCCGGTCCGCGTAGACCGTGTTCAGCGCGCGGTTGCTGGACGACAGCCCGAACAGGCCCATGGCCCCGACGGCGATGAGCAGCACGACCAGGACTCCAGTGGTCAGTGCAAGGCGAGAAGAGACTTTGAGCGACTTCATGGCGGAAAGCGGTTGGGAGTCAACTGGGGGAGGTGAGCGGCCTGCCGGGCAGCCCATCACGCGGTCCGTAAATGATAACTGTGTTTTCTAGATTTCGCTATTTCTATCGAATATAAGTGTGAGAAATATCATCTGCGGCGTTCACAGGTGCGACAGATGATGATCCAACGGGGGCCATCGTTGAGCGCAGCCGCCAGCGTCGGCCGCAGCCGCCGACGATTCCAGCGCGAAAGCCAGATCCTGGCCGCGGGCGTCGCCGAGTGTCGCGAGCGCTCCCTTGAGGCTGTGGGCCTGTCGATTCACGGCCGGCCAGTCGCCAGCATCCACGGCGGCTGCCAGTGCGAGCCGGTCGAACTTGAACTGCTTCAGGGCCTGGTCCCTGAAGGCCACGAACAGTTCGGCATCGCCGCCGAAGAGCTGGTCGACGGCTTGCCTCTCCTCGGGGCTGAACGGGGTGGCGGCTGGAGTCGAGGTCCCGGCGGTGCCTGCCTGGGACAACGCCACCGCTTCGACGACGCAAGCCTCCAGCGCCTGCAAGGACACCGGCTTGTCGAGCTCACGCCAGACGTCCAGGCCCTCCAGCCGCGCGCGCGCTGCCGCGGACAGCCCGGCGCTGAACACGGCCAGGCGGGCCCCACCGCGCAGCACCGGGTCGGCGACCAGCGAGGCCAGCAGTTCGAAGCCGCTCTCGCCGGGCATCATCAGGTCCGTCATCAGCAAGGCCGCAGGCCGCTGGCGCAAGGCCTCCCGGGCCGAGGCGGCGTCCGGACAGGCCACGAACTCGATCGGCAGATCCTCGAGCGCGAGGCCAACAAATCGGCGGATCAAGGCGTCATCGTCGACGCACACCACCCGCGGCGGCATGGCTCCGGCACTCACGGCGTGCGATCGGCGGCCTCAGCGTTGCCGGCCAGCGCCGAGGCCAGCAGCGCCGGCAGATCCACCGCCAACCTGGGTTTGTGCACCACGGGCAGGCCCTCGAGTGCAAACGCGTAGGGATCGAGGGCCGCACCTTCGAGCGACGTGACGACGATCAGCCGGCTGCGGGCAAAGGCCGGGTGGGACCGCAGGCTCATGATCAGCGTGGCACCGTCGATGCCGGGCAGAAGGATGTCGACCAGAAGCACCTCGGGCTCCAGCTTGCCGGCCAGCCCCAGGCCCGCGATGCCGTCGTCGGCCAGGTGGAGTTCAACCTGCGGAAAGCGGCTCTTCAGCAGCAGCGACACCAGGTTCTGGAAGTGCCGCGAGTCCTCGATCAGCAGCACGCGTGGTGCCCTGGCGACGACCCGGGAGGGCGCGGCCTGGGGTGCGTTTGGAGGCCGCTCCTTCTGGCCATGGGCGGCTGCAGCGTGCCGCTCGGCGAGCCAGCGGTCCACCGATTCGCGGCGGATGCGGCGATGCCCACCGGGCGTCTTCCAGGCCTCGAGTTCTCCTCGGTCGACCATCAACTGGACCGATCGCACCGCCAGACCCAGGCGCTTGGCGACCTCGATGGTGGTGCAGTCCTCGCTCGGGTCGACCGCGGATCGGGGGGTGTTCATGCGTGCGATTCTGCCGGTTGTTCAGCGTTCAGGACAATCCAGTTGAATCACAGGTATCATTTCTCTCATAATTGCGGCAGTTCCGTTCTGTCAACGGTATCCGTCACTGCCATGCACAAGATCCTGATTGTTGAAGACCATGCCGACATCCGGCGGCTCATCCGAATGACTCTGGAGTTCGAGTCGGTGGAGATCCACGAAGCCGCCGACGCGGAGGCGGGTCTGGCCAAGGCGCAGGACCTTCGCCCCGACCTGGTGCTGCTGGACGTGATGATGCCGGGCCCTCTGGATGGCCTGGCCCTCTGCCGTGCCCTGAGGGCCGACCCTGCGATGGCCAAGGTGCCGGTGGTGATGCTGTCGGCGCTCGGTCATGCTGCCGACCGTCAGGCGGGTCTGGCCGCCGGTGCCACCGCCTATCTGGTGAAGCCCTTCAGCCCGATGCAACTGCTCGAGTTGACGACTTCGATGCTCGGCACGACGGTCTGAAGGAAGACAACCCATGAACACCCAACCCATGACCCTGCGCGCGCCGCCACCGGCCGCCTTCGTGGACCGTTGCTTCACCGACGACGCCGGCGCCCAGATGGAGCGGCTAGTCGCCGACTTCGGCCGCATGTACCGCGAGCGCAACGACGCGCTGCGCGAGGTCTCGCAGGCGCACCACGAAGCACTGCTGCGCCTGTCGCGCGCGGCCGAATTCCGTGACGACGACACCGGCGTGCACATCGTGCGCATCGGCTTTCTGGCCTGGGCGCTGGCCCTCAAGCTGGGGCAGCCGTCAGACTGGGCGCTGTTGCTGCGCCAGGCCGCCCCCATGCACGACATCGGCAAGATCGGCGTGCCCGACGGTGTGCTGAAGAAGCCCGGCCGCTTCACGCCCGAGGAGCGCGTCGAGATGAACAAGCACCCGCGCATCGGGGCCGAGATCCTCGGCCGCTCGCGCATCCCGCTGTTCCAGCTCGCGGCCGAGGTCGCGCTGACCCACCACGAGCGCTGGGACGGCGGTGGCTACCCGGCCGGCACCGCAGGCGATGCGATTCCGCTGTCGGGGCGCATCGTCGCGGTGGTCGATTTCTTCGACGCGCTGACGATGGACCGCTGCTACCGGCCGGCCTTGCCGGATGCCGTGGCGTTGCAGATGCTGGCCGAGCAGCGGGGCAAGGCCTTCGATCCCGATGTCGTGGACGCTTTCCTGGCCCATGCCGACGAGATGATGGCGGTGCGCGACGCCGTCAACCGACGTGGTCTTGGATTCGACGACCTGTCGGCCGACGTCCGCTTCTGAGCTGGCCTGTCAACACCTCCCCGGAAAACGAGCACCCCCATGCGATCCATCCCACCGATTGCGCAGATCCGGCGTGCCCTGGTGGCGTCGGCCACCACGCTGGCCATGGCCGCAACCCTGATGGCCGGAGCCGTCGCGCCCACGGCCGCCAGTGCCAACCCGGTGCTCGACCGCGTTCGGTCGGCGGGCACGGTCCGCGTGTGCATCTGGCCCGACTACTACGGCATCAGCCTGCGCCACCCTCGAACGCAGCAGCTTGTGGGCCTGGACATCGACCTGTCGGCCGAGTTCGCCCGCGACCTGGGCGTGAAGACGGCCTACGTGGACTCGTCCTTCGCGACCTTGATTGCCGACCTCGAAGGCGACCGTTGCGACGTTGCGATGTTCGCCATCGGCATGCTGCCCCAGCGCATGGAGCGGCTGCGCTTCTCGCGGCCCTACATGCAAAGCGACATCTACGCGATCACGACCAAGGGCAACCGCGTCGTGCAACGCTGGGAGGACATCGACAAGCCCGGCGTCGCGGTGGCGGTGCAGGCCGGTACCTTCATGGATCCGGTGATGACGGCCTCGCTGAAGCAGGCCCGGCTGGTGCGCGTCAGCCCGCCGGCCACGCGGGAACGCGAACTCGAAGCCGGCCGTGTGGATGTGTTCATGACCGACTACCCCTACAGCCGCCGCCTGCTCGACAACGCCGACTGGGCGACGCTGATCTCCCCGCCCCAGCCCTTCTTCGTGCTGCCCTATGCCTACGCCGTGAAGCCGGGCGATGCGGCCTGGCTGGCACAGGTCGACGAGTTCGTCGGCCGCATCCAGCGCGATGGCCGGCTCGAGGCTGCCGCGCGGCGACACGGTCTGGCTCCGATCATGCGCCTGAAGTGACCCCGAATCCGGTTCGCCGCATGGCGCCGCACCGGCTGGTGGCCTACGTCGGCGCCACCGCCGGGATGTTGCTGTCCGTCGCCCTCGCGGCCCTGACCTGGGTCGACCACCGAGCCAACGACGAGCGCCTGCGGGAACACACGGTGCTGATGGCCCGCGTGTTCGCCGACCATGCCACGCGCAGCATCGACTCTGCTGCGCTGGCGATGTCGACCGTCGTCGACCTGCTGGAGCGAAGCGTCGAGCCCGACAGCCCCGAGGTCATCGGCGCCATGTCGCAGACCCTGGTGAACCTGCCCTTTCTTCGTGGCATGTCCGTGCTAGACGCCCAGGGCCTGGTGCTGTCCTCGGCCGATCCCACCGAGCGCGGGCTGGTGGTCGACCTTGCAAGGTTCGGCAGCCGACCG
>Ga0209985_10002840_pt1 | contig 15281 bp, 10 predicted proteins | sample NOAtaG_FD_187305 | JGI IMG/M metagenome (GOLD analysis project Ga0209985, IMG submission 187305) | Freshwater lake microbial communities from Lake Erie, under a cyanobacterial bloom - NOAA_Erie_Diel6S_1000h metaG (SPAdes) (version 2) | ecosystem: Environmental > Aquatic > Freshwater > Lake ...
TGAGTTTCCGGCACTCAGACTGCTCAAGGTCCGTCGTACAGCAAACAGTCGCCGGATGCGACTGCGACAGATACTGCTGCTGATCCTCAGAACATTGCTGATCATCACTCTGGTTCTCGTATTCGCGCGCCCCTCGCTGCCGGCTGCCAATTACAGCCTGCGCTGGTGGGAATGGCTGGGGATTGCCAGTGCTGCTGGCCTGGCCGTCAGCAGCTATGTGTGGCTCAGCCGGCGTGACTCAGCTGGAACCGGCGGGCCTGCAGTGCAACAGCAGAGACAGGGGCGACGTCGAGCCTTCTGTCTGCTGGGTGGCCTGCTGGCAGCTGTTCTGCTGGCCGGTATTCCCTGGGGCCTGCGAGTTCGAGCTGAACTGCTGTCACCGGCCAGTGAAGGTTCGGAGGACATTCCCATTGCTGCCGTGTTTCTGATCGACAACAGCATCAGCATGAAATACCGGCAGGAAAACATCACCCGGCTGGACTACGCCGGTCAGCTCACCCGGCAGCAGCTTGAACGATTCCCCGCTGGCAGTCGCTCTGCCATTCTCAGTGCACAGTCCGGCGACGAAGTGATCTTTCAGTCAGACACCGGCAGCGTTGCTGCACGACTGGAATCACTCACCACCACTGCCGTACCCGCTCGTCTGAATCGCCAGTTGAGGCTGGCCATCGAAGCACATCAGGAAGACCGCCTCAGAACTCAGCAGGAAGCCGGACTCGGTGGTTCCGCCGATCAATACGTTCGAGAAATCTATGTGTTTACGGATTTTTCGAAATCTGCCTGGCAGCTCCCGGATGAATCTCAGCTCGTGCAACTGCTGACAGACAAAGACTGGCTGAACATCTACCTGGTGGATGTCTCTGTCCCGCAACCTGTCAACGCCGGTCTCGCCGATCTGCGTCTATCAGAACAGTCCACTGTCAGCGGACGTGATCTTGTGCTGAATTTGACGGTCAGATCCACGTCTGGTCTGCCCGCCAATGCGAGGCTGGAGGCCATTCTGACGGATCCGGCGGGTCGAGAGACCCCGGCTGCGCCACCGGCCAGTGTACGTCTTGATGGAAATGCCAGTCGAGTTCAGCTGGCAGTCCGCATCCCGCCCGATACTGCGTGGGTGGAGGGCACCGTTCGACTGGCTTCTGAAGATCCCCTGATGGATGACAATCAGCGTTACTTTACTGTCGCAGTCCGTCCGGCTCCCAAAGTCCTGCTGATTGCTGACCGGACCAGTGAAGCGATCTACCTGAAGAATGCTCTCCAGCCCGATGAGCTGGAACGTGCCGGTGTTCGCCAGTGCGAATGTCGGGTGATCGCCACGGCTGAAGCAGCCGACCAGAACTTCGCAGGCTGTGACGCCGTTGTGCTGATCAATCCCAGTCGCCCTGATGACATACTCTGGAACGAACTGCGCAAATACGCTGACGCCGGCGGTGGTGTGTTTGTGGTCGCGGGTTCCGGCAGGCTTCAGCCTGCCATGTGGTCCACTGACGCCGCTCGCAGCCTGCTGCCCGCCACTCCACTCACCATCATCAAGTATCTCGACACCCCCGGCTACCTGAACCTCAGCGGCGAAAACGGCGTGACCCGCGTGTTTCTGCAGGATGAGGGCCTTCGAACTGAACTCGCGGCAGTGGCTTTCGATCGTTGCTGGGCTGTCGAAGCCGACCCTGCTGCTCGCACACTCATGCAGTTCACCGGACCTGCCGACCGCCCCGCACTCCTTGAACGCACCATCGGCAGAGGCCGGTGTCTGCTGTTCACGTCGGCCATGGACAATTTGGTTGATGGAGGCAACTTGTGGAATAACCTGCCGGATAGCTGGAGTTTTCTGGTACTGGCAGACAGTCTGCTGCAGTACCTTACCAACGCCACTGACAAACGCTGCAATTACATCGCCGGTGAACCAGTAGATCTGCTCATTCCCGAAAAACAGCGTTTCCAGCAGTACCTGCTGCGTCGCCCCGGGTTGCGACAAACTCGAGGACAGCTCGAACCCGCAGCCTCCGACGTTCTGCTCACCGATGCCGAAGAGCAGGGACACTACCTTCTGCAGGCCGTTGATGTGGCCACGGGCTTCGATGCTGGCTTTGCCGTCAACTTCCGCGATGACGAAACAGACCTCACAAAAGTCTCTGATGACGAACTGAAGATGCTGACCGGACAGCGGCAGGCTGTCATTATTCACGACCCCGATCAACTGCAGGCCATTCAGCGAACAGGGCGACTGGGAGTCGAGGTGCTGCCTTTGCTGCTGGGGCTGCTGCTGCTCCTGTTCTGCGCGGAACACCTGATGTCCAACTTCTTCTATGACGCCCCCGACAGCAGACAAGTACCAGCAGTCGGCGGGGCCGGTGTCTGATCCAAACCGCCGGGAACGATGGCTTTGTACCCGCCATGCACCGCAACACCGGGGCCGGTCGCATTCAGCCATCCACTCCGGGCTCGATCATTCCGTATTTTCTTCCCATTCGCAGCAGAGTTGCCACCGCGTCAGGGTCTATGTTGCCGTTCAGCCGGAGCAGCGGGTGAGGCTCGAGTCCCATCAGCAGGGCTTCAGCAGTGCAGGCGAAACAGGTTCCGCGGGGCGTATGAGGTGTCAGTCTGAAATCAGGATCTTCAGGCAGCTTCACCAGTCCCGCCTGAATAACCGTAGCCAGTGGACGCTCGGTACTGATCGACGCGGAAACTGCCCGCGGCTGTGATACATCGGCGACCAACACTCTTCGCTCTCGATTCACATGCTGGCTCTCAATCACAGTCTGATCGCCAGATACGGCCACGACGATCACATCACAGAGCTCAAGCTCGGCACTGTTTTGCATCAGCAGTACCTGCGAATTTCCCGAGTTGCTGCTGAGTTCTTTTTGAAATGCCGCCAGTCGCGGACTCTGTCCGACACGGCCCAGCAGACAGACCGGGCCTTCCCAGTTTCCGGGTGCAGCAAACCAGCGGGCGATCGCTGAACCAATGTTCCCGGTGGCTCCCACAATCGCCAGGCGACCCGTCTTCGGTAATCCGGTTTTCAGTCGGGTCGCCTCAAGCTGCGCCAGCATCACCGCCACTGTGAATGAATTTCCTGAAGAAATTTGCACACCGGGCGGCCGCTGCAACGCTGTTGCGTTGGCAGTGACGATGCTGGTTTGAGCACCAAACACTACGGTCTGACATCCGCGTTCTGCGGCAATCCGGAGTGCCTGATTCAGGCGTTGCCGGACCAGCTTCAGTTTTCCAGACTGCTTACACTTCTCAAGATGCCCGGCTGCCGCCGGAAGCATGATACCGCACAGCCAAACTCGATTCCCAAACAGATTCTTCGAAAACAATTCGAACGGTCGGAGTTGCAGCAGGACCTGCAGCCGTTCAGTCAGTTCAATACGCTGATCAATCGACAGATCCATCAGTTCCGGCAGTTCTGCCAGCAGTTCATCTGTCGGATAGATTGGATTGAGAATGAATCCCACTCGACGCGAACCAGGCGCTGGAGGTTCGCTGGGAAACCGGAATTTCAGACGTTGGACGGAACGGCCGCCGTCACTGGCACCGCCCTGCTTTTCCTTTGACCGTGACGAGTGACTGACGCTGTCCGGAGCAAACAAATGCCGCAGCAATCCAAAGCTGTTTGAGTTCGACAAATGCTGACAGAAATCCCGCAGTGCTGCGATGAACTGCGCGATGCCGTTGTCTGACAAAAACGCGGAAGGCTCAATTCGCAGAATAGACGGAGCGGATAATGTTGGCAGAATCCTGACGCTGTGATTGTGCAGCAACCACGAGGCTGCGAAATAACCCAGCCGATCAGCCAGTATCTCACGGAGAAACTGCTGCGTTAAGGTCTGCACGCCCAACTCCATACCCTGCATCGCGCCACGACCAGTGATGCGCAGCAGGATCCGCGGAAACTCCTGCTGCACTGCCTGCAGTTTTTCCCGCAGCAGCAGCCCTAGTCTGGCCGATTGATTCGGGATACCGTCCCGATCGATGATACTGAGTACTTTCTGAGCGATCTGGCAGGAGACGGCATCACCGGAGAACGTGGCTCCGCTGTGCATGTCAAAATCCTCCACATAGTCCGCTCGATCAATCAGTGTCACTGCGATCTTGCCGACTCCGCCCCCAAGGGCCTTGCCCAGCAGGTAGTAATTCGCAACGACGCCCAGGGATGCCGGAAACTGACCGCTCCTGCCCAGTCCACACTGAATCTCATCCACTATCAGCGGGATCCGCGTTTTGCGAACCGCGACGAAGAACTCCAGCGGAACCTCAAATACCCCCCCTTCACCCTGAATGGGTTCTGCCAGAGCAGCAAAGATGCCGGGAAACGGATGCCTGCCGACACTGGCCTCGCCGTTTTCACTGATTGGATAAACCAGCCACATGTGTTCCGCATCGCTGATCCTGCAAACAACCAGTTCCGGGCACTCAAGCTCCGCACGCGACACAAAGCAGACCCGGGCTCCAAACAGCCCTGCAAAGGGTTTCCGCTGTTCTTCGTCACCCATCGCGTGAAGTGCTCCGGATGTCTTTCCATGGTAGGCTCCCTGCACAGCGATCAGCAGTGGGCGAAAATCGGCAAAGCTGCGAAGATTTTCAGCGTGGCATTTGCTGGCGAGGTCCGGATGTTCGGAACTGCAGCTGGCAAGCATTTGGTCATTCCACTCCCGAAATGTCTCGCCCCATTTCAGAATTGCATGCTTGAGGGCTGATTCAACAGCTTCTGTTCCGGTGGAGTGAAACAGACAGACGTACCGGCGTCCGGTGACTTCTCCAAGTCGATTTGACAGGGTTCTGGCGAGCATGGCAGCGGGGGCCCGGTAGCTGACCTGATCCAGCATGGGGACCCGCCGCATGGCTTCGATTGCCGCGGTCTCTACCTCTGAGTGACCATGTCCGAGGAGATTCACACCAAAACCGCCCACGAGGTCCAGCACGGGGCACTGTTTTCCCTGGACGTCGAGAAACAGGTAATCCCCCTTCCCCGCGGTGAACTCCACATCCAGTTTCAGCGCCTGAAGCAGTTGTCCGGCGTACGGCAGTGAGTGTTCGAAGGCTGCCTCTCTGCCAAAATTCAGGGGTTCCATTTCAATCAGGGCCGCGTGTCGACCAGTCGGGGAATTCAGAGCGTCCAGCAGGTCCCCATGTTGCTCCGCGATTCGAGCAAAACGGAACTTTCCAGTATTTGTCCGAGGCAGTTCACCACTGATCAGTCCGATGGCCACCAGCAGACTGTGTCGCAGTCCGACATCGGCACTGCCCGACTGCAGGCGGTCGTGAAATGCAGCAATGCACTGCTGCAAATGATTGTGCAACTCCGGATCCTCGGGATCTGCCGCGCCGCAATACGCGATGGCAATCACTCCCGAGCGCCCCGGACTGTGACGGAGTATCAACCCTTGAAACTGCTTCGCGAGGAACGCGTACCGCTGTTCAATGTCAGGGCTGGAAAGTTTCAGGCCACTTCCGAGATTAATGAAGTCGTCGGCGGCCCGCCCCAAATACTCGATTTCCCCGTCGCACACTCGAACAATATCACCGGTTCCCAGCCACTCCGGAAAAGGCGGCTCGCCCACGTAACCCATCGCACTGAATGGCGATTTCACGAACAGTTCGCCGACATTCGCATCCGGGTCTGTGAATCTGACAGCAACGGATACCCCCGGCAGCGGCCGTCCCAGTGATTTGCGACTGCCAGTTGTCTCTCCCAGTGAGTGTTTTGCAGATGAGCGGGATATCAGCGTGGACAGGATCTGCTGCGTCTCGGTCATGCCAAAAGCGTTCGCTGTTCGCACAGTCCCAAAGAGGTTTGCTGCTGCGTCATCCCACTCGGAACCCGAAGAGACAATGACCCTCAGAGATTTCAGGGCACGGCGGGCCTCTGGAATCGTGCGCCCCAGTCCTGCAAGTGCGTGGATGAGCGCGGGACCGGCTGTAAAATGCTGCGGAGGCCATGCCTGCAGCAGTCCCACGATCGAATGTGGTGCTTCATTCAGCCATTCCGGCGGGATCAGCAGCGTGGGGTTTCGTGTCCAAATCGCATGCAGGACATTGCGAATCCCCATCGAATGTGAAAACAGCGGGCACAGTGATGCACCTCCGGTGACATGTTCATCCAGCAGTCCCGCAACCTGCCACGATTCTGCCACTGTGAGCAGTGCACGTTCTGAGTAACTCACCAGTTTCGGCGGACCGGTTGTGGCGGAGGTGGTCAGGATCAGAATTTCTGCGTCAATGTCCCGCTCGAGGTAACCCGATTGCTCTGCTGCAGCAGGGTTTCGATCGAAGGGCCAGGGAATTGGCAGCGGACAGTCAGCAATTCCCCAGTTGACCGCGCAGCCAGCCATCTGTTGCAGGGCTTGTTGAGTCTCCGGATGTGGCTGGCTGTCCTGTGTCGACTCGGGAAACAGTACGAATCGGCAGGCGGTCTGCCGAAGTATGTGCGAGAGTACATCGGTCGAAGCCTGCATGGGCAAGACAACGCTGACACCGCATGACATCAGTGCCAAAGCATTGATGGCCACGATTAACTCAGAGACGTAAGGCAGTCGCAGCAGCGTAACCCGATCACCGGCAAATATCTGTCGTTCCGCGCACCATACTGCCGCCAGCCGATATGCGTGTTGCAGATCGGCAAGAGTAATGACCGTAATCTGACCCTCCAGAACCCCAATCAGTACAGGCCGCAGCAGTACATCCGAAGACTGCTCTGACAGCACCATCTCGCGCAGCGACTTAAAGCGAAACGCGGTCCATTGCGACAGTTCAATATTCGATTCTGCTTTCCAGTCAAACTCAGGCATCAGTCACCAGCCGTGGGTGAAAACAGGTTCAGATCAGATCGCCGTTGCAGAACACCCAGATGCTCACTGGTGAATTCAAGCACATCCCGACGATGCGTCTGCAGCCACTGATGAACTCGTGGCAGGCTGCGGCAGGGAAGATGCGGGAACAGGTGATGTTCCTTGTGCAGATTGAAATACAGAAACAGCCCTGAACAGGGAAGTTGCACGGATCGGGAGAAATTCACCTGCTGGCGAAATCGATATCTGCCCTCCGCCTCTGCCTTGCCGCCTGGCAGAAGTCCAACGTGCTGGTTCTGAGTGAAAAGATACTCATACAACAAACCCGACAACCAAAAAGCCGCCGCCAGACAAACCAGCCAACGATCCACGCCAATCACAGTGGCGAGCAGGGAATGCAGCAGGAGAATCGCCAGCAGATTGCAGCAGTAACCCGCAAAGCACAGGGACGACTGGTGCTTTCGGCGGAGAAAGTCAAACAGCAGGTATGGCCCATAGACACCGCCCAGGTACAGTACTGGTACGACCCGGACAGCAACAAGAAAATTTACCAGACGCTGCCACCGATGATGGCTTCCCGGAGCGGCGGTTGGATCCACAGGAGTGCCAAGGAACGAGTGATGAATCGAGTGTCCCCGACGATAGCTGAAAAATGGCGTCAGGATGAACAGTCCCATGAGCCAGCCGAAAGCCCCATTCAGTCGGCGGGATTTGAACAATGCGTTGTGCGCACATTCATGCAGCAGCAACTGCAACAGCAGCAAGGCGGATGCCAGTGACAACACAGCCGTTAAATGCAGAGCTTGGTTGTCGGTAATCAGCAGCAGGCAACTGATCAAAGACAGCAAAAACGCGACAGTCATCGCCGCAAATTCCCACGGGAATCGCACCGCACCAACCGTCCGGACGTGTTCCAGTACTGAGCGACACTCGTCCTTTGTGAGTACGGGAAATGCCGTATGGTCTGGCACGTCATGATCCTCCCCACACGTCAACTCAAACACAAACTCAGAGCGTGATTACTGATTCTACGGGGAAAGCGAGCGATTGTTGAGCGCGCAGGGACGAAGTCAAAGCGGGTACCCCCACCTTATCCTGCGAAAGTCGAGCGAATGTCTGTAATGAGTGCTCGTCAGGCTGCCTGTATGTTACCGCAAGCCAACCCTGTCTTAATGTTTAAACGCAGCGCAGTCTGATGAATCCGTGACGTTTGCCGGGATTTTCAAAAATCCTTGAGCAGATCGAATGGATCACTGTCGAGAAGTGTTGGGGAGTTCAGTACCAGCTGACATGGGTTCTGTGAGCAGAAACTCAGGAATTGCCATGTGAATCGATGTCTGTCAATCAGCGTGCCTCAGCGGATAACTGCTGTTACACAGGTTTAGCCAGCAGGCCACAGGCTTCGCGGACGCGAGCCAGCACCTCCTGAGCCCTCGCCCTGGCTTTTGCAGCACCCTGACGCAAAATATCCTCCAGCTGGTCCGGGTTGGCCTCCAATGCTGCCCGTCGCTCAAACGCCGGGCCAAACATTTCCATCGCCGCCTGGTACAGCTGCTCCTTCGCCTCACCATACCCCATGCCGCCGGCTTCGTAACGCTGCCGCAAAGCGGCCTGACGCTGCTCGTCTGCAAACAGACGGTACAGCTCAAAGACAGTACAGGTATCCGCGTTTTTCGGCGATTCCATTGCAGTTGAATCAGTTGTGATACTCATGATCTTCTTCCGCATCTTCTTCGGCGTTTCAAAGATATCGATAGTGTTGCCATAACTCTTGGACATCTTCTCGCCGTCGAGGCCCGGCACCTTTGCCGATTCCGGCAGCACCATGGCTTCCGGCAGCTGCAGACAATCACCGTAGAGGGAGTTGAACCTTTGAGCCAGATCGCGAGCCACCTCGACGTGCTGAATCTGGTCGGCGCCGACGGGCACATGAGTACTGTCGTAGGCCAGAATGTCGGCAGCCATCAGCACCGGGTACGTAAACAGTCCCGCATCCGCAGCGAGTCCCTTTGCCTTCTTATCCTTGTAGGCGTGGCACTTTTCCAGCAGATGCATTTGAGTGATGGTCATCAGCAGCCACGTCAGTTCAGTGACTTCGGGCACGTCTGACTGCCGAAACAGACAGGCACGGTCCGGATTCAGGCCCAGTGCCAGCAGATCCATCGCGGCGTCCCGAATGTTCTGCCGCAGCAGATCCCGGTCGCGGATTGTCGTCAGCGCGTGAAAATCGGCGATGAAGAAAAAGGACTGCTCCTGGCCCTGCAGTGCAATGTACTGGCGGATGGCACCGAAATAGTTGCCCCAGTGAAAACGCCCCGTGGGCTGAATGCCGGAAAGTACTCGCATGGATGTGCCAGATTCACTTTGAAGTTGTTTGAGTATGCAGGCAGCCGATGATCTCACCGGGACCCGTCGCCCCCAGAGATCGAATCGCCTCTGGAAGCTCAGTGATCAGCTGATTCGCCAAACCTGGATTATAAAAATTGGCTGTGCCAATCTGGACCGCCGTCGCACCCGCTACCAGAAATTCCATCACATCGTCCAGTGACTGTATGCCACCTATGCCGATGATTGGTACCTGCACAGCACGGCGAACCTGCCACACAATGCGAAGTGCCAGTGGCTTGATTGCTGGCCCGCTGAGCCCCCCAAGGATGTTCCCCAGCACCGGACGACGACGTCGCCAGTCTATCGCCATGCCCTGAAAGGTGTTCACCAGTGAAACTGCGTCAGCACCGGCTTCCGCCGCCGCCTGGGCAATCGGAACCACACTGGTGACGTTCGGAGTCAGCTTGGCAATCACCGGCAATCGACACGACTGACAAACCGACTTCACCACCTGGCCTGCCAATGCCGGATCCGTCCCAAAATCCACTCCCCCGGACACGTTCGGACAAGAAATGTTCAGCTCAATTGCAGCAATTCCCGGAATCCCGTCCAGAACCTCGGCCATCCGGGGAAAATCATCCATGCACTTCCCGGCTATGTTCACGATGATGGATGTTCCCAAAGTCAGCAGCCATGGCAGCTTTTCGGCCACAAACTGATCAAAGCCATCATTGTCCAGACCGATGGAATTCAGCATTCCGCTGGCCGTTTCCACGGTGCGCGGCGGGGGATTACCGGGTCGAGGTGCTGGTGTGACCGTTTTGGGGATAATCCCACCGAGTTTTTCGAATTCCACAAAGGCCGACATCTCACGCGCGTAGCCGAACGTTCCTGAAGCCACCAGGATTGGATTTTTCAGCAGCAACCTGTTTAGTCGGACGCTTAGATCCATGTTTTTCAACACTTCTGCGGGCAGAAAACGATCTTTCATCAGGCACTGACGTCCACCGACGTCAGCCCCTTCCAAACGCAATGATAACAAATGCGGGGAAGAATCGGGAGAATTGGCCGGTGGAATTGGCGTCAGCGGTCTGGCTGGCAATCCTGAGAAGTTTGCGTCCTGCAACCCGGCGGGAACCATGTCTTCCCGGAAAAACACTGCTTGCACGTGGTGCGCAGCCAAGGGTACATTCACCATGTAACAGATCCGCCGGGTTCAGAAACTTCAGAGGCTGTCATGAACCAACAACAGCAGGCCAGACTGTATCTGGGCATCGATCTGGGGGGCACAAACATCAAAGCCGGCGTCGTCAGCGATTCCGGACTGCCGTTGGGGTTTGCCAGCGTGCCAACGGAAGCTCAGGCTGGCCCTTTGCACGGGGTGCAGCAGATGGTCAGGGCCGCAGAGCTGGCCTTGCTGAAGGCCGGGGTTGATTTCCCTCAAATCACCGCTGCCGGACTGGCCAGTCCCGGCACCATGGATATTCCGGCAGGAATGCTGCTGGAACCCACAAACCTGCCCGGTTGGGATCAATTCCCTGTTCGTGACCAGGTCGCCAAAGCACTGGGCCTGCCCACCATCCTGCAAAATGATGCCAATGCCGCGGCTTACGGTGAATACTGGGCTGGCCAGGCAAAGCATGCTCAAAGTCTCGCGTTTTACACGCTCGGCACCGGGCTTGGCGGTGGACTGATCATCGACGATCACATCATTGAAGGTCGGCATTCCCACGGTGGCGAACTGGGCCATGTGATCCTCGAAATGCACAACGGCCGATACTGCAACACCGGACAGTACGGTACCGCTGAGGCCTACGTCAGCGCCACTGCGCTGCTCAGACGCTTCACTGAACAGCTGGAAGGCGGGGCTGTGACCTCAGTCCGCAATCGGCTGCTGGCAGGCCAGACGCTCACGCCGCTGATGATTGCCGAAGAAGCCGAACATGGCGACCAGGTGTCACTCGAACTGATCATGGAAATGGCTCAGTGTCTGGGTGCCACCATCACCTCCTGCGTGCACGTCATCGATCCCGATATGGTACTGCTGGGTGGGGCCATGACGTTTGGGCGCGACACCACGATGGTTGGGCGTGAATTTATGCAGCGAGTTCGTCAGGAGTTCCGGACGCGTACCTTTCCGACGCTCGCTGAAAAAATCACGATCGACTGGGCATCACTCGGCGGTGATGCCGGATTCATCGGCGCCGCTGGCTGTGCCCGACTGGCTGTTCAAAAGGGGCGACTGTCAGCTGGCTGATGGATCAGCGTGCCCCGGCACGCACGGGGGCTGCTGTCGAGATGAACCCGGCCGGTGATTCGCTTCTGGGCAAACGCAGAGTGAATGTCGTGCCGCGACCCACTTCGCTTTCCACCCGAATGCGACCGTGGTGCGATTCTACAATTTTCAAGCACACCGCCAGCCCGAGTCCAGTGCCTCCCTGACCACGGTCATCCGGAGCTTTTGTCGTGTAGAACGATTCAAAAATCCGCGGCAGCTTGTCCTGCGGTATCCCGCACCCATTGTCGGCCACGACCAATTCGGCCCAGCCCTCGTCAGGGTTATCCCGCACGATCAGCCGCAGCCGGCCCGCTTCCTTCATGGCTTGACGAGCATTCACGATGAGATTCATCAGCAGTTGCTGTATCTGGCTGGAATTCGCCATCGCCCAGACATTTTCCGCGGCCTGCAGATCCACCGTAATTCGATGCATCTGCAGATCCTTCTGAACCAGCACCAGCACGTCGTCCAGCAGACGTTTCAGGTCCTGAGGCTCAATCCGGCTGGAGGTACTGCGGGCATAAGACAGCATGCCGGTGGTGATCTTCGCAGCTCGCTGCGATGCTGTGAGGATGCGGTCGAGCGCCTTTGTGCGGGTCGCTTCGTCGGGGTGTCGCAATCCCATTTTCGCGTAATTGATGACCGTCGTCAGGATATTGTTGAATTCGTGAGTGATCGACGACGCCAGCGCACCGACCGAACTGAGCCTTTGTGCACGCATCAGCTCCTCTTCGAGACGGGCCATGCGTTCTGTCAGTTCCTGAACCTGCTGTGCTGGGTCGGTCATATCTGCCGTCGCCTGTCCGCTGCTGCTGTGGGTCACCTGGTCCGTATCGGCATAATCAGTGCCTTTGCTGCAGTCCTCCTGTCCGGCATTTCAGACAAATTCAAATCCAGGCAGAGATTTTTGGTTTACCAGAATTTCCACCAGGGCTTCGCCGGTTTTGCGGGTTCGTCACCCCAGCCTCCGGGCGGGGCGGCCAGCCTGGATTTCAGGAAGGTCAGATACTTCGGATCCTGGCTGAGAAACATCTCGATGCCAGCCCCCATGAAGGCGCGAGCCAGTTCGTCGGCTGCTCGAGACTCATTACCGAGCTCCAGTTGGCACTGCCCGAGTCGCAGATGCAGGAAAGGATTCCCAATTGCATCCGGCCAGTGCATCGCCTTCGGCAGTGAGTTCCTGAATGCGCTCGTCAATGTGATCCGGCAACTCAGACATACACCATTGTCCTTTCAACTTTTCCGACTCAAGTGACGCCATAGCCGATTGACAAGTTGATACAGCTGGATTGTGTTGCAGCGTGCAACCTGCAGATCTGTCGTGGCTGGCTGAGAGGAGGCCTGGAGATGATTCAGCACTGCACGTGATTTGGCGTTCAGGCACTGCGGACCTCAGGTGTCGCCGAGGTCCAGTCGCTGCCTGAGTTCTGTGTGCAGCTGCTGGAGCTGCTCGATGCTGCACGCAGCGAGCTGGTCGTCCGCAGACACAGGTTGTTTCAGCAGTTGCTGCAGCAGCATGATCTGCCCGCAGAGTTGCCCTTTTCGGATTCCTCGTGCTTCCCCTCGTGCTTCCCCTCGTGCTTCCCCTCGAGCTTCCCCTCGAGCTTCACCGATTTCGATGCCCTGCTGCTGGGCGTGGAGGAGTCGGGCTTCTTCATCTAGACGAGCATTGTATTCCCGCAATTGATCGGGTGTCCGAGCGATCATTTCCAGAACTCCGGCAGCTTGAACTGAGCGGTCAACAGAAGTTGATTCAGCCCTCTGTGTGACTGGGCTTTCAGAGAGAGTGGCTGATTGTCAGAACGATCTTAGGCGGGAGGACTTGTACCGCGGACCTCAGGCGTCGCCGAGGTCCAGTCGCTGCCTGAGTTCTGTGTGCAGCTGCTGGAGCTGTTCGATGCTGCACGCAGCGAGCTGGTCATCCGCAGACACAGGTTGTTTCAGCAGTTGCTGCAGCAGCATGATCTGCCCGCAGAGTTGCCCTTTTCGGATTCCTCGAGCTTCCCCTCGAGCTTCCCCTCGAGCTTCTCCTCGAGCTTCTCCTCGAGCTTCTCCGATTTCGATGCCCTGCTGCTGCGCGTAGAGGAGTCGAGCTTCTTCATCACGCTGGGCTTTTAGACGAGCATTGTATTCCCGCAATTGATCGGGTGTCCGAGCGATCATTTCCAGAACTCCGGCAGCTTCAGCGAATTCCTGATCGGGCAGCAGTTGGGCAACCTGGTCGGTGGTCAGTTCGTCCGCATGGCAGAGGAACCAGCACCAGCGTTCCACGGGAGTGGCATTATCCAGTGTATCAGCAGTGATCTCAAGATGACTCAACTGCAAAAAATGAATTTGCAGGTCGTCTGTGAGGGTAAGCGGGAGTGATTTTTCGCGGAGCCGGAAGTCCAGATGCAATTTTGCAGGGTGCCTGAACAGGGAACCCGCCAGCACGCAGATATTGATTGATGGCTGCAGGGCGTTGTAATTCTGACCCTCAGGCAAGGGCCTGACATATGTGTCCGCAGCATAAAAAACCATTCGTTTGGCCATTCCGGAGGGCAGCGAGATCTGCACTTCAATGTTGATCTGTCGTCCCAGCTGGTCAACAGCGAGCACATCAAGGATGAACAGTTTGCCGTCAGCAGTCTGCTTGCCGCGGATTGGATTGGGGAACGAGATACTGACAATCGGCGTCTGTCCGACAAGAACAGAGTTGAGGAAGTGAATGGTGACAGGCTTGTGCAGTTCATTTCCGAACAGCATTTTGAAGGCGTAGTCAACGAGTGGGTTGATTCCAATTGGCATGAGCACCTCGAGTGTCCGGTGGCAATGCGAGCAGTGAGGCGGTGGCGATGCGAGCGTTTCTGGCAGCCACGCTGAACGGTGTGCGACCGTTTGCAATATTCCGGCTGCTGAACCGTCGGGCCGGTAAAACAGCACCCCCCTGCTGCAGTGCAGGGGGGTGCTGAGCAGCAGAATCTGCTGCGTTATCGCTGTCTGGCGATCACGTTTTTTTTGCTGCTGCGGAAGACTTTGTCTGAGACGATTTGGGGGTCGTCTTTTTGGCACTGGAGGCGGCCGGCTTTTTGGCCGTCGCAGGCTTCTTTGCCGTCGTCGACTTTCCGCTGGTGGCCGACTTCTTTTCTGAGGTTGGCTTCCTGGTCGCCGTCGACTTCTTCACCGGAGCTGATTTTTTGTCGGAGGTTGACTTTTTCGTGGTGGTGGGCTTTTTGTCAGCACTCGGCTTTTTTGCGGTGGCGGGTTTCTTGTCTGCTGCGGGTTTCTTGTCTGCTGCGGGTTTGCTGTCAGCCGCCGCTGACGGTTTGGCTGAGGCGGCAGCAGCGATTGCTGCCGACGGTGCCTTGTCGTCGGCGGCAAACATATCCGAGCCCAGCGCCAGCGTGAGAGCCGTGCTGAGCACCACTGCGGATTTCAGGAATCTGTTCATCGGTACTTCCCCCTTCTTGCCAACAAATTGGAAACCAGAGTTCATGCTCGTCACACTGACAGCATCATTTGTCGTCTTCACGTCCGGTTTCCCGCTGTGACAGATTCAACCGAGCAGCAAATCCAATGTCAAAGGGGCAAATTGAAAACATATGTAAGGGGGGAAATGTGTTGCACACTTTTACGATTGTATGGTTTCCTCCGTAAATATGGCCATGAAGATTCGTTCGCAGCCCAGGCCAGGGGTGGCTAAACAATGTTAATCTGCGAGATCAGGGGCGCTTTCGGGCTGGTCGGCAAAAGCTGCCCTATTGAGAATTTCGGCTATGACTATCAGGAACGCACGTTTCGCAGAGCGAAACGCGACGATCTGCCGGGTTATCGCTGTTCTGCCACCGCGGCCCCGTCACCACAGGCAGGGGCGCGCCACCGCGGCCCTGAATTGGCACCGG
>Ga0209985_10002845_pt1 | contig 15258 bp, 17 predicted proteins | sample NOAtaG_FD_187305 | JGI IMG/M metagenome (GOLD analysis project Ga0209985, IMG submission 187305) | Freshwater lake microbial communities from Lake Erie, under a cyanobacterial bloom - NOAA_Erie_Diel6S_1000h metaG (SPAdes) (version 2) | ecosystem: Environmental > Aquatic > Freshwater > Lake ...
ACGACGATGACCGCGCCGATCACGCCCCAGGCTGTGGTCCAGACCTGCACGAAGCGCTTGCGCCCGGGGCTGATGTCGCGCGCTGGCGCTGCGGCCGCGCGCTGCTGCCGCTTACTCGACACGGTAGTTCGGCGCTTCTTTGGTGATCTTCACGTCATGTACGTGGCTCTCGCGCATACCGGCGCTGGTGATCTCGCAGAACTCCGCTCGGGCGTGCATCTGCTCGATGGTGGCGCAGCCGCAATAGCCCATGCTGGAGCGCAGGCCGCCGGCGAGCTGGAAAATGATGGCCAACACCGAGCCCTTGTAGGGCACCATGCCCTCGATGCCCTCGGGTACGAACTTGTCGACGTTGGCATCGTTGTCCTGGAAGTAGCGCTCCGCCGAGCCTTTCTGCATCGCGCCCAGCGAGCCCATGCCGCGGTAGCTCTTGTACGAGCGGCCCTGGTAAAGGATGACCTCGCCCGGCGCCTCCTCGGTGCCGGCGAACATGCTGCCCATCATCACGCTCGAAGCGCCCGCGGCCAGCGCCTTGGCGATGTCCCCGCTGTAGCGGATGCCGCCATCGGCCACCAGCGGCACGCCGCTGCCCTCCAGCGCGCGGGCCACGTTGGCGATCGCCGTGATCTGCGGCACGCCGACGCCAGCCACGATGCGTGTGGTGCAGATCGAGCCCGGCCCGATGCCCACCTTCACGCCGTCGGCGCCGGCCTCGACCAGCGCCCGGGCGGCGGCGGCGGTGGCGATGTTGCCGCCGACCACCTGCACTCGCGGAAAGTTCTTCTTGACCCACCGCACGCGGTCGAGCACACCCTGGCTGTGGCCGTGGGCAGTGTCGACAATGAGCACGTCGACGCCAGCCCGGACCATGCGCTCGGCGCGCTCCTCGGAGTCGGTGCCCGTCGAGATGGCGCCGCCGACCAGCAGCTTGCCCAGCTCGTCCTTGGCGGCCAGCGGGTGTTCGACGGCCTTGGTGATGTCCTTGACCGTAACCAGGCCGCGCAGCTCGAATTCGCCATTCACGACGATCACGCGCTCGAGGCGGTGCCGGTGCATGAGCGCCTTGGCCTCATCGAGACTGGCGCCCTCCCGGACGGTGACCAGACGCTCGCGCGGAGTCATGACCTCCGCCACCCGGGCATCCATGCGGGTCTCGAAACGCAGGTCGCGGTTGGTGACGATGCCCACCACCTGCGTGCCCTGCACCACCGGCAAGCCGGAAATCTTATTGCTGCGCTGCAGCTCGATGGCCTCGCGTACCGTGATGTCGGGCGAGATGGTGATCGGATCGCGCAGCACGCCGGCCTCGTGGCGCTTGACCTTGAGCACCTCGGCGGCCTGCGCCTGAGGACTGAAATTCTTGTGGATGATGCCGATGCCGCCTTCCTGCGCCAGAGCGATCGCCAGGCGGGCCTCGGTCACCGTGTCCATGGCGGCCGAGACGAGGGGCAGATTCAGCGGGATCTGGCGTGAAAGTCGGGTCGCGAGGCTAGTCTCGCGGGGGAGGACGGCCGAAAAGGCCGGCAGCAGGAGCACGTCATCAAAGGTCAACGCCTTCTGGGTCAACCGCATGGCAATCCTCATGACGCAAAAGCAGAGTGTAAGGCAGTCATCAAAGGTCAACGCCTTCTGGGTCAACCGCATGGCAATCCTCATGACGCAAAAGCGGAGTGTAAGGCAGCCACGTCCACGTCCCGGCTCGAGGCCACGAGGCGTCGCGTGACCACCGACTCATTGGATGCTTGTGCAGACCACGCGGACCACTAAAATAAGGTTATTCCATAGTTAGGCAGGTGGCGGCCCTCGATGCGGACTTCCTCGAAGCGATTGCCGGCCGTTGTGGCCGCTCTGATGCTCGCCCTGGCCTGCAGCGACGCGGCCCTCGGGCAGTGGGCCTGGAGGGACGAGAACGGCCGGCTGGTCTTCTCGGACCGTCAGCCCCCGGCCAACATCAAGCCCGAGAACATCGTGCGCCAGCCAGGCCAGTCCGGCATCGCCCGCCCGTCCGGCGAAGCCGCACCGGCAGACTCCGCCAAGGCAGCGCCGCGCACCACGGCCGAACGCGAATTGGAGTTCCGCAAGCGCCAGACCGAGCGGGCGGACGCAGAGCGCAAGCAGGCCGAGGAGCAGGCCAGCGTCTCTCGCCGCAATTCCGATTGTGAGCGAGCACGCGGCTACCTGCGCTCGCTCGAAGATGGCGCGCGCATCGTCCGAACCGACCCGCAGGGCAATCGCGAGTTTCTCGACGACGCACAGCGTTCTGCCGAGATAGCCCGCGCGCGCGAGGCGGTAGCGCGCAGCTGCACCGGCTGACCCGCAACGGTCCGGGGCTACGTCTGCTTTGGACCTCAGTCCGGCCCCGCGGTCGATCTAGATTGCCTGGCGTCGCCGCCGAACTTCGGCACGCACTCGCCGGGCCTCCCTGGGATCGATCGCCAGTGGCCGATACACCTCGATGCGGTCACCCGGCTGCACCGGCTCGGCGCCTTGGCGCGGCTGGTTGAATACCCCCAGATCCAGCACCTGTCCGCCCAGTTCCGGCGCGAGTTCGAGCAGGCCACTGGCCAGCACCGCCTCGGCCAGCGTCGCGCCGGCCCCAATTTCAACCGGCAGCACGAGCTGGCGCCGCGGCGACAGGTACACCACGGTGGCCGCCACCGGCACGCCGTCAGCGCATGCCATAGACCGCCTCGGCACGCCGGGTGAAGGCGTCGATCATCGAGCCGGCAATGCCCTCGAACACCGGCGCCACGGCGCGGCCGACGATCCCGGTGGCGAACTGGAAGTGCAGGTTCAGGTGCACCTTGCAGGCATCGTCGCGCAGTTGCGTGAAGGTCCATTCTCCCGACAGGCGCCTGAAGGGGCCGGCCACCAGTTGCATGCGGATCAGCCGCGGCGCGTCGTTGTGGTTGAGGGTGGTGAACTCGCTCCTGACGCCGCGGTAGTCGATCTGCACCGTGGCCTCGATGTCGCCGTTGGGCTGCGGCCGCAGGCGGGCACCGGCACACCAGGGCAGGAACTTCGGATAGTCCTTGACGCCGGCCACCAGCCCGAACATCTCTTCGGCGCTGTAGGGGACGAGGACGGAGCGTTCGACGCGGTGCATGGTGAGTCGGCCGCGCGGGCCTGCAGGCCGCGTTGCTACGATGACATTTTACGTTGACCGCGCATGAGCATCGCCCAGAACAAGAAGGCCTTTCACGACTACAGCATCGAGGAGCGCTTCGAGGCCGGCCTCGTGCTCGAAGGCTGGGAGGTCAAGAGCATCCGCGCCGGGCAGGTGCACCTGAAGGAGGCCTACGTGATCGTGCGCAACGGCGAGATCTTCCTGCTCAATTCGCACGTCGCGCCGCTGAAGACCGCCTCCACCCACATCCAGCCCGAGCCCACACGAACGCGCAAGCTGCTGCTCAACGCAGCGGAAATCCGCAAGCTCATCGGCAAGGTCGAGCGCGCCGGCTATGCGCTGGTGCCGCTCGACCTGCACTACGTCAAGGGCCGCATCAAGCTGGAAATCGGCCTGGGCAAGGGAAAGCGGCAGTTCGAGAAGCGCGACGCGCAGGCCGAGAAAGACTGGAAGCGCGAGCAGAGCCGCCTGCTCAAGCAGCGCAGCCGATGAGCACGGCGCAGGGCGAATCGATGACCAAGGGCACGCCGCTTGCCTCGGCCTTCGCCGAAGCAGGCGGCGTGCAGCGCGTGTTCGACGGTAAGGCGCACGACTACGAGCGTGCCAGGCCTGGCTACCCGGCCGCGCTCTATGAGCACATCGAGAGCCTGGTCGGTCGCGGTGCCGTGCTGTCGATCGCCGACATCGGCGCCGGCACCGGGTTGTTCACCCGCGGCTGGCTGGACCGCGGCCACCGGGTGGTCGCAGTGGAACCGAACGACCCGATGCGCGAGGCCGCCGACGCCTTGCTGCGGGGCCAGCCGCGGTATCGCAGCACGAACGGGTCGGCAGAGGCCACCGCAGTGGCCGACGCCAGCGTCGACCTCGTGACGGCCGCGCAGGCCTTCCACTGGTTCGACGCGCTGGCGTTCCGCGCCGAGTCGCTTCGCATCCTGCGGCCGGGGGGGCTGGCGGCAATCGTCTGGAACGACCGCGCCGACGACGATCTGAACCGCGATCTGACCGCGCTGTTTGCCGACTTCGGCGGTGCCCGGCGTGCCGCCATCGCCGCAGGCCTCGTCCAGGAAGAGGCGATCGGTCGGTTCTTCGGCAACGGCAGCGTCCGCGCATGGAGCACCACCCACGCGCAACTGCTCGACGCAGCCCGGTTCGCCGCGCTCGCCTTCTCGCGCTCGTTCATGCCGCCGCGAGACAGCGCGCCGGGTGCGGCGGCGCAAAGCGCGCTGCAGGAGATCTTCGACCGCTGGGCACGTGACGGGCACGTGCGCCTCGCCTACGTCACCCACGCGCTGGTCGGGCGCCCTGCGTGATCACGCGTTGAGCCACTTGGCCTGGCGCGCCATCTTCTGCAGGGACGCGAAGTCGCGCACGCCCTGCTGCCAAGCCCTGGGCAGAAGGCGCGCGGCCAGCAATCCGGTAGCGAAGGCGTCGGCTGCCGCTGAGTGCCGGACCGACACGCTGATGCCGTAGCGCGCCAGCCACTCATCGAGCGACTTGAGCTTGGCCTCGGGATCCACCGCCGGCGCCAGTTCGGCCAGGTCCAGCCAGGGGTTGTCGAAGGGCTGGTTGACGAAGACCTTCACCGCCCGGGCCAGAAAGCCACGATCGAACGGCGCGTGGAAGGCGATGATCGGGCTGGCCCGGACGAAGTCGAGAAAGGCGCGCGTGGCCTCGGCCGGATCGACGCCCTGCTGCTGCGCCTGCACGCCGATGCCGTGCACGAGAATGTTCTCGCGCGAGCTGGCGGTACTCTGGCGACAGACTATCTCGATGGCCTCGCCCGGCAGCACCCGGCCATCGCTGCGCATGGCCACGCCGCCGATCGAGATCAGGCCGTCCTTCGTGGGGTCGAAGCCGCTCGTCTCCACATCGACCACGACCCAGCGCTGCGGCCCCTCGTCGGCCGCCACGCCCCGCAGGCGCCGGAACCAGTCGAGCATGCCGCGTCAGCCCGGATAGTCCAGTTCCAGCCGCTGCTGGACCTTGCGCGCCTGCCGCAGCGCCTCCCTGAGGATCCGCCGGTCGAGCGCCGACAGCTCGCGCGGATCGACGCGGTTCGGGTTGCCATCGCCCGGTCCGCCGCGTTCGCTGCGCCGGTGCTGCGCATTCAGCCGCATCAACTGCAGGAACTCAAAGGCGTCGATCCAGGCGGCCACATCGCCGGCCGCCAGCCGCCCCACCTCCACCAACCGCTTGAAGCGCTCGGCCGTGCCGGTCTCCTGCACGCCGGCGGCCAGCGCCCAAATGCGCGCGGCGTCGACGAAGGGCACGGTGCCGTTGAGCTTGAGGTCGACCGGCGCGCTGGCGGCATCGCCGAGCAGCGCCTCCAGCATGCCGCCGGCCGGCGGCCGGTTGCGCAAGGCATTGTCGGACATCTGCTTGAGGAAGCGCGGCGTACGCTGCGCCCGCGCCACCACGTCCTCGCGCAGCGCGGTGGCCAGCGCCCGGTTGCCGAAGATGCCGCGGAAGTCGAAGAAAATGCTCGCGTGCAGCAGCGCCTGCGGGTCACCGCGCTCGATCCAGTCGGCAAACAGGGTCGCCCAGCCATCGGTGTCGGTGCACCACTGCGGGTTGCGCGCCATGATGTTGCCCTTGCACAGCGGGAACCCGGCCTGCGCCAGCGCGACGTTGACCCAGTCGGCCAGTTCGAGCAATGGCTCGCGCGCCGCTGCACCCCGCAGGAATACGATGCCGTTGTCCTGGTCGGTGGCAATGGTCTGTTCGGCGCGCCCTTCGCTGCCCAGGGCCAGCCAGCAGAAGCCGTCGGGGTCGAGCTTGAAGCGCTCGCAGGCCAGCGCCAGCAGCCGATGCGTCAACTGGTCGTTCAGGTGGCTGATAAGCCGCGTGAGCTGTGCCGCTGCTACCCCCTGCGCAACCAGGTGATGCGACAGCCGGTTGATGTCCTGCGCCACGGCAGCCAGCGCCTCCGGGTCCGCGGCGCGCCGCAGGCCCATGGCCAGTTGCCGCACCGACAGGCGCTGCAGCGTGAACAGATCGCGCTCCGACACCACGCCGATCACACGCGCAGCACCACCGCGCGCCTGCACCACGGGCACGTGGCGGATCGAATGCTCAGCCATCAGCAGTGTGGCGTCGGCCGCGGTCGCATTGGCGTCGAGGGTCATCACGTCGCGCGTCATCACTTCGCGGATCGGCGCGTCGAGCGGGCGCTGGGGCAGGATCACGCGGTCGATCAGATCGGTGCGCGTGAGGATGCCCAGTACCTGCTCGCCGCCGGGAAACTCCTCGGTGACGATGATCGAACCCACGTGCGCCCGACTCATGCGGCCGAAGGCCTCGCGCAGACTGTCGTCGGGCCGGCAGGTGAGCGGCGTCCCGCGCACCAGCGCTGCCAGCGACATCCCCATGGTGCGCTCGGCGCTGGCCTCGGCCGCGTAGGTGGCCTGCATGTGCTGGCGCGACAGGTCGAGCAGGCTGCCCAGCCGGCGCCGGCAGAAACTGGCGAACGGCTCGCTGCGCTGGACCAGCTCATTGAAGCGGGCGCGCGGCAGCAGCAGGCAGAAGGTGTCGCCGACGGCCACGTAGGTCAGCGTGACGGGGCGCTCGGCCAGCAGCGCGCCGACCGGAAAGCAGTCGCCCGTGGTGGCCTCGAAGGCGATGCGCTCCTCGTCGGTGCGACCGGAGCGCGGCTGCAGGCCGCGCACGCCGCCCTGCTTGACGATCCAGCAGTACTCGGCCACTGCCGGCGAGGGGGACAGCACGGTCTCGCCGGGTGCGTAATAGGCGACCTCGACGTGGCTCAGCAGGAACTCGATGTCCGCCACCGCCATCTGCGAGAACGGCACATGGGGCTGGAGAATCTGCTTCAGTGCAAGGTTGATGGTCGGCGCACCCATCAGGCCCCCGCCGCCGCTTGTTCGTCGCGGGCCGCTGCCGCCCGCCCTGCTGGCCTAGTCGCCGCCTCCGCCGTCGCCGTCATGACCGTCTCCATTGCGCTGGTGGGCGGCACCGCCGGCTGCCGGGCCGGCCGAAGGGCCGGCCGCCGCGCCGCCGGAGGTGTCGCGGTGGCGCTTGCGGGCGCTCCAGATCATGAGCACCGCCGCCACCAGCCCGAAGAGTGCAAGCCACAGTTCCATGGCGCAAGGCCCTCAGCGGATTACCGAGCCCGGCGTTGGCCCACTCTTGACGACCGTCATGGCCGCCGCAATGAGCGAGGACACGTCGGACATGTTGGCCGGAACGATCAAGGTGTTGTTGGTCTTGGCCAGTTGGCCGAAGGCCTCGACGTACTTCTCCGCCACCCGCAGATTGACGGCCTCCATGCCGCCCGCCTGCTGGATCGCCTGCCCCACCTTGCGGACGGCCTCGGCGGTGGCTTCCGCCACCGCCAGCACGGCCGCCGCCTCGCCCTGGGCGTTGTTGATCTGCGCCTGCTTGTCGCCTTCGGACTTGGCGATCGCGGCTTCCTTCTCGCCGGTGGCGATGTTGATCTGCTCCTGCTTGCGTCCCTCGGAGCTGGCAATCAGGGCGCGCTTCTCGCGTTCGGCCGTGATCTGCTGCTGCATCGCACGCAGGATCTCATTAGGCGGCGTCAGGTCCTTGATCTCGTAGCGCAGCACCTTGACGCCCCAGTTCATGGCCGCCTCGTCGATCGAGCTGACGATGCTCTGATTGATGAACTCGCGCTCCTCGAAGGTCTTGTCGAGCTCCAGGCGGCCGATCACCGATCGCAGCGTGGTCTGCGCCAGCTGCGTGATGGCGATGATGTAATTGGACGAGCCGTAGCTGGCGCGCTGCGGGTCGGTGACCTGGAAGTACAGCACGCCGTCGACCGCCAGCTGGGTGTTGTCGCGCGTGATGCAGACCTGGCTGGGCACATCGAGCGGCACCTCCTTGAGGCTGTGCTTGTAGGCCACACGGTCGATGAACGGGATCACGATGTTCAGGCCGGGACCCAGGGTCGCGTGGTACTTGCCCAGCCGCTCGACCACCCAGGCGTGCTGCTGCGGCACGATGCGCACCGCCTTGACGATGAAGGTGATTACCACGACCAGGACGACGAGCGCCACGATGGTGAGCCCGTCGGGCATGAATGGGTTCATGGAGGTTCTCCGGAAAGGCGAATGCGGTCGGCGAGCAGCGGATCGCCGGTTCAGCGGCGCGGCGCCACGATCAGTCGGTTGGACTGGATGTCGCGGATGACGAACTCGCCGGGCGCCGGTTGCTCGCCGGCGGCCAGCTCGACGTCCCACAGCGCGCCGCGGTAGGAAGCGCGCGCGGTGCGGCTGGCGCTCCAGTGCTCCACCCGCACCACCTGTCCGACGTCCATGTTCTGCAGGTCACTCGCGCCGGCCGGATGCAAGCCGCGCGTCTTGCGCAGCCACAGCGAGCCGCCGAAGCCGATCACCGCCGCCACCAGCAGCTGCAGGGGCAATCCGGCCCCGAGCAACGCCGCCACGCCGGCCGCGCCGGCTGCCAGGGCGATGACCATCAGATAGAACGTTCCGGTAAGCAGCTCCGCCACCAGCAGGCCGAAGCCGAGCACGAACCACCACACATAGCCGCTCATCGTCTTATCCCGCTACCCGACCGTGTCATGCCCGAGAGGCTACCCGATCGCAGTGGCCGGGCAATCGATACTGGACCGGATGCCGGCATGGGCGACGGGCCGACGGGAAGACGGGACCAACACGCGGCCGGGCGCAACGCGGGGTTCGGCGATGCGGCGCCGGCGACGGCGCCGGGTCACCGCGACGGCGACTGCGGCGCCCCGGGGCCGTCACAGCCCACAGCACGCAGCACCCATGGCCCGGTCGGTGCCGCCTGGCGGCGCCCTGCGCCGTCACTGCGCCAGCCGCTTCCAGGTCTCGACCACGGTATCGGGGTTCAGCGAGATGGACTCGATACCCTGCTGCATCAGCCAGACTGCAAAATCGACGTGGTCCGACGGGCCCTGTCCGCAGATGCCGATGTACTTGCCCTCGTCGCGGCAGGCCTTGATGGCGGTGGCCAGCAGCGCCTTGACGGCCGGATCGCGCTCATCGAACCCCTCGGCCACCAGGCCGGAGTCGCGGTCCAGGCCGAGCGTCAACTGGGTGAGGTCGTTGGAGCCGATGGAAAACCCGTCGAAGAACTCGAGGAACTCGTGGGCCAGCAAGGCATTGCTCGGCAGCTCGCACATCATGATCAGGCGCAGGCCGTCCTCGCCCCGCTTCAGGCCGTTGTCGGCCAGCAGCTCGGTCACGCGGCGGGCCTCGTGCAGCGTACGCACGAAGGGCACCATGATCTCGACATTGGTCAGGCCCATGGTCGTGCGCACGCGCTTCAGTGCTGCGCACTCCATGGCAAAGCACTCGGCAAAGCTGGGCGCGATGTAGCGCGAGGCGCCGCGAAAGCCGAGCATCGGGTTCTCCTCATCCGGCTCGTAGCGGCTGCCGCCGATCAGCTTCTTGTACTCGTTGCTCTTGAAGTCGCTCATCCGCACGATGACGGGCTTCGGCCAAAAGGCCGCCGCAATGGTGGCGATGCCCTCGGCCAGGCGCGCCTCGAAGAAGGCGCGCGGGCTGGCGTAGCCGCGTGACAGCGACTCCACCGCGCGCCGGAGTTCATCGTCCACGTGCGGGTAATCGAGTGCCGCCTTCGGGTGCACGCCGATGTTGTTGTTGATGATGAACTCCAGGCGCGCCAGGCCGACGCCGGCATTGGGCAGCGACTGGAAGTCGAACGCCAGCTGCGGGTTGCCGACATTCATCATGATCTTGACGGGGATCTCGGGCAGCGCGCCCCGGCTGACGGTCTCCACCTCCATCTCGAGGCGACCCTCGTAGACGTTGCCGGTGTCGCCCTCGGCGCAGGAGACGGTCACCTCGCCGGCCTGCGCCAGCGTCTCGGTCGCATCGCCGCAACCCACGACGGCCGGGATGCCCAGCTCGCGCGCGATGATCGCTGCGTGGCAGGTGCGGCCGCCGCGGTTGGTGACGATGGCGGCGGCCCGCTTCATCACCGGCTCCCAGTTGGGATCGGTCATATCGGTGACCAGCACGTCGCCCGGCTGCACCTCGTCCATGCGCTCGGCAGCGCCGATCACCCGCACCCGGCCGATGCCGATCTTCTGGCCGATCGCGCGTCCGGTAGCCAGCACTTGCGAGGACCCCTTGAGCTTGAAGCGCTGCTGCGCCTCGGCGCCCGCCTGCGACTGCACCGTCTCGGGCCGCGCCTGCAGGATGTAGAGGCGCCCGTCGATGCCTGCGACTGCACCGTCTCGGGCCGCGCCTGCAGGATGTAGAGGCGCCCGTCGATGCCGTCCTTGCCCCACTCGATGTCCATCGGCCGGCCGTAGTGCTGCTCGATCTTCACCGCGTAGCGCGCCAGCTCCAGCACGTCCTCGTCGGTGAGCGAGAAGCGATGGCGGTCGGCATCGGCAACGTCGACGGTGCGCACCGTGCGGCCGCCTGCGCCGGCCTGCGCCGCCGGCTCGAACTCCATCTTGATGAGCTTCGAGCCCAGGCTGCGGCGGATGATCGGGAACTTGCCGGCCGCCAGCATGGGCTTGTGCACGTAGAACTCGTCGGGGTTCACTGCGCCCTGCACCACCGTCTCGCCCAGGCCGTAACTGGCGGTGATGAACACCACGTCCCGGAAGCCCGATTCGGTGTCCATGGTGAACATCACGCCGGCGCAGCCGCGGTCCGAGCGGACCATGCGCTGCACCCCGGCCGACAGGGCCACCTCGGCGTGGGTGAAACCCTTGTGCACGCGGTAGGCGATGGCACGGTCGTTGTACAGCGAGGCAAACACGTGGCGGATGCGGTCGAGCACGGCCTGCACGCCGACCACGTTCAGGTAGGTCTCCTGTTGACCCGCGAAGGAGGCATCCGGCAGATCCTCGGCCGTGGCGCTCGACCGCACCGCCACCGGAATTTCGTCCGGTGCGTCGGCCCGCAGCCAGGCATGGAACTCACGGATCTCGGCCTCCAGCGCGGCCGGCAGCGGCGCCGCCACCACCCAGGCCCGGATCTCGGCCCCGGCAGCGGCCAGCGCCTTGACGTCCTCGACGTCGAGCGCCGACAGCCTGGCATGGATCCGCTGCTCCAGCTGGCTCTCGCGCAGGAACAGGCGAAACGCCTCGGCGGTCGTGGCGAAGCCGTCGGGCACGCGGATTCCTTCCTCCGTGAGCTGGCTCAGCATCTCGCCCAGCGAAGCGTTCTTGCCGCCGACCGTCTCCACGTCGGTCATGCGCAAGTGGCTGAACGGGATGACGTGGCGTCCGCGCTGCATGGGCTGTCCTCTCTGATGTCTTGTGGGCTGTGTGGCCGGCCGCGGCGGGCTGCGGGGGTGCGCGACAGACGCTATGCCAAAATCGCCCGAAGTTTACCGATGCACCGCAACAAGTCCTGAAGCTCGCCATGCCCGACCGCGACGGCCCGACCGAGCGCACCGTGTTCTTCGTGTCCGACGGCACCGGCATTACGGCCGAGACGCTGGGACACAGCGTGATGACCCAGTTCGAGTCGTTGCGCTATCGCCAGCTGCGCATTCCGTTCGTGGACAGCGCCGAGAAGGCCCGCGAGGCGGTGCAAAAGATCGCCGAGGCCGGCCGCCGCGACGGCCGGCGGCCGGTCGTGTTCTCCACGCTGGTGAACCCCGCCGTCAATGCCGAGCTGAAGGCGGCCGACGCGCTGCTGCTGGACCTGTTCGAGTCGTTCGTCGAGCCGCTGGAGATCGAGCTCGGCATGAAGTCGAGCCACTCGATCGGCCGCTCGCACAACATCTCGGACTCGGAGGAGTACAAGGCGCGTATCGAGGCCATCAACTTCGCCCTGGCACACGACGACGGCCAGAGCTCCAAGGGGCTGCAGCAGGCCGACGTGATCCTGGTGGGCGTCTCGCGCAGCGGCAAGACACCGACCAGCCTGTACCTGGCCATGCAGTACGGCCTGAAGGCTGCCAACTATCCGCTGATTCCCGAGGACTTCGATCGCGACGTGCTGCCCAGCGCGCTGCCGGCCCACCGGGCCAAGCTGTTCGGCCTGTCGATCGCCCCGGAGCGGCTGGCCGAGGTGCGGCATGAGCGGCGCCCCAACAGCCGCTATGCCTCGCTCGACAACTGCCGCCACGAGGTCGCCGCCGCCGAGCGGCTGATGCGCCGCGAAGGCATCCGCTGGCTGTCGTCCACCACCAAGTCGATCGAGGAAATCGCCGCCACCATCATGCAGGAAGTGCGGCTGGACCGGCGCAGCTACTGATCTGCCGCGCGGTTCGTCGGCCCTGGCGCGCTACCGCGGCGCGACGCGCCCTGTCAGCCTGCTGCAAGGCAAGCGCTCCGATTCAGGCCGTCGTCAGGCGGCGCTGGCAATGTGCCTGCGTTCACTCGAACTGCATCGGAAGGACAACATGACGAACCGTTTCCTGACTATCGCCGTCGCGCTCACCGCCGCGCTGATGATTAGCGCCTGCAGCGGTGGCAAGGGCTACAGCCGCGGCATCTTCCACGGACTGGTCATCGACAAGACCGAAGCCGAGGTCACCGACAAGCTCGGCAAGCCCGAGTCGGTCGAACAGATTGGCAGCGACGGCGTACGCTACGTCTATCGCCGCAAGACCTTCGATCCCGATAACGCCAATAGCGTCGACGAAAAGACCTTCGTCGACTTCGAAAAGAAGGCGGGCAAGATGATCGTGGTCGAGGTGAGCTTCGGCTGATCACGCCGACCGCACTAGCCGGCGGCGGCGCTCGAACAGACAGACCGCCGCAGCGGTCGCCACGTTGAGTGAATCGACGGCTGCCGCCAGCGGGATCGTCACCCGCCCATCGCACAAGCGCAGCGCGGCGGTCGACACGCCCTGCCCTTCGCTGCCGAACACCCAGCCCACGGCGCCAGCCGGCAGCGCGCTCTGCCAGAGCGGCTCGGCATCGTACGCCGTCGCGGCAATCAGTTTCCCCGCGAAGGCCGCGCGCAGGGCCGCCGCGTCCACACCTTCGCGGAGCGCCAGCGCGAAGTGGGCGCCTTGCGCACCGCGCAGCGCCTTCGGCGCCCATAGCGCGGCGGTGCCGGGCGCCGCCCAGACCGCTGGCACGCCGGCGGCCGCCGCCACGCGCAGCAGCGCCCCGACATTGCCCGGTTCCTGCACGCCGTCCAGATAGAGCAGGTCACCCGTCGCGGCAGCCGCCTTCGGCGCGGGCACCTCGACTTCCAGCGCAAAACCGGCACCATGCTCGACCAGTGCCAGCGCGTCGTACAGCGACGCGGCCAGTCCGAACACAGGGGCCCGCGGCCAGCGCGCCTGCCAGCGCGGCACCGGCACCCCGTCACGCAGCAGCAAGGCGCGCACGCCGACCTCGGCCGCTGCGACCGCCTCGGCCAGATGCTCGCCTTCGGCCAGCGTGCAGCCTTCCTCGCGCACCGCGCGCGGCTGGGTGGCCAGCCGTAACCAGCGGCGGTACCTGGGGTTGGCTGCGGAGCTGATCGGCGTCATCGGTCGGCGTAGCCTGGAGCGGCCGGCGCATGGCGCAGCCCGCGTGGGGTGGACGGCAGCCGCCTCATGCCACCTGCCGCGGCGTCGGCTCGATGAGTAAGCGCACGGGTGCAAACGAGCGCCGATGCAGGGCGCAGGGGCCGAGGCGCCGCAGGCTGGCCAGATGCGCCGGCGTACCGTAGCCGGCGTGGCGGGCAAAGCCGTAGCCGGGATACTCAGCGTCGAAGGCGCGCATCAGGCCGTCGCGGTGCGTCTTGGCGAGGATGCTCGCAGCGGAGATCACCGGCTCGCAGGCGTCGCCGCCGACCACGGCTCGGGCCGGAATGGCGAGCACGGGTAACTGGTTGCCGTCGATCAGCGCGAAATCGGCTGCCGGCTGCAAGGCCTCGACCGCGCGCCGCATCGCCAGCAGGCTGGCCTGCAGGATGTTGAGACGGTCGATCTCCGCGACGCTCGCCTCGGCCACGGCCCAGGCCAGCGCCTGCTCTCGGATCGCCTGCGCCGCCTGCTCGCGCGCACGGGCCGACATCGCCTTGGAGTCGCGCAGGCCGCCGATGCGCTGGTGCGGGTCGAGGATGACCGCCGCTGCCACCACCGGTCCGGCCAACGGACCACGCCCGGCTTCGTCCACGCCGCAAAGCCGCGCGGCCGCGCTGGCCGGCACCTCGAACAGGTCGCCGCCGGTCGATGCCCGCCTCATAGGAACCTCATGTCTGCCGGCGCGCCGATGGGTCATTGCCTCTGCCCAGCGTAGCGAGGATCGCTTCAGCCGTCAGGGCTGGCGTGTCGCGCTGCAGCCGCTCGTGCTGCACGGCAAACTCCTGCAGCAGCGCCTGGATCTGCGGTCCGCCGGCCAGACAGTGCGCCAGCGCCCGTGCCAGGCCCAGCGGCTCGACCGACTCCTGCAGGAACTCGGCCACGGCAAACCGTCCCAGCAGCACGTTGGGCAGGCTGAAGTACGGAATCACGGCCTGCCGCAGCGTGATCCGCTCGGTCAGCCAGGGCACGCGGTAAGCCGCGACCATCGGCCGCTTGAACAGCATCGCCTCCAGCGTGGCGGTGCCGCCGGCCAGGATCGTCGCATCGCAGGCCTCCAGCGCATCGTGCGAGCGGCCGTCCAACAGCATCGTGCGCGCGGCATCGATTCCGCTGGAGCGCTGGATGCGTTCGACCAGGGGCCGCAGGGCCGGCATGGCCACCGGCACCACGCAGCGCAGTTGCGCATCGGCCGCTTGCAGCCGACCGACCGCGCCGAAGAAAGCCGGCGCCAGCGAGTCGATCTCCGCACGCCGGCTGCCAGGCAGCAGCGCCACCACCGGTGCAGTCGCCGGCAAGCCCAGCCGGGTCCGCGCGGCGGCGCGGTCCGGCTCGAGGGGGATGGTCCGCGCCAGCGGATGACCCACATAGGTGGCGCGAATACCGGCGCGGTCGAAGATCGCCTGCTCGAAGGGAAACACCAGCAGCATGTGATCGATGGCTGCGCGGATCTTCTCGATCCGCTGCGGCCGCCAGGCCCAGACGGCAGGGCTGACAAATTGCACCGTCGGCACGCCGGCGGCGCGCAGCCGCGCCGCCACGCCGAGATTGAAGTCCGGCGCGTCGACGCCGACGTACACACTGGCGGGCCAGTCGAGCAGACGCCGGATCAAGCGGCGCCGCAGCGCCAGCAGGCGCGGCAGATGCCGCAACACCTC
>Ga0209985_10002847_pt1 | contig 15255 bp, 20 predicted proteins | sample NOAtaG_FD_187305 | JGI IMG/M metagenome (GOLD analysis project Ga0209985, IMG submission 187305) | Freshwater lake microbial communities from Lake Erie, under a cyanobacterial bloom - NOAA_Erie_Diel6S_1000h metaG (SPAdes) (version 2) | ecosystem: Environmental > Aquatic > Freshwater > Lake ...
GGACGTTCGCCGCCGACCCTGCCCTGTGGGGCGAGTTCGCACGCAAGGCGGTTGCGGACGGCAACACGGTCGTGATGGTCAGCCGTCGGCCTGACACCGCCGACAACCGGCAGACCGTCACCGACACGCTGGGCGAGTACGCCGATGCGTTTTCGCAGGTGTTGCTCGTGGGCGAGCGGCTGAAGGACGAAGCCGCGAAAGAGGCTGGCGTCGAGGTGGACGTGTGGGTGGACGATTCGCCGCAGTTCGTGCGGAGCGAACCCGAACCGGAATCGCCGCCGGTTGAGAAGCCGAAGCGTGGGAGAAAGAAGAAATGAACATCGAACGACGCGCCCTGGCGATTGACGAAGTGGAGTCGGCCGTGCCGCTCCTGCGGGTCGAGACCCGCAGCGAAGACGGCACCGACCGCGAGTACGTCGTGGGCTACGCCGCCAAGTTCGGCGTCAACTCCCTCGACCTGGGCGACTTCATCGAGCGGATCGACCCTGCTGCGTTCGGCATCGTCCAAGAGCGACGCGGGCGGAAGAAGCCGCTGGAGACGCGGGCTCTGTGGAATCACGATGCGAACTTCCCGCTGGCCCACTATCCCGGCACGCTGAAACTCTCGGTCGATGACGTTGGCTTGCGGTATGAGTTCCCGGTGCCCGACACGACCTACGGGCGGGACATCGCCAGCAACATTCGGGCGGGCATCGTCAAGGGCTCGTCGTTCTCGTTCACCGTCCCGAGCGGCGGCGATGCGTGGAGCGTGGAGGACGGCCGCAGTGTGCGGACCATTACCCGCGTAGACACGCTGCTGGACGTTGGCCCGGTGACGTTTCCGGCGTATCCCGATGCGGACGTGACTGTAGCGAAGCGGTCGTTCGATGCGTTCCGCGTGGCCCGCGAAGCGAACAACGCCAAGCGGCTGGCCGTCGTGAGCAAGGCATCCGCCCTCCGCGAGTATCTGGCAAAGCATGGCCGCTAGTGGTGATTCGTGTCCGAAGTGCCGCGAGGGTCGCCTTGCGGTGGCGTCATCGCAGCGGTCTGGCGAGTACCAGACTCGCTACCTGCGGTGCCCGCGTTGCGGCTGCACCGACAAGCAACTGCTGCCCGCCTCCGAAGTCGCTCGGAGAAAGTTGTTTACTAACGGCCCGGCATAACTGCATGGGTTGGGGGTTCGCTTCTTAGTTTCGTGGTAGACGGCGATTGGTCGCCGCGACCCGAACACAGGAGCGAAACCTCGTGGACAAGATCAAGGCACTGCTCGACGAACTGGCTTCCGTTGTCGCCGAGATGGAGACGCTGACCGAAGGTGCCCCCGAGGGTGAGGCTCCGGCCGAGCCCATGAGCGAAGAGCAAGAGGCGTCGCTCCGCAGCCTTGAGACCAAGGCCGACAAGCTCCGCGAGCGGATTGAGTTCCTGCAGCGGGTGCAGGCGAAGGAGCTTGAGCTTCGCGCCGTGCTGGAGCGTGGTGCCCCGGCCAAGCGAGTCGAGAAGACCGAGACCCCCGAGGAGGCTCCCGCCGTGGAAAGCCGTTCGAAGGTTTACGCCGTGCCGAAGTCGATTCGTCCCCTCCGTGGCTTCCGCTGCGAAGAGCGGGCGTACCGTGCGGGCATGGCCATCAAGGCCACGCTGACCGGCGATGCCGAGGCGCGGCGGTGGTGCCATGACCACGGCGTCGAGGTTCGCGCCCAGGCGGGCGGCATCAACAGCCTCGGCGGTGTGCTGACCAGCCCCGAGCTGTCGGCGGAAGTCATTCGGCTCGTCGAGGAGTTCGGCGTGTTCCCCGCGAACGCCCGCAACGTCACGATGCCGACCGGCGAGATGCTGATTGCCCGTCGGACCGGCGGCCTTTCCGCTCGGCCCATCGGGGAGAACGCTGCCCCGTCGACTTCGGATGTGACGCTGGACAACATCCAGCTCACGGCGAAGCTCTGGGGCATCGACAATCGCATCCCGATGTCGCTGTTCGAGGATTCGGTGGTCGACCTTGCCGACCTGATGGCGGTCGAGGTGGCGCAGGCTTTCAGCGAAGCCTTCGACAACTCGGGCTTCATCGGCACCGGCACCGGGGCGACCTACCACGGCACGACCGGCGTGGCTGTTGCCATCATCGATGGCACGCACACGGCGGGCGTGGTGAACGCCAAGAGCGGCAACACCACGTTCGGCGGGCTGGAGTTGGCCGACTTCACCAACACGGTGGCTCGGCTCCCGGTCTACGCTCGGGCTCGCGGGAATGCCAAGTGGTACGTCTCGCCCGCTGGCTACGGTGCCTCGATGCTTCGCCTGATGATGGCGGCCTCGGGGAACAATCAGGCCGACGTGGCGGGTGGTTCCAACCTCTCGTTCCTCGGCTTCCCGGTTGTCATCACGCAGCCGCTTGAGAATCGCCTGACCGGCACCAACTCGCAGGTGGCCTGCCTGTTCGGGGATCTCGCCCAGGCTGCGACCTACGGCGTTCGCCGCGAGGTGACCATCAAGACCGATTCCAGCCGGTTCATCGAGTTCGACCAGATGCTCACCTTCGCCACCGCTCGCGTGGCGATGGTCGCCAACGACCTTGGCGACACGAGCAAGGCTGGTCCTGTCGTTGCCCTCCGGTTCGCCGCCTGACCTTTGACCCTCTAGGAGACTGACCCTTGAACTTCGCGGAATCCACTCGGAGCGTTGCTTCACTTGTCACCAGCGGTAGCTCGGCTGCCACCGTGGCCCTGACGATTGACACGCTCGGCTACGAGTACCTGTCGGTGGACGGCGTCTACGGGGCGTGCGTCAGCACTTCGGCGGTTGCCAGCACGTTCAGCCTGCGGGCTGGCGACACCGTGGCTGCCCTGGCTGACTACACGGCCACCTACGGCGCGGTCGCGGGCATCACCAGTTCGGCCAACACGGCGGCGGCGCAGACGGCTGCCTCGACCATCGTGCGGCTGGACTTCGACCTGCGGGGCAAGCCGCGATACATCTCGCTGGCGACCGCCCCGAACGACACCAACGCTCGAGTGGTGCTGGTGGGTCGGCTCTCCAAGGGCGAAGTCGGTGCCGAGTCGGCTTCCGCCAAGGGTGCGTTGCTCAAGTATTCGGGCTGATTTGCTTGACAGCCTCGACACAGTGGATGGCGGGTGTGGCACAAGGCCATGCCCGCCATCTTCGTTTCTGGAGTCAGGCATGATTGTCAAAGTCGGCGGCACGGATGTAGACGTTCGCATCGAGTGCATCATGAGCGGGCCGCGATTCGGCCCATTGAGCAACGTCTTCGGATGGGCTCAAGCCCTGATGCCGCTCGGCATCCGCCCGACGCTCGGGCAAGGTGCTCTCTGGGGGCAGGTCTTGCAGCGGTGCATGGAGCAGTTCGCCGACTCCACCGAATACCTGCTCTGCACCGACATGGATTCGTTCTGGGACCGCAAGACGGTCGAGGAACTGGTCGCCATGGCGATGGCGTTTCAGTGCGACGCCCTGGCCCCCATGCAGGTGAAGCGGGAGGACGGCCGCCCGATGTTCACGCTCAAGGGGACGCTGGACACGCAGCCGCCTGGAGGGTCAACGGAACTGCCGATGTCGTGGTTTGCCGAGCCCGTGCAAGAGGTGGACAGTGCCCACTTCGGCTGCACGGTGATTTCCACCAAGGCTCTCAAGCGAACACCGAAGCCGTGGTTTCAGGACCAGCCCAATGACAAGGGCGAGTACGGCGACGGGCGAACCGACGCCGACATCTGGTTCTGGAAGCAGTTCCGCAAGGCTGGAAACCGCGTCTACGTCTCGCCCCGCGTCTCAATCGGCCACGGCGAATGGGTCGCGGTCTGGCCGGGCAAAGACCTTGCCAAGCCGGTGTTTCAGTACGTGTCGGATTACACGGCGAACGGTAAGCCCAAAACTGCATGGAGTGTGCCCCAATCATGAAAATAAGACTGTTGAAGAACTACTCGACCTATCGCCTTGGCACGGTGGTCGATTGTGAGGACGAGACTGCCCTGCGGCTCATCCGCGACGGCTTGGCCGAGCGTGAGCAGCAGATGGATCTGATTGAGACGGCGAGCGTCGAACACGACTACGAGCGTGCCGACGCCACCCCCAGGAGGACGAAGCGTGCGGTTTCGAAGCCTCAAAACCCTGACGCAGCCAGCGGTTGAGCCGGTCACGCTCGCGGAGGCGAAGAGCCACTGCCGCGTCGATACGTCCACCGACGATGCCTACATCTCGTCGCTCATCACGGCGGCGAGAGAGTGGTGCGAGGCGTACTGCGACGAGACGTTCATCCATACCCAGTACCGGATGACGCTCGATTCGTTTCCACGCGAAATCGAACTGCCCCGCCCGCCGATGGCGAGCAGCGGCACGGTGACAGCGGTCAGCATCACCTACACGATTGAGACGCAGGCAACGGCGACTCTGGCGACGAGCCAGTATCGGGTGGACCGCGATGCGACGCCGGGCGTGATCCGCACGCTCTACAACGGCTCCTGGCCGAGCCATCTGCTCGACTACAACGCCGTGAGCGTGACGTGGTGGGGCGGCAAGGGTGCTGACGGCAGTGCCGTAGAGCAGCGAATCAAGAACGCGATTCTGTGGCTCGTGGGCATGTGGTACGAGCGGCGGATGGCGGCTGACGCGGTGAACCTCTCGGAGATTCCGTTCGGCGTGAAAGCCTTGCTCGATTCCGCGAAGTGGGGGAGCTACCAGTGAGCATCCGAGGTCGCATCGCCGTCGATGTGCAGTTTGCAGACGATGACACGGTGACGGCCGTCAAGTCGCTTAAGAGCATCGCCCTACAGGACGCCACCGAATACACCGAGGGCAAGGTGGCGGTGGTGTCGGGCACGGTCGGCACGGCTGGCGTCACGGTGCAGACGAACCCGATGCTGCCGCAGTTCCGCGACGCGGCGGGCAACGTGGTGTCGTTTACCAACGTCTCCCGCGTGGCGTTCCAGAGCAGCCGCGATTGCGTGGTGTTTGACCAGACTTTGCCCAATGAGGTCGTTCGGTCGTTCGGCAACTGCGGCGTTTCGGATTGGGATGCCAGCGGTCACATGATTCGCATCGAGACGGAGTTCACTTCGGGCACCGCCTCCTACACCCTGGTGTTGTACGGCACATGATTGACTTCGGCCGACTCCGCGAGCGAGTGACGATTCAGCAGGCGACCGAGCGACGGAACGCCATGGGCGAGACCGTGCAGACGTGGGAGACGTTCGCGGAGCGATGGGCCAGCGTTGACGGTCTATCGAGCCGTGAGGTGTTGCTCCAGGGGCAGCAGCAGACCGAGGTATCGCATCGCGTGCGGATGCGGTACGTCACGGACATGACCAGCACGATGCGGATTCTGTGGCGTGGTCGCGTGCTGGAAATCGCGTCGCTCCTCGAACATGGCAACCGCAGCCACCACGAAGCACTCTGCACTGAGCGGGTGGACTAATGGCGACCGTTGGCATCTTCCTGTCGGCGCGAATGGAAGGGCTCCGCGAGTTGCAGGACGCCCTCGGTCGCACGCTGCAGGACAACCCGGCGAAGACCAAGCTGCTCGCGGCGGCGATTGAGAAAGCGATTCAGCCCGTTGAGATGCGGCTGCGGGAAGTCTCGCCTGTCGGGCCGACCGGCAACCTGAAGCGAGCGGTTACGTCCAAGGTGGTCGAGTACGGATTGGACGGCGTCGCGGTCGGCATCGTGGGCTATAGCCGTGCCGGGCGGGCGGATTCGTCCAGTGCCGCGGGCGGCAGCGTGCGGGCTGGGAAGGACCGGGCGTTTCACCAGTGGTGGCTGGAGCAAGGCACGCAAAGCCGCATGGTAATGAAGCCTGCGGACAAGCCGTACACGAGACTCGGCCACGTTCGGCGGATGAAGTCGGGCAAGACCGTCGATGTCGTGACGCACGAGGTGAAGCGGCAGGGCGGCTACATCGCATCGAGCTACAACCGGCTCGGCGAGTTTCGGATGTTGAAGACGCCCCGAATGCCACGCGGCCAGAGCGGCCAGCGGGTGCAGACCGAGCCGGGCACGCCGCAGGCGTTCTTCAAGAAATCGTCCACGCCCATCAGCATCCCGGCCATGCCGGTCGGCGGGTCCACGGGTCGGCCGCCGCTCCAGACGGCGTTTGACCAGACCAAGGCCCAGGTGGCGGAAATCCTCCAGCGGGAACTGCGGCTGTCCCTAGAGCAGGCGTTGGCGACCCTGACCAGATCCGCGACGGGAGGTGTGGATTGAGTTTCAAAGCCCCCGAAAAAGTGATTGCCGACCTGCTCATAGCTGACCCCGCCGTGGCGTCGATTCTGGCTGGCCGCATCTACCCGGTCATTGCCCCGGCGTCGGCGGCGTTGCCGTTCGCCACATGGCGGCGGCAAGGCGTCCAGCGTGAGCAGTCGCTATCCGGCCCGGTCGGGATGCCCACGGTGACGCTTGCTATCGACCTCTTCGCGGAGGGCTATGAGCAAGTAAGAGACCTCGCTGACGCCGTCCGGTCGTGTCTGGACGGGTGGGGCGGCGGCGTGGGAAACTACGTGAGCGTTCGGCTCGTCAGCCTCTTGAATGAGGCGGATGGGTTCGTCCAGTTGGCCGGCGGTGATTTGCCGCCGGTCTATAGCGTGTCGCAAACCTATCAAGTTCTCTGGGGCCCTGAATAATGTCGTTCTCGACTCCGCACGATACTGGCGTTTCGTCTTCCGGCACGAAACTCACGATTACGCTCGACGGCGTCAGTGCCACCTACGTCGTGACGAACATCGTGCTGTCCAACAACAACCCAGGCGCGGCCGCCGATGCCAGGATTAACATCGGCCACCTCGGGCAGACCCTTGGCGAGCAGGTTCTCCAGATGGACGCGCCGCTTGTCCCTCCGGCAGAGGACGGCGGGTCGGGTCGCACCATCACGTTCGACTACATCGGCAAGTCGGTGATTTTCGACGGGGCGACCGGCACGTACCACATCCAGGTGGCCGGGGCCACGCTCGTTGGTGGCACGACGGTGAGCTACCACACGGTGCAGTCCAGCACGCTGACGCTGGCGACGAACGACGCGATTCGTGGTCAGGGCGTCCTCACGATCTCCCGCTGACGGGAGGCCGCGATGCCGATTCCGTGCCAGGGGTTCACGTTCACGTGGGGCGGCGCGACGCTGTCTGAAGTGCAGGAGTTGGAGGTCAACCTTCAACGCGACCTGCCGCTCGGCCGCTCGACTACGTGGACGCCGAACCTGGGTGAAGTGCGGTTGCTCTCGTTGTCCATCGCTAGTTTGCCGACGAGCGAGTACGGGCGACGGAAGCAACTCACCATTCAGGCACCGGCCGCGACGATTCGCCGCTACCCGCCCCTAAACGGGGCAACTGCCGTCAATACGCCAGCCGCGACGCTGTGCGACGTGGACTGCATCTATCGCGGCGTGACTATCAACGCCACGGCTAACGGCGTCGTGAGATTTGCCCACACGTTTAAGGTGATGGACACGGTCGGCGCACCGACCAATCCATAGGAGCAATCGACATGGCACTGACGGCAGAACAGATCCTCGCGGCTGACGATATGGGGCTCAAGAAAGTGGCGGTCCCCGAGTGGGGCGGTGACGTTCACATTCGCGTGATGAGCGTCGGCGAGCGAGACAACTACGAGCGGCTGTGGATGGGCAAGCGTGAGACGGGCGTGGAGAACTTCCGCACCGAGTATCTGGCCCGCGTCCTGTGTGACGAGAAGGGCGACCTGCTCTTTTCGCGTGAGCAGGTGGCCGCGCTGGCGAAGAAGTCGGGGGCGGTGATGGGTCGCCTGTTCGACGAGGCGATGAAGCACAATCGGATGACCGAGGAGGATGTTGAGCAACTGGGAAAATCCTGAACGCGAGCCCGACGCGGCGGTTCATCGTCGCGTTGTCTCGCGAACTCAAGATGACCCAGGGTGAGTTGTGCCGCCGGATGACTTCGGCCGAGCTGTCGGAACATATCGCCTACACGCGATGGTTCTCGGCTCTGCCGGATTCATGGCGGCAGACGGGATTGTTGGCAGCGGTGGCCCTGGCACCGCACACGGAGAAAGGCAAACGACCGAAGCCCGACGATTTCGTGCCGGTGGACAAGCCGCCGCAGCATGAATCGCAGGACATCGCCGCGTTGATGGAACTACGCAAAGCCTTCGGGCTTGGCGACTTGGAACTACCCGATGGCTAACGTCCTTTCGCTCGCGCTCAAAATCAACGCTGACGCGTCGGGCTTGAAGCTCGACCCGGTGTCGAAGGCGTTGCGCCAGTTGGGCGAAGAGACCGACCGCGTCTCGGGCATCTTCGACAAGTTCACGAGCACGAGCGAGGCGGCGGCTCGCTCCCAGGCGGCTACCGAGCAAGCACTCAATGACCTCATCGCCGCTCGCAAGGCGGGGACGGTCACGGCGACTGAGTTTGCCGAGAGTTTTCGCACCGTCGAGGAAGCTGCGAAGAGGCAGGCGGCAGAGTTCCAGCGTGGTGCCGACATCACCGAGCGGTACACGACCGAGGAAGAGAAGCGGGCCAGGACGCTGGCGGAACTAGAGCAGTTGCTTGCCGCCGGTGCCATCAAGGAAGACGTGTACGCCAGGGCGGTTGCCGATGCCAGCGGCGCGACCGCAGCGGCAGCGGAGGCCGAGAAGCAGCGGGTTGCCGCTCTTGCCGAGGCCGAGAAGCAGCGGCAGGCGGTTCTGGACGAAGGCTTGCGTCTCGCCCAGCGGTATGCGACCGAGGATGAGAAGCGGACTGCCGGGCTGCAACGCATCCAAGAACTTCTCGACCAGGGGGCCATCACCGAAGAGGTGGCGGCCCGTGCCAGGGCCGACGCCAGTGGTGCGAATGAGGCGGCGGCGAAGGCAGAGAAGCAGCGAGCAGATGCTCTTGCCGCAGCGTCACGAATCATCGAGGCGAACCTCGCGCCGCAAGAGCGGTACGATGCCCAGATTCAAGAGCTTCGCGGGCACCTTGACGCTGGCCGGTTGAGCCAGGAGCAATACAACCGGGCAGCCGCCAAGGCACAGCAAGACCTTGACCGCGTCGGGCAGCAGGCGTCGAAGACCGACAAGAATATCGAGTCCCTGACGAAGAACGTGCGAATTCTTTCCGCCATCGAAATTGGCCGTTTGCTGGTCGATGGCTTCCAGGCCCTCGGCGGTATCTTCTCTAGCGTCACGAATCAACTCACGTCGCTGGTCACGAGCGTCAATTCGTCGCTTGACACACTCAACGACTTTTCGGCTCGCACGGGCATCGGCGTCGAAGCCCTGCAAGGCTACTCACTGGCGGCAAAACTGGCCGGCGTGGATACGGAGCAGTTCGGTGCTGCCGTGCAAAAGCTCGCCGTGAACATCGGCAAGGCTACGCCTGGCGGTGAACTGGACAAGAGCCTGCGGCAAATCAACCTGTCGGTGGCGGAACTGCGGGCCCTCTCGCCAGAGCAGCAGTTCTCCACTATTGGCGAAGCTATTTCCAAGCTGCCGACGGCTGCGGACAAGGCAGCGGCGGCCGTGCAAATCTTTGGCAAGCAAGGGGCGGCGTTGGCCCCGTTGTTCCGCGAAGGGGCAGACAGCATCGACGAGCTGCGTGAGCGTGCCGAAAGGCTCGGCATCATCGTCAGCGAAACGCAAATCAACAACGTCGCGGCGATGAATGACGCGTTCGATTTGGTGAACTCTACGATTCAGGGCATCGTCGGGCAGGTCATCGGGAATCTGGCTCCCGCCGTGACCGCCGTGGTCGATGAGTTCCTGACGTTTATCGAGTCGTGGAGCGGGGCCGAAGGCACTGGCGGCACCGGCATCGCCAACGCGATTACGGATGTGCTGTTGGCTGGCTCGGAAGCTCTGGCTGGCGTGTTCGATTATTTCGTCGGCAACTTTGAAGGGTTCGGTGCGACGTTCACCAATGTTGCCACGGTCTTTCAGGCTGTTGGAAATATCTTTGTTGCCGTTGGCGAAACGTTCCGCGTGGTTATCAATCAGTACCAGATACTTTTCGACGGGCTGAAGCTGGCTCTCGGCAAGTTCCTTGAGTTCATCGGCTCGTGGATTTCGTCCGACTTGGAGGAAGTCGGGCGGAAGATGAGCGAAGCCGCCGCAGGGTCAGCGAAGAAAAACGCCAGCGAACTACTAAGTGCGGCGAATGGTGCAGCCAAGGCGGTATCCAACGTCATCAGCGGTGACGCCGTCTCTGCGTCTGCGTCTGGCGAGCAGAACGCCACAAACTTCATCAAGGGGCTGCGAGACCGGCTGGCAAAAGAGCGTGCTCCAGAGTTCAAGATTGAAACCGGAATCGAGCAGACCCGCGAGCGGTTCGACTCGTTCTTCAATGGTCTCGTAGACCAGGGCAGTGCCATTGTCGAGCCGATGCGGCAGTTTGAGGCTGCGGTCGCTGCCGCCCAGGAAGACGGCAAGCTGACGGCCGACGAAATCGCCCGCATCGAGCAACTCCAGGCCAAGGTCAACTCCTTGCTTGATGAAGAGCTTTCCGCACGCGAGAAGGCCGCCGAGGCTGCAGCGAAGCAAGCTGAAGATGTAGACAAGATTGTGGCGGCAAGCCTGGAGCAAATGCGAATCGACAACGAGTTTGGCGGTGACTCACGCCGAGCCAAGGCCGCCGACAATCTGCTGAAACTTCAGGCAGAGCAACTCCGCGTCGAGAAGCAACTTGACGCAGCCCGCGAGGCGGGAGACCAGGCGACGATTGACGCCCTCACGGGGCGGCTTGCCACTCTCGACCAAGTTGCCGCCCGCGAGAAGGACATCGCGGAAGGTGCTCTCGAAGGCGACAAGGAACGCCGCAAGGCTGGCAAATCGGACTTGGAAAAAATCAACCAAGACATCGCCAAGCAGCAGGAAGCACTTGCCGCCCGCCAGTTCGAACTGGAACTAGAGCGTGCCAACGAACTGGCGAACATCCGCACGGGCTCGGTTCAAATCAACGACCTCCGCAGCGGCGGCATTTCGCAGTTCTTTGAAACGCTGCAGGAAGACCCGGCGATTGCCGAGGCAAAGAAGCAACGGGCCGAGCTGGAGAAGATCCGCAAAGAGATTGCCAAGCTCAACGCCGAGCGTGTTGACATCCTCGCGGGGACGGGCTGACCATGGCTGTGCTGACGTGGCGAGAACTGGCGCGGACCGGGTCGCATCTCATCGGCGAATCGCCGAAGTTTGAACGGCGTTGGGTCACGACGCTCGACAACCCGGACACGAATGCTGCGGTCATCGTCGCCGCTGTCGGGGCGATTCACTATTCGCCGCATCCCGAGTATGCGTTTGCCCGACTGAACAACGTCGAGGTGAACGAGGCGTATGAAGGCAACCGCTACTGGGCCGAGGTTGTCGCCCAGTACGAAGTACCACAGAGCGAATGGAAGGACGCCAACCTCCTGCCGTGGGAACGACCCGACGTGTGGAAGTTCCAGACGCAAGGCGTCGCGGTGCCTGCCCTGACGTGGATTGACGGCAGCACGACGAAGCCGCTGACCAACTCCGCAGGAGACTTCTTCGAAGGCGTGACGGTCGATGAGGCGCAGCAGAAAATCACCATCACGGGGAATCGCCAATCGTTCCCGTCCGCGACGGCTGCGGCGGTGACGAACTGCGTGAATGATGGTTCATACCTTGGGTTCGGCACCGACTGTGTGAAGGTGCAGGGCATCTCTGCCGAGTCGGCGGTCGAGGTGATTAACGATGTCGAGGTTTCATTTTGGAAAATCACCGCCGAGCTACTGTGTCGGCAGACCGGGTGGAACCTGCTCTTGCCTGACGTTGGATTCAACTTCATTGAAGGCGGCGTGAAGAAGCGAGCCGATGTTGTCGGGCCGGATGGCGACAAGGTGGCGTCGGCCAATCCGATTGCCCTGAACGGCAGCGGTGGCAAGCAGGCAGGCGATACGCTCCCGGCGATTCTCACGCGCCGCGTCTACAAGCGGATCACGATGTCCACGTACTTCGGCACGCCGCCGTCGTGAGAGGTGTAAAGCGTGTCCACTGCTCGCGTTGACTTCACTCGCGGTGCCGCCGAGCGGATTGCTCGCGTCGTGCGGCTCGTCGAGCAGGGCGACCGTGGGCAGAGCGGGCCGACGTGGGAGCGGGTGAACGATGCGATGCCTGCGGGCTTGAAGCTCGGCACGTTCACGGGCGATTGGCCGATTAACGAGTTTAAGACCGTCACGTTCTACGGCGTCGCTAGCACGCCGAACACGGCGAGCGTCTTGAATCTCTGTGTGCCGGCTGTTGGATTCTCGACGGCCTCACCTGACGAGACGCGGTACGTCATCTTTGGGAAGGTGAAATACACCACGGACCCGGTGGTGGTGGAACTCCAGGCGGCACCCACGAACACGTCGTGCGTGCTGACGCTCGGCGGCGTGGACCTCTCGACGATTGCGGGATACTCCAGCACCGAGATTCAGTTGCTCGGGCACAACACGACCGGGCCGTGCCTGGAGTGGTACAGCATCTCGACCTGCGGTACGGCGACCAGCACGCCATGACGCTCATTACCTTTCAAGACGGCAAGCCCGTCCTGCGTGACGGGAAAGTCGGCACCGGCCAAGGGTGCTGCTGCAACAATCCGGCCTGCTGCCAGCACTACTGCAACAAGATGTGCTGCAATCAAATCAAGTGGGTGGTGCCGGGGTACACCGATTTTTTCACCACCGTCGGCACCAACTGCCGAACCGGCTTGATTGTCACAGAACTTGGCCTTGAGATTCGCGTGCTTGTCCGGTGCAGTGGATACGTCTACGGAACCTACGGCGAAACTCCTTACGACTGCGACACCGACTGCCAGATAATCGAAGTCGAATACAGCGAGGACAGCGGCGAGACATGGACAACCACGCCGCCGGAATCCGCTGCGGGCATCACATGGTCTATCTACTGCGATGGTGACGCCGAGCAGCCAACAGCAGACGCGAGCGCACAACGCTGCGCAGTGATAACCCCGCTCGACGCCGCGCAGTGTGAGGCGGCCGACGGCGACCCGTGTTCGCTGCCTTGCCAGGATTGCACGCTGCCATGCGGACCACGGCCGACCGAGTGGCGACTGGTCGGCTATGGCGGCCTTGTGTGGTTCGCTGGAGATGTGATTCCAAACCCGCTCTTTGAAGGCGAGTTTTTGTGCACCGACCCGTGTAACCCGGATTTCCCAGGAACACCGCTGCAACCGCGATGGCTGCTGGAACACTTCCCGTTCGTCTACTGGAACGAATGCCCTTACGCTCCGGCTGGCTGGCCGGTCGCAGGCGGCGACAACTTGTACCTGGAAGTGCTCGGATGCGATGGCGTGAATTGGAAGCGGCTCAAGTTTTGGTGTGAGTGCTACATCAATCCTTCTAGCGTCGATCCGGGGACAAGTTTTCTGGTTGGAGAATGGACAGACATGTGTTCGTTCTCTCAATTCTTCTGGAGCAATCTAGGAGACGCACTGGGAGACGGAACATCCGGCGGCAGCATCTATCAGTCGCCGCCTGGTTGTGCGTGTTTGCGCGACCCTGCAACCGGCGCACAAATTACGCGCCCGTCTGGCGGTTCCACCTGCTGCCCGCAGTGCAACCAATACATCGGAGCCACTGGCTGCTCTACGGGATTGGAGTATCTAGACCATGGCGTGGCGGTTCGGTTTACCGGCGCGGTGGACGACGAGGGTTCCAATCTTTGGAATTGGGAGGACGCCAACGGCGATTCTCCCGCCGGCTTTTGGCCTTCCGATTCCACGGACATCACAATCGCGGGAGAACTTCGCTCCTGGCGGGGTCCGACCGTTTCTGGCTCTTTCGCCAACTATCACCCCGACATAGCCTCCCTGTCGTTTCCCAGCGTCACGCTGGAGCCGGGGGCGGTCCTGGCAATCAGCTTGACCACCGAGACGCTCACGGCCGACGATGCGAAAATCGAAGAGTTGATGCTGGATGGCGGAGGCGGGCCGAAAGCCTGCGCAAACGGCGGCCAGTACGAAGTCCGAATCGTCGTTACTGGTGCGGCTACGTTTATCAATGGCGCGGAGAACCTTGCGAAAGGCGAAGACGGCACTGCCGAGTGGCTTGTCTTTCCTGATGCCACCGCTGGCATCACTGGCGACTGTGTTTTTGAGAGCGGGTCGAAGAACACCGGCACCATCCGTGGCAACTGCACATTCAGCGATGACGCGAGCAACGACGGCAAGGTTGCTGGCGACTGCACGTTCGCGGACACGGCCGAAAACAGCGGCAGCATCTGGGGCAACTGCACGTTCAGCGGCGACGCCGTCAACAACGGCACCATCACGGGCGACGCGACATTCAGCGGCAACGCGACCAACGCTGGGACCGTCACGGGCAACTGCACATTCAGCGGCAGCGCGACGAACACCGGCACCGTGGACGGCGATGCGACCTTCTCTGGCACGGCCAGCATGGCTGGCGATGTGACCGGCACCGCAACCTTCACCGGCAGCAGCTGCTACACCAGTGGCACCGCTGGCGCGTTCGTTCCCGATCCGCCTCCGGCGTGCTGACATGAAATACTGCACTCAACACTGGCTCAATCGACGCTGCCGCGAGGCTGGCAAACAGAACGGCGACTGCGATGCGTGCATCGTCACGCATGGCGATGTGCTTGCCGTGGACGAAACGCACCCGGCTTTCCCAAAGACGGCGGCACCGAGCATTGCCCAGAAGGCCGCCAACTTCGCTACCTCGGCCGCGAAGCACGTCGCCGCCGGGATGCCCCGCGCGACTCAGGAGCAGGTCGACGCGAGGTTCGCCATCTGCCAGGCGTGCGAGCACTTCGACGGGCGGGCGTGCCGGCTGTGCGGATGCCCAGTGGTCCGCGAGCAGGCGTTCGTGTCAAAGCTCTCCTGGGCCAACGAGAAGTGCCCGGCGGGCAAGTGGGGGCCGGTCCAGAGTTGACACCCCTGCCATTGTGGGACGCATGGGCACGACCGACCATCACTTCCGCCTCAACGGCGACGAGACGTGGCTGATTCGTTTCGCGCCGCTCAAAGGTCAAGCGTATGGCATCACCTACACGCGAAAGGCGAAGCGACCCCGCATCGTCATCCACGACGCTCTACGCGGGCGGCATCGCTTGACCATCCTGCTGCACGAACTGCTGCACGCGATTTTCCCGCAGGCCGACGAGTCGGTCATCGAGCAGGCTGGCAAAGACCTGTCGAAGGTCATCACGACGCTCTACGACATCACGCCGAAGGAGTGACGCACAACCATGGGTAGAACGAGCGGCACTTGGCGTCGCAAGAACGCGAGCGACCCGTGGACAGTCGAGACGCTAGACGGCGGCGTGAATCGCATCACGTTTGCCCGTCGCCTC
>Ga0209985_10002848_pt1 | contig 15254 bp, 10 predicted proteins | sample NOAtaG_FD_187305 | JGI IMG/M metagenome (GOLD analysis project Ga0209985, IMG submission 187305) | Freshwater lake microbial communities from Lake Erie, under a cyanobacterial bloom - NOAA_Erie_Diel6S_1000h metaG (SPAdes) (version 2) | ecosystem: Environmental > Aquatic > Freshwater > Lake ...
GAATGTCGAACGCCTCGATGAGGACATGTTCGCCCTTCTCGAGCTTGGTCGAGTGGCGGACGAGGAGGTCGGCGAGCTTCTGGTAGCGGGGATCCATGGGGTTTCCTTCGGGATTCCGGGCGAGCGTTCGGCGGCGAGTCTACTGGAGCAGCGCGCGCACGGCGGCGACCGTCACTGTCTTGACATCGGGAAAGACAAGATCAGCCTCGCGCTGGCGCTCGACCGTGTGGCCCTTCGAGGTGATGGCGATGCAGCGCATGCCCGCCGCCTTCGCGGCCGTGATTCCTGCGGGCGCGTCCTCGAACACCACGCAGCGCGACGGCGGGATCGACAGCCGCTCGGCCGCGAGCAGGAAGCACTCGGGGTCGGGCTTCGAGCGCTTGACATCGCGGCCGGTGACGACGGCGTCGAAGCCGGCTGCGCCGAGGGCAAGCCCCTCGATCGCAAGCGCGACATTCGCCGGCGGCCCCGACGAACCGACCGCCGTGCGGAAGCCGTCTGCGCGCAGCGACGCGACGAGTTCGCGCGCGCCGTCCATGATCGGGAAGCGGTTGGCGACGATCGCGCGGTACGCGGCTTCCTTCTCGTGGTCGAGCGCGACGATCTCGTCGTGCGTCAGCTCGCCCTTGCCCGCGCGCAGCCAGCATTCGCGCAGCAGGTCCTCGTTGCGGCGGCCGAAGTGGCTGTAGTAGTCGTCGACGGTGACCGCCACGCCGTGCGTGGCGCTGATCGAGCGCCACGCCTCGTAGTGGGCGTCGTAGCTGTCGACGAGCGTGCCGTCGAGGTCGAAGATGGCTGCGTGGATCTCGGCATGCATGTCAGTTGCCTCCCGCCGCGCGCGCGATCGCCTCGGCGGCGCGGTCGATGTCGGCCGCGCCCACATCGAGATGCGTCACGAGCCGCACGCGGTTCGCGCCCATGCCGATCGCAGCGACGCCGTGGCACGCAAGCCGCGCGCAGAACTCCTGCGCGCCGCCGAGCCGCGCGTCGAGCGTGAAGAACACCATGTTCGTGGGGATCGACTCGGGCGTGCCTTCGAGCGAAAGGCCAGGAATCGCCGCAACGGCGCGCGCGAGCCGCTTCGCGTTCGCGTGGTCGTCGGCGAGCCGCGCGACATGGTGGTCGAGCGCGTGGATGCACGCCGCCGCCAGGAGCCCCGACTGCCGCATCGCGCCGCCGAACATCTTGCGGAAGCGCCGCGCGCGCGCGATGAACGCCGCGTTTCCGACGAGGGCGCTGCCGACCGGCGCGCCGAGGCCCTTCGAGAAGCAGATCGACGCGCTGTCGGCGTGCTGCGCGAACTCGCGCGGCGCGTGGCCCGACGCGACGCACGCGTTCATCAGCCGCGCGCCGTCGATATGAACATGAAGCCCGCGCTCGCGGCCCGCCGCCGCGCACGCCGCGAACTGCGCAAGCGGCCACACCGTGCCGCCACCGCGGTTATGCGTGTTCTCGAGGACGAGCATCTTCGACAGGGGCGCGTGCTGGTCCTTCGGCTTGATCGCCGCGTGCACCTGCGCGGGCTCGAAGAGGCCGCCCGGCCCGTCGAGCGGCGCGATCATGCACCCCGCGAGCGCCGCGGGGCCGCCCGTCTCGTAGTGGATGATGTGGCTGTCCTTGTGGGCGACGATCTCGTCGCCCGGCTCGCACACGGTGCGGATCGCAAGCTGGTTCGCCATCGTGCCGGACGGCACATAGAGCGCGGCGTCCTTCCCGAGGATCGCCGCGATCTTCGCCTCGAGCGCCTGCACGGTGGGCTCGTCGCCAAGCACATCGTCGCCGAGGGGGGCCGCCATCATGGCCGCGCGCATGGCGGCGGTCGGTCGGGTGACGGTGTCGCTGCGGAGGTCGATCGTGGCTGGCTGCGCGGGGACAGCTGGCTGGGCGGGGGCGGCGGGTTCAGGCATGGGGGGCTGGATGGTACGGGCGGGTGCCTCGGACGCCGTGGTTCGCCCGCAATCGGAAAGGGGAGCGGGGGTTGGCGGCTTTGTCCACGGCGGCTCCGATCGCTGTAGTCCGTGTCCGAGAATGCCGATGAATGTCCCCGTGAGGGTTTCTGCGCTCAGATCTCTCCGCTCGACATGGGCGGAGCCGGTGCTGTCGTTCGCCACGAGCATTGTCGCGGGCGTCGCGATGGCGGTGTCGCCTGCGCTTGCCCAATCGAGCCCTGCGCAGCCACCCGCCGGTTCCACCCAAGGTTCGACACGAACCCGCGAAAGCATCGCCACGCGCGACGACGGCGTGCCGCGCCGGCTTGTCGCTCGGTTCGACTTCGAGGAGAACGCGATCTTCCCGAAGGAGATCCCGACGGGCTTCTACCGCGCGCTGACCCGGTTTGACGACACCGAAAGCGCCATCGCGCCGCCGACGGGCGGCGAGAAGGGGATCCCCGGACTCCGCGACTTCGGCCGCATCGAGACCGTGCGCGGCGTCGGGCGCGCCCCTGCGAAGGGCGAGCCGAGCTGGGCCGTGCGCTTCACCGTCGACGGCGCCTCGATGCTGCTCGCGAGCGAGTCGAAGCGTATCCAGATCATGTCGGGCGCGCAGCTCATGATCCGCGCCTGGGGCCGCACGGAATCGCTGAACCACGCCAACCTGCGCCTGAGCGTCCGGTTCCACGACCGCGACGGGCACGGGCTGCCAGGCATCTACTCGAGCGCGATGTTCCGCAGCGAAGGCAACTGGCGCATGCTGGCCGTCGAGCCGCCGCCGGCGCCGCCCGAGGCGACGGGCCTCGCCCTCTGGCTCGAGGTCGTGCAGCCGAGCACGGTGCGCGACATCGACGAGCCGTACCAGCTGGCGACCGACGATGTCACGGGCTTCGCCTTCTTCGACGACATCGAGGTCTGGCAGGTTCCCACGGTCGTGTTCGAGGCGGACTCGGGCGGCGTGGTGTCGCCCGGTTCGCGCGCCCGACTCGTGCTGCGCTGCAGCGATCCGAGCGTCACGCGCACGACCGCGGTCGTGATGGTGCGCGACGCCAACGACGCGCTCGTCTACCAGAGCACGCTCGATGTGCCGGGCGACCGCAACGCTTCGCTCGAAGTCCCCGCGCTCGCGACGGGCTGGTACGAGGCCAGCGTGAGCTTCCTGCAGGGTTCGACGGAGATTTCAAGGAAATCCGCGCGTTTCACCGTGCTGCCCGAGGAGGTCTTCGAGTCGGACGACCCCCCGCGCTTCGGAACCAACTTCGCGATCCGCGACGAGCGCGTGCTGCCTGCGATCGAGCTCTCCCGCAGCAACTTCGCCGTGCTGCCGGTCTGGACCGCGTCGACCGACATCCGGGACGGCAAGCGCGACATCGAGGCGCTGCGGCAGCTGCTTTCGAAGCTGATCGACCGGCGCGTCGACGCCATGTTCCGCATCGCACAGGTGCCGGCGGCGCTCGCGCGGCAGAACCGCGTCGACATCGACGACGCGCTGGCGCTCTTCGCGCTCGACGAGTCGAACTGGCGCCCGTCGCTCGAGCCGTGGCTGCTTGCGTTCGGACAGCAGGTCGACCAGTGGATGATCGGCACGGCGCCCGTCGACGGGACCCGCGGCGACATCGCCGCGCGCGTCGAGTCGCTCGCCGATGCGATGCGCACCGCGATCGCAGGTCCGAGCGTCGGCCTTCCGTGGCAGCCGTCCGAGCAGCTTCCCGCGGACCTGCTCGACACCGTCCTCAGCGGACGCCATGTGGTCGAGGTCGTGGTCGATCCGGCCTGGCGCGGCAGCGAGGGCGAGGTGTACGGAGGACTTCCTGCGGGTCCGCGCGGCATGGCGCGGATCCAGGCGCTTCCGCCCGGCGTCGTCGACGACCGCGCGCGCGCGATCGACCTCGCGCTTCGGGCCATCGACGCATGGCGCGCCGGCTTCGATTCGATCGCGGTCGATGTGCGCAGCGACAGCGTGCAGACCGTGCCCGGCCCACCGATCGAACTCGCGGCGTGGCGCCAGCTTGCACTCAAGCTTTCCGGCCGCCGCTTCGTGACCGACATCCCGCTCGATCCTGCGTTGCGATGCATGCTGGCCGATGGCCCGCGCGGCCCGGTGCTCGTGGCGTGGAGCGACTTCGAGGACCGCGGTGTCGAGATCGCGGCCGACCTCGGGAGCGGCGCGATCGCGACCACCGACCTGTGGGGCCGCACCGCCAAGGTGAGCCTTTCGTCGCGCGGCCATGTGTTCAGGATCGGGCGCGAGCCTGTCTTCATCGAGGGAATCGACGCGAGCCTCTGCCAGCTGCGCCGCGGTTTCCGCGTCGAGCCCGGCTTCGCGCTGAGCCGGCGTGCGCCGCAGGAGGCCGCGCTGGTGCTCGTCAACCCGTGGCCGACCACCATCAACGGCTCGCTGACGATCACGGGCCCGGAGAAGCTCGAGATCTCGCCGAGGACGCACAGTTTCTCGGTGCCCGCCGGCGGCGAGGTGCGGCTTCCCATCACCTTCAGCGTTCCCCGCGGCTTTCCTGCAGGAATCACGCCGCTGACGGCCTCGGTGCAAGGCACGGCGACCGAGCCCTTCCGCGCGGTGCTCGAGGCGCCGCTGCAGCTGGGCAACGACTCCGTGAAGGTCGAGCCCGAGTGGAGGCTTGCCCGCAGCATCGAGAGCGGCAGCGTCGACATCGTGCTCACGCTGCGCGTGACGAACATCGGCAAGCAGCCCATCGATGTCGAGGCCTTCGCCGTCGCGGACGGCTACACCCAGAGCCGCAAGCCGATCTCGTCGCTCGAACCCGGTGCGAGCGCGGTGCGCGTGTTCCACTTCGCTTCGGGCGCGCAGCGGCTTTCGGGCCGCGACATCCGCGCGGGCGTGCATGATCCTGCCCTTGACGCGCGTCACCTCATGCGCGTGGCCATCCCGCCGCTGCTGCCGCCGTCGCGATCCGCGACAAGCACGGTCAACGCGCCGGTCGGCGCCGCGGTGCAGGCCGAAGAGGACTGGTAGCGCATTCGGTCGAGAACGCCGCGCGGAGCCTGGTCAACGCCAGATTCCAGGCGTCGGCGGCTTTCCGTACAGCGTCTCGAAGGTGATGCGGTCGATGAGCCACCGGTCGCCGCGCTTGCGCACGCGAAGGATCCAGTCGGTCGGGACGCCCGTGTCGAGCCGTGCGAGGGAAGTGGTGCAGGACAGCTCGACCTCGCCGGTCGCGTCGTCGAGCGTGCGGATCTCGAGCCTGCGGATGCGGTTCGAGTCGATGCGGTAGCGGCCTTCGAGCGACTTCAGCGCCGAGCGGATGTCGTCGATCGAGACGCCCGGGTTCTCGCGCTTGCCGTAGTTGAGCACCGCGTCGGCGGTGAAGAGCGCCATCGCGTCGTCGGTGCGTGCATCTTCGGCGTGCGCGACGAGGGCGCGGGCGACTTCCGCCGCATGCTCGCCCGGCGTCCGCACGCTTCGGCCGATCAGGACAGCCCCGAGCGCAAGCAGGATGCCGACGAGTCCGCCGAGGAGAAGCGGCCGCTGGCCGCCGGTGAGGCCCCGCCAGGCCACCACGACGCCGACGACGGCGACGGCGATGGAGAGCGGCCACGGATTCTCGAAGAGCCAGGCGTTCACGCGGGCACGATAGTCGGGTGCGGGCGCCGGGTGCGGGGGGGCGCCTCACGGAATGCGCGGTGGAAACCTGAATGGAGCGCGCGCGGCAGGGGCTTTTCTGCAGGACTCTGCCGACATCGGCCGATCAGGGCCGATGCGGCGGAGCCGCGTCCAGAGGGTTCGCGTCGGGCGGCGGGTTGCCGCGCGGTGACGGTGCCACGGTCGCGCTTCGACCTCGACCCGCGATGGCAGCCCTCCCCTCCACACCACCTTCCGATCTTGCGAAGCCTCCGTCGTCGGCCGATGCGATCTCCGCGTCCGTCCCGCAGGTCTCGAGCCCCGTCGAGATTCCGGGAAGCCCCACGCTCGAGCGCAATCTCGCCGCGCTGCGGGCGCGCAATCCCGACATCGTCCGCGCGATCCGCGCCGCCGTCCCCGCCACGCTCGAGTGGACGCGCGCCGCCGACGGCAGCCGCGTCGCGACCTACCAGGGCCGCGCGCTCGCCTCGCGCCACGCGCCGCGCGCGGAGGCGGCGACCTTCGCCGACGGCATCGACTACGCCACCAAGGGCACGGTGATCGTCATGGGTTTCGGCCTCGGCTACCACCTGGCCGAGGTCTGCGACCGCATGGGTCGCAACGGCATCGTCATCGTGCTCGAGACCGATCTCGGGTTGCTGAAGGCGGTGCTGAGCGAGGTCGACTTCAGCCGCGAGCTGAGCCTGCCCGTGGTCATCCTGCTCGACGGAACGGAGCAGGCGGGCAACTACGCCGATCGCCTGATCGGCCTCGAAGGCACGCTCGTGCAGGGCATCCAGCTGCTCGAGCACCCGCCGAGCCGCAGCCGCCTCGGCGAGCACCCGAAGGAATGCGCGCGGATCATGACCGAGATCGTGCGCGGCGCCCGCAACACCATGGCGACGGTGCTCGCGCGCAGCGCGCACACGGTCGGCTCGATCTTCCGCAACGCGCGCCACTATGTCGGCGGTGAAACGATCGCGCCCCTCGAGGGCATCGCGAAGGGCCGCCTCGGCATCGTCGTCAGCGCAGGCCCGAGCCTCCGCAAGAACCTGCATCTCCTCGCGCAGCCCGGCGTGCGCGACCGATGCCTGATCGTCGCCACGCAGACGGTGCTGAAGCCGCTCCTCAAGGAAGGGATCCGCCCGCACTTCGTCGCGTCGCTCGACTGGCACTACATCTCGAAGCGCTTCTACGAAGGGCTCACCGAGCAGGATGTGAAGGACACGACGCTGATCCTCGATCCGCAGGCGAATCCCGTCGTCGCCGAGAGCTTCCCCGGACGCGTGCGCGTCATCACCGCGCCGCACCTCGACGCGGTGCTCGGCCCCGTGGCGCGCGATTGCGGCAAGCTCCCGCCGTGCGCGACCGTCGCGCACCTCTGCTACCAGATCGCCCGCTTCCTCGGTTGCGATCCCGTCGCGCTCATCGGGCAGGACCTCGGCTTCACCGACGGCGTGTACTACGCGCGCGGCACGGCGATCGACGAGATCTGGTCGCCCGAGCTCAACCCGTTCAACACGATGGAGAACTTCGAGTGGACGCGCATCGTGCGCCAGCGCGCCCACCTCGTGAAGCTGAAGGACATCCACGGCCGCTCGATCTTCACCGACGGCCAGATGGAGTCGTACCTCCAGCGCTTCGAGTCGTTCTTCCTGCAGGATGAGCGCAACGGACTGCGCACGATCGATGCGACCGAAGGCGGCGTGAAGAAGCACGGCACGATCGTGAAGCCGCTCGCCGAGACGCTGGCGGAGTTCGCGAAGGAGCCGCTGCCGCCCATTCCGCAGCCGAGCGCGGACCTCGACCAGCCGCGGCTGCGCGCCGCCGTGCGTCGCCTCGAGGATGTGCAGGACAAGGTGCGTCTGCTGCGTTCGGCGTCGCGCAAGGTGGCGGATGCGATCGAGCAGCTGCTCGAGCGCAAGCCGCGCACGATGAACGACGACGCCATCTGGCGGGTGATCAACTCCGAGCGCGACAAGGTGGGCCAGCAGCTCGACGCGCTGGCGCTCGTCGATGGATTCGCGAGCCTCGGCGCTTTCCGGCGCGCGAAGGCGGACCGCCGCATCGAGCACGCGAAGGGCCTCGACGAGGTCGGCGTGCAGAAGCTCCACGCCGAGCGCGATCTTGCGAATGTGCGCTGGATCGAGGAGGCGTCGGAGGCGTATCTCAAGGAGCTCGCGCGCATGGAGCGGCGCCTGTCGCTCTCCGGCGGCGCGCGCATGGCCGACATCGAAGGCGATCATGAAGAGGTGGCGGTCGCCGCCCGCTCGGACGACGCGCTCAGCCGAGAGCTCGGCGAGGTCGCGGCGGCGGTCGAGGTGCGCGCCGCGTTCATCGTTCCGGTCGATCCGTGGCACGGCGGCCTCGGCACGCCTCGAAGCCTTGCCGAACCGCTCGCAGGCAAGCCCGTGATCCAGTGGACGCTCGAGCGCCTCGGGCGCTCGAAGTCTGCGAACTGCATCATCCTCCTCGTTCCCGAGGGTTTCGACATCGACGCGCTCATCGATCGGCGCTCCATCAAGCTCCCGATCGAGATCCATCGCACCGACGGCAGCCCGTTCGGCGCGGTGCGTCCGGCGATCGCAAGCGCGCGCCTTTGGAGCGACAGCTCGTGGCGTGGCGGCATCTGCGGACTCACGGCGTACGACGAGGTCCTGGCGCCGAAGGCCATGCTGGCGGCGATGGAGCGCTTCGACATGACGGCGGGCGTCGTGGTCGGACCCGACTGGCCGCTGGTGCAGGTCGACGGCATCGGCGGCTGCGATGCGCTGATCGAGCGCCACCGCGTGCGTCCGAGCGAGATCCGCATCGTCCTCACGCAGTCGCCTCCGGGCCTTTCGGGCGCGCTCATCGAGCGGTCGCTCGTGAAGGAGTTCGCAAGCGGCGGCCGCAGCGGCACGCTCGCCTCGCGTCTGGTCTACGACCCGCTCCGTCCGCAGCAGGATCCGATCGTCAAGGAACTGTGCGTGCAGGTCGACCACACGATCCGCCGCTCGTTCATCCGCGCCGTGTTCGACACGCCGCGCAACATGACGCGCATCCGCCGCGCGATCGAGCCTGCGATCTCGGGCCTCGGCGAGCACGCGTCGGCCGACGGCATGCTGGCGCTCGACGCCAAGGCGGTCGTCGACCTTCTCGAGCACCAGCTCTACGACACGGTGCCGTACTTCACGCCGCAGCATGTGATCGTCGAGCTGAACACGGGCCGGCAGGGTTCGGGTGCGTCGAGTCCGCACCGCTACGGCACGGTGCAGCGGCCGGTGATGACCGAGCGTCGCTTCGCACGGATCGTCGAGCAGGTGGCGGAAAGCCGCGACTGCGTGATGACCTTCGGAGGCGCGGGCGACCCGCTGCTCCATCCCGATGTCGTGTCGTTCATCCGAGCCGCGAAGGAAGGCGGCGTGCGCGGCGTGCATGTGCGCACCGAGCTCCTCTGCGAGCGCGCGCTCATCGATGCGATCCGCGAGGCGGGCGTCGATGTCGTCTCCGTCGATCTCGACGCGGAGACCGCGGAGACCTACCGCACGATGCACGGTACCGACCAGTATTCGCGCGTCTTCGCGAACCTCCAGTACATCTACGAGTCGCGTGTTCCGCTTGCGGGCCAGCCCGGCATCGACGCGATCTCCGTGCCGTGGATCGTGCCCCGCATGCAGCGGCGCGTCGAGAGCTACGAGGACATCGAGCGCTTCTTCGACCGCTGGCAGATCTTCTTCGGCACGGCGCTTCTCGAGGGCCCGCCGCCGTTCGACCCCACGCCCGAGATGCCCGCGGATCCGCTCGCGAGCGCGCGCGCGCCGTCGCGCGTGATGTTCCGCGAGATGCTGCGCCGCATGGTCGTGCTCTCCGACGGCAGCGTGCCGCTTTCGGAACTCGACCTGCGCGGCGAGCGCATCTTCGCGCATGTCGACCGGGCGCCGCTCCTCCAGATCTGGCGCGACCTCGTCGCGCGCCGCAAGCAGATCCGGCGCGAGCAGGGCGAATCGCACCCCGACCTCCGCACGAGGACGCCATGAACGCATCGGCGCCGCGCGCTGCCGGAACGGTGCTCGCGGTCGTGATCGGCCGTGCGGGCAGCAAGGGCCTGCCGCGCAAGAACGCGCTGCCGGTCGCGGGCGTGCCGATGATCGCGCGCTCGGTGCGCTTCGCGAAGGCCTCGCAGGAGATCGACCGCGTGATCGTGTCGACCGACGGCGACGAGATCGCGCGCATCGCGCGCGACGAGGGCGTCGAGGTCTTCCTGCGGCCGGAAAGCGTGTCGAACGACCAGGCGACCGTCGACAGCGCGGTGCGTCACGCGGTGACCGCGAGCGGTTCGGACGACGGCATCGTGGTGATCCTCTACGGAAATGTGCCTGTCCGGCCTGCCGATCTCGCCGACCGCGCCGTGCGTCTGCTGCGCGAGACGGGCGCGGACAGCGTGCAGAGCTACTACCGCGTCGGGAAGACGCATCCGTTCTGGATGTCGCGCCTCGACGCCAACGGCCGCGTGTCGCAGTTCGTCGAGAACCGCATCTACCGCCGGCAGGAGCTTCCGCCGCTCTTCATGCCCGACGGAGGCGTGATCGCCGTGCGCCGCGCGAGCCTCTTCGATGTGCGCGAGGGCGAGCCGCACGCGTTCTTCGGCCGCGATCGCCGCGGCGTGGAGACGCGCGAAGGCGATGTGATCGATGTCGACAGCGCGCTCGACCTGGCGGTGGCCGAGGCGATCCTGGCCGCCCGCGAGCGCGAAGGAGTTCCCGCATGAACCGAGCTTCCGCGCCGCGCGCCATGTCGATCGGAGCCCGCGCCATCGGTCCGGGCCAGGCGCCGTTCGTCATCGCCGAGATCGGCGTGAACCACGATGGCGACATGGCGTGCGCGCGCGAACTCGTGCGCGCTGCGAAGCTCGCGGGCGCCGACGCCGCGAAGTTCCAGATGTTCGACGCGACGATGCTGATGTCGCTCGACTCGGTGCTTGCCGCATACCAGCGCGAGCGCGGCGCGCGCGACCCGCGCGAACTGCTGCAGGGCCTGCAGCTGCCGCCCGACCGGCTCGGCGACCTGGCGGAGGAGTGCGTCAAGGTCGGCATCGTGCCGATGGTGACGGTGTTCTCGCTGCCGCTCGTCGAACGCGCGCGGACGCAGGCCTGGAAGGCCTTCAAGATGGCCTCGCCCGACATCGTGAACCTGCCGCTCCTCCGCGCGATCGCGGCGCTCGGCAAGCCCATGGTCGTGTCGACGGGCGCCGCCACGCGCGACGAAGTCGCACGCGCCGCGCGGTGGCTTGCGCCGCAGCCGGAACTCGCGTTCCTCCAGTGCACCTCGAGCTACCCGACGCGCGACGACCGCGCCGCGATCGGCGGCATGCACGAGATCGCCGCGCTCACGGGGCGCATCGTGGGATACAGCGACCACACCGCGTCGATCGACACCGGCGCGATCGCCGTCGCGGCGGGTGCGTCGATCCTCGAGAAGCACCTCACCTACGACCGCGACGCGACGGGGCCGGACCACGCGGCGAGCCTCGATCCGAGGCAGTTCGCGGCCTATGTGCAGCTGGCGCACCGCGCCGCGCGCATGGTCGGCGGCGCCACGAAGGAACTGCAGGATGTCGAGCGCGATGTGCGCCGCGTGAGCCGCCAGTCGCTCGTCGCCGCGCGCGACCTGCCGGCGGGTCACCTCGTGACGCCGGACGACCTTCTCGTGAAGCGTCCCGGCACGGGAATCTGCGCAAGCCGGTTCGACGAGGTCGTCGGGCGCCGGCTCGCGCGGTCGGTCGTCGCCGACCGCGTGCTCGACGAGGCGGACATCGCGTGGCCCGTCGCGGTGGAGTCGCGGGCGTGAACATGGCGGACCGTCGAAAGATCGTGGTCGTGACGGGCACGCGCGCCGAGTGGGGCCTGCTTTCGCCCGTGTGCCACGCGATCTCCGAGCGGCGCGATCTTTCGCTCGAAGTCTGCGCGGGCGGCGCGCATCTCCTCGATCCACCCCGCAACGGCGATCCCGTCGGTGGCTTGCCTGTTCCCTCCGAGCCGACGATCGTCTGGGTCGAGTCCAGCGGCCATCGCGTGCACCGCTTCGCGATGCAGCGCGAAGGCGAGACCGGAAGGCTCGCCGATGCGGCCGCGCTCGGACGCGGCGTCTCGGCGCTGACCGAGCACTTTGCGCGGCTTGCGCCCGACTTCGTGGTCGTGCTCGGCGACCGGATCGAGGCGTTCGCGGCCGCCAGCGCCGCGTCGATCGGCGGCATCCGCGTCGCGCACATCCATGGCGGCGACCGCGCCGAGGGCATCGCCGACGAGGCGATGCGCCACGCGATCACGAAGCTGTCGCACATCCACTTTCCCGCCAGCGCACAGAGCGCCGAACGCATCGCGCGTCTCGGCGAGGACGGGGCGCGCATCCACCTCGTCGGTTCGCCCGCGGTCGATGGGCTCGATGCGATCAGGCCGACGACCGCGGAGGAGCACGCGTCCATCGGTGCTCCGGACTATGTGTTCCTCATGCATCCGATCGGCCGTGCCGACGCGGAGGAGGAGCGCGAGGCCTACGCGGTGCTCGAAGCGCTTGCTGCGCGTGGCCGCGTGGCGGCGCTCGCACCGAACAGCGATCCTGGACGCGAAGGCATCGCGCGCGCCATCGAGATCGTCGCCGAGAAGAGGCGCCACTGCGTCCGCGCGTTCAGTCACTTCGGGCGCGAGCTCTTCATCGGCGTGCTCAAGCATCCGAACATCCGCGCGATCGTCGGCAACTCGAGCGCAGGCCTCATCGAGTGCGCCGCGCTCGGCGTGCGTGCGATCAACATCGGCCCGCGCCAGGCGGGTCGCGAACGCGCGGACAATGTGCGGGATGTCGCCTCCGGCGACCTGCAGGCGCTCGCGAAGGAACTCGACGCAATCGAGTCGTGGAGGCCCTCGGGGACGCATCCTTACCTCGGGAAAGCCGCCTCGAGCCGCATCGCCGAGATTCTTGCGACCTGCGATCTTTCGCGGCATGGTCTCGGGAAGCGAAACACCTTCTGAGACCGGCAGGTCTGCGCGGCCTGGAGGGGTTGCGCGGGCCCGTCCGCATCGCGGCTGCAACTTCTGCGCATTGAGGCGCAAATGCCGGGCTTGGAGTCAACTTGGAGGTCCGAAGCGCCGATGGCCCTTTGTGTCGGGCTCTTCAGCGCATTTCGCGCGGCCAGCCCTGTGTGATGGTGGATCCGGGGATCCGGATGCAGGAGGATTAGGTCGATGCCAGAACATCTGACAACCGCCGGTGGTTCCAACGACTGCATGAAGGTCGCCAATACGGCCGTCAAGCAGCTGAATCACATCGCGACGCTCCCCGAGGTCACCCTCGGCATCATCGAACTCGTCGAGAATCCGCGCTCGAGCGCCCAGGCGCTCAACGCGCTCATCGGACGCGACCCCGCCCTTTCCGCACGCGTCCTTCGCGTCGTCAACAGCGCCTTCTACGGTCTCCCGCAGCAGCTCGGCTCGATCAACCGGGCGATCTCGCTTCTCGGTCTGAACGCGGTCAAGAACATCGCGATCGCCGCGAGCCTCGCGAAGCTCTTCCGCGGCGGCGCGCTCTGCGACCGCTTCGATGCCAAGGATCTCTGGACGCACTCGATCGCCGTGGCGACCGCGGCGCGCCTCCTGGCCTGCCACACCAAGAAGGTGGTCGGCGACGAGGCGTTCCTCTCGGGACTCATGCACGACATCGGCATCGTCGTCGAGCTCCAGAGCGACCGCGCCAAGCTGGTCAAGGTCTTCACCGACATGCAGTTCGACGCCAACGGCAACCCGTTGATCGACTTCCGCATGGTCGAGCGCTCGGTCTTCGGCGCGGATCACTGCCACTTCGGCATCGCGCTCTGCGAGCAGTGGAAGTTCGCCAAGTCGCTCCTCTCCGCCTGCGGCCATCACCACGAGCCCATGGAGGCTCCGGCCGACAACCGCAACATGGCGTGGCTGATCCTCCTGGCCGACGAACTCGCCGCCGACAACGGCGGATTCAACGCCGACATCATGTCGCACCAGCCCTCGGCTGAGGCGCTTGCGGCGCTCGAGATCTCGTCGGAAGGCATCGAGGCCGTGAAGGCCGCTCTCCCGGCGGCGCTGCACGAGGCTTCGGCCACGATGAACGGCTGAGCGGCGCGCAATCGCCGCAACATCGGCTCGAACCCTTGCAATCGGGTGTCCGACCCGCGTAGCATCGCGGCATGTCGTCGACCGTCCGAATCGACTTCTCGAGGCCGATCGCGCTCTTCCCGCTTCCAGCAGTCTCGCTGTATCCGCACACCGCGGAGTGGATCGTCGCGTTCGAGCCGCGGTACCGCCAGATGGTCGAGGACTGCCTGCGCGCGCGCGGCGAGGGCTCGATCCTCGGCGCGGCGCCGATCGCGATGGCGACCTACGCGGGCCGCCAGTGGAACGGTCCGCGCATCGGCGAGCCGCCGCTGCGGCCGGTCGTCTGCGTCGCGAAGATGGTGGAGCACACCCGGCTCGACGACGGCCGCCACCAGATCCTGCTGCATGGCGTGAGCCGCGCGCGCATCGAGACGATCGCGGAGCCAGACGGCCGCCGTCTCTACCGGCTGGCGAAGTTGACGCCCATCGACGCGCGCCTCGGCGCGCCGCGCCGTCTGCCCGGCTTCAACCACATGCTGGCAGCGCTGCTCGCGCAGTCGCAGCTGCGGCGCGTCCAGCGCCTTGAGACCGTCCGCGAGTGGCTTGCCCGCGGCGTGATTCCCACCGAAGTCATCATCGAGCAGCTGCTGCCGCTGCTCGCGCGCGGCGACGACATGCGCTACCAGATGCTCGCCGAGCCGAGCGGCCGCGAGCGCGCGCGCTTCGTGCTGTCGGAACTCGCGCATCTCGGGCAGCAGCTGTCGCGCGCGGTGGAGCGCACGCCCGAATCGCCGCTGCGCGGCGTGCACATCAACTGACGCGCATCATCGCCGGTCGATCAGCCCGACCTTGTCGAGCGCGGCGTTCCACTCGGCGATCTGCTTCGCGTACCGCGCCTGGTGCGCGGCGAAGTCGCCCTCGATCTTCACGCGGATGATCTTCTCGCCTTCCTTCAGGTTGAAGGCGACATCGAGCCCTTCGACGATGGTGCCGAAGGCGGCGTACTGCAGGTTCCAGCGGTCCTGCGGGCGGACGGTGATGAAGATGCGCGTCGGCTTGGCGCGCGCGGTCGACACATCCTCCGAGTTGTTCGAGAAGCAGATGCGGCCGGGCTTGTCGAAGAAGAGGTCCTTGGAGAGTTCGCGCGGAAGCGTGTAGGCGGGGTCGCCCGAGGGATTGATGCCCGTCTGCCGCACCACGCGCGAGAAGTCGGCCCAGGCCTGGCCGTCGAAGTACCCGCGGTTGACGAGATTGATGAAGTTGGCGCAGAGGCGCGGCGTCTGCTTGGTCGCGAGCTCGACGCGGAACGAGCCCGACTCGCACTCGAAGAGCGCGAAGATCGGGGCGGAGGCCGGCGCTGCGGCGGGCTTCTCTGACGGCTTCTCGGCAGGCGCGGCCGGCGCTGCGGCAGGGGGCTGCTTCGGCGCGGTCGCGGGTGGCGTCGCTGCGGGCGGCGGGTTCGACGGCGTCGTGGTCGGAGGGGTCGTGTCAGGACGGGTCGTGGTCGGAGGGGTCGTGTCAGGACGGGTCGTGGTCGGAGGCGTCGTGTTGCCCGATTGCGGTGCGGCGCACGCGGCCGATGCGCTGAATGCCGACGCGGCGATTCCGACGGCCAGCGCGGAC
>Ga0209985_10002849_pt1 | contig 15243 bp, 12 predicted proteins | sample NOAtaG_FD_187305 | JGI IMG/M metagenome (GOLD analysis project Ga0209985, IMG submission 187305) | Freshwater lake microbial communities from Lake Erie, under a cyanobacterial bloom - NOAA_Erie_Diel6S_1000h metaG (SPAdes) (version 2) | ecosystem: Environmental > Aquatic > Freshwater > Lake ...
GGCCCGCTGCACGACCGGCCCGTCGAGCGACGTGCCGTCGCCGGCCGCCCCCATGGCGCGAACGTCGAACACCCGGCCCGCGTTCGGCCCGGCCGGCTCCGCCGCGGCGGCGACGCCCGCCGCCATGACCACCGCCAGCACCGTCTTGATCCCGTTCTGCATGGCAACCTCCGCACGCACCCCGTGTTCAGACCTCGTGGACGACCGCCATGTTGTGGCCGCCCGCGCCGAAGCCGGTGCCCGCCACGAGCAGGATCCGGTCGCCGCGCCGCAGCCGGCCGGCGGCGAGGCCCCAGGCCGTCACCCGCTCGAGCAGGTCGCTGGTGTCGGCCCAGCCGTCCATCGCCAGCGGCGTCACGCCCCAGTAGAGCGCCATCTGCCGGAGCGTGGCCGGGCTGTCGCTCACACCCACCGTGGGCACGGCGCCGCGGCGCTTCGAGCGGGAGATCGCCGTCACGCCGCTCTTGCTCGCCACGACGACCAGCTTGGCGTCGAGTTCCGCGGCGATCCGCCCGGCACCGTCGACCACGGCCTGCGTGATCGGATGAAGCCCCTCGACGAGCTTTTCCGGCGGCGGCGGGAACTCCACCGCCGCGACCGCCGCGCCGGTCTCGTTGCGGCCGAACCGGCCCTCGAGGTATTGCCAGCGGTCGGCGAGATACTGCCGCTCCGTGGCCGCCGCGATCCGGCGCATCATCTCCACCGCCAGCCGCGGATGGTCGCCGATCGCCGTTTCGCCGGAGAGCATGCAGGCGTCGGCGCCGTCGAGGATCGCGTTGGCCACGTCGGTCGTCTCGGCCCGCGTCGGCCGCCGCGAGTGCTGCATGCTGTCGAGCATCTGCGTCGCCACGATCACCGGCTTCTGCCACCGCTGGCAGACACGAATGATCTGCTTCTGCACCATCGGCATGCCCGCGACGTCGATCTCCACGCCCAGGTCGCCCCGGGCGACCATCACCACGTCGGCCGCCTCGACGATCGAGTCGAGGTTGTCGAGCGCCTCCCGCTTCTCGATCTTGGCCACGACGCGGGCCCGCGAGCCGCGGGTCCGCAGCAATTCCTTGAGCAGCTTCACCTCGACGGCCGACCGCACGAACGACAGGCTGACGAAGTCGGCCCCGGCGGCCGCGGCCCATTCCGCGTGCTGCCAGTCGGCGGCGCTCATCGCGGCCACGGAGAGCTTCACGCCCGGGAGATTCACCCCCTGCCGGCTGCGGACGATGCCCCCCTGGACCACGCGGCAGCGGGCCCGGTCGCCCCGCCGCTCCTCGACCACCAGGCTCACGGTGCCATCGGCGAGCATCACGGCATCGCCCACGGCGAGTTCCCGCACGAGCGGCTCGTAGGTCGTGGTGAACTCGCCGGGCCCGGCACCGGTGCCGCTGACGAACGTGATCTCCGCCCCCTCGACGCACTCGACCGCGCCGCCCGGCAGCTCGCCGAGCCTGATCTTCGGGCCCGCCAGATCGACCAACACGCCAATCGGCCGGCCGGCCGCGTCCGACACCCGCCGGATGCGATCGAGCGTCTCCTGGTGCTCGGCGATCGAGCCGTGGGCCATGTTGAGCCGGAACACGTCGACCCCGGCGGCGACGAGCGTTTGCAGCGGCTCCTCGGCTCGGCTCACGGGACCGACGGTGGCGACGATCTTCGTGCGGACGATCTGCGGCTCGGACATGGGGGGCTCGGGGGGTGAGATGAAGTTTTCCCGCGGCAGTAATCTACACGGACGCTGGAAATTATGGATGGTGTTGGGCTCGGTAGTTATGCCCCAGAGGACGCAGGCGACGGGGTCGGCGAACGCTCGACGAGCGCGTGGCCGCCGCGGCCACAGCGAGAATCTGCAAGACCGCGCAGCGGCGACTTTTGCCGCCCCGGAGCCGGTGCTCCCACCGAAGGTGTCCATCTTGCAGCAGACTGTCCATGACGTCCCTGGAGCCCAAGCCGGCTCGGAGACGGCATGAGTTGCGTCGCTGGCGGCCGCACGCCACGCTCCGCATCCTCACGGCGATCCCCTCGCCTCCTCACCGATGGTAAGAAGAGATGACGATTCCTCTGGTGGGCACATCATGAAACGAACCTCGAGGGCTCCATCACATGTGGCATGACCGACGCGTGATCGTGACCGGCGGCACGGCCGGGTTCGGCCTCGTGCTCGCACGGCATCTGGCGGCCGCGGGCGCGAAGGTGCTCATCGTCGGCCGCTCGGGCGAGGGCGTGCGCATGGCGCTCGCGGCGCTGGAGGCGGCTGCGCCGGCCGTGCGCGGCATCACGGCCGACCTGGCGCGGCCGGGGGAAGGGGGCCGCGTGGTCGGCGAGTGCCTGCGGATCCTGGGGGGTGTCGACGACCTCTTCTGCTGCGTGGGCCGGTCGGGCCGTGGCCGAATCCTGGAAACGACCGAAGACGAGCTGCGCGAGTATCTCGCCGCCAACCTGTTCGCAGCGGCCGAGATCACGCGCGCCGCGGCCGAGGACGTGGCCGCCGCCCGGGGGCACGTCGTCTACATCGGCAGCCTCGCCGGCAAGCTCGTCGTGCCGTTCATGGGCGGCTACAGCGTGGCCAAGTCGGCCCTCGCCGCCTACGCCGACGCCGTGCGGCTGGAGCTCGCCCCGCGCGGCGGCCACGTGCTGCTCGTCTCGCCGGGGCCGATCCGCCGCGCCGGCGACGACCCCGCGGCCGAACGGGCCGCGGACCGGTATGCGGCCGACGTCGCCCGCGGCGGCCTGCCCGCCGAGGCCGCCTCACCCGGGGGCACCGCTGGCCTGCGGCGGCTCGACCCCGATGATCTCGCCCGCCGGATTCTCGCCGCCTGCCGCCACCGCCGCAGTGAGCTGACGGTGCCCGGCTCGGCCCGCGTGCTTGCGGGCCTGATCGAATGGTTTCCCGAAGCCGGCCGCCGGCTGCTCGCCCGCGTCGCCGGGCGGGGCCGCTGACCTGATTCGCCCTGCGGGCCGGACCACGTTGCCCGCGACAAATCCGTCGCCAGCGGCTAAAACGTGCGGGCGTCGAAAACTCCCTCAACACCACGAATCAAGCAGGAGACGAGATGGCAGGGGCACACGAGGCGTTCGCGGGCATCGGCAGGATCAAGTACGAAGGCCCGGCGGCGAAGAGCATGCTGGCCTTCCGCCACTACGACGCCGACGCGCTCGTGGAAGGCAAGCCGATGAAGGACCACCTCCGGTTCGCCGTTTCCTACTGGCACGCCTTTCGCGGCACCGGCGCCGACCCGTTCGGCCCCGGCACGATGCACCGGCCGTGGGAGAACGAAGCCGACCCGCTGAAGATGGCCGTCAAGCGGGTCGACGTGGCCTTCGAGTTCCTGGAGAAGCTGGGCGTCGGCTTCTACTGCTTCCACGACCGCGACGTGGCGCCCGAGGGGGCGACCCTCGCCGAGAGCAACAAGAACCTCGACGTGGTCGTCGACGCGCTGGAGAAGCACCAGCAGCGGACGGGCATCAAGCTCCTGTGGGGCACGGCGAACCTGTTCTCCAGCCCGCGGTACGTGCATGGCGCCGCCACGAGCCCGAACGTCGAGTCGTTCGCCTACGCCGCCGCCCAGGTGAAGAAGGCGATCGAGGTCACCCAGCGGCTCGGCGGCGCGGGCTACACCTTCTGGGGCGGCCGCGAGGGCTACCAGTGCCTGTGGAACACCGACATGAAGCGCGAGACGGACCATCTCGCGAAGTTCATGCACATGGCGGTGGACTACGCCAAGGAGATCGGCTTCAAGGGGCAGTTCTACTTCGAGCCCAAGCCCCGCGAGCCGATGAAGCATCAGTACGACTTCGACGCCGCCACGTGCATCAATTTCCTGCGGACCTACGGACTCGAGAAGCACGTGAAGATGAACCTCGAGACCAACCACGCCACGCTGGCGGGCCACGAAATCCAGCATGAGCTGGAATACGCCGGCATGCAGGGCTTCCTGGGGTCGGTCGATGCCAACACCGGCGACACGCTCGTCGGCTGGGACACCGACCAGTTCCCCACGAACGTCTACATGACGACGCAGATGATGTATTCGATCCTCAAGTACGGCGGCCTCGCCCCCGGCGGCATCAACTTCGACGCCAAGGTGCGCCGCGAGAGCTTCGAGCCGGTGGATCTGTTCCACGCCCACATCGGCGGCATGGACACGTTCGCCCGGGGCCTGAAGATCGCCGCGGCGATGCGGGCCGACGGCGCCATCCAAAAGCTCGTCGAGGAGCGCTACGCCTCCTGGTCGGGCCCGCTGGGCAAGCGGATCGAGGCCGGCACGGAGTCGTTCAAGTCGCTCGAGGCCGAGATGCTCACGAAGGGCGAGGCGGCGGCGTGCACGAGCGGCCGCCAGGAACTCTTCGAGAACGTGATCAACACCTACCTGTGAATCGCGGCGTGGTCGCAGCCGAGGTGCGACCAGCCGGGCGAGGCTCGCCCTCCAGGCGAGCCTCGCCGGAAGCCGCCGGGGGCTTTTTGGGTTGTGGTAGCGTTGCACCCCAGAAGCCCCGGGCGGAAGCCCGGGCACTCCGGGCACGAAAACCTTCCCGCCTTCCATGCCACACAACTCCACGCGCTTCCCCGCTGCCACCCCACCTCGCATGGCACCCGGGAAGGCATGCAACCCGGTGTCCCCCGGCTTCCGCCGGGGGCTTTTTGGGTTGTGGTAGCGTTGCACCCCAGAAGCCCCGGGCGGGAGCCCGGGGACTCCGGGCAAGAAAACCTCCCCGCCTTCCATGCCACACAACTCAACGCGCTTCCCCGCTGCCACCCCACCGCGCATGGCACCCGGGAAGGCATGCAACCCGGTGTCCCCCGGCTTCCGCCGGGGGCTTTTTGGGTTGTGGTAGCGTTGCACCCCAGAAGCCCCGGGCGGAAGCCCGGGCACTCCGGGCACGAAAACCTTCCCGCCTTCCATGCCACACAACTCCACGCGACTCCGCGCTGCGAACCCGCAGCGCAAGGCTGCCGGGATCGTGTTCCCCGCCTGGATCCGCGTCGCCTGCCTCACGGTCGCATGCGGCGTCGCGGCGGCCGATGAGCCCGTCCGCGGGCTGGCCACCGCGCCCTGGAACCTCGAGGCGATCGAGCTCAAGGACGGACGACACCTCGAGGGGCTGATCGCTGCGCCGCCGGCCGACGCGGCCGACGAGGACGTGTTCTTCGTGCAGGTCGTGCGGCCGCCGGGCCGCCCGATGTACCTGATCACCTGGGGGCCGCTCGCGGCCGAGCGCGTGATCCACTTTCAGCGGCTGCCCGCCGCCGAGCACGATCGGCTGGCCGCCCGGATCCAAGCGTTCCGCGCGGATCGCGAGCGCCGGCTCAACGCCGAGACCACGATCGATCTGTCGCGGGCGGACGAAGGGAAGCCGTGGCAGTACGCCGCCGACGAGTTCGTGCTCGAGAGCACCGCCGACCCGGGAGTCACCCGCGAGGCGGCGGTGCGGCTGACGCAGGTCTTCGGGGCCCTGGAGACCCTCGTGCCGCCGATGGTGGCGCAGGGGTCGCCCACGAAGGTCAGGCTGTGCGGCACGACGGCCGAGTATCGCGACCAGCAGGAAGCCCTCGGCATCCGCGTCACGAATCCCGCCTTCTTCATGCCGGCGCGGCGGCTGCTCGTCGCCGGGAGCGACATGTCGGCGCTGGTTTCCCAACGCCGCACTGCCGCCACGGCCAATGCGATGGCAGCCCGCCGGCTCGAAGACCTTGATCGGCAACTCGGCGGGCGGCTCAAGGCGCTGGCTGCCGATCTGGAGCGGCAGGGCATGCCGGCCGCACAGCGGGCCGACGTCGTGCAGAAGGCGCGGACCCGCTGGCTGCTGGAGCGGGCGGCCGACGTGGCCCGCATCGAGGCCGCCGATCGCGAGAACGAGGCCCGCGTGGCCGCCGCCCGCCGCAGCTTCTACGCCCGGCTCGCGCACGAGGCCTGGCACGCGTACGCCGAAACCCGCCTCCGACTGCCCGACGCGCCGGGCCTCCCCCCCTGGCTCGACGAGGGGCTGGCGCAGGTCGTCGAAGCGGCGCCGCTGGAAGCGGGCGAACTGCGACTCGACGCCGCCGATCCGTCCCGGCTGGCGGCCCTGCAGAGGCTGCTGCGCGAGGGCCGCGCCCCGCCGCTCGCCGACATCCTCCGGTCTGACGCAGACACGTTCATCGCCGGGCACGCCGCCGCCACCGAGGCCTCCGGCAGGGCCTACCTCGTCGCCTGGGGGCTGGCGCACGACCTCGCCGTCGCAGAGCCGCTGCTGACGCCCCGCGCGATCGCCGCGCTCGGCCGCAGCGACGGCGGTGATGCCGTGGCCCGCTTCGAGCAGCTCACGGGCATGCCGCTCGAGCGCTTCGAGCCGGCCTGGCGGCGGCGGATCGCGGCCATCGGCTCGAGCCCCCCGAGACCACCGGTCAGCCCGGCGCGGTGACCGGAGCGACCCCGGCCTCGATCGCCCGCCGCACCGCCGCCAGCACCGCGGGATCGGTCACCTTGCCGCCGCCGCGGTCAACCACGTGGAACGCATCGACCACCTGGTCGAGGTGCGTGCCGATCTTGGCCGCCTTGACCGACAGGCCGGCATCGAAGATCGCCTTCGCGACTCCGTAGAGCAGGCCCGGCGCGTCGTGCGCAAAGACCTCGAGGATCGTGTCGGTCCGCGAGCTCTCGTTGTCGAAGAGCACGCGGGTGGGAAAGCGGGCCACGGCTCCGACCTGCGGTGCGAACGGGTTCCAGCGCCGGGTGAACTGTGGCGGCTGGTCGGCCCGCAACGACCCGCGGATGGCGGCGGTGATGTCGGCGAGCCGCTCGGCCGGCGGCTCGCCCGCAAAGTCGGGATCGTGGACGGTGAAATGATCGATGACCAGGCCGGCGGCGAGCGTGTGGATGTCGGCGGCCAGGATCTCCAACCGCTGGCTGGTCAGGGCGCCGGTGACCCGGTGGAAGATGCCGGGCACCACGCTCTCCCGGGTGCCGACGCTCACCGCCACCGTCGCCGTCTCCGGCTGCCAACGGGCGAGCGCGAAGACGCCGTCTGCCGGCAGGCGGACCAGGCGTCCGAGTTCCTCCACGATCCGCGTCGGCGGCGTGTCGCGCAGAAACGAGTCCGGCAGCCGCCGGGCGATCGGCACCACCGGATCGTCAGCGGGTCTGTCCGCCAGCAGCTCCTCCAACGCCCGGCGGGCCCGCTCGGTTCCGCCCGCGGGGCTCTCGCCGTCGAGATGGCCGAGCGTGCGAAAGTGCAGATCGCCGAGGAGATCGGCCTTCCACTTCGTCCAGGTGCCGGGGCCCACTGCGGCGACGTCGGCCGCCGTCAGCAGCGCGAGCATCCGCAGCACCTCCGGCGAGCCCACGTCGCAGGCGAACCCGACCACGATGCTGTCGTCACCGACATCGCGCCGAAAGGCGAGGTGGGCCATGGCGAGATGCTTGAGCACGAGGAACTCGATGATCTCCGCCTCGTCGGCGGGAAGGCCGAGCCGGGCCGCCGCCGCGCGGGCCATCCGCGCCCCGAGCACGCTGTGATCCTCGACGAAGCCCTTGCCCAGGTCGTGCATCGCCAAGGCCAGCAGCAGCGGCCGCTTGCGGCCGAGTTCCCGCCACGTCGCGGCCAGCCAGCCTTCCTCACGGCCGAAGCCGACGGCCCGCTCCACCGCCAGCAGGCAGTGTTCATCCACCGTGTACTTGTGGTAGTTGTTGAACTGCAGCAGGTTCCGGGCGTGGGCGAAGCCGGGGATGAGGATTTCAAGCACGCCGATGTCGTGGAGCTTCCGCAGCGCGTCGGCCAGGCCGTCGGGCTTGGCGAACAGCGCCAGGAAGGCGTCGATCGCGGCCTGGTCGGGATCACGGGGGAGGGCGGAGGCACCGGCCCGCACGGCCTCCCAGGTCGCCGGCTCGATCGGCAGGCCGTAGAGCATCGCCAGTTCGACGAGGCGAATGATCGACGCGGCGCTGGCGGCGATCCGCGGCGCGGCCCCCGGCAACGCCGCCACCGCGGCCGGCCCCACGAGGAACAGGCCGTCGACGCGGTGCCCGAGCGCGGTCGCCGCCCAGGCCCGCACGGGATGCGGGCGGCGGACGTCCCGCTCGAGCGCCTCGACCACGCGGACGATGCGGCGGGTGTGGCCGAAATAGTCCTGCATGAACCGCTCGACGCCGAGGAGTCCCGGAGTCGATTCGATCCCTCGGGCCTGCGCGATCCGCAGCTGCTGGTCGCGGGTCAGGTCGTCGGCCGGCTTCCCGGCGGCGAGATGCAGGTCGTTGCGCACGCGGAGCAGAAACTCGGCCGCGTCGCGCACGGCCGCCGCGTCGTCCCGGGAGATGCCGCCGGCCAGGGCGATGTCGTCGGGCGAGGCGGCGGTGTGCAGCACGCGGCCGAGCCAGCCCACGAGCTGGAAATCACGCAGCCCGCCCGGCGACCGCTTCACGTTCGGCTCGAGCAGGGCGACGGTCTGGCCGAACTTCTCCGCCTCCTCGCGGCGGGCCGCCAGCAGCATCTCGGCATGCCGGCGCGGCGCCCGCCGGATCATCGACCCCAGCCGGCCTGCCAGCCGCACGCGGAGCTCATCGGGGCCGACGAGCGTGCGGCAGTCGAGCAGGGTGCTCAAGATCGTGGCGTCGCCTGCGGCGAGCCGGCAGGCCTCGGCCACGCCGCGCACGCTCTGCCCCACCTGGAGCCCGGCGTCGAACAGGTCCTGCACCAGCAGCCGCGCGGCCTCCGCCGCGGCGGCCCCCGCGCCGTCGGCATGCAGGACCATGAGGTCGACGTCGGAAAACGGGGCCATCTGGCGGCGACCGTAGCCGCCATGCGCGACCAGCGCCACCCGCCGCCGCAGCCCGTCCCCGTCGGGCCGCGCGGCGAGGATCGCCTCCCAGACGCCGAGCACGACGGCATCGAACAGGTCGGTGGCCAGGCCGCAGGTCTGGAACCCCGGCGCCCCGGCGGCGTGCTGGGCCGCAATCCGGGCCCGCAGGTCCACCACCAGCGTGGCGGCCCGCATGACCGCCGGCCGGAAGCCGGCCGCGTCGTCCGCGACGGGAGCGTTCATGGTGGGGCCGTCAGTGCGGATGCCAGGGGTCGTCGATCACGCCCGCCCGCCGGTTGGCGACGCGGGCGAGGACGAAGAGCAGGTCGCCGAGCCGGTTGAGGTATTCGATCGCATTGGCCGGGATCGTCGCCCCCGACTGGCCGGCGAGCGTCACCACGCGGCGCTCCGCCCGCCGGCACACCGTCCGGGCGACGTGGATCGCCGCCGCCAGCGGCGTGCCGGCCGGGAGGATGAACGTCTTGAGCGGCTCGAGCTCCTCCTCGTGCCGGTCGATCTCGGTCTCGAGCGCCACGACGTGCGCCGCGGTGATCCGCTCGGTCGCCGGCCCGGGCGTGGCGAGCTGGGCGCCCAAGTCGAAGAGTTCGTTTTGGATGCGGCGCAGCAGAGGATCGAAGGTTGCGGCCGGGGCGTGGGTGCGGACGATGCCCAGTTCGCTGTTGAGCTCGTCTACCGTCCCGAAGGCTTCGATCCGAGCATCGTCTTTCCGCACGCGGGGCCCGCCAAAGAGCCCGGTTTCCCCCGCGTCGCCGGTCTTCGTGTAGATCTTCATCGTCGCGTGCCTCCTGCAGTGCCCGGTCCGCGACGTATACTGCGGGGCATGATCAAATCCTGCAACTTCCGTTTTGGCACGGCGGTCTTCGGGACCCTCGTCGCCGCGGCGGCCACAGTCCGGGCGGAGTCGATCGAGGGCCGCTTCCTGTCGCCGCCGGTCCAGGTCACCACGGGGATGCCCAAGGCGGGCGAGGGCTACTTCGCGGCCGATGGCCGGACGATCTGCTACCAGGCGGTGCCCGATGGCTATCCCTTCTATCAGATCTTCGTGCAGGCCTTCGACGCCGCGGCGCCACGGCCGACCGCGCCGCGCCGCGTGAGCACCGGCCGGGGCCGGACGACCTGCGCCTGGTTCGCCCCCGACGGCCGCCGGCTGCTGTTCGCGTCGAGCCACCTCGACCCGGCGCTCGACGCCACCGAGCAGGCGGCCCGTGAGCAGGCCGCCGAGGACGCGCGGACCGGCCGCCGGCGCCGCTACCAGTGGGACTTCGACCCCGAGATGGACCTGTTCACGGCCAATCTCGACGGCACGGATCTCGTGCGTCTCACGCACGGGCGCGGCTACGACGCGGAATGCTCGTTCTCCCCCGACGGCAGGCAGATCCTGTTCGTCAGCGACCGCGACGGCGATCCTGACATCTACCTGATGAACGCCGACGGCAGCGACGTGCGGCAGCTCACGAACGCCCCCGGCTATGACGGCGGCCCGTTCTTCTCGCCCGACGGCCGCTGGATCGCCTACCGCACCGACCGGGTCGAGAAGGACATGCTCCAGATCCACGTCATGAAGGCCGACGGCTCGGGCGACGTGGCGGTCACGCAGGGCCGCGGCGTGCACTGGGCGCCGTTCTGGCATCCCACGCAACCGTGGCTGGTGTGGACCGGCGCCGACCATTCCGACGCGACGCAGCGGCCGAACTACGACCTGTGGATCGCCCGCTATGCGGCGGGCAGCGGCGGCTGCCGCACGGGTGAGCCGCTGCGGCTCACCGACCATCCGGGCGCCGACGTGCTGCCCGCGTTCTCCGCCGACGGCCGACTGCTGATGTGGACCGCCAGCCGGGACGGCGACGGCGGCGGCCGCGGCGGCTCGAGCCAACTGTGGGTCAGTCGCGTCGCCTTGGAGCCACTCGCCGCGGCCCTGCCCGCCCCCACCGCGCAGCCCTGAAGGAAACCGCCGTGACGCACGCGCCCCAGCCCTCCGCCGACACGGTCGCCATGATCGGTGGGGGCCAGATGGCCCTCGCCCTGGCCGAAGGTTTCTGCCGCGCAGGCCTGCTGCGGCCGGCCGACATCATCGTGCACGACCCGCATCCGGCCGCCCGCGACCGTCTGGCCGACCGCGTGCCCGGCCTGCGGTTCGCGGCTACGGGGGCCGAGGCGGCCGGGGCCGCGCGGCTGGTGTTCCTGGCGGTGAAGCCGCAGCAGGCCGCCGCCGCCTGCGGCGAGTTCGCCGCGGCGTTGGCTGCCGACGCCGTGCTCGTCTCGATCGTGGCCGGGCTCTCCACGCAGACGCTGGCGGCGTTGGCGGGCACGCCCCGGGTCGTCCGCGTCATGCCCAACACGCCCTGCCTGGTGGGGCGGGGCGTCTCGGTCGTGTGCCGCACCGCGGCCGTGCCCGCCACCGACGCCGCGCGGGTGCTCGCGCTCCTGGGGGCCGTGGGCCACGTCCACGAGGCCGACGAGTCGCTGCTCGACGCGGTCACCGGCCTCTCCGGATCGGGCCCCGGCTTTCTCGCGTTGCTCGTCGAAGCCTTCGCCGACGGGGGTGTGAAGGCCGGCCTGCCGCGGGCGCTCGCCCAGGCGTTGGCCGTGCAAACGCTCTCCGGCACCGGCGCTCTCTTGGAGCAAACGGGCGAGCACCCCGCGCAGATCAAGGACCGCGTGTCGAGCCCGGGCGGCACCACGATCGCCGGCCTAGCCGTGCTCGAGCAGCGCGGCGTCCGCGGCGCGGTCATCGACGCGGTGGTGGCCGCCGCGGCCCGGGCCCGCGAACTCGGCCAGCCATCCACCCGCTGACGTCAGCCGCGGCGGCTCTTCGCCTTCTTGGCCGACTTCTTGGCCGCCTGCTTGACGGGCGTGCCGCGGGCCAGCTTCTTCGCGGCCTTTTTGGCCCGCTTCGCGCCGCCGGCCGGCTTGGCTTTCGCGCCGCCGAAGATCGCATCCCACCCGGCGGCGTACTGACCGCTGCTGCCCACGCGAATGATCGACATCGAAGAGTTCCTCGTCGAGAACCGATTGGAGTTTCCGAGCACGGGCTCCATGCCGCCGCGCTGCTGCTACGTATCACGCGGCGGACCCATGCGTCAACTCCGCCGCCCTCAGGCGGTCGGCCCGCCGGCGGCGCCGGACGCGATCTCCAGCCGCACGGTGCCGAGCGCCGCGGGGAGGGGGCCGCGGGCCGGGGGGGGCAGGGAGGTCGCGACGGCCTGTCGCGGCACGAGCACGAGCAGGTTCCGGTCACGCAGCATCGCGGTCACATGCACGCGATACGCCACGCCGGCCGTGGCCGCTGGCAGGGCCGCACCGTTGAGTGCGACCGTGCCGTCCGCCGGGGCGTCGATCACGAGCCACACGATGTCGGTGGTCGCGAGGCCCGTGGGCCGGCCGAACCGGCGCACCCAGGCCGAGGCCTGCCCCGCATGGCCCGGCTCGGCCTCCCACGCATTGCCCAGGTTGATGGCGTGGACTCCGCTCACGGCGACACTTCACCCCATCCGCCGGACCGGTGCGGCTCCCCACCGGTGGCGGCCGATTCCCGGTCAGACTGCATGCCCGCGGCTTTCTGCCCCGAAACCGGGCCCGGCCACTATACTGCGGGCGAGCGGTCCGGATGACGGCCGCATGATAGCCGACGATCGTCGGCGTCCCTCACCTCAGGAGCCTCCGCAGACCATGGGTATCGCCCTCGAGTTCACCGACGACAACTTTCAGAGCGACGTGCTCAACTCCTCGGTTCCGGTCCTCGTCGACTTCTGGGCTCCCTGGTGCGGTCCCTGCCGGATGATCGGCCCGGTGATCGAGGAACTGGCGGCGGAGAACGCCGGCTCGTTCAAGGTCGGCAAAGTGAACGTGGACGACAACAGCCGGCTGGCGATGACCTACAACGTGGCCAGCATTCCCACGATCATGATCTTCAGCGGCGGGCGGCTGGTGCAGCAGTTCATGGGCGTGCAGCCCAAGGCCAAGTTGCAGCAGGCCCTCGACGAGGCGAAGGCCGGCTGACGCCGGCTCAGGAACCGGCCCCGGCCGGCGTGAGTGCTCCGGCCGGTCTCCGCGCGGGCCGGGCCGGGGCCACCACGCCCCGCCACCGCTCCACGATCGAGTCGTCCACGAAGCTCGCCAGGTCGACGTCGGCGCCGGGCTGGCGGAGTTTCTCCACCGCCTTGGCCTCGATCTGTCGCACCCGTTCCCGCGTGACGTCGAAGATCGTGCCCACCTCCTCGAGCGTGTAGCTGTAGCCGTCGGCGAGGCCGAAGCGGAGCCGGATGATCTCCCGTTCGCGGTAGGAGAGGCCGTCGAGCGCCCGCGCGATCGACGACTTGAGGGCCGCCTGATTGGTGCCCTTGAGCGGATCATCCTCCCGCTGGTCGCGGACGAACTCGCCGACCGCACTGTCGTCGGAATCGCCCAGCGGCTGGTCGAGCGAGACGGGCCGGCGTGACATCCGCCACACGCACTCGGCGTCCTCCAGGGAGATGGCGGCCCGGGCCGCCAGCTCCTCGACGTTCGCCTCCCGGCCGTGCTCCTGGAGGAAGTCGCGGGCGATGTTCCGCAGCTTCGTCATCGTGTCGACCATGTGCACCGGCACGCGGATCGTGCGGCTCTGGTCCGCGATCGCCCGGGTGATGGCCTGGCGGATCCACCAGGTCGCGTAGGTCGAGAACTTGAAGCCCCGGGCGTGCTCGAACTTGTCCACGGCCCGCATCAGGCCGGAGTTGCCCTCCTGGATGAGGTCGAGGAACGAGAGCCCGCGGTTGCGATACCGCTTGGCGATCGAGATCACCAGCCGGAGGTTGCCCGCGGCCAGCGCGCTCTTGGCCGCGTCATACCGCTGCTGCAGGTCCGCGAGCCGGTCGAGCCGCCGGCGGAGGGTGTTGCGGCTCTCGCGGGTGACGAGGAGGATGCGGCGCTGCTCGGTCGCGAGGCCGCGGCGGGCCGCCTCGTCGCCGCCGCAGGTCTCCATCCGTTCGCGGGCGGCATCGAAGCGGGCCGCCATGCCGCGGAGCTGCTTGAGCAGCGGATAGAGCCGCTGGATGCGGAGGTGCATCTCCTCGACGAGCCGCACGGCCTTGTTGCGCTGCCGCACGAGCCGCCGCCAGGCCGCCCGCCGCCGCTCCAGCGGCACGCTGCGGGACATCGCCACGCGAAACAGCCGCCGCTTCTCCTCCTCGATCCGGCGGAGCGTGACCAGGTTGGGGGCGAGCCGCTTGAGCAGCCGCTTCTTCTCCCGCGTGTTCGTCACCGAGACCTCGATCGTGCGGTCGAGCCGCACCGTGCCGGCCTGGACCTTCTCGAGCAGCTCCACGGCGCCGGCGAGGACGAAGTCGTTGGCGAGCAACGTGCGGCGAAACCGGCGCCGCCAGTGTTCGATCTGCCGGGCGCTCGACACCTCGGTCTCCCGGTTGAGGAGCGGGATGCCGCCCATCTGGAGGAGGTAGAGCCGCACCGGGTCGTCGATCGCGGTGGTCGCCTTCGCCTGACGGGGACGGGCCGGGGCGGGACGGGATGAAACCGGGCTGGCGGGCATAGCGAACACGGAGCGCATGGGGAGTTCCTCGGGGTGGGGAGCGGGGTCGAAACGTTGCAGATCCGGTGCCGGCGCCGGCAAACTCCGCCAGACGTGCGGTTTTCACGACGAAAACGCCACTCGGCGCCGGCGGCAGGGCGGACCGTGTCGCCGCCGGGGCACACGGGCGACGGCCGCGCGTCGGCCGGATGCAACGCCGTGCCCAGGGGTGGTTCAAGATGGCGGCCCCGGCCGCACGAAGACTCCCCGGTCGGTCGGCACCGCGGCGTCGCTATACTCCGGTCGTTCCTCCGACGAGGATCGTGCCGGTCGTGCGACCGGACAGGAGCAGTTGGCACATGAACATCCTCGTGCCCGCGATCGTCGGCCTGGTGCTGCTCGCCGGCCTGCTCACGCTCGCCTTCGGCCACAAGGGCTGGAGCTGGGGCACCGTGGTGGCGGCCATCCTGGTGCTGCTCGCCTCAGGGGGCTACATCTACCTCGCCGCCCGGATTGCCGAGCGCGAGCGGGCCTGGACGAAGGTCGTGCGAAAGTACGAGGCCGACCTGCTCCGCGAACGCGATGCGACGACGCTCGTGGCCCAGGGGGAGCCGCGGCCGATTCCCGGCGAAAAATCGCTCGTTGCCCTGGCCGACGAAGAGGCCCGCTGGCGCCGGGTGCTGGAGCGGGTCGAGACCTGGCGCGGACGGGCCTGGAAGCAGGCCACGTTCGCCCCGCCGCAGGCCGATGCACCGGGCACGATCACGCTCCCCGAGCAGGAGGCCCCGGCGGCCGCCGCGGCGGCACCGGAAGCGGGCCCGGAGGGGGAAAAACCAGCCGTCGTCAGCGGCCCGGTGTCGCCGGTCAACGCCGGCGCGCAGGTCTCGGTGTTCGACGACGCCGCGTTCGAGGAGGGGGGGCGATTCCTCGGTGTGTTCCGCGTGGTGGC
>Ga0209985_10002851_pt1 | contig 15241 bp, 15 predicted proteins | sample NOAtaG_FD_187305 | JGI IMG/M metagenome (GOLD analysis project Ga0209985, IMG submission 187305) | Freshwater lake microbial communities from Lake Erie, under a cyanobacterial bloom - NOAA_Erie_Diel6S_1000h metaG (SPAdes) (version 2) | ecosystem: Environmental > Aquatic > Freshwater > Lake ...
GTGGCCTTCAGCTTGACGTCCGACTGGATCTGCACGAACTTCGCATCGAAGTTCAGCGACCAGTTCTTGTCGATGTTGTAGTCCAGACCCAGTTGCAACGCGTAGCCGACGCTCGAGTCCTCGAGATCGAGTGCACCCACGCCCGGAACGGTCAGGTCCACGCTCGAAATGAGCGTGTAGTTGATACCGGCGCCGACGTAGGGATTGAACTGGCCCCTGGGATTGAAGTGGTACTGCGCCAGCAGCGTCGGCGGCAGGTGCTTGAAGCTTCCGATCTTGGTGCCGTTGAGCGACACGTCGTGCCGTTGCGGGTAGGTGAGGATCAGCTCGGCGGCAAAGTTGTCGGTCAGGAAGTAGGTGAAGTCGACTTCCGGGATCGTCTTGTCGCTGACGGTGATCGCATCGGCGCGCACGCCCAGGGCGGGGATCGGGTCGGACTTGTCGGCGGGCGCGATCTGCGTCACACGGCCGCGTACGACCACGGTGCCGGCCTGCGCCGAGGCCAGGTCGGGAACGATGACGGCCACGGCAGCGGCAGCCAGCGCGAGGGCGGTTGGTTTCATGGTGCCTCTCCTTGCGGTTGGTCGGGGGCGAACGCCGCAGTGTCGCGAACCGCGCCGATTGGCCGCTTGATGAAGGTCACAAGCGGGATCCAGGCGTCGCGCGCCGCCAACGCCGCGGGCGCCGCCGGCCCCTCTCAGTTGTCCCGCAGGCCGTTACACAGGCCGCTTCAGGCGCGCGGCTTGGCGAGCGGTTCGAAGCTCCAGTGGTTGCTCCAGGCCGCCAGCACCGCGTTTGGATACTCCGGGCGGCCGCGGCTACCGTTGTAGCGGCCGAGGGCCAGGAACAGATCGCCCCGTTCCAGGTCGATGTAATGGCGCAGGATCACGCAGCCATACCGCAGGTTGGCGCGCAGGTCGAACAACCGCCGCGGATCGCCGTCGCCCAGCACGCGTGTCCAGAAGGGCATCACCTGCATGTAGCCGCGCGCCCCGGCGCTCGAGATGGCGTACTTCCGAAAGTTGCTCTCTACCTGGATCAGGCCGAGGACCATCTGCCGGTCGAGTCCGGCCCGCGTGGCCTCGTAGTCGAGCGTGCGCAGAAACTCGCTGCGCGCCTGGCTCTCGGGCTTGCGCCGCTCCAGCCGTTGCGCCATCTGTCCGAGCCAATCGACGAAGGCCGCGCGCTCCTGCGGATCGGCAAACTCGCGCACGGGCGGGCGGCTGTCTGCGATCTGTGCCGCCAAGGCCAGCCGCACCGCATCGGCCATCGGTTCGTAACGCTGGGCGCCGGCCACCACGATCCGCGGCGCCAGCAGCAGCGCTGCCGCGCCGAGGGCGCTGCCGAGCAACGGCCGACGGCCGGGCGACCGCGCCTCAGCGGGCCAGCTGCGACTTGACGAAGGCCACCGCATCGCCGAGGGGCACCATGGCAGGAGTCAGGGCGCGGCGCTCGGTGTACTCGATCTCGCCGGCCTTCAGGCCGCGCTCGCCCACCGTAAGCCGGTGCGGCACGCCGATCAGCTCCCAGTCGGCGAACATGGCGCCTGGACGCTCGCCCCGGTCGTCGAGGATCACGTCCACACCCGCCGCACGCAGCGACTCGTACAGCTGGTCGGCCGCCTGGCGCACGGCCTCGGACTGGCGGTAATTCACGGGACAGATCACCGCGATAAACGGCGCGATGGCCGCTGGCCAGACGATCCCCTTGGCATCGTGGTTCTGCTCGATCGCCGCGCCCAGCAGGCGCGTGATGCCGATGCCGTAGCAGCCCATGTGCATCGGCTGCAGCTTGCCGTCTTCGTCGGTGAAGCGGATGTTCATCGTCTGCGGGTACGGCAGGCCGGCAAACACATGTCCCACCTCGATGCCGCGCTGGATGGCGAGAACGCCCCTGCCATCAGGCGATGGGTCGCCAGCGACCACCTTTCGGATATCGGCCACGACGGGCTCGGGAAGATCACGGCCCCAGTTAACACCGGTGTAGTGGAAGCCCTCGTCGTTAGCGCCGCACACGAAGTCGCTCATGTTGGCCACCGTTCGATCGGCCACCACCCGGACCGGCAGTCGGGTTCCGATCGGACCGAGATAACCGGGCTTGCTGCCGAAGACGGCCTCGATCTCGGCCTCGGTGGCGAAGCGAAAGCCTTCGGCAAGGCCGGGCACTTTGCCCGCCTTGACCTCGTTGAGGTCGTGATCGCCGCGCAGGAGCAAAAGCCATATCTCGACGCCGGCCGCCCGGCCGTCCGCGTCCTTGCGCTCCACGGCGAGCACGATCGACTTGACCGTGCGCACCAGCGGCAGCCCGAGCAGCAGGGCAACGTCCTCGCACTTTTCCTTGCCCGGTGTCGGCGTCTTGACAAGCGCCTCCCTCGGTTCGGCCCGCGCAGCGAGCAGCGGCAGCGCCTCTGCCAGTTCGATGTTGGCCGCGTAGTCCGAGTCCGGGCAGTAGACGAGCGAGTCCTCACCGGTGTCGGCGATGACCTGAAACTCATGGCTCGCCTTGCCGCCGATGTTGCCCGTGTCGGCGCGTACCGCGCGGAATCTCAGGCCCATGCGCTCGAAGATGCGCACATAGGCGTCGAACATCGCCTGGTAGCTCCTGCGCATGCCATCTTCGTCGCGGTCGAACGAATAGGCGTCCTTCATCGTGAATTCGCGCCCGCGCATGACGCCGAAGCGCGGCCGTCGCTCGTCGCGGAACTTGGTCTGGATGTGATAGAAGTTCACCGGTAACTGCTTGTAGCTCGTCACCAGCTGGCGCGCCAGGTCGCCAATCGCCTCCTCGGAGGTCGGCTGGACGATAAAGCCGCGCTCGTGGCGGTCCTTCAAGCGCAGCAATTCTGGGCCGTACTTGTCCCAGCGACCCGACTCCATCCACAGCTCCGCCGGCTGCACCACAGGCATCAGCAACTCGATGGCCCCGGCGCTGTTCATCTCCTCGCGGACGATGCGCTCAATCTTGCGAATCGAGCGCAGGCCGATGGGCAGGTAGTTGTAGATGCCGGCTGCCAGCTTGCGGATCATGCCGGCGCGGACCATCAGGCGATGGCTGACGATTTCCGCGTCCGACGGCGGTTCCTTGAGGGTGAAAATGAAGAACTGGGTGGCGCGCATGGCGGCAGCTCGTTGGGCGGGCGCGCGGGGCGCGCGGTTGCGCTGCCGACGGATTGATGCCGCGTCAAGACCCGGTCATATAATCGACACCAGATGATAAAGCTTCAGGTGTTGGAATGCTGGACAAGGACGGTTACCGCCCGAATGTCGGCATCATCCTGCTCAATGCTCGTAACGAGGTCTTCTGGGGCAAACGGGTCAAGCAGCACTCCTGGCAGTTTCCGCAAGGCGGCATCAAGCATGGTGAGTCGCCGGAACAGGCCATGTTTCGCGAGCTGCACGAAGAGGTCGGCCTCAAGCCCGAGCATGTGAAGATCGTCGCGCGCACGCGCGAGTGGCTGCGCTACGAGGTTCCCGAGCAGTGGATCCGCCGCGACCTGCGTGGCAATTATCGCGGGCAAAAGCAGATTTGGTTCCTGCTGCGCTTGGTTGGTCGCGACTGCGACGTCTGCCTGCGCCGGTCGGAAAAGCCCGAGTTCGACGCCTGGCGCTGGCACGACTACTGGGTTCCGCTCGATTCGGTAATCGAGTTCAAGCGCGACGTGTACCAGCAGGCGCTGCAGGAACTGTCGCGTTTCGTGTTTCGCCCGCAGCGGCGGCAGCCAGCCCGCCTCGGCGAACGGGAACCGCCCACCGAACCGGCCGCAGCGACCGTCACCCCGCCGAGCTGACGACGAGGTTGTCGGCGTGAATCAGCTCGGGTTCCTCGATGAACCCGAGAGCATCCTCGATCTGCGCCGTCGGCCGCTTCGCAATCAGCCGCGCCTGCGCGCTCGAGTAGTTCACCAGCCCGCGCGCGACCTCCTGGCCCTGGCCGTCGACACAGGCGATGACGTCGCCGCGCGCGAACTCGCCAAGCACTTCGGTCACCCCGATGGGCAGCAGGCTCTTGCCGCCGGAGCGCAGCGCCCGCGCCGCGCCGGCATCGATGACCACCCGGCCGCGCAACTGCAGGTGGTCGGCCAGCCACTGCTTGCGCGCCGTCAGCACCGGTACATCGGCATCGAGCTGAGTGCCGATGCGCTCGCCTTCGGCCAGCCGCAGCAGCACTTCGCGCTCGCGCCCGGATGCGATGACCGTGCTGGCTCCGCTGCGTGCGGCGCGTTTGGCTGCCAGCACCTTGGTGATCATGCCGCCGCGTCCGATCGAACTGCCGGCACCGCCGGCCATCTCCTCCAGCCGCGGATCGCCGGCCTGCGCCTGCGCGATCAAGGTCGCGGCCGCATCGTGGCGCGGGTCGGCGCTGAACAAGCCAGTCTGGTCGGTGAGGATCACGAGGACGTCAGCCTCGACCAGGTTGGTTACCAGAGCGCCGAGCGTGTCGTTGTCGCCGAACTTGATCTCGTCGGTAACCACGGTGTCGTTCTCATTGATGACCGGGACCACGCCAAGGTCGAGCAGGGTGAACAGCGTGGAGCGGGCGTTCAGGTAGCGCGCGCGGTCCGCCAGGTCGGCATGGGTCAGCAGCACCTGTGCGCTGTGACGGCCGTGCTCGGCGAAGCGGCTCTCGTAGGCCTGCGCCAGACCCATCTGGCCGACGGCGGCCGCCGCCTGCAGCTCATGGACCTGGCGCGGCCGGCGCGGCCAACCGAGGCGCTGCATGCCCTCGGCAATGGCGCCACTGGAGACGAGCACCACCTGCTTGCCGGCACGCATCAGCGCGGCAATCTGCCCCGACCACCGCGATATGGCCTCGAGGTCGAGTCCGCGGCCGTCGTTGGTGACCAGGCTGGAGCCGACCTTGACGACCATGCGGCGCGCCGCGGCGACCGCCGACGGCGATGCGCCGGCCGGGCAGGCCGACGTCATGCCGCCACCTCCGGCCTGCCCCCCTGCTCATCCAAGAAGCGCTGCACTGCAAACATCAGTTCCTGGCAGCCCTCGCCCGTGGCGGCCGACACGGCGTGCACTGGTGCCTTGGTACGCAGCCTCCGTACGAGAGAAGCCATCCGCGCGGGCCTGAGCTCCACCGGCACGAGATCGATCTTGTTGAACACGATCCAGCGCGGCTTGCGGTGCAAGACCGGGTCATGCTTCTTGAGCTCGGCGACGATGGCACGCGCGCCGGCCACCGGATCGCTGCCGTCCATGGGGGCGATGTCGATCACGTGCAGCAGCAGACCGGTGCGCGCGAGGTGGCGCAGGAACTGGGGCCCCAGGCCGGCTCCTTCGGCTGCGCCTTCGATCAGTCCCGGAACGTCGGCAATGACGAAACTCTGCCCCGCCGATGTGCGCACCACGCCCAGGTGGGGCTGCAGCGTGGTGAACGGATAGTCGGCAACCTTCGGCCGAGCGTTGGAGACCGCCGTGATCAGGGACGACTTGCCCGCGTTGGGCTGGCCGAGCAAGCCGACATCGGCCAGCACCTTGAGTTCGAGCTGCAGGTAGCGGTGCTCACCCGGCTCGCCGAGCGTACGCTGACGCGGCGCGCGATTGGTGCTCGACTTGAAGTGCAGGTTGCCCAGTCCGCCGACTCCACCCTTGGCCAGCAGCGCGCGTTGGCCGTCGGCGGCCAGGTCGGCGAGCAGCTCGCCGCCGTGTTCATCGCGCACGACGGTCCCCACCGGCACGCGCAGCACGATGTCGTCACCGGCTGCGCCGTAGCAATCGCTGCCGCTGCCGTGCTCGCCGTTTCTTGCCGCATGCTTGCGGGCGTAGCGATAGTCGATCAGCGTGTTGATGTTGCGATCGGCCACGGCCCACACGGAGCCGCCGCGCCCCCCGTCGCCGCCGTCCGGGCCGCCCTTGGGGATGAACTTTTCACGGCGAAAGGAGGCACAGCCGTTGCCGCCGCGACCGCCGCTGACCTCGATCCTCGCTTCGTCGACGAACTTCATGGCTCGAGCAGAAATGAAAAAGCCCTGCCACTGAGCGGCAGGGCTTCGGCTGCGCCGACGGCGCTGTGCTTCAGGCCGGTGGCAGCACGTTCACGGTCTGGCGATTCTTGTCGCCCTTGACCGCGAAGCTGACTCTGCCATCGACCAGTGCGAACAAAGTGTGGTCGCGCCCCATGCCGACGTTGGTACCGGCGTGGAACTGGGTGCCGCGCTGGCGCAGGATGATGCTGCCGGCGTTGATATCCTGGCCGCCGAAGACCTTCACACCCAGACGCTTGGCTTGGGAATCGCGGCCGTTGCGCGACGAACCGCCTGCTTTTTTATGTGCCATCGTGTCCTCGAACGCGTCGACCGGTCGCTCAGGCGATCGAATCGATCTGAACCTCAGTGAAATTTTGACGGTGACCACCGCTCTTGGCGTAGTGTTTGCGGCGCCGCATCTTAAAAATTGTAACTTTATCGCGCCGACCGTGCGCCAGCACCGTGGCAGTCACCGCCGCGCCAACCACCAGAGGTGTGCCTACGCGCAGGTCAACACCGCGCCCCAGAGCAAGAACCTCGCCCAGCAAAATCTTCTGACCCACCTCGGCGGCCAGCGTTTCCAGCTTCAGCCTATCACCGGGCGCGACCCGGTACTGCTTGCCGCCAGACTTGATGACTGCATACATACGGTTACTCCTTCTTAGCGCTCGGCCTCCACAGCCGCGCTTCAATTGATCAAAGAGCGCGGCTGGCCGGATTTGAATGCGACGACCGATGCGAAGCCTACCGACATGGTCACCCGTGACGAAAGGAACGTCATGGGCAACCGGACGTCATTAATCAAACGTCGTTAGCCCGAATGGCTAACTAACTCTATATGCGACTGCGAAATTTCACGACAAGCCTATAATTATCGCAGAAATTACCCTGGCTGGTCAAACCCCCACTTTTGCTGCTCCGCATAACGAACTTGAGTACGGGTGAGCCGGAGGCAACGCAGGGCCGACACCTATAAAATGGAAAAGTTAGCTTCTCCGCCGCTCGGCGCGCGTATGCCGACCACCGACCCGTGCAAACCGCCACAGCAGGCTCTCCCCGTCTTCCGACCCTGCCCGAGTTGCTGGCGCCGGCCGCGGCCGACATGTCAGCGCTGGATGCGGTGATCCGCGAGCGCCTCGGCTCCGACGTGGCGCTGATCCGAACGATCGCCGATTACATCATCGGCGCCGGTGGCAAGCGTCTGCGCCCGGCCATCTTGCTATTGACCGCCCGCGCATTGGGCTACGCGGGCACTAATCACCACCAGCTAGCGGCTGTCATTGAGTTCATTCACACCGCAACTCTCCTGCACGACGATGTGGTTGACGAGTCCGATCTTCGTCGTGGACGGGCTACCGCCAACGCCGCGTTCGGCAATGCAGCCAGCGTCCTGGTCGGGGACTTCCTGTATTCACGCTCGTTCCAGATGATGGTCGACGTCGGCAGTCTGCGCGTGATGCGCATGCTTGCCGATGCCACCAACCGCATCGCCGAGGGTGAAGTACTGCAGCTGCTCAACGTTCATGATCCCTCGGTGACCGAGCCGCGCTACATGCAGGTAATCGAGCGCAAGACGTCGACACTGTTCGAGGCGGCCTGCCGCATTGCCGCAGTGCTAGCTGGCGCCGGTGCGGATGTTGAGGCGCGCTGTGCGCGCTATGGCATGGCGCTCGGCTCGGCCTTTCAGATTGTCGATGACGTGCTCGACTATTCAGGAAACACCGGCGATCTGGGCAAGCGGCTTGGTGACGACCTGCGCGAGGGCAAGGCGACCTTGCCGCTGATTCACGCTCTGGCCCGGGTGCAGGCGGCGGATCGCTCGGTACTAGAGGCGGCCATTCGCGAAGGCGGAGGCGACTTCGTCGCTGTGGCCGAAATCGTCAAGCGCAGCGGCTCAATCGAGTACGCGCAAACACTTGCCGAGTCGTTTGCCGCCGCGGCAGCCGACGCGCTGACTCCGCTTCCCGCCACGATCTTCAAGCGGTCTCTGCTAGACTTGGTCGAGTTCGCCGTGTCGCGTGACCGGTGAGCCCTTCATTGACCCATCATTGGTCGATAAGGCGTCGGGGTGTAGCTCAGCTTGGTAGAGTACTGCGTTCGGGACGCAGGAGTCGGAGGTTCAAATCCTCTCACCCCGACCATCCCGCTCATCATTTCTTCCCTGCCGTTCCGCTGTTTCCGCATTTGCCGTCCGGTAGATGCGCCGTGGAAGTTCGCCTATTTCTTCCACACCGTCTCGGAGCGGGCCGCCGCTCCGATCAGTTGACGCGTAGACAGGTGAGCAGGGCGAAGTCGCCCACCGCCTCTCAGCTTTACAAATTGCGGCCTTATCGGCACTATCTCCGATCTTTTCCTCCAGCAGTGCGGGCTATAAACGGGCGAAGGTTACAAGCATCGCATCCATGTCCGCCGTCTCCCAAGCAACATCCGCTGCCTCCGTCCTGACGGGGTTGGCTCGCGCACTCGTTCAGCAGGGCAAACTGCGCCCGGACCGCGCCGAGACACTCGCGCGCAAGGCAGTGCAGTCCAATACGCTTTTCATCGGCGAACTGATTGCCGCCGCTGACTCAAGCGGCCTTTCGCCGAGCGTTGTCGCCAAGTTCGCGGCCGATACGTTTGGCCACCCTCTATTGGACCTGTCTTCCGTCGACCTCGGTCAGTTGCCGAGCGACATCATCGATAGGAAGCTCGTCTCGGCTTCCGGTGTTCTGGCGCTGCGCAAGCGCGGCAACCGGCTCGCGGTAGCGGTCTCCGACCCGACCAACTTCCAGGCGCTTGACCAAGTCAAGTTCCAGACGCAGTTGTCGCTCGACATTGTTGTCGTCGAACACGACAAGCTCATGCGCGTGGTCGAGTCGACATCGCGCGGCGCCAACGAGGCCTTCGAGAAACTGGTCGACGACGACGTCAGCTTCGAGGACCTCCTGTCAGCGGAAGACGATACGGCGCAGGAGCAGGAGCAGGACACCTCAGAGGTCGACGACGCACCAGTGGTTCGCTTCCTGCAGAAACTCCTGCTCGACGCGATCAGCGAAGGAGCGTCAGATCTGCACTTTGAGCCCTACGAGAAGTTCTATCGAATCCGCTTCCGGGTCGACGGGGTACTGCGGGAAGTGGCACAGCCTCCGCTGGCCATCCGCGAACGGCTGGTTGCGCGAGTCAAGGTCGTGTCCAGGCTCGACATCTCCGAAAAGCGGGTCCCCCAGGATGGCCGCATGAAACTCGCCCTGTCCGGCCAGCGCGCCATCGACTTCCGGGTCAGCACACTGCCCACGCTGTTCGGGGAAAAGGTGGTGATGCGGATCCTCGACTCGTCGCAGGCCAAGCTGGGCATCGACGCGTTGGGCTACGACCCCGAGCAAAAGGAGGCGCTGCTGAATGCCATTCAACGGCCTTACGGCATGGTGCTGGTGACTGGGCCAACCGGCAGCGGCAAGACCGTTTCTCTGTACACCTGCCTGAACATCCTTAACCAGCCGGGCGTCAACATTTCCACCGCCGAAGATCCGGCCGAGATTCAGCTGGCCGGGATCAACCAAGTCAACGTTAACGACAAGGCAGGCCTGACCTTCGCGGCAGCGATGAAGTCGTTCTTGCGCCAGGATCCAGACATCATCATGGTTGGCGAGATTCGCGACCTTGAGACCGCTGATATCGCAGTCAAAGCTGCGCAGACCGGCCACATGGTCATGTCGACGTTGCACACCAACGACGGGCCGTCGACCCTGACGCGCCTTGCCAACATGGGTGTGCCCGCGTTCAACATCGTCTCCTCGATCATCCTGATCACCGCGCAGCGGCTGGCACGTCGGCTGTGCGCCTGCAAGCAGCCTGCGGACTTCACGCTCGATGCCCTCCGTGCAGCAGGCTTCCGCGACAGTGACCTCGACGGAACCTGGATGCCCTACAAGCCGGTCGGTTGCGATCGTTGCAAGAACAGCGGCTACAAGGGCCGCGTGGGCATTTATCAGGTGATGCCAATGAGCGAGGCGATCCAGCAGATCATCCTGCGCGGCGGCAGCGCGATAGAGATTGCCGAACAAGCCACTCGCGACGGGGTCAACGACTTGCGCCGCTCGGGGCTCATGAAGGTGAAGCAGGGCATGACCTCGATCGAGGAAGTGCTCGGCTGCACCAACGAGTAGAAGCAATAGCGGAGTGCATCCATGGCCACCGGAGCAATAGCCCGTCCGCGCGAACAGGTTCGCGAGGTGATGTTTCTTTGGGAGGGTCGCGACAAGCAGGGCCGCGTCGTCAAGGGCGAGATGCGCGCAGGCGGCGAATCAGTCGTGGCTGCCTCGCTACGTCGGCGCGGAATTATCGCCTCCAAGATTCGCAAACAGAGCTTCTCGCGCGGCAGGCGCATCACGGAAAAGGATCTTGCTCTGTTCACGCGACAGCTTTCGACGATGCTGCGGGCTGGCGTCCCGTTGATGCAGTCTTTCGACATCGTCGGCCGCGGCCACGCCAACCCGTCAATGAGCCGACTGATCAACGACATCCGTATGGACGTCGAGACTGGCACCAGTCTGAACCAAGCTTTCCGAAAGTACCCAATGTACTTCGATGCGCTGTTCTGCAACCTGGTGGCGGCCGGCGAACAGGCCGGCATCCTCGAGACCCTGCTCGACCGTCTGGCGCTGTACAAGGAAAAGACGCTAGCGCTGAAAGGCAAGATCAAGAAAGCACTTTTCTACCCCACGATGATCATCCTCGTGTCAATCGCGATCACGGCCATCATCATGATTTTCGTGATCCCGTCATTCAAGCAGGTATTCGCGAGTTTCGGCGCCGACTTGCCCGCGCCCACGCTGTTCGTGATGGCCATGTCGGACTTCTTTGTCAAGTACTGGTATGTCGCTCTGCTGGGTGCAGGTGGAGGTTTCTACTTCGCCTACACAGCATGGAAGCGCTCGCCCAAAGTGCAAATGTTGGTCGACCGCCTACTGCTCAAGCCGCCAGTCATCGGCGAGCTGATTACGAAGGCATCCATCGCACGCTGGAGTCGCACCCTGTCGACCACCTTCGCCGCCGGCGTGCCGCTGGTCGAAGCGCTTGACTCGGTCGGCCCCGCTTCGGGCAACGCGGTCTACAAAGAGGCGACCAAGCTCATACAGAACGAGGTCAATGTCGGCACCAGTCTGGCGGTGGCAATGCAAAACTCGGGGGTGTTTCCCCCCATGGCTGTGCAGATGACCAGCATTGGCGAGGAGTCCGGCTCGCTCGACTCGATGCTGTCCAAGGTCGCCGACTACTACGAGCGCGAGGTCGACGAGGCAGTGGACGCCATGGCCAGTCTGCTCGAGCCTCTGATCATGGTGGTGCTCGGTGTGGTCATTGGCGGTATCGTCGTCGCGATCTATTTGCCGATCTTCAAGCTCGGCCAGGTCGTCTAGCGAAGTAAGGGGGCGCCGGAACCGTCCGGCGCTAGCGCATGCCGCCGGACACCCTGATCTTGCTCGGCGCTGCCGGGGTCGGCCTGGTCGTCGGCTCATTCCTCAATGTCGTGATCCATCGCCTGCCGAAGATGATGGACGCCGAATGGCGGGCGCAGTGCGCCGAGTTGGAGGGTCGAGAGATGCCCAACCTCGGCCGCTACAACCTGCTGCTGCCCTCATCGCGCTGCCCGCATTGCCAGGCGCCACTGCGCGCGTACGACAACGTGCCAGTGCTGTCCTATCTGGCACTCGGGGGGAGGTGCCGCGAGTGCGGCGCGGCAATTTCTTCGCGCTATCCGATTGTCGAAGTGCTGACGTCTGTCTTGTCGATCCTTGTTGTTGGGCACTTCGGCTGGAGTGTTCAGGGCACCCTTGCGCTCGCGCTGACCTGGACGCTGATCGCTCTGACTTTCATCGACGCCGACACCACGCTCCTTCCCGACAGCCTGACGTTGCCGCTGCTATGGCTCGGACTCCTCGCCAATCTATTCGGTGTTTTTGCTCCGCTGGAGCAAGCGGTGGTCGGCGCAGTCTGCGGCTACCTGTCGCTTTGGAGCGTGTACTGGCTGTTCAAGCTGCTGACGGGCAGAGAGGGGATGGGTTACGGCGACTTCAAACTGCTGGCAGCGCTGGGCGGGTGGCTTGGCTACAAGATGCTGCTGCCGATCATCCTGCTGTCTTCGGTAGTCGGTGCGATCGTCGGCATTGTCCTGATCGCATTGCAGCGCCGTGGCCGCGACATCCCGATTCCCTTCGGACCCTATCTGGCTGCCGCCGGCTTCCTGACCTTGCTGTTCGGTGATTACCTTCTGACACTTCTGCTGGGCGGCTGATGCCCAACCAGTCCTACTACGCCGTTGGCCTGACCGGTGGCATCGGCTGCGGCAAGTCGGCAGTGGCCGCAGTCTTGAGCGCCGCAGGCGCGACAGTAGTCGACGCCGATATGCTCGCGCACAGGGTCACCGCGGCCGGCGGTGAAGCGATCGAACCGATCCGCAGTCGCTTCGGTACGGGCTTCATCGCCGCCTCAGGAGCGCTCGACCGGGCTGCCATGCGCCGGCACGTGTTTGCGGACCCCGCATGCCGCCAGGCGCTCGAATCAATCGTTCATCCGCTGGTGCGCCAGGCGGCCGAGGAGGAAGCGCTTGCGTGTCAACGCGCCGGCGCACCCTACGTGGTGTTTGCCATTCCGCTGCTGGTGGAGTCGGGCGAGTGGACGCAGCGGGTCGACCGAGTTCTTGTTGTTGATGCTCCGCAGGCGCTGCAGGTGCAGCGGGTCATGCAGCGCTCTGGGTTGTCAGCGGCCGAGGTGCTGGCCATCATTGGTCAGCAGGCGAGCCGGGCAGCGCGGTTGGTCGCCGCGAACGACGTGCTTGTGAACGCGGGGCCGCTGACTCAGTTGGCGCCGCGCGCAGCGCGGCTACACGGCCAATATCTTCGCCTGGCCAAAGGGCACGCAGCAGCGACGGCAGGTGCCCTGTAGTATCTCCCCTGGGGTCGGCAACACATGGTCAACGAGCAGCAAATCGTGCTCTATGAGTACCCGTTCAACGAACGGGTCCGCACGCTACTGCGCTTGGAAGACCTGTTCGACAAGCTCGACTACTTCTGCGCCCAGACGCACTCGTACTGTCACCATACCGCGTTGCTCACGCTGTTTGAGATACTCGAAGTCACGTCACGTGCCGACCTAAAGAGCGACCTGCTGCAGGAACTCGAGCGCCATCGGCAATCGCTCAGCGTTCTGCGCAATAACCCGCAAGTGGTCGAGGATGCGCTCGACGCGATTCTGCGCGAGATCGAGCAGGCGCAGCAGACACTGAACTGCACGCCGGGCAGGGCCGGCCAACAGCTGCGCGACAACGAGTGGCTGACCAGCATCCGCAGCCGTGCTGGCATTCCAGGCGGCACCTGCGAGTTCGACCTGCCGTCGTATCACGCCTGGCTCATGCGCGACCCACAAGAACGTGCAACCGACCTGCGGCAATGGATTAGGCCACTGTCACAGTTCGTCTCCGGCACCGCGATCGTGCTCAAGATGCTGCGCGAAACCAGCCACCGAGCGCAGCAGGTGGCGAGCCAGGGTCAATTCCAGCAAATGCTCCAGGGCCGCAGCTACGCACTGTTGCAAGTACGGGTCGCCGCCGATCTCGGCGCGGTTCCCGAGATCAGTGCCAACAAGTACATGTTGTGGATTCGCTTCACCGCTGCTGATCGAGAAGTCAAGCCCAAGCCGGTCGAGCGCGACGTTCCATTCGAACTGGCCCTTTGCGCTTTCTGATGGCCGCGTCCGTGCAGTGCCCGGTGTGCAGGACACCTGTGGCGTGGATCGAGGCCAGCCGCTGGCGACCGTTTTGCTCCGAGCGCTGCCGCACGATCGATCTGGGCGACTGGGCGTCAGAGCGCCACGTGATCGCTGGCAGCCCGCTCAACCCGATTGGTCCGGACTTCGACGGCGAGTCGGGACAGGGCAAGCCCTAGCCCAGATGTTTCACCAGGTCGCCCCCGTGCATCCACGATCTGCCTCTGTAAGACGCGGCGGTCTCCTGCACTTGGCCCAGGCCACTTTGGACGGCCGGGGCTACGCGGGTTTGCGCGGCGCTCGCGCAGCCATCTCTCGCTCAAGTGCTCACCGATGCCTACGGGCATCGGCTGCGCCCCTCTCGCGCAATCTGGCTCGCGCGGGCATCCGCGCAAATCCCGCGTTCCTGATGAAGCATCCGGGCTAGCCCCGCCAAGCGCCCGACAAGAGTGCGACCCCGTGCGCCCCGGCCTGCTGGGCGCAGTCGAGGTCCATCGCGTCGAGTCCGCCCAGTGCGAAGCAAGGCAGAGGTGTATCGCGCATGAGCATCTCGAAGCCGTGCCAGCCCAGCACCGGCTGCCCGGGGTGGCTCACGGTCGGCAGAACTGGACCCGCCACCACGAAGTCACAGCCCAGTCGGGCCGCACGCAGCAGATCCTCGCGGGTGTGCGCCGAGGCCGCCAGCCAGCCGCAGTCCGGACGCACAGCCGTTCTTGCCAAGTCGGCCGAGGTCAGGTGCACGCCGTCGCAGCGGTCAGCCCAGCGCGCCGCATGACGGCTGGACACCAGGACCCGTGCGCCATGCGCGCGGCATCGCGGCAGTATCGCCCGGAACGCAGCGTCGACCTCAGCCGGCTCCAGCGCCGGCTCGCGCAGCTGCAGCTGGCGCAGGCCGCGCGCCAGCTGCACGTCGAGCGCGGCGAGGAAACGTTCCAGCCCAAGCGCCGCAACCCCGGTGAGGGCGTACAGAGGCGGCACCTTCAGGCCACGCAGCGCCGGCGCAGCCGCCGGTAGGCAAGGCGTTGGCCAGTCGCCGTCGGGGCGGAAGAATCCGAGGCGCTGGCCTTCCCGCGGGTGCGGCTCGCCGCGCCAGCGCAGCACGCGCCGGAAGTGCAGGCGCACGTAGGCATGCGGGTAGTCGTACTCATGCACGAACCAGGGCAGCGCAACGTCGATGTCGATGCCCAGTTCCTCGTGCAGTTCGCGCGCCAATGCCTGCTGCACGGTCTCGCCGGGCTCGATCTTGCCGCCAGGAAACTCCCAGTGACCGGCGTACGGCTTGCCGGCCGGGCGGTCGCCCATCAGCGCCGCACCGTCCGCGCGGACCAGTACACCCACAGCCACCTCGGTGGTCTCGCGCGCCGACGCGGTCACGTGACACCCCTGGCGCACCGCCTTGGCGCCATCCCCCAGAGCAGGAGTTCGCGCTTGGGACGGCCCGGCGCGCTCATCAGGCCCCCTTGCCGCCCCGCCGGGGCGCCATCCCCCCGAGGGGGAGTTCGCGCTTGGGACGGCCCGGCGCGCTCA
>Ga0209985_10002854_pt1 | contig 15240 bp, 8 predicted proteins | sample NOAtaG_FD_187305 | JGI IMG/M metagenome (GOLD analysis project Ga0209985, IMG submission 187305) | Freshwater lake microbial communities from Lake Erie, under a cyanobacterial bloom - NOAA_Erie_Diel6S_1000h metaG (SPAdes) (version 2) | ecosystem: Environmental > Aquatic > Freshwater > Lake ...
TGCGGGCAACGTGGCCATGATGTAGGCCCCTTCATCGTACTTGGGAACGCGGTCAGCGTTGTTGGCCTGACGACGATCGTTCTTGAACACATAGATCCAATGACAACCACCGAAGTAGGGACTACCGTTGGTCGTGATCAATTGGTCGTTGGGGTTCCAGATCATGTCACGGCCGATCTCACCGCCCCAATAGCTGTTCTCACCGTAGGCGATGTTCAAGCGCTCACCGGTCTCCAGATCGATCGCGTAGCCTGGGAACCAGCCCATGCCCGTGGATGAGGTCAACTGTGCCTCACCCTCGTTACATCCTGGAGTACCGGACTTGACACCGGCCTTATCGATACTGGCAGATGCGCGGAGGGCCAATCGGGCCGCACCACCCTGTGACAGCGTGGCGTCAGCCTCCTGCTCCAACACGGGTGAGCGGGTCCATTTGCTCTTGTCGGCCGTGATGACCACCTGCACGCTGGGCGTCTCGTTGATCCTGGCCAAGGCCATCGACTGGTTCACCTCGGTAGGCGCACCAGGCTGGAACGGAGCCTGTCCGACAAGCGGCCAGGGAGCCCAGGTACCACCAAGGAGACCTTCGTAGATCTGCTGATCGTCCTTGCCAGAGCGGTCGTTGTAGATGGCTTCCGCACCTTCGAACGTGGCAGTGCCCGAACGGATCCAGTTGAACGGGTTGTTTCCGCCCTCGCTATCCGGGATGCCATTGAACCATGCCTTGGTGTCATCACTGAACGTCAGCGTACCAGTTCCGATCGGGGTCGCGAAATCACCATCATAGAAAGTCTGTCCGATGGTCACCGACAAGCCCCAATCCAAGATCAGTTGCTCGTTCGGCACCGAGATCGTACGGTCGCTCCAAATAGTGTCGTTGCTGCTGGCTGCAGGAACCTTGGCGATATACCAGTAGGCATCATCCAAGGTGTTCGGGGTCACCGAGTCCTGGAACCAGATCTCGAACTGGGCACTGGGCACCTTCAGGGGATCCACCACCTTCACTTCGATCGGCGATGCGCCGCGCACGTACTTCAACTCATCCTGGCGCCAGGGACTACCCGCCATGATGGCGTTCTCGGTTTCAGAGGTCAGCTCCAGACGGAGGCCACCATTGCCCTGACCCTCCAAACGGGTGATCTGGAAGCTGTCGCCGAACTGGGCGTTCTGTTGGGTGCCATTGGCCTCCGCACCTGGCTTGTGAGGGATGCCTACATAACTGCGGATGGAACCGAAAGCGGCCTTCCGGCTTTCCACGTAGGGGAAGGCCTGACCGGTACCGGCGCTCACGTCGAAGGTCTCGTAGTTGTTATAGCCGTAGGCCAGCGCGATATAGTAGTAGGACTTGAAGTTCACCAGTTTGGGATCACCCTGGGCGAACTTGTCCTCCGTGATGCGGATGGCATGACGAACGCCCTCGTTGGCACCGTTCACCATTTCGCGAGGCACCGTCTGCTGAATGGTCTCGTCGAAGAAGAAGTTCACCAACTGACCCTGTTCGTCCTGAACATCACCCTGGTAAACCAAGCGGGCCAGCGAAACATCACCCAGATCGGCCACGCTCACGCTGGCGTCCTTCACTTGGTACACCTTGTAACCTTGGAAGCGGTAGAACCGGTCGTACTGCTCACCATTGGGACCCTCTTCTGGGATCAAAGGCTGCAGCTCCTCGTATTCCTCGTTCTCGTTATTGCTGCCCTGAGGATTGGTCAGGAACAGGATGAGTTCGCGGTCCAATTCCTGGATCGCCACGTCCGGCGCATCGGGACCATCGAGGATCTTGAAGCAGTTGTCGAACAGGGCCTGCGCCTTGTCATCGGCCACACGCAGGGGACCGAGGCTTGCCGCAGCACCACCTACGCTGGCACGCGCCCAAACCACACCCACGGTGATGTTGTTGTACGCGCCAGGCTCCAGCGTGAACGGACCCGCACTTTGCACGAAACGACGGTCGGGCTGAGCCGGAGTTGGCGTGGTCTCAGACCAAGGTGCCTGTGGAACGCAGTTGGTGCCCCAGCCCACGGGATCGCTGGTTCCAGGGAACATGTAGAACGTGCGGGTGGCGTTGGGGTCCTCGTCATAACCGATTCCGCCATAGGTCTGGGGAAGGTTGTTCTTCCATACGCTGCGCAGGTAGTTGTAGAACTGCGTGGCATTGCTCGGGTCGGTCGTATTGGCGTTCGTGGATTCTCGGTTGAAGTAGATGAACGCGCGCATACCGAAACGCTCGTTGTCCAATACCCCATCACCGTAGCCGATACCGATGCCGGCGTAGGGAATACCTCCTTGTGCCTGATACTCCTGGCAGGTCAGCCCTTGGTCCGGCCCCGGGTTGTCGTTACCATCGGCATCCTTGAAGGGACCTTCGAAGAAGTCCACACCCACGGCCGGGGGCTGCGCCCCGTAACCCACGGCACCCAGGCAGGCCTCGTCCAGGTCATCCCAGTTGTAGGCGTAGCCCAGACCACGCTGCACATCGCAACCGGTAAAGTCGTCGTTGGAGCAGCCCAGATCGGGGTCGATGAAGTGACCGAAGTAGGTGTTCAGCAAGGTCTGCGAACCCTGGTTGATCACCGTATAGTTGTAGAAGGTCATGTTGTTGATCTCGTCGTTCGAACTGAACGCGAAACCTTGTGCACGCACCTCCAGTCCGATCGGCTGACCGAGCGTCTCGGTGTGGGCATCGCCCTTGTCATTGAAGATCCACCAGATGTTGAAGTCACCGAACAAGGGCACGGGATCCTCACGCAGCTTGTTCTTGCAATCCTCCACGGACTGGTCGAAACCATAGTCGGGATAATCGCCTGCGAAGGGGTCGTAGCTGCCATCCCCATCGTAGTCGAAGAAGGGCGCCAAGTACAGGTCCTGACCAGCCTCCACATTACCCATGGCGGGCCAGTTAATGAACGCCGTGGGTACCGAATAGCCGTCGGGGAAGGCTTCCTCCAGACAAGCCGGGTCGCCGTTGCAGTTCTTCCACGCGACATGAGCCTCTGCCTGGGCGCGGGTTGTGGTATAGAACTTATCGTATTGCTGGCAGACCTCTGGTGCCACCGTGGCCAGACCATCGTTGGTCAGGGGGCCGGGCCAGAAGTCGTTACCGTCCGTGCGATACAGCACAGCAGCGATCTTCAACTGACCGTCCGGGGATGTACCACCCATCCAGAGGGCACCGGCGAAAATGGCGTTGGCACCGCTGAAGTCCTCGGTCTTGGGCACCTCATAACCCGAGCGGCCCACGCCGCGGCGCTGCCAGAAGTTACCCCCGTTCTCCAACACCGCGCGAACGTTGTTGAAGGCCAGTTGGGTGACCTGTGTGGCCGGTGAACAGCCGGCCGCCTTAGTTGTGGCCGCAGCCTGGGGCTGCCGGGACATGCCCGACCCGGTCAAGGGAGGCATGGCCATGGCATTCAAGCCCAGACCGGTGGCGAGGCTCAGAGCGAAGGTTCTGGTGAGGAGTGCTCTCGTATAGCCTTTCATGGTCAACAGTTGTGCGTTCATCAGAAATCAAAGCTCACGCCCAGACGGATGGTACGGGGTGCGCCAAAATTGTTCGGGTTATTGATCTTGATGCCATACAGATCGCGGAACGACTGCGGGTCGATCTGGGACGTGTCCGTGAGCTGCGCGAGGAAGCCATCGTTCACCGGCGAGCCCGTGTAGCGGTACACGCCCGTGATGTTCTCTGTATTGAAGATGTTGGTGATCAACAGGAACACACGCAGGTTGGCCGACTTCGCCTTGTCGCCCTCGCCACCGAAGGTGAGCGGGATTTCCTTGTCGAACTGTACGTCGGTGGTGAACTGCCAGGGCAGGCGGGCACCGTTCAGGGTACCGTCGAGCAGATAGTTGCTGGCACCGGTGGCCTCGCTCACCACCTGGCTGCTGCGGCTGTATGGCGTACCGCTGCCCAGGATGCTCACCACGTTCATACCCATGCGCTCCAGGATGTTCTTGCCGAACAGTACCGGACCGTTGTAGTCGGAACCTCCGCCGTAGCGGTAATCGAAGGTGACCTGAATACGGTGGCGCTGATCGAAGTCGAGGGGCGCGATCGTACGCAGGTTGGGCTGGCCCGAGTTGATCAGGTTGATACCCGTGTTCGGGCCCGAACCAGTACCATCGGCGAACTGCAAGGTGTAGCTGGCGCGCATCCACACATTGCCAGTGCGACGCAGATCAAAGGTCATCGTGAAACCTTTCACCGTACCGAAGTCGAAGTTGTCGTAAGTCCGGTAGTCACGGGGCCACGCGTTCACCACGTTGCGGATCTGGATCTGATCACGCAGCTCGCGGTAGAAGGCTGACAACTTCAGCGAGGAGGACTTGCTCAACACCTGCTGGAAGCCCAGTTCGTAATCGATGGTCTTGGTCGGCTTAAGGGCGGGGTTGTTCAAGATGTCGCCCGTGTTCTCGATGTAGGCGTAATCCACCAGGTTCAGGCGGCTCTGGCCGGCGTTGGGGCGCTGTGTCAGCACATCGTAGTGGGCAAAGAACACGGCCTCGTCGGAGATGGGGAATGAGAAGGCCACACGGGGCATCACGTTCACCGCAGGCGTGTAATCGGTCCATGCGCTCTTGCGCAGCGGTGAGCCGGGCAGGTCGGTACGCTGGTCCCCGCCGATCAGGTAGGGGCGGATGGAGCCGGACTCCTGCAGAGAGTTACCATCGGCCAGTTCCACGCCGGAGGCGCTGTACCAGGTATCACCGTTGCGGTAGCCCTTGATCACGTTCGGTTGATCGTAGCTGTCCACATAGACAACGTAATCATCCCCGATGTTCGAGGGACGGTTGGCCAACTGGGAGGCGATCTCCGAGCTGGGCACAGCGCTGCCGGCCGTGTAAGCCTCCTGCCAGAGGTACTTGTCCTTCAGCACCACCTGGTTGGCGTCGTAGCGGTCAACACGCACACCAACGTTGAAGATGATGTCATCGAAGGCGAACTTGTCCATCACGTAGCCGGCCATGTAGATCGGCTGGAAAGGCGCCTGCAGGCGGCTGAAGTTGCCATTATCGTCCTTACCGTTGAAGAAGGAATCGAAGCTCGGACGGCCGGACACCCTGTTGCCAAGGTGATCGTAGCCCACGTAGGAGACCAGCGTACCATTACCGCTGTTGATCAGTTCGTCGGCGGAGAACATGTCGAGCGAATACACCGAGGGATCGAGAGCGTCCACATCGATGAAGTCGGTGCCGTCGGGGTTCAGGCCCAAGGCCAGACGCAGGCTGCGATCAAAGAACGGCTGATCGCTACCCACGTTACGGCTGTAGAAGTAGAACGGCAGGGTGCTACCGGGCAACTGTACAATGTTGGTGGGCAGGGTGTCCTGCCACTCACGGATGTGGAAGTTGGCCAGCGAACGGGCACGGGTCCACAGGCCGACAGGCGCCAGATCGTAGCGGCGCTGGGTCAACTGTTCGTATTCCACACCGATGGCGAGTGCGTGGCCCGCGATGTCAGCGCTACCGCTGGCCGTGAAGCGGATCTGGTCGTTCTGGCGCTTGCGGAACTCGGCACCGTTGGGGTCATCGATGAAGCCGATGTTGTTCCACATGTTGTAGACGGAACGAGGACGATCACCATTCCAGAGCACACCGCGTGAGGTGGTCTGTTGGAAGTTCTCGTAGAAGCCGATGTAGTTGGGGTCCGAGCCATCGGGTGCACCGAAGAGGTATTGCACCGGGTACGGCGAGGGGTCGAACGCGTTGAAGTAGAACGAGTTGAAAGCGGCCAGGTCCGGGTTCTGCCCGCCGGGGGTGAAGGCCACCAGGGTATCGCGCTCACCGATCTGTGCCCATTGATTGTTCCGCAGTTCGAACTGGGGCGCGCGGTAGGTGACGAACCTACCCACATAGCCATAATCGAACAGACGGTCGCCGTGCACGAAGTCCTGCACGTTGTTATTATAACGGCTGTAGTCCAGCTGGAGGCTGTAGAACGCGTTCTTCACGGTCGCCTTCTTCTCCTCCTCCTCGGGCCGGTTGATGAACCGCTGCGTGAAGCGGGCAAAGGCACGCCAGGAGGTCTCCTCCACGCGGTAGTTGTTCTCCGCATTGAACAATGCATTGTTCCGGTTGTAGTCCTGGCGATTGCTGTAGTCCAAGGAGCCACCCACCGTGAAGTTGATCGTGGGCGTTGTGGTGATATCGATCTTACCGGACGCCGTGTAGGCCGTTTGTCCGGCGTTCTGGCGGGTCTTGATCGTTTCGATATCGGAGGCACGCACGAAGTCCGTGGCATAACCCAGCACGAAATCATTGGCGCCGCTGGGCAGCAAGCGGGCGGGCTCCTGCAGGAACCGCTCGCGGACCTCGGGCCTCAGGCGCACATCGCCGATGTACGAAGGCGATCCATCCACCACATTGGTGTACTGGCCGCTAAGGAAGAAGCCGATCAGGGGCTTCACCTTGTTGCCCACGCTATCCTTCTTGAACAGCAGCGGACCGGAAAGGCTTGCCTCGACCTGGTTGAAAGCGAACTTATCCAACCCATACACTTCCGTGATATCGTCGCCGGTCTTGAACCCCGAAGTGAGGTATTCCGCGCCACCGAAGAACTGGCGGCTGGGACCGCGGGTGGTGATGTTGATCAGACCACCGGTCACGTCACCATAGTTGGCGGGCACACCGCCGGTGATCACCTGCACTTCCTCAATGGAGCTCTTGGGCAGGTTGGTACCTGCTCCGGCGGGCACCTTCACACCGTCGATGTAGTAGTAGGTCGCTTCCGATCGTGCACCGCGAATACTGATACCGCCCCCGGTACCGGCATCGCTGGCACCGGCCACCGTGGTGGCGAGCGATGCTGCCGAACGCTGCGGCATGCGGGAGATGTCCTCGCGTGTCACCGTTCCGCCCGATGCACCACCATCCTTATTGATGAGGGGCACCGTGTACTGCACCACCTCGAACTCCTTGAGCTCGATGCCGGGGTTCAGCTGGATGTCCAGGAAGGTGATCTTGTTACTGTTGACCACCACGCCGGTCTGCTTGTACGGTTGGTAACCCACATAGCTCACCACCACGTCGTACGTGCCGGGATCGATGGGTTTGATGTCGTACTTGCCGTCGAAGTCCGTGGCACCACCGGACACCTGGGTGCCTCGGTTCTCGACCACCACGTTCACGAAGGGAAGTGGCTCACCGGTCTTCTTATCGGTGATCTTGCCCCGGAGGCTGCCTGCACCCGACTGGGCGAAGCTTGCCACCGATCCAATGAGACAAAGGGCAACTGCGGAGAATAGCCTTCTCACCATCAACAGTTAGGTATTACGTTCTGCTTGACTGCGCAACGAGGGGGCGTAAATATAGGAAGATCCCGGATCGGCAAAATTTTCTGTTCGCCGCTGTTGGCGCAGCTTTCCGGGACATTTGCGCCGGAAGGGCATGACGGACAGGTGGACGAACGGTGCATGATCCGGGTTGCTTGGGCGAAAGATATCGGTGCTGTTCATGTAACAACACATTTCACACCACCTTCCGATCGCTGTTGTATACAGGTCAGACCTATCGTTTGCGGCCGAACAGTCCGCGCAGGCCACCATCGCGGTGCGGACCGCTCCCGCTGCGGTCGGCCCGCTTGGTGTTCTTCTTCAATCGCTTGCGGGTCTGTTTGTCCTGGATGGACAAGTGACGCTTCCAATCGTCCTTCTCCTTGCGCGCCTTGGCCTTCTTATCGTCCTTGGCCTTCTTGGCCTGGATCTTCTCCTGCTTCTTCTGGCTGATGCCTTCCTGGGCATGGGTGACCAAAGGGGCCATCACCATCAGACCCAACACCAACAATAAGCGGGACAAGCGTGCACGCATGGCAGCAAGGATACAACACCGACGACGTTCCACATACCTAACTTTGTTCTCCCGCGTTCCTGCACCATGCGCTCCCTGACCCTGCCCTCCGCCTTCCTTGCTCTAGCCTTGCTGGCCATGGCCGGCTGCAAGAAGGAAGAGCGCGGCGGTGTTCCCCTCACACCGGTGGACATCAGCATCAACGTCAACAACCCCTCCTATGCAGACCTGCAAGTGCCCGGGGGCTGGTTGTATCTGACCGGCGGCTCCATGGGCCTGATCGTTTACCGCACCAGCATGGAGAGCTTTGTGGCCATGGACCGCCACTGCACCTACAATCCCGCCCAACTGTGCCGGGTGTTCGTGGACGAAAGTCAGCTGATCGCGCAGGACACCGTGTGCTGCCAGTCGAAGTTCCTGATCACGGACGGCACGGTGGTGCAAGGCCCTGCTGCCATCAATCTTCAGCGGTACAACACCACCTTCAACGGCACCACCCTGCGGATCTTCAATTAAGGTCAGCCCCAGGGCCCCAAGCTTCGAGCCCCGAACTTCAGCGATCATCGCGAAGCTCGGGGCTCGTGGCTTTACACTGGTGGACAGGATCCTGACCAGCCGGCGTTCTCAGTACCGGTAGGCGTCGCTCTTGAAGGGACCGTTCTTCGGCACGCCGATGTACTTGGCCTGTGCATCGGTGAGCTCCTCCAGTTCCACACCGATCTTGGCGAGATGCAGTTTGGCCACCAGCTCATCCAGGTGCTTGGGCAGCACGTACACCTTGTTCTCGTAGTTGTCGTGGTTCTTCCAAAGCTCGATCTGGGCCAGCGTTTGGTTGGTGAAGCTGTTGCTCATCACAAAGCTGGGGTGGCCCGTGGCGCAACCCAGGTTCACCAGGCGGCCTTCGGCCAGGATGATCACGTCCTTGCCCTCAATGGAATACTTGTCCACCTGCGGCTTGATCTCCACTTTGGTGTGGCCATAGGCCTTGTTCAACCAGGCCATGTCGATCTCGTTGTCGAAGTGGCCGATGTTGCATACGATGGCCTTGTCCTTCATCTTGCGGAAGGCCTCCTCCGTAACGATGTTGAAGTTGCCCGTGGTGGTGATGATGATGTCGGCACGGTGCACGTTCGGCACCAGCTTCTTCACCTCGAAGCCGTCCATGGCGGCCTGCAGTGCGCAGATGGGGTCGATCTCGGTGACGATCACACGGGCACCAGCACCACGCAATGAAGCAGCGGTGCCTTTGCCCACATCGCCGTAACCGCACACGATGGCCACCTTGCCGGCCATCATGATGTCGGTGGCGCGGCGGATGGCGTCCACAGCGCTTTCCTTGCAGCCGTACTTGTTGTCGAACTTGCTCTTCGTGACACTGTCGTTCACGTTGATGGCAGGCATCGGCAGGGTGCCGGCCTTCTCGCGCTCGTTCAGGCGGAGCACACCGGTGGTGGTCTCCTCGCTCAGGCCCTTGATGCCGTTGATCAGCTCGGGGTACTTGTCGAACACCATGTTCGTCAGGTCACCACCGTCGTCGAGGATCATGTTCAGCGGCTGGCCACCCCCGAAGGCGAAGATGGTCTGCTCGATGCACCAATCGAACTCCTCGTTGTTCATGCCCTTCCAAGCGTACACCGGAATACCGGCAGCGGCGATGGCGGCGGCGGCATGGTCCTGCGTGCTGAAGATATTGCAGCTGCTCCAGCTCACCTCGGCGCCGAGCTCCTTCAGGGTCTCGATCAGCACGGCGGTCTGGATGGTCATGTGCAGGCATCCGGCAATTCGGGCGCCTTTCAGGGGCTTCTCCTGGCCGTATTGTTCACGCAGGGCCATCAGGCCGGGCATTTCAGCTTCTGCGAGTTCGATCTCCTTGCGGCCCCAAGCGGCAAGGCTCATGTCCTTTACCTTGTACTGGAGCTTTTCCTGGGTCTGTGGCATCGTGGTGTTCATAGGGGACGCGAAGTTACGTTGTGGGGCTGGAACGGCGGTTGTTGGCTATGTTCGCGGAAATGGGGCGCGTGCTGGAACAGCTGGAGGACGCAAAGAGTTCGGGAAGGAAGCTTCTTGCGGTGCTCATCGACCCGGATTTCGGGACCGATGAAGCGGCTTTGGCCCGCACCGTACAGAACGCCTGCATGGCCAGGGCTGACCTGCTCTTCGTGGGGGGCAGTTTGCTCACCACCGCCTCCTTTGACCGCTGCTTGGAACGGGTGAAGCAGCTCAGCGACCGCCCCGTGGTGCTCTTCCCAGGAAGCCCCTCCCAGCTGAGCGCACACGCTGATGCGGTGCTCTTCCTCAGCCTCATCAGCGGCCGCAACCCAGAACTGCTCATCGGCCACCACGTCACCGCAGCGCCCACCATCAAGGCGCTCGGCCTGGAGGCCATCCCCACTGGCTACATGCTGGTGGACGGTGGACGGCCTACGACCGTGAGCTACGTCAGCCAGACCCTGCCCCTGCCCCACGACAAGCCCGGCATTGCAGCGGCCACGGCCCTGGCCGGCGAACTATTGGGCCTGCGCACCATCTACATGGACACCGGCAGCGGCGCCCAGCGCACCGTAAGCCCCGCCATGATCGCCGCCGTGCGCAAGACCGTGAACATTCCGCTGATCGTGGGCGGTGGCATCCGCGATGCGGCCACGGCCCGGACCCTCTGCGAAGCAGGCGCCGATGTCCTCGTGGTGGGCACCGCCTTCGAGCAGGACCCCGAGCTCATCTTCGCCATGAGCGAAGCGGTGCACGGGTGAGCGGCCTCAGTGCTTCACGAAGCGGGCCATGCGCACCCTGCCTGAAGCCTCACTGACCTTCAGCCAATAGCACGCAGGGGATAGCGCAGCGATGTTCAGCTCCGATCCGCTGAGCCGCTGAACCAACACTGAACGCCCGTCCGGCCCGAACACCTCCACATTCACTCGTCCGTTACCAAGTGACCCGATGGTCAACCGATCGGTGGCCGGGTTGGGGTAAATGACCAGGGACTCCTCTGCAACATCAAGATCCGACTGCCCGAGCAATAAGCTGCAGTCGCCGACCGCACCCACGTTCGCCCCCCACTGTATCGTGTCATTCACCGTCATGCACACAAGCGCGCCGATCCCCGAAACGCTTGGGCAGGCAGTGGTGCGGAAGAGTCCGCCGACACCGCCGATCCCCTGGATCCAGTAGGCCCCGATGAAACCCGGTTGGTCCAGGCACTCCAGGCCGATGCGCTTGCGCTGCGTGCCGTTCACTGTGATCTGGTCCACGGAGTACACCCGCACGTCCTGTGTCCAAATGCTGTAAACATCCTCCACCGTGTCCCCCACCTGCACATCGAAGTCGTACAGCAGGACCGGATCGGGTTCACCAGGCGCCCAGTAGTACACCTGCCCGAGGCCATTGTCCCTCAAAGCGCCACCATAGCCCGTGCCCCAGATGATGAAGTTATTGGAGTATGTGGTGAGCAGCTTCTGGTACACGTCCCCGTTGTACACCGTGTCCGGTGATGTGGTATCATACGTGTGGAAGAACCCTTCGTACGGATAACCCGGCCCGATCCAGAAGGTCTCGGTCCATGCTGCGTTGGAGTCGGGCAACGCATCGAACTGGGCGGAGACCGGAAGGCCAGTGAGCAGGATCGCAAAGGCGAAGAGGGGGCGTCGTGTTGTTCCCATGGTCCATGAAAGGTAAGGTGATGCGTTCTTTGAGAAGACGCGCTTCGCCAGCTCAACGCTGCCTCCGCACGCCCTCTCCTATCTTCACGCGATCCGGATGCGCCGCCTCCTACCGATCCTGCTAAGCCTGTTCTTGCTGGCCCCATCCCGGGCGCAGACCGACTCGCTCTGGCGTGTGTGGAACACGGTATCGCTGCCGGACAGTGCACGCTTGAAGGCCATGCAGCAACTGGCCTGGAAGACCGTTTTCGAGCAACCGGACAGCGGCCTGGCACTCGCGCAACTGCAATTGGAACTGGCCGTGAAGGCCCGCGATGCCAAGGCCCGTTACGAGGCCTACACCACCATGGCCGTGGGCAGCAGCATGAAAAGCGACTACGCCGCCGCGCTCGAATACCTGGAGCAATGCCTTGCCACCGCCAAGGAAATGGGTGACCGCAAGCGCGAAGCCAACACGTACAGCAACATGAGCAACGTGTACCGCAACCTCGGCGACCTGCCATTGGCCCTGGCCCAGTTGCAGAAAAGCCGGACCATCGACACCGAGCTGGACAACACCGAAGGGCTGGCGGGCACCTTCAACAACATCGGCACCATTCACACCGAGCTCGGCGACATGCCCAAAGCGCTGGAGCACTACGAACGCAGCGCCGCGCTCTACGAGGAACTGGCCAATGTGAAGGGACGCGCACAGGCCTTGATGAACCTGGGCGCCACGCACCTGGAGATGGGCGAACGACCGCAGGCCATGGAGGAGTTCCTGCTGAGCCTGGACCTGTACCGCGAACTGGGCCGCAAGCTGGAGATGGGCATGGCCTTCAACAACCTGGGCCGCACCTACGGCGAGCTGGGACGTGACAAGGAGGCCTTCACCGCGCTCGATTCGGCCTACGCCCTCTTCAGTGCCCTGGGCAGCCAGCGCCAGCTCGCACGAAACCACTACTACCGGGGACAGCTGCTGCTGGACAAGGGGAATGCGGATGGAGCGAAGGCGGCATGCGGCAAAGGCTTGGCCATTGCGCGCACCATGGGGCTGCTGCAACAACGCAAGGAATGCAGTGAATGCCTGATGCTCGCCTACGAACGCCTCGGTGACCTGGCCAACGCCTTCCGGGCGCAGAAGGAATACATGCAGGTGGGCGATTCGCTCGATGCCCTCAACAACAGTCGCGAAGTGATGCGCCTCGACCTGCAACGCCAGTTCCAGGAACGCCAGATCGCCGACAGCCTCGACAATGTGCGGCAGCGCTACGAAGCGGACCTGGCCTACACCAGACAGATCGGCCGCGAACGCGAACAACGCAACATCTTCCTGTTCTCGGGCATCGGTGTGCTGCTGCTGGCCGGTGGGCTGTGGAACCGCCTGCGCTACACGCGCCGTTCACGGGCGGCCATCCAGCGCGAAAAGGACCGCAGTGATGAGCTGCTCCATAACATCCTTCCCGAGGAGGTGGCCGCCGAACTGAAGGAGAAAGGGCATGCCGATGCGAAGCACTTCGACGAGGTCACCATCCTGTTCACCGACTTCAAAGGCTTCACGGAAGTGAGCGAACGTCTCTCCCCGGCCGACCTGGTGGCCGAGCTGAACGTCTGTTTCAAGGCCTTCGACCGTATCGTGGACCGCTACCGGATCGAGAAGATCAAGACCATCGGCGATGCCTACATGGCCGCGGGCGGTGTGCCGGAGCCGCGCGCAGGTGCCGCGCTCGATGCCGTGCTGGCCGCGCTGGACATGCAGGCCTTCATGCAACAGCGCCATGTGGAGCGCGTGAAAGCAGGACTGCCCGCGTTCCAAATGCGCGTCGGCATCCATACGGGGCCGGTCGTTGCGGGGATCGTGGGTACACGCAAGTTCCAGTACGACATCTGGGGCGATACCGTGAACACGGCCAGCCGCATGGAATCATCCGGCACGGTGGGCGAAGTGAACATCAGTGAGGCCACGTACACGTTGGTGTGCGATGCCGAGCACTTGCGTTTCACGCCACGTGGACGCGTGCAGGCCAAGGGCAAGGGCGAACTGGAGATGTACTTCGTTAGCCGAAGCCTCGGCGAAGGCTGACTTCGTGGAAGCCACGGTGACCACCTGAACGCCAGCAGCGTTCCGGCGACACCGGTCATTCGCGTACGGCACGCACCCGATGCACGGCCCCTGTGGCATCGCGCAACACCACCACATAGGTGCCGGGAGCAAAGGCCTCAAGGTCCACGCCGAGCTGCTCACCCACCGAGCGAACGGGCATCGTTACGGCGCGCCCCATGGCATCCACCACCTGCACGCTCGCCGAAACCGCCACGCCTTGGGGCATGCGCACCAACAGCATATCGGTGGTGGGGACCGGGAAGACGGAAAGAGCACCATCCGCGACACTCTCCGCAACGGCCGTTACCGTGCCGGTCTCAAAGCCGCGCGCTTCCGAAGCAGTGAACACGCTCATGGCCGCCACCTCGGCACCATTGCTGAAAAGCTTTACATATCCACCTGCAAGGCCATTGCCACCGCCATCCGTTACGCGCAGATCGAAACACCCGGAGGGCTCCAGGTCGATCCATATTTCCTCCACCGCGCTGGCTGAGGCATACGGACCACCGGAGGCCACGATCGTGCCGGCCGCATTCCGTATGACCCAAGTGGTCTCCTGCGGGGCTGCATCCGTGAGCACCTCCACCATTACCACATGGCTCTCGGCAAAGGCCGGCACCTCGTTCATCTGTTGTTGCAGCACATTGCCCGTGGCGTCCTCGTCGGGCTGTTCGTTCACGCTGATGATCCGGAACTCGAGCACATCGTCCACGGACAGGTCGGGCACTGCGGGCAATGCGGGCTGCCGCACCGAACCCACGGTGGCCGGTACCGCCAGCACCCAGTTGAAGGCATTCACCATCAATCCGTTCTTCCAGGTCTCCACCACGCAGGTGCCCATGGTGGCCGAGCCCACGTTCTGGATCTTGAGCACAGGCGTGGCCCCGCCATTACAGGCGTAGCGCAGACCCGTGTACTCCAGGATGCGGGCATCGTGGGTGAATTGTGCCGAAGCCGCGCCTGCGAACAGGTACGTGCCCATCAGCAGGGCCAGGGACGATCGAATGCTGGTGTTCATTGCAGGGGCAAGGTATTCCGGGCGATGGACCACGGCAATAGAACGTTCGTTACAGCGGGCCAGGACGGCGGATGGTGAAGGGGGTGAAAAACAGAAGCGCCCCCGCATTGCTGCGGGGGCGCTTCCCTAGGGTCGTTCGTCAGCCGATCACTTGGCGATCACCAAGCGCTCGGTGTAGCGGTCGTTGCCGGCCGTGATGTTCACCATGTACAGACCGCTGGCCATCTCGGTCAGCTCCAGCACCTGGTACACCATGCCATCGTTCACCGCGATCGTGCGGCTGCTTACCACGGCTCCGTTCAGGTCGTAGATGTCCACGCTGATCGTCTCCACACCTTCCTCCACAGCGCTCAGGCTCACCGTGAGCTGCTCGCCGTTGTTCGGGTTGGGGAACATCGCCAGTTTTGCATCGCCCGTGCTCGTGGTGCTACCACCACCGATCACCATGGCGTTCGGGCTGCCCGTGATCGTCACGTTGCACTCATCGCCCCAAGGCAGGCTGGTCACGCACCATACGCCGTTCTTGAAGGCACGCACCTGCACCTGGTAGGTGCCGTTGTCCAGTGCGGGGGTCCAGTTCAGCTGGAGCACAGGCGTCGTGGTGGTGCGGATCACCGGAGCGGCCAGTTCCGCATTGTTCCAACGGAACTGGTACTGCGTGGCGCCGTCCACGGCCTTGGCCACCACCTTGCTCAGCG
>Ga0209985_10002857_pt1 | contig 15232 bp, 15 predicted proteins | sample NOAtaG_FD_187305 | JGI IMG/M metagenome (GOLD analysis project Ga0209985, IMG submission 187305) | Freshwater lake microbial communities from Lake Erie, under a cyanobacterial bloom - NOAA_Erie_Diel6S_1000h metaG (SPAdes) (version 2) | ecosystem: Environmental > Aquatic > Freshwater > Lake ...
GGCCCTCAAGCAGGAAACTGAGCGCACTGGCGGTATAGGCCATGGTATCGCTGCCATGCAGCACCACGAAACCATCGTACCGATCGTAGTGGTCGCCAATGATTCCCGCGACCCTCAACCAATCGGCCGGCCGCATGTCGCTGCTATCGATGGGGCGCTCGAAGGCCACGCTGTGCAATTCCACGGCGATCCGGCTCAGCTCGGGTACCTGTTCTTCCAAGTGCGCCAGGTCCATGGGCTGCAAGGCGCCGGTGCGCGGATCGGCCCACATGCCAATGGTGCCACCAGTGTAGATCAGCAGGACGGCGGGGCGCTGGTTCATCGGCGGAAAAGGGTTTCAGCGTTGGTGGTGGTGATGCGAGCGATCTCTTCCACCGTGCGACCGGTGGCGTCCGCAAGCCTGGCCGCGATATGCGGGATATGGCTGCTTTCGTTGCGCTTGCCGCGGAAGGGTACCGGGGCGAGGTAGGGCGCATCGGTCTCCAAAACGCAATGCTCAGGGCCCACCACTTGCATGGTCTCGAAAAGTCCTCCCTTGGGATAGGTGACCACGCCTCCGATGCCCAGGAAGAAATCGCCCAGCGCGATGATCCGTTGCGCTTCCTCTGGAGTACCCGTGAAACAATGGAACACGCCACGCAGGTCGGCGGCATTCTCCTCCTCCACGATGGCGATCGTTTCGGCAAAGCTCTGGCGGCAATGGATGGCGATGGGGAGATCGAGCTCCTTGGCCCAGCGCACTTGTTGGCGGAAGGCTTCCTGCTGTTCCGCAAGGAAGGTCTTGTCCCAGTACAGATCTATACCGATCTCGCCTACGGCACAATACGAGCCGCTCCGCAAGAGCTGTTCCACCTCGGCCAGGGCAGTAGCCACATCATCGCCCACATGGCAGGGGTGCAGCCCCATCATGGGTATGCACACCCCGGGATGCGCGTCCACCAACGCATGCATGTCCGCAATGCTGTCGTGGTCGATGTTGGGCAGGAAGAGCTTGGTGACACCCGCGTCCAGTGCGCGTTGCAGCATGGCCTCGCGGTCGCCATCGAACTGCTTGCTGTAGAGGTGGGCGTGGGTGTCGATGAACATGGCCGCGAAGGTAGCGGCGGGAATACGCGAACCCGGGAACGTTCATGACCACAGCCCGGATCTTGCCCACCTTTGCCCCGCATGAAACTCCTGGTCCTCCGCTTCTCCTCCATCGGCGACATCGTGCTCACCAGCCCGGTGCTGCGGTGCGTGAAGCAGCAGGTGCGCGGTGCGGAAATACACATGGCCACCAAAGGGACCTTTGCGGACCTGGTGCGTTTCAACCCGCAAGTGGACAAGGTGCATGAGCTGAACGACGATCTGGGTGACCTGATCGCCCGGCTGAAAGCTGAACGTTTCGATGCGGTGATCGACCTGCACCATAACCTGCGCACGGCACGGATCAAACGCTCGCTCGGGGTAGCGGCCACCAGCTTCCCCAAGCTGAACATCGAGAAGTGGTTGCTGGTGAACCTGAAGGTGGACCGCATGCCCCGGGTGCACATCGTGGACCGCTACCTCTCCACCGTGCACCACCTCGGCGTGAAGAACGACCGACAGGGCCTTGAGCTGTTCATCCCTGCGGATCGGTGCGTACCCGGCACCGACCTGCCAGCGCTCCATCGGTCAGGCTACACGGCTCTGGCCATTGGCGCAGCGCATGCCACCAAGCGGCTCCCGCAGCACCGCCTTATCGAACTGACGCGCTTGATCGAAGGACCGGTGGTGCTCATCGGCGGGCCCGAGGACAAGGCGGTGGCGCGCACGATCACCTCGGCCATTGGCGGCCGCGTGTTCGATGCCACGGGCAAATACGACATCCTCGCCAGTGCTTCCCTGATCCGCGATGCGCGGGCCGTGATCGCGCATGACAGCGGGGCCATGCACATCGCGGCAGCGTTCAACCGGAAGGTGGTGACCATCTGGGGCAATACGGTGCCGCTGTTCGGCATGGGACCTTACCTGCCGCAACATCCCGAACGCGCGGTCAACAGTGAAGTATCAGGCCTCTCCTGCCGGCCATGCAGCAAGATCGGGCATGATGGCTGCCCCAAGGGCCACTTCCACTGCATGGAAAAGCAGGGCCTTCAGAAGATCGCTCAACTTGCGCGCCCATGAGCTGGGACATCTACATTCAGGACCTGCCTGCCGTTGCCACCATCGCCGATGTGCCTGACGATTTCCGTCCGCAAGCCATTGGTGAACGGGAGGCCATCATCGCCAAAGTGCGCGAAGCCGTTCCCTTCGCCGACCTGATGGACAGCGACTGGTTGTTCATCAAGGCGAACGACATCGACATCAGCATCCAGTTGCACATGGAGGAAGGTGAGAAGGTACGGTTCATGGTTGCGCATGTGCACGGCGGCGAGCAGAGCGCGGCCTGCATCGGAGCGCTCCTTCGCCACTTGGGCCTTCGCGCGCACGACACCCGGACCGGTGACCTCTTCGACGGGTTCAGCTTGGACGAAGGCCTCTGACCGGCCTCACATGCCCGCTGGAGGCACCGGCGCTGGCACTACGTTCGCCACGGGCTTGGTGCTCTGCAGGTACGTGAACATGGCGCGCACATCCTCGTCCTTGATGTCCTTGAAGTTCTGCCAGGGCATGGGAGGAAGCAGCGGACGCGAGCCTTCGAGCCCCTTGTAAAGCCCCTGCTTCAACGCACGCTTGAACTGCTCTTCGGTCCAGTTGCCGATACCGCTCTCATCGCTGGTCAAGTTGGCAGCGAAGCTGGTGCCCCAAGGTCCGACAGCGGCCGTAAGGTCCATGGACATCAGGGCCCAGCCGGCGGCGTCCTTTGGCACTGGCGGCAACTGCGTACCGGCCGGATGTCCGCTCAGCAAACGGTCCGGATCGGGGTAAGGACCCTGCGGACCCATGAGTTTCGGCGAGTGGCAATCATGGCAGCCCATGACCTGCACCAGGTATTCGCCGCGCTTGATCAGCTCGGCCTCGGTCGGCTCTGCAACGGCGACAGTCCCGGATGCAGGAGCAGTGGAGGGTTGATCACAGGCCACCACGAGCGCAAAGGCAGGGGCGGCCAGCAGGAAGGGCAGTGGGCGTTTCATCAGTGAACGGGTGGGTCAGGTGGGAACATTATCCACGGGACGGCTCGGCATCCCCGGGTGATCATGCGTCTTGGGACGCCCTGCCCAGGTAAAAAGTTACTGGAACAGGGCCTTGAGCTCGGTCGCTTCCTCCGGCTTCATCTTGCCGCTGAGAATTAGCCGCAGCTGCCTTCTCCGCAGTGCTCCATCGAAACGTTGCTGCTCCTCCTCGTTCGTTGGCACCGCCTCAGGCACCGTTACCGGACGTCCGGCCTGGTCCACGGCCACGAAGGTGTAGATGGCACTGTTGCACTTGATCTTCTCCCCGGTCACCTGGTCCTCCACGTACACATCGCTCCACACCTCCATACTGCTTCCGAACGCACGGCTTACGTGGCTGAGGATCGTGACAAAATCGCCCAGCTTGATCGGTTTGTCGAAGCCCACATGGTTCACCGCCACGGTGACCACCACTCGTTTGCAGTGCCGGTGGGCGCTGATGGCACAACTGATGTCCAGCCACTGCAACAAGCGGCCACCGAACAGATTGCCCAGCGTGTTGGTATCGTTGGGCAGTACCACGTGAGTGGTCTGCGCATAACTGTCGCTTACGGGGCGTGATGTCTTGTTCATGCTGTTGCTCACCATGCGGAGCGCCGTAAAAGTAGGGCCGCCCGATCGCGCATTCTTAGCCACGAATGAACCTGCGCCGAAGATCCGTGTTCCTTTGCTGCCCTTCGCACAGCACATGCTCAAGCCTGGAACGAACGCACCACCACTGACGCTGCCCGACCAGGAAGGTCGACCGTTCGAACTTGCCGGTGCATGGAGCACAGGGCCGATCGTGCTGTTCTTCTACCCGAAAGCGGATTCCGCTGTATGCACCAAGGAGGCCTGTGCGTTCAGGGATGCGCTCACCGACCTGCGCGCCTTGAAGGCCACGGTCGTCGGGATAAGCCATGACACATGTGAGGCCCAAAAGGCCTTCGCAACGCGCTGGGGACTCCCGTTCACGCTATTGAGCGATACGGCAGGCACTGCGCATAAAGCCTACGATGTGCAACGGGTGCTTGGGCTGGTCTCCGAACGCATCACTTACGTGATCGGCAGCGATGGGGTCGTGAAAGGAGCTTACAGCGGCCTGCTCGGCTCGGACCGGCATGTGCGGGAGGCCTTTGACGTATTGCGCGGTCACAGCAATTTGTAGAGCAACACGCGGCCGTCATCGGTGCCGGTGATGAACCACTCCTCCCAGAACAACAGCGGCGCGCGGTGGTGCTGGTCCTTGTTCTCGGGATATTCGAGCTTCCGCGTCACCTTGTCGTCGCGCACGAACTCGATGGTCCCATTGCGTCCGGTGCGAACAGCAAACTCACCGTACGTGGCCTGCGACTGTTGGTAGAATCGATCAGCAAGGGAGTTGCCCATGTCGAGGCCCATGGCCTTTACCGCGCGTGGATCAGGCACCCATCGGTGCTGGATCAATGAAGGCTCTGGCTTGCCGGTCTTCACGTCATACACCACGCGCTTCCCTGAATGGCCGATGAGCACAACGTACTCGCCATTCTCGTTGAAGGCGGCATAGTAAACGGTGGTGCCTCCATCCTCGTTGTAAGGCAGGCTGAGCAGCTTCCTGCCCGTTGCGATATCGTAGATCTCGGCGCCCTTGTTCAGTCCAACCAGCAGATGATCACCCTTGGGCGATACGGCCAACGCAGTGACCTCGGCCTTGGTGGTGCGGATGGTGCGAGCCGCCGCACCCTCAGCGAGCTGTGCCGAAGCTGTGGTGAGCACAAGGGCGCAAGCCAAGGCGCCGACCAAGACCAGGGATCGATAATGTATCATGCGTGATCGACGAGGTGGTGCTGTTGAGCGAGCCACGCCAGGGCACTATCCTGGTCGGGGAACATCTGAATAGGGCGGCCCGGTTTGTGGTGCCGCACGAACACGTTGGCGGCCAATTGGTGGCCGAAATCGCGCACCACGATGGCGTCCGCCGCGATGAGGCGGTTGGACAACGGAGATGAAGCATGCCCCCGGGCCTCGTTGCTCATGGTGGTGCCTTCGCCCACGCTCACCATCAGCAACACCTTGCGACCCGTGCGCTCCGCCTCGATCGCATCGAACATGAGCTGCACCTCTTCTGGCGTAACGATGCGGTGCTCACGGAAATGGGTATGCACGATATCCCCCTCCAAAAAGGATACGGTACAAGCCTCCAGTTCCACCGTCTGAATGGTCGCCATGATGTGGGTTGGTCCAAAGTTACGGCAAGGGGAGGGGGAAAGGACGGGGATCAGCGCACCAGCAACCAAGCGCTGCCACCACCGACCGCACGTATCTCGGACATCGCCGCTTGGGCAGAAGCACGGTCCACATAACTGCCGAAGGCCACCGGATGAAGGTCGCCGTTCTTCGGCAGGCGCACAGCGGGATAGCCTTTCGCTACCAGCTCGTTCAGCAGGCGATCGGCGTTCTCGGGCTGCGCGAAACAGCCACCGATCACGTGGAACCGCGCACGAACGTTCACCGGCTCGGCACTTGGAACGGCAACGGCCGTGCTCTCTGGTGCTGCCGCAGCGCCCAGGTCCACGTGTAACACGATGTTCTCTTCCGGGACCAGCTCGACCATGACGGTGCCGATACCGGTCTTGGGAAGTTCCACATGCGCCACCTGCGATACACCCGGAGGTGTGACCTGCTCAAGGGCCACATAAGTGCGCTCAGGACGGTCGGCGAACGGGTCGAAACCGCTCCATTGCGCTGCATCAGGACCACCCATGCGATACGCCCACAAAGCGGCCGCGGTGAACAGGAGGCCGGCCACGGCCGCCGCCGCCCACACCCACGTGGTACGGCGCCCGGTGGATGCTTCTTCCACTGGCGCTGCAATGGGCAGTGCGATCACAGGTGTGCCCTCGGTGCGCTGCACAGGCACGGCAGCCACTGGTCGGAGGCCATGGGCATCCTTCAGGTACTGGCCCCTGGGATCGGGGTCGAACTGGAGATTGTGCTCCGCATCACGATAGAAAATCCCGATCAATGGCAATTCCACCCGACCATTGCGCTGAAGGCCCTGTTGCCAGGCGTTCACGTCGGCGGCGATACGCCCGGTGGCCTGGTCGAACCCGATGCCTTCCCGTTTCGAAATACGGTCCGCCAGAAGGCCGTCATTGCGTAGCAGGTTCCTGTTGAAGCTCAGGTCCTTGCCTGGCGGATGTACCACGTTCCGGGCCTCGTCCAACCGGGCGGGGCGGTAATGCGTGAGCAGACCACCCCATTCCGGCACGATCACCAGGTCGTGGTCGTACAGCAGTTCGCGGATGTCCTTCTCGATCGCCATTCTTCGCCGCGGCCAAATTACAACGCCGCCACCCTGCGCCGCGCCTCTTCCAGATCGGCGGGTGTATCCACGCAGAAAGAGGGATGCTCCGTGAGGCCGATCCGTACGCGGAAACCGTTCTCCAACCAGCGCAACTGCTCCAACGATTCGGCCTTTTCCAAAGAGGAAGGGACCAAACGGACCAGCTTGGCCAGTACCTCGCAGCGGTAGGCGTACAAGCCTACATGCTTCAGATAGCGGTACTGGGCGCTTCGGGGGCCGGGTGCCGTGTTGCGCAGGAAGGGAATGGCCGCCCGGCTGAAATACAGCGCATCCATGTCCACTGTGGTGGTGATGAGCACCTCGCCGGCATCGTCCAGGTCACGATCATCAGTGACCACTTGTGCCAGTGTGGCAATACCGCCCGGGGCCTCAGCGAGCGCTGCACAGAGCTCATCGATCTGTTCTGGAACGATGAAGGGCTCGTCGCCTTGGATGTTCACCACGGCATCGAAGCGTTCGGCACCGGCCAACAACAGTGCTTCATGGCATCGGTCGGTACCACTTGGGTGGTCCGGCGATGTCATCACGGCCTTCCCTCCAACACTCAGCACATGATCGGCAATGCGCTCATCATCCGTGGCCACCACCACTTCGGAGAGTCCTCTGGCCAACAGGCACTGCTCCAGTACACGCTGCACCATGGTGCGCCCACCGATGTCCACCAAGGGTTTCCCGGGCAGGCGGCTGCTGGCAAAGCGGGCGGGTATCACACCCAGAATACGAAGGTGTTTCGTCATTGTTCCACCGTGGGTTCATGAACAGTCACCTCGAACCGGTCCACCACGGCCGGCAAGGTATCGCGCAGCCAACCATACACGAGCAACAGGTCGTCCGGGCGTCGAACCTCGGGGCTTTGGTACCAATAGTGCATTTCCATCCATTGCCCGGCACGCGTTCCGGAGGTGTCCGCGTCACGCGCCAGGTAGGCGTAGCTATGTCCCTTGTGCTCGAAGGTGGTCACCAGGGATACCGCCGGATAACGGCCATCCGAAGGCCGATGGATACGGCACGACACGTGCAGCCAGACATGGTCCGCGTTCGAGATCTGCGACCACGGCAGTCTGATGGCCGGTGTGAACTCACGTCCCTTTTGCAACAACCAGGCGGACCCGCCGTCGAAGACCAGCGAGTCCGTGCGGCCCGAAACATCCAGTTCGGTCCGTTCACTATCAAAACCCATCACCACCAGTGGCCATGCTTTGTAGCCCCGCAGATCGGGCGTGCCATGCTCCATGGTGAGCGAGCGCTCAACGGACCAGAGCTTCTCCAAGCCTTCCGGTCTCGACAGCCGTGCGAATACTGCTTTGTAAGCCGGCCAGGTCATGCGCGAAGTATGGATAAGACCCAAGGTGCCTTGATAGATCTGGAAGAGATTGAACAGCGTGAGCCCCAGGAGCAGCATCAGTCCCGTGGTCCTCCATGCCATCGTGCGCTCACGCAACCATTGCAGCACGGCACCCAGTGGAAGCGCCATCACCGCATAGCTCTGCACCAAGGCGCGTTGACCAAAACTATCGGCATACCACCAACACGACCAGCTGGACACGATGTACAGGTTGAACGCGAAGAACACCACGATGGACCAGCGCAAGGAAGGCAGGTGCCGGCGCAGGAGGAAAAGCCCCATGGTGGCCACGGCCATCAGCGGCGTGTAGATGTACCACCCCTTGCGGAAACTGAAAAGCACTTCCCACGTGTACGGATGCAGGAACTCGAAGCCTTCTCCGGGGTTGTTGTAGCTCATGTACAGGAACTTCCCCGTGAGCCATTTCCAGTAGAGCAATTGGGGGGCGCCCACGACGAGCAGCACCATCACCACCAGGACCAGTTGCCCTTTCCATGCCCAAAGCCCTTTCAAGTGTTGCCGCCACATGGACGGATGGTCGAGACCATAGAGAAGCGGAATGAACACGCACACCGCCTCCGACGGACGCGCGAGGGCGAGCAGACCCATCACTGCCGCAAGCCGGAGCGCATCGCCAAGCCGATGGTCCTTATGCCATCGCAGGGTGTACCAGAGCACCGCTGCATACAGCGTGAACAGGAAAACATGCGGCATTCCGGTGGAGTACAGGGACTGGTGAACGTAGTTGGTGCCCATGACCACCAGGGCCAGAATGGCGGCCACAATGCCTTCTGAAAAGAAGGACCGCAACACCCTTCGCAACAACAACAGTCCGACCAACGCATAGCAGAGCATGGCCAGAATGATGGCCCATTGATAGGGTGCTGAAAAACCATCGGCGGGTGCTCCTGTGATCAGCGCCGCGACATGGCCTGCCAGGAAAAAAGGCAGCCACAGCACCGCCATGCCCATGGGATACTTCAACACCCACGCCCCTTCCGGTTGTTGCTGCACCTGATACAGCGTGGCGGTGCTATTGTACTGCTCCACGGCCTTTTGCACCCACCCGATGTCGTGAATGGCCGGGTCGTGGTGGATGAAGGTGGCCGGCAGGTAGAGGTAATAGCCGAAGGTATCCCAGCTCAGGATGTTGACCGGCGGTGTCCGGAACAAAGCGGTCGCGATGATGCACCAAAGCACGAGCGTTGTGCCCAGCGGCCAAGGAACTGCACAACGCTGGATCACCGTCATAGGTTCACCGTAAGCTGCACCTGGATGCTACGTGGCGCCTCAATGGACAGGGGGCGCAGCGAATACACCTCGTTCGTCAGGTTGTTCACAATGACCGCCACACGTGCCACCTCCGTTAGGTCAACACCAACGCGCGCATCCACCAGCCAATCGCCGGTGGTGTGCTCCGACATCCACTGGCCCACGCCCGTGGTCAAAAGCCCGCTTTCGTCCAGGTCCACGAACACCCGGTCGATGTTGCGCACATGGCTGTTGTAGCGCACGCTAACACCGGCCATGAGGCGCTTGTAGTCGGTCTGGAGGTCCGCGCGAAAGAGGTTCTGGACCCGGAACTTCAGGATGTTGTCCGTGGGGTTGTAACTGGTGTTCGTGTAGGTCGCCGGCGGGAACCCGGGAGCAACCGATGTGGCATACACCTGATCAGGCGTGGTGGAGACCGGCAAGGTGTGCGTGTAGCCCATCAACATGGTGAGGTCCACCTTGCCGACCGTGCCCTTGCCCACCAGCTCGAACTCGTAACCGGAAACACGCGCACCCCCGGTGTTCACGCTCTTGAAACCAAGTCCGAAAAGGTTGCCCGTGCCCTGGCTCGCGGCCCACTGCCCGAAGGTGAATTCCACGTAATCCTGGAAATCCTGCTGGAACACCACCGCGTCCAAATAGCCCATGAAATTGCCCAGCTTGAACCCTTGCTTCACGCCCCCTTCAATGTTCCAGCTCTGCTCGGCGCGGAGAGCCTCGTTCGGATAGATGTTCAACAGGCCGACCGCTGTACGGATGTACCGCTCACCGATGGTGGGATACCGGAATCCCTGGCCATAGCTCGCACGCAGATACGTGGCCTTATGCACCTGGTAGGTGGCCCCGGCGCGGAAAACGGGTTGGGCCGTGTCGGCATCGTTCACGCGGAACTGCTCGTAGCGCATGCCAAGGGATATGGCCAGCTTGTCAAACAGCTTCTTGTCCAATTGGAGGTAGGCGGCCAGGTTCGCGGACGTGTTCCGGTCCCTGCCATCAAGTCCTCCCCGGTAGAGCTCGGCAATGGAATTGGTACCACGACCCACAATACCGGCAGTGATCATGGTCTGTCCCAGCAGGTCGACCTCCTGTTGCACCTGGTACTCCCCGTAGATGGTGCTGTTCGCATTGCTCTGGTCGTTATCGTTGTCGAACTCCTGCCGGTGGAAACGGCCGCGCAAGGTGTGCCGGGTGCCGGACGCAGTGCGGTAATTCACCTGGGGATCCACGTAATACTGGGAGCCCTGGGTACGTGTAACGGTGCCGGTCTTGGCGCGATAAAGGCCCTCCTCGATATCGTTCCAGATGAAGATACTGGATGAGCGACTGCGCATGGCATTGCCACTGATGCCGTAGGTCAGCCCTTTCACCTTGCGATCGCGCCAACGTAGTCCGGCATTGAACCGAACACGTTGCTCGTACCCTCCCGGAGCGGTGCGCAAGGGGTCGGCGGCAAGTGAATCCGCAGGAATGGGTTCGGGGCCCACGAAACCGCCATCGGCATAGGCGTTGCCACCGATCACCAGGTCCAATGGTCCGAACTGCTGGCTGTGAAAAAAGTTGGCACCTCCGAACAACGGGGCATTGTCACCCCACCACTTGGCGGCCGTGCTGCCGGGCGTATTGTAAACACCACTGAACACCGTGGCCCGTGTGCGGGGCTCGGCACGCGGATAGGCCGTGCGCACATTAATGACCCCACTGAGCGCAGCACTGCCATAGAGCACCGAACTGGCCCCCTTGATCACCTCCACCTGCTCCAGGTTCTCCAAGGGCAGGAAGGTCCAGTTGGGACGGCCGATGTCCCCGCTCAGTATCGGCATATCGTCCACCAGGACCTGCACACGGCTGCCAGCACCGTAGCTGAACCCACTGCCGGCCCTGATCTGTGGGTCCTCGTCCACCACCACCACGCCTGGCACCTGGTCCAAGGCCTGGTCCATGCTCACGATGTTCTTGTTCTGCACGATCTCCGGCCGCAGAACGCTCAGGCTCTGTGTCACCTCCCCCACGCGCTGTTCAAAACGGCCCGCGCTAACCACCACCATGTCCAGCTGGGTGGCCGATGGACTTAGGCGCACATCCAAGGTCAGCGAATTGGCCTCCGGAATGGTGACATTGCGCGTCACGGTGGTGTAACCCACGAAGGAAAAGGTGATGGTGTAGGTGCCCACCGGCAGGTCCATGCTGTACGCACCATCCACATTCGTAGCGGTGCCCTTGCCGGGGGCATGGGTCACATTCACGCCAATAAGCGGTTCGCCGCTCAGCGTGTCCCTCACCATGCCTTTCAGCAGGGTGGTCTGAGCATGCGAGAAGAAGGTTCCCGCAAGGGCGAAGAGCACGGCGATCAGCCTCATCATGGGGCGATTAGATTTGTGGCATTCGCACCCCGGCACCTGTTGTTGCCGTAGGCGTTGCGGGTAAATGTAGAGAAAGCACGTTCCACAATACCCTATGGAGGACCAGCAGCTCATTCACCGCATCGCACTGTCCATGCTCAAGGGCATCGGACCGGTGAACGCACGCAACCTGGTGGCCTATTGCGGAGGCGTTGACCCCATCTTCACCGACCGCAAGCTGAAGAACACGTTGGAGAAGGTGCCGGGCATCGGACCCAAGCTTATCGCGAGCATCACGGACAAAAAGGTGCTGGCACTGGCGGAAAAGGAACTGGCCTATGTGCAGAAGCACAAGCTGCGCATGCTGTTCTACCTCGATGCGGAATATCCCCGCCGGCTCAAACAGGCGGAGGATGCCCCCGTGCTCCTTTTCGCGAAAGGCAAAGCGGACCTGGATGTGGAGCACATGGTGGCCATCGTAGGCACACGAACCCCTTCGGAACAAGGCAAGCGGCTTTGTGTGGAACTGGTGGAAGGCCTGAAAGAGGCGAACGCCACCATTGTGAGCGGTCTGGCCTATGGGATCGATATCGTGGCCCATCGCACGGCCCTGAAGCAGGACCTGCCCACGCTGGGCTGCGTGGCACATGGACTGGACAAGCTATACCCCGGCGAACATGCGGCCACCGCCAAGCAGATGCTGGGCCAAGGGGCGCTCATCAGTGAATTGCCCAGTGCAAGCACCTTCGCACCCGGGAACTTTCCGGCCCGCAACCGCATCATCGCTGGGCTGAGCGACTGCACCGTGGTGGTGGAGAGCGGCCCCAAGGGAGGCAGCCTGATCACAGCCGATATCGCCAATAGCTACGACCGGGAGGTGTTCGCCTATCCCGGACGCCCCACCGATCCGCGCAGCGAGGGTTGCAACAAGATCATCCAGCAGAACAAAGCCATGCTGGTGACCTCCGCGAAGGACGTGATCACCTTCATGGAATGGTTGCCCCGGAAAAAGAAGGCACCCGTGCAGGCTGCATTATTCGCTGACCTCTTACCCGAGGAGCAGACGCTGGTGGACATCATCAAGGCCAAGGGGAAGGTGGATATCGACGAACTGTGCATCCAGAGCCGGATGCCCCAAGGCAAGGCGGCCGGGCTGCTACTGAACCTCGAGTTCAATGGGGTGGTGAGGGCCCTTCCGGGGAAGGTTTACGCCCTCAACTGACCGGGGGGCTTCTTCACCGCAGCTGCTTGAAAACCTGTCCGTTGAATGACCCGGACGTGCCCCTTGCACGGGTCCGCCCTGTACCTTCGCGCCCAAATTCCCAAAAACCCATCCATGGCAACCGCCAAGAAGTCCGCGAACAACGTGCAGAAGCATGTGGACGCGTTCATGAGCTACGTGAAGGCCAAGAACCCGAACGAGCCCGAGTTCCACCAGGCCGTTCACGAAGTGGCCGAAGCGATCATCCCCTTCATCGAGGCCAACCCCAAGTACCAGGGCAAAATGCTGCTGGAGCGCATGGTGGAGCCCGAGCGCACCATCACCTTCCGCGTGCCTTGGATGGACGACAAAGGCAACATCCAGGTGAACCGCGGCTACCGCGTGGAGTTCAACAGCGCCATCGGCCCCTACAAGGGCGGCCTGCGTTTCCACCCCACAGTGAACCTGAGCGTGCTGAAGTTCCTGGGCTTCGAGCAGACCTTCAAGAACAGCCTCACCACCCTGCCCATGGGCGGTGGCAAAGGCGGCAGCGATTTCGACCCCAAGGGCAAGAGCGACAACGAAGTGATGCGCTTCTGCCAGAGCTTCATGACCGAGCTGTGGCGCCATGTGGGCCAGTTCACGGACGTTCCGGCCGGTGACATCGGCGTGGGCGGTCGCGAGATCGGTTTCATGTTCGGCCAGGACAAGCGCCTGCGCAACGAGTTCACGGGTGTGTTCACCGGAAAGGGCCGCACCTGGGGCGGTTCGCTGATCCGTCCCGAGGCCACCGGCTACGGCTGCGTGTACTTCGCCGAGGAGATGATGAAGCGCAACAAGACCAGCTTCAAGGGCAAGACCGTGGCCGTGAGCGGCAGCGGCAACGTGGCCCAGTACGCCATTGAGAAGGCCACCCAGCTGGGTGCCAAAGTGGTGACCGCCAGCGACAGCGATGGCAGCATCTACGATCCCGCGGGCATCACCGCAGAGAAGCTCGCCTTCCTGATGGAGCTGAAGAACGTGAAGCGCGGCCGTATCGAGGAGTACGCCAAGAAGTTCAAGGGCGTGACCTTCAAGAAAGGTGCCCGTGTGTGGGACGTGGTGGCCAAGTGCGATGTGGCACTGCCCTGCGCCACCCAGAACGAACTGGACGGCAAGAACGCCAAGGACCTGGTGAAGAAGGGTGTGAAGTATGTGGCCGAAGGGGCCAACATGCCCAGCACGCCGGAGGCCATCGAGGTGTTCCACAATGCCGGTGTGCTCTTCGCCCCCGGCAAGGCCAGCAACGCCGGTGGTGTGGCCACCAGCGGTCTGGAGATGAGCCAGAACAGCCTGCGCCTCAGCTGGACCCGCGAAGAGGTGGACGCCCGCCTGCACACCATCATGAAGGACATCCACGCCGCCTGCGTGAAGTACGGCACCGAAGGCAAGAGCGTGAACTACGTGAAAGGCGCCAACGTGGCCGGCTTCGTGAAAGTGGCAGATGCCATGTTGGACCAGGGCGTGGTGTAGGCGAACACGGACCATTTGAACTGAAAGCCCCTGCCGTGATGAACGGTGGGGGCTTTTCCGTGTACGAGTACACAAGAATGCCAAGGGACACCGTTATCCCCCCAAATTCCCAACAACCCATGAACCGCCTGTTACCGATCGTGTTCGTCCTGTTCCTGCTGGCCTGCGGTCGTTCCACACCGAAAGCGGAACGATGGGCCACTGCCGATGTAGCTGTTGATGGAGGGTTCGAGCGTACAGAAGCCAGCGCTCCCGTACCGAACGCCGCCTACGTGGACCGCAAGATCATCCGCACTGGCGATCTGCGTTATGAAGTGGACGATCTGGATGCAGCGCGAAGCCACATCCTGACCCAGGTGGGCGCGAACGGCGGCTACGTGGAAGGCGATGACCGCAACGACCGGGGCTCATCGATCGACCTGTCCATGCGGGTCCGTATCCCGGCCGACCGCTTCGATGCCTTCCTGGGCAGCCTGAAAGGCTTGGGGGAACTGTTGGACCAGCACATCAGCGCGAATGATGTCACAGCCCAATGGGTGGATGTGGAAGCACGGCTGGCCGCCAAACGCAAGGTGGAAGAACGCTTCCTGGCCATTGTCGGCCAAGCAAAGACCGTGACCGAAGTGCTTGAAGTGGAACGTGAATTGGGCAACGTCCGCGCGGAGATCGAGAGCATGGAGGCCCAGATGAAAGCCCTGAAGGACCAAGTGGGCATGAGCACACTGACCATCACCTGCACCAAGCCGCAGGCGCGCATCAACAGCTACACGCCACACTTTGGATCGGCCCTGCGTGATGGGTGGAACTACTTCGTTCGCTTCCTGGAGGCCATCGTCCATTTGTGGCCGTTCCTTCTGCTCTTCGGCGCGATCATCGTTTGGCTTAGGCGCCGCCGCTCCTCGAAAAAGTGAAGCGACTCAGCACATGAACGAAAAAGCCCCGGTCAGTCCGGGGCTTCTTCATTCAATAAGGACCATGGCCTCAGCAGAACTCGTCGTAGGCCATCATCAGGTTATCCGCGATCATCTCGGCACTGCGGCCTTCGATGTGGTGGCGCTCCAGAAAGTGCACCAGTTTGCCATCCTTGAACAAAGCCATGCTGGG
>Ga0209985_10002862_pt1 | contig 15195 bp, 9 predicted proteins | sample NOAtaG_FD_187305 | JGI IMG/M metagenome (GOLD analysis project Ga0209985, IMG submission 187305) | Freshwater lake microbial communities from Lake Erie, under a cyanobacterial bloom - NOAA_Erie_Diel6S_1000h metaG (SPAdes) (version 2) | ecosystem: Environmental > Aquatic > Freshwater > Lake ...
TCTTCCTCTCCACCGACCTCTTTAACGCTGGTTTCCGTCCCGCTATTAACGCTGGTATTTCCGTATCCCGCGTGGGTTCGGCGGCCCAAACTAAAGCGATGAAGAAAGTTGCCGGTAAATTAAAACTCGAATTAGCCCAGTTTGACGAATTAGAAGCTTTTGCTCAATTCGCTTCTGACCTTGATGCGGCCACCCAAGCACAACTCGCTCGCGGTCAACGTCTGCGTCAAATCCTCAAACAGCCCCAAAACTTCCCCCTCGCCGTTTGGGAACAGGTCGCGGTGGTTTATGCCGGTTTAAACGGTTATCTCGACGATATCGCCACCGATAAAGTTATCGATTTCTGCACCGGTTTACGGGAATACCTGAAAACCAGCAAACCTCGCTACGTTGAGATCGTCAGCACTGAAAAACAACTCAACGACGAAGCGGAAGGCCTGCTCAAAGATGGCATCAACGAGTACAAACAGGCTTTTAAATAATCTCGGTAATCAGTAAATGAATGTTGGTAATGGGGGTTAGGTTTTGGGGGATGGGGTGTTGAGGTTTTGGGGTTTTGGGGTATGAGTTGAAATTTCTCTATCTCCCCATTTCCCTGTTTCCCCACCTCTCCATTCCCTCCTAAACCCCGACTGATGACTGATGACTGATGACTGATAACTGATAACTGATAACTGAATTATGCCTAATCTCAAAGCGATTCGCGACCAAATTCAATCGGTCAAAAATACCAAAAAAATTACCGAGGCCATGCGTCTGGTGGCGGCTGCAAAAGTGCGCCGCGCCCAAGAACAAGTTCTCTGTACCCGTCCTTTTGCCGATGCCCTCGCTCAGGTCCTTTATAATCTCCAAGGTCGTTTAGCCTTTAGTGATGTTAATTTACCCCTGCTGGCCCAACGGGAAGTAAAAACCGTGGCTCTGTTGGTAGTGACAGGCGATCGAGGTCTTTGTGGCGGTTATAATACTAACGTCATCCGTCGTGCCGAACAACGGATGAATGAATTAAAAGAGCAAGGGATTAAGTATCAATTAGTGGTTGCCGGCCGGAAAGCGGCACAATATTTCGAGCGCCGGAATGCTCCCATTGCCGCTAAATTTATCAACCTCGAACAGATTCCCACTGCCGATGAAGCTGGCACTATTGGGGATGAATTACTTTCCTTATTTTTATCGGAAACTGTTGATCGCGTCGAGTTAATTTATACTCGTTTTATCTCCCTGATCAGTGCCACTCCTGTGATTCAAACCCTGTTACCTTTAACTACCCAAGGTTTAGCGGTACAGGATGACGAGATTTTCCGTTTGGTGACTAAAGAAGGAAAATTTAAGGTACAACGGGAAAAAATGGCCAGCCAACCGGCGCAGGTTTTTCCCCAAGACATGATTTTTGAGCAGAATCCCGTCCAAATCCTCGATTCTCTCCTACCTTTGTACTTAAATAACCAATTACTGCGCGCTCTTCAGGAATCGGCAGCGAGTGAATTAGCAGCCCGGATGACGGCGATGAGCAACGCCAGCGAGAACGCCAGCGAGTTAATCGGGACTTTAAGCCGTACCTACAACAAGGCGCGTCAAGCCGCTATTACCCAAGAATTGCTAGAAGTAGTAGCGGGAGCCAACGCTCTCTAGGTTTAAGCCTGTTTTTCTTTTGATTATCAGTAGGAGTGATTTTTTTCACTCCTTTTTTTATATAGCTGAACTTCCCCCGTATAAATATACTAGCTATGGCTCAAAGTCTTACAGAGCCTGAGTTAAAGCAATGTAATACTAATAAACTACTGGATACAAACTCCTGAAATCCTTACGCAGACAGGGTTTGAGGCAAAATTTTTCAAATTTGACCCTTCGACCATTATAGCTTGTTTCCAGGCAGAAAACCATGAAAAACATGGCTACAGAGGGAATCGCTGACTCTAGAGATTAATGACACCATCTGTTACAATAAGGTTAGCGATCACTATACAGCCAACTCTACGGAATCGCTCTACTCTAGATACAGTCAACGGTACAGCCATTTTCAAAGGGAAAATGTACCCAGTAGCGTCTTTTCAATTTTTTCTGAGAAGCTCCAGGCAGTAAGGGTTTTGTTAATTTTTTAGTATTTCTGTATGGGGGAAGTCCAGATATAGGGTTTGCTGAAAAAGTGTATTGGTGGGGTTAGGAGTCAGGAGTCAGGAGTCGGTCGTCAGTAGCCGGTCGTTTCAGGCTTTGTTGCCCTTGGTTTTTGTACCAGTTTGTGTACTACGAGAAGAATAATGCAAGGTTTTTGAATGTCCCAATCCTATTTTCGCAGCATGAACATCGGATTTTAACAGGTCAAAAGCCTTATTTTAAAAGGGTTTTACCATTATTCAGCAGACCCTAGATAGCAGTAAACTATTAGCCTTATACTAAATCCGTTGAGCATAGGCTACTTATAAGGACAGGCACTCATGCAATAGGCAATAGGCAAAAGGGGGAATAAATAATCATTTTTTAATAACTCGATTTACCATCCTATCATATTTGCAATGTCTTGTCAAGGAATTTTTGTTAATGTTAAAGGTCACATTTTTTCAGAGATTTGTAGCAATAATTTACAAAAAAATTAGATGATCTGTATTGATCGTCACTTAGAATTTTAAGAGTGGCTTGTCTGGAGTAAAACTACCAGCATTTTCTTCCCTAACCCATTCAAAAATTTCGATCGAATCGTTACTTCTTAATTGTTTTTTTGGGATCGGTCGGATCTACGGCTCTCCCACAATTATGAAATTATGTAACAAGTTTTCTGGCCACTGCATAAAAATCAAGCCTCCTCCGAAACAAGTAATAGGGGCCAAACAAAAAGGAGTTTTTACCATGACTAGCGCAGCTAATTCTGGCAATATCTTGATGGGATTGGGACTAGAAGCCATTCTTGCTCAATTTGCCAATTCAGAAACCTATTATCAAAACTTAACAGCAATTTTCGGCAATCAGTACGACACCAGCAAAGCGGAAACCCTACGCATTCAATGGCAAGAGGGAGATTTTAGCAACTTACCAGCGATCTTAGTCCTCCCAGTTGATCGCTTAGCAGGCGCACGCGGGGCTTACTCGATCACCACCGATACTATTTATATCGCTGATCGCCAGACGAGTTTCGAGGGATTGGTGAACCTTCTTCTCGAAGAAATCGGTCACGCGATTGATCGCTCTTTGAACCCGATCGATACAAAAGGAGACGAGGGCGCGATTTTTGCCGCTTTCGTACTCGGACAGGAGCTATCGCCCGAAATTCTGAACCGATGGCGGGAAGAAGACGATCGCGCGATGATCGTGGTGGACGGACGGGAGCTAGTGGTCGAAAAGCAGGATATCGTCGGTACGAACAATGACGATAATCTACAGGGAACCGCGAGCGCAGATATGATCGAGGGATTGGCCGGAAACGACACAATTTTCGGCGGGGGGGGTGACGACACCCTGTACGGAGACAACGGATTCGACTTCTTCTTTACCGAGGCGGGGAACGACATCATCGACGGTGGGGGGGGAACCGATACCTTCGTCGGCAATTATCGGAACGCGATCAGCAACGTCATCATGACCTACAGTATCGCGACCGGGAGCGGGACGATCCAGGTGGGGGGAGAAAAAGATACCTTTACCTCGATCGAGAGTTTTAGCGGTTTTCTGGGTTCCGCGTTCGACGATTATCTATTCGGCGGAACCGCCAACGATAACAATATCGACGGGGGTGCAGGCAACGATAAGGTTTTCACCAACGGCGGCGATGACTCGGTGTACGGTAAGAACGGGAACGATTACCTCGACGGGGGAAGCGGCAATGACGAACTCTACGGCAACGAGGGAAACGATTCCCTCTACGGGAGCGAGGGAAACGATGAACTCTACGGCGGTAACGGGAACGATCTCGTTGACGGCGGCGCAGGGGGCGATATTCTCTACCAAGACGCGGGAAACGATTATCTCTACGGCGGTAACGGGAACGATACCTACCGCGCCGACTACAACGCCTCCGCAGCGCGGGTAGTAATGACCTACTCGATCACCTCGAGTAACGGGACGATCACCGTCGGGAGCGAACGGGACTTTTTCTACTCGATCGAGAAATTCGATAACTTCATCGGTAGTTCCTTCAACGATGTCCTCTTCGGAGGGTCGGGCAACGACTTCAATATTCAAGGTGGTGCGGGCAACGATACCATCTCCGGCAATCAGGGCAACGATACCCTCTCCGGCGATAGTGGCGATGATATCCTCAACGGCGGTTCCGATAACGATTATCTCCTCGGTGGGATCGGGAATGATGTCGTGAACGGCGATGGCGGCGATGATATCCTCGTCGGCGGTAGCGGCAATGACATCCTAAACGGGGGTTTAGGAACCGATCTCTACGACACTACTTACAATAGTCTGCCGACGGCGATAACGATGGACTACGGCGGTACTGGGGGAAATCCGCGGATTATCGTCGGGAATCAAACAGATTTATTAATCTCTGTAGAACGCCTCCTTCTCATCGGGACGGAATATAACGATTCCCTCCTCGGTGGCGGTGGTAACGACCCCAACGTAAGCGGGGGAAAAGGAAACGACACCGTTGTGGGCAACGGCGGCGATGACATTCTCTACGGCGATGACGATAACGATCTCGTCTACGGGGGCGAGGGAAGAGACACGCTATACGGCGGCGATGGGGTCGATACCCTCTACGGCGACCCTGGCAATAATGTTCTCTACGGTGGCGAGGATAAAGATCTCCTCTACGGGGGGAACGATGCCGATACCATCTACGGCGAGAATCACGACGATACCCTCTACGGCAACGGGGGAAACGATGATCTCTTCGGCGGCAATGGAGCCGATAACCTTGACGGGGGTGACGGGGACGATGATCTTGACAGTGGGGAAGGCAATGATTCCCTCTTCGGTGGCGCAGGAAACGATCGATTGTTCTCGTCGAGTGGAAACGATACCGTCGATGGCGGCGCGGGAACCGATACCTACTCCATCGATTTTTCCGGTAGCCCAGTTTTCATGACCTACGATACCGTGACAGGTAACGGTACGGTCATTACTGGGAATAAAGTCGATACGCTGATCTCGATCGAGCGTTGCAATCTATTCGGTACGGAGGATAACGATTTTATTCTCGGCGGTTGGGGATCGGATAGTCTTCTTTTTAGCACATCAGAAGGTCTCCGCGGCAACGGCGGCGATGATACCATCGACGGTAATAGCGGGGAGGACTTGCTTTTCGGGGAGGACGGGAACGATTTTCTGATCGGCGGTTGGGGATCGGATGCCCTCGTCGGGGGAGACGATAACGATCGCCTGATCGGGGTCAACCCCAACGCATCCACCCCCGGACAGAACGAACAGGACGATCTCTACGGGGGAGCGGGGGCGGATCTGTTCATCCTCGGTGACGCGAACTGGAGCGGCTACGATGACGGTAGTACCAGTAGTTCGGGCAGTGGAGATTACGCCGATATCGAAGATGCTAATTTCTCCGAGGGCGATCGGATTCAACTACGCGGTTCGCGAGCGGACTATCTCGTCCAGAAGGCCCCTTTCAGCAATGACGTGGAAATTTACCTGATTAAACCTTTGGGGGAACCCGATGAACTGATCGCTCGGGTCAGAGGCTATATCAGTCTAGGCGACGAGGTTTTTGTCTTCGTTCCTGCCGGTCCCGTAACCACGATCACCGTGGCTGTTAGCGATGCCAGCGCGGGCGAACCGGCCAACGCGGGCGTTTTTACCCTCACCCGAAGCGGGAATATAGGGAACGCGCTGACCGTGAACTATCTCCTTGCTGGGTCGGCTAGCAACGGGGTAGATTACAGTAATCTCACCGGAAGAGTTACTTTCGCGGCGGGAAGTAGTACCGCCACCGTCACGATTAACCCGCTCGAGGATACGGCAATCGAGGGGAACGAAGTCGTTCTTTTACAGATCGCCGAGGGAACTGGCTACACCCTCGGAGCCACGAGCGGCGCAGTTATCACCCTCACCGATAACGATGTTTACACGGCGATCGAACCTGCGAGTCTCGGCAGTAATATCACCCTCGTCCGCGATTCGGCCAATCGTCTGAGCGCGCGATCAAGCGAAGAAACCCTACCGCTTTATAGCCTAGAGGATACGCCGCTCCAGATCGGTCAATATCCCGATTGGCAAGCACTCGCAGTCGAGCGGATCGACGGACTCAACCAGATTTTATGGAAAAATACCCGCAATAACTATCTTCAGGTTTGGTACACCGATACGAATTGGCGCTGGCTCGGCGGGGATAGTACAAACGGATTAAATACCCTAGATGCGTACAATCTAGAGAAAAAATTCCAGTTCGATGCCAACGGAGACGGCCGGATCGGTATGACCTTCACCAACCTTGAAGCGGCGGGATCGGTTGCGATCGTCCGGGATACCCTGAACCGACTCTACGCCCGAACGAGCTTAGGAGATACGGCGATCGGGGCGATTAACGGTACACCCCTGACGGAAACCTCGAATCCTGGACGACAGATTCTCGGCGCGGAAACGCTAAACGGAATTAATCAGATCGTCTGGCGAAACACGACGACGAACGCGCTCGAACTTTGGACGATGGACGGGGACTGGCAGTTTGCGGGAAATGACGCTCCGATCGCCCCCACCTCCCCGACGGCATTACAATTAGAGTTGGATTTCGAGATGGATCTCAACGGCGACACCGTGATCGGTCGTTTACCGAACCTTCCAGACATCACCCTAACCGTTTCCCCGGCTACCGTCACCGAGAACGGTACGCCGAACCTCCTGTACACCTTCACCCGTCGCGGCCCGCTCACCAATCCCCTCACAGTCAACTTCAACGTCACGGGAACTGCAACCTTGACCACCGACTACACCCAAACTGGGGCGCTGACTTTTACCGCGACTGGGGGAACGGTACGCTTTAACGCGGGCGCAAGTACGGCGATCATCACCCTCGATCCCGTCGGCGACGCGCTCATCGAACCCAATGAAACCGTCTCTCTCGCGATCACGCCAGGAGTCGATTATACCCGCGGGACGACGGAAGCCATCACGGGAACGATCGCCAACGACGATCTACCGACCCTGACGATCGATAACCTGATCTTCCTGGAGGGATTGGAAGCGAACGCATTGATCCCCGTCCGTCTTAACGGCCCTTTCGGTGAACCGATCCGCGTCAACTACACCACCGCCAACGGCACGGCGATCGCGGTCGCAGATTACACCGCGTCCTCAGGAATTTTGACGATTCCGGCCAATACAACCACCGCTTTTATTCGCATCCCGATCGCTAACGATACCCTCAACGAAGCGGACGAAACCTTTACCGTTACCCTGTCCAACCCAGTCAACGCCACGATCGCCCGTGCGATGGCGACGATCACCATCACCGATACTCTCGAAAGCGATGTCAGCACCGTCCTCACAAATGGGTTAGAAAACCTACAACTGACTGGCACGAATCCGATTAACGGCACTGGTAACGCAGGCAATAATCGCATCACAGGTAATAGTGGCAATAATATCCTCAATGGTGACTTAGGAAATGATACTCTCGCAGGTAATGCGGGTAATGATACTCTCACGGGTGGAGCAGGAATTGATCAAATTGAATATCGCTCTACTCGTGCTTTTGTTGCCAGCGATTTTGGGGTAGATACGATCAGCGATTTCGTGGTTAATCAAGATAAAATAGTTCTGAGTAAAACCACTTTTGCCGCTTTAACCAGTGGGGTTGGTAACGGTTTTAATCAGCCTAGTAATTTCGCCGTCGTTGCTAATAATAGTTTAGTTGCCGCTAGTAATGCTTTTATTGTTTATAGCAGTGGCACTGGCCATCTATTCTATAACCAAAATGGTAGCGTAGCGGGTTTGGGAACTGGTGCCAATTTTGCGGTTTTCACTGGTAATCCTAGCCTAACAGCCAACGATTTCCTCTTGGTGGCTTAATCGAAAACAGTAGTCAGTTATCAGTTTTTGTCAAATTTACAGTTTTAATTATGGCTTGCTGAATAATGGTAAAACCCTTTTAAAATAAGGCTTTTGACCTGTTAAAGTCCGATGTTAGTGCAAGAAAATAGGATTGGGACTTTCAAAAACCTTGCATTATTCTTCTTATAGTACATCGCTTCGTACAAAAAAAACAAGGGCAACAAAGCCTGAAACGACCGACTCCTGACGACCGGCTACTGACTCCTGACTCCTACCCCCAGGAAAAACTTTTTCAGCAGACCCTAATTATGCAGGATTGATCGCCAGTTTAATAGTTGAATATTCCTAGCATTATCGGGGAAAATCTCGGCAAATTGTTGCATTTGTTGAGGAAAAATTTCGAGCGCATTTTGCAGAAATGTTGAATCCGTACATAAAACTTTACCTACAAGCTGACGAGAACAGGCGTTCGCAGAGAGAGATTAAATTTCCCTCTTGCGATAAAATTAAGTTAATGGGACTTAGGCGTTTTCGGTCAGCAAAAAAGGCTCAAACCATTACGGGACAAAGGGTTAACCTCGATTTATGATTTTCCTTGATATATCTGGGTTTAAGCGATTTTGGGCTTCTCGAAGTAAATCCCAAGCGGGGATTGGAGTTGAGGCTTTTCTCGATTTGTTTTTTGTCTAAGTCCCATTAACATAGCGCAGTTTATTAAGTAAAGTATTCCCATATATTTGAGGAATTTGCATAAGCTGTAAAATCAAATATAAGATTAATATTGTATAAATTGGAATGGTGACACCGTTGACATTTTTAGTCATTAGTCTATCTAGCTTGGTTCTTCGTTACTTGGTATGGTTCGATAGGGGGGCATAAATCGACTAAATCCTTATCTGGTAAGAGACTTAATTGATTAGTTCGCTCTATATCAAAAACAATTGACAAAAATCGCTAAATGCCTTTCTATATAACGGTTCCATCCCTTATAACCCCCGTCCATTGCATAACACAAACCGAAGAGCCATAAATCTCAGATTATGAACGTCTAAAGTATATCATCAACATTTACTCGTACCGGCGGTTACGTTTGCGGATAATCCAGAGGATAAACCAGATAACGAGGACAAGTAGAGCTATTTTTGAGACGGGAGCCAGATATTCTTCCACAAGGGGGTAATTCTTCCCTAAAAAGTAACCTGCTGCCGTTAAAAAAACGACCCAGAGGGTCGTGCCGATGGTGGAGTAAACTAAAAAGGGAATCATCGCCATGTGATTCATCCCGGCGGGAAGGGAAATCAAAGTTCGCACTCCGGGGACCAAACGACAGAGTAAAACCGCTTTACTACCGTGACGGTTAAACCATTGATTAGCTTTTTGAATATCTTTAGCGGAAACGGTAATCCATTTGCCGTATTTATCGGCTAGTTTTTCAATTTTTTCCTCATCTACAACCCGACCGAGATAATACCAAGGTAGCGCTCCGATGACCGTACCAAAAATCCCCGCTACCACTGCCGGAATAAATTCCATTTGTCCCTCATGGACGGTAAAACCCGCTAGGGGCATAATTAATTCTGAGGGAATGGGAGGAAAAAGATTCTCTAAAAACATTAATAGAGCTATGCCTAAATAGCCCATAGAAGTCATTGTATTTGTAATCCATTCAGTCATAATTTTTTAGGATTTAGAAAACAGTTTTAAAGTAAAAAAAGGGGGTTGGGAAGTGGGGAAGTGGGGAAGTGGGGAAGTGGGGAAGTGGGGGAGTGGCAAGAATAAATAAAAGCAATCTCCTGACGACCGACTCCTGACGACCGACTCCTGACGGCTAAAAAACTGATAACTGATAACTGATAACTGATATTAGGTTCCGGAAGTCCAGGAGTTGATATATTCTAATTGGGCTTCGGTGAGAGTATCGATTTCAATACCCATGGCTTGCAGTTTCAAGCGGGCGATTTCTTGGTCTAATTCGTAGGGAATTGAGTAGATGCCGGGGGCTAATTTACCTTTATTTTTAACCAAGTATTCTACACCGATCGCTTGGTTAGCGAAACTCATATCCATAACGGCGCTAGGATGACCTTCGGCGGCTGCCAGGTTAACTAGGCGACCTTCCCCGATAACAACGACGGATTTACCGCTTTTTAGTCTATATTGTTGGGTAAAGTTGCGAACTTCCTTGACATTATCGGCTTTTGCGCCTAAAGCTTGCAGGTCGATTTCAATATCAAAGTGACCGGAGTTGGAAACAATCGCCCCATCTTTCATCAGGTCGAAATGTTCGGCCCGGATAACGTGCTTGTTACCAGTGACAGTGATGAAGATATCGCCTTCTTTAGCGGCTTCATCCATGGGCATAACCCGGAAACCGTCCATCGCTGCTTCAATGGCCCGCACGGCGTTGATTTCGGTGACAATTACATTAGAGCCTAAACCTTTGGCCCGCATAGCCACACCTTTACCACACCAACCATAACCAGCCACAACCACCGTTTTACCGGCGAGGAGGATATTGGTGGCGCGAATGATACCATCAAGGGTAGATTGACCTGTACCGTAGCGATTATCAAAGAAATGCTTGGTTTCTGCGTCGTTAACGTTCATTGCGGGGAAGGATAACACCCCGGCTTTGAGCATGGCTTGCAAACGGACGATACCGGTGGTAGTTTCTTCGGTAGTACCGATAATGTCGGGTAATTGGTGACTTCTTTCTTTAACTAGGGTGGCTACTACATCACAACCATCATCGATGATAATCTGGGGTTTATGATCGAGGGCGATTTGAACGTGACGGTGATAGGTGTCGTTATCTTCCCCTTTGATTGCATAAACGGGGATGCCGTAATCAGCGACTAAACAAGCGGCCACATCATCTTGGGTGGAAAGGGGATTGCTGGCAATTAGTAACGCATCAGCGCCACCAGCTTTTAGTGCGATGGCTAAATTAGCGGTCTCGGTGGTAACGTGACAGCAAGCGACTAAACGCAGTCCAGCAAAGGGTTTTTCGATGGCGTAACGTTCGGCTAATTGACGCAAAACGGGCATTTCCCGACCGGCCCATTCGATGCGCTGTTTGCCGATGGGGGCTAAACTAATATCTTTGATGTCGTATTTCTGTTGAACTGGTGTTGCTACCATAAGGGGTTTTCCTTAAATACAAGCCTCGGCTATTGGTTAATTTAACTTAACATTGTCTGGGGATTTTGGCTAATGTCAAGCTTTTCACCGGTTCTTTATATAGGAAAAAGTTATCAATCCCTCGCTAACCTATCCAGAAATCGGTACATTGTCTCTATTCTGACCGATTATTTAGTACAATTAAACTATCACACAAGCTAAATTAAGCTAGAAATCTCTATCTCGTGATGATAAGATAAACCGATGGGCGAGAAACTGACAGGCGTTAATCCCAAGATAATCCAATGGGCAAGAGAAAGGGCGAGATATTCTCTTGAGTCTGTGGCGGTCAAGTTTAAAAAAGATGTTTCTGTTATCGAGAAATGGGAGTCAGGAGAGGACTTTCCTACCTATAGTCAATTGGAAAAGTTAGCAGAAATATATAAACGTCCTCTCGCTTTATTCTTTTTCCCAGAACCTCCCCTAGAAGCGGAGGAAAAACAAGAATTTAGAACTTTGCCAGACTTTGAAATCGAAAACCTGGCCGCCGATACTATCTATGCTTTACGACAAGCAAAAGCGATGCAATTGTCGCTACAGGAAATTAATAATGGTATTAATCCTAGTACCAAGAAAATCTTTCAGGATATTGCGGTTAGCTCTAGTGATGATTTAAGGATATTAGCCGAACAGATCAGAAATTATTTAAACATTACTCTAGAAGAACAACTGACCTGGAATGATCGGGAAACTGCCTTAAAAAAATGGCGTAGTGCCGTGGAAGAAGCTGGTATTTTTATTTTTAAGCGTTCTTTTAAGCAGCGAGAAATTTCGGGATTTTGCTTGATAGATATTGAATTTCCGATCATCTATCTTAATAATAGCACGGAAAAATCTAGACAAATATTTACCATTTTTCATGAATTAGCACATATTCTTTTGCAGACTAATGGAATTACTAAGTCTGACGATAGATATATTAATAGTTTGCAGGGAGCAAATAAAAGTATCGAGATATTTTGTAATAAATTTGCTGCGGAGTTTTTGCTTCCTAATCATGTCTTTTCTGAGATAATTAGAGAAACAATAGTTAACGATAAAATTATCTCGAAAATTTCCAGTGATTATAAGGTTAGTCGAGAAGTAGTTTTACGAAAACTATTAGATAATAACTTTATTTCTCAGAAAGAATATACTCTTAAAGTAAACGAGTGGTACAGTGAGCAGGTGGGAAAAAGTCAGGACAAAAATAAAAAATCTGGAGGTAATCCCTATGCTAATCAGGCGACATATTTGGGAGAAAATTACCTAAAACTGGTGTTCAATAAATACTATCAAGGCCAATACGATATTGAGCGCGTTGCTGATTATCTAAACATTAAAAAAGTTGCTACGGTGGAAAAACTTGAACAATATTTATTAGACAAAGGACTGTTTTGATGGTTTACATTTTTGACACAAGTAGTTTTAAGGTTTTAGGAAACTATTTTCCCAAAAGTTTTCCCCCCGTTTGGCAAAAAATTAATTTGCTTGTGTCAGAAGGTAAACTAAAATCAGTACGCGAAGTGCTTAAAGAAGTAGAATATGGCAATAATAAACAATTTGTTTTAGATTGGATAGACTCCAATAAACAAATATTTTTACCACCCACTGCTCAGGAAACTTTATTTAAGTGGGTGGGTGGAATTAAATATAAGATGAACGTAGGTTGGGTTGAAGCATGAAACCCAACGCCCGATTATTTTACGCTACCGCTAACCCATCCTACAAATAATTGTGCCTCCCTACTTATTGCTGAAATTTTTTCTATAAGAAACTTTAATGATTTAGTGAGTGAAAAAGCAAGATTACAAGGAAAACCAGTGGCAGACCCATTTATTATTGCCTGTGCCAAGATAAAAGACGGTTGCGTAATTACCGAAGAAGCCTTGAAGCCTAATGCTGCCAAAATTCCCACAGTCTGTCAACACTTTTCTATCGATTGTACCAATGTTCAGGGTTTAATGGAGCGGGAAGGTTGGCAATTTTAAAACTAAAATTAATGGATAAATTGCCAATAAATTTATATGTTGAAAAGGCTTTTTCTGGAAAACTAATAACCATGTTCAGCCAGAAATTCTAGACTAATCTCGCTAGGAGCGTGATAAGAGCGCATTCCTAGCAATTTTTCCACATATTTGCCTAAAATATCCCCTTCTAGATTCACCCAATCGCCTAATTTTAAATGGGAAAGATTGGTTTCAGCGTAGGTGTGGGGGATGACTGCCACTTTAAACCAGCTGCCAGAGGCATCACAATCGGCCACGGTTAAACTAATGCCATTAACAGCTATACTGCCCTTACCGACGATATAACGAGCTATGTAGTTATTCCACTGCTCTTCTAGGGAACTAGGGGCAGCAAAGGTCATTTCCCACGAATTAGCCACGATTATCGATTCGACTAAACAGCCAATACCGTCCACATGACCAGTGACAAAATGACCGCCGATTTTACTACCCACCCGCAGAGAGGTTTCTAGGTTAACGTTGGTTTCTGTGTGAATCCTTCGTCCTAAAGTAGTGCGCTGTAGGGTTTCCGGGGAAGCGGTGGCCAGAAAACCCTCTGGGAGAATTTCCTCAACTGTCAAACAAACCCCATCCACAGCCACACTATCACCAATCATTAAATCTTGAATAATTGTATCAGAGGATACAGACAAATAAAGTCTATCGGTATCCACGACCCGAATCGTTGCCAAGGCTTGAATTAATCCTGTAAACATCGGCTTTTTTCTCGACTATAAATCCTTATGAGTGAAAGATTGGGCATTTTCCCCGGAATAATCGGCGACAATATGACCATCTCCCACTAATTGATATTTGTAGGTCACTAATCCCTCTAATCCCACCGGACCACGGGGGGGCATTTTTTGGGTACTGATACCCACTTCGGCCCCAAAACCGTAACGGAAACCATCGGCAAATCGGGTGGAACAATTATGAAAAACTCCGGCGGCATCGACTCGATCGCTAAAGGTTTTGGCCGTGTTAAAATTTTCGCTGACAATGCCTTCCGTGTGTCGAGAACCGTAATAATTAATATGTTCGATCGCTGATTCCAGACTATCGACAATTTTAATTGACAGAATTAAATCACTATATTCGGTTTGCCAGTCCTGTTCTGTGGCCGATGGTACGTTAATCATCTGACGAGTTGCTTCATCTCCCAATAATTTAACCTTTTTTTCCTCTAATGCTTGTGCCACTGCGGGTAAAAATTGTCTAGCGATGTCTTGATGAACCAATAAAGTTTCAATGGTATTACAAGCGGCAGGATATTGGGTTTTGCCATCGACGGTAATTCTAATTGCTTTGCTTAAATCGGCTTCTTTGTCGATGTAGAGATGACAGATACCATCGGCATGACCGAGGACAGGAATGCGGGTATTATTTTGGATATAACGAACAAATTCGTTAGAACCTCTAGGAATAATTAAATCGATGTATTGATCGAGTTTTAAGAGTTCCTGAATTTCTTCTCGTGTTGTTAATAATCGTACCGCTGCTGGATTAACTTTAGTTTGACTCAATGCCTGATGAATAATTGTTACTAAAGCTTGACAAGAACGGATCGCTTCTTTCCCCCCTTTTAAAATAACGCCATTACCGGATTTTATCGCTAAACTGGTAATTTGAATTAAAGCATCGGGACGAGCTTCAAAAATAACGCCTAAAACCCCTAAAGGACAGGTTATTCTCCGAAGAATTAAACCTTGATCTAATTCCCGATTAATTTGCATCGTAGCTAAAGGATCCGCTAATTTAGCCACATCTCGCACCCCGGCAATAGCGGCTTTTAATTTGCCAGGACTTAACTCTAATCGCGCACATAAAGCCGGAGATAATTGCATCGCTTTGGCAGTTTGAACATCGGCGATATTCGCTTCTAGTATCTGATCAGCATTGGCAGTCAAAGCCTCAGCAATAGCCTCTAAAGCTTCATTCCTTTCTTCGTTAGTCAGGATAGCCAGTTGACGACTCGCTTGACGGGTTTCTCTGGCGATTTCGGGGAGGGATAGAGAAGTTGTAACCATAGAAAATTAAAAGTAATAACCGCTATCTTGTTTATTTTATCTTATTTTTGATCAAG
>Ga0209985_10002863_pt1 | contig 15180 bp, 10 predicted proteins | sample NOAtaG_FD_187305 | JGI IMG/M metagenome (GOLD analysis project Ga0209985, IMG submission 187305) | Freshwater lake microbial communities from Lake Erie, under a cyanobacterial bloom - NOAA_Erie_Diel6S_1000h metaG (SPAdes) (version 2) | ecosystem: Environmental > Aquatic > Freshwater > Lake ...
CGCATTACCCAAAACCACAATCCCTCCCCAGTCACCGTAGGTGCGGGTTCCAGCTGCTTCGTTGGAAGTGAAAACGATGGGCTCGCAAGCAGTTCCATTGGCAACCAATTTGCCGGTACGCGAAACGATCAAAGTAGCCTTGGAGGCCTTGTCGCCCTTAATCAGAGTACCAGGTTCGATGATCAACGTTGCTCCGTCCTTGATATAACGGTAGCCGTTCAGGACATAGATGTTGTCTTTGGTCCAGGTCGTATTCGTTGTAATGTCGGCCGTGATCTGCACTACCGTGGGAACGGAATAATTGGTTCCGTTTGGATCGAAATTCGCCCAACCGGCGGTCCAGTCCTCGGTACCGAAGGCACCGCGGAAGGTCGTTGGGGTCCAGAATGGATCCGTGCTCAGGCGGCTGTTGCTGAACGATGCACCGCTCAAAAGAATGGATCCCGAAGCAGGCAACAAGGTGGGGTTGGTCAAACTGTTGTAGCCGGACTGCAAGCCCAACGCGGAGGTCGAAGCGAACGTTTCATTGGAGCGCGAGGGGGCCGTGAAGTAGGCCGTCATGCCTGTCCATGTGTTCGCGCCACTGGTTTGCTCGAAGTTGACACCCATGTTCGCAAAGACCAGGTTCTCCAACTGCAAGTCGTTGTTCGTAGCAGCACCCTGAGAGGCCGATCCGTCAATGTGCAAGCCTGTAGGATAGCCCGTGAAAACGGAATTGTAAACCGAAGTCCGGCTGTTGCGACGAAGGTGCATCGCACGACGGTACAAAGCATTCGGCGTCGCCGCATTCTCGCGTGGGCCGATGAAGGTTACGTTCGAAAAGGTCGGCGAAGTCAACGGCGTGTTCGATGATCCCGTCCCGTCGTTGTCCGACTCAAAACCGTTGGACTGCGATTGGTCTGCAATCGCTCCGTCACGAATCACCAAGCCAAACTGAACCTTCCCGCGGAATCCAAAGTCTACATCAAAATCATCATCCCAGCCGCGAATCGCAATCAGGTTGCGGCCGTTCACCGTGCCACCAAACCACTCAAAGCAGTCATCGCCCGAATAGCTCACCTGGATATTCTCCATCACCGTCTTGCGGCCCACACCGCCCATAGTCAATCCATTGATCTCGTTGTTCGGCTGGTAGGCAATCCCTGGGAATTCAATGCGCACATAGCGCATCACACCCGATGAATCATCGTCGTTGGTGCCACCGTAGGTCGCATCCGCGCCCAACAAACCGCCCTCAATCAATCCACTGCCTCCGGCAATATTCACCGTGGCATTACCCAACATCACAATCCCTCCCCAGTCACCGTAGGTGCGCTGACCCAAAGGCTGGTTCGAGGTGAAGACAATCGGCTCCGTTGCCGTACCGTTCGCGAAAATCTTCCCTGTCTTGGACACAATCAAGGTGGCCTTGGAGGCCTTGTCGCCCTTGATGATCGTGCCAGGCTCGATGGTCAACGTCGCCCCGTCCTTGATATAACGGTAGCCGTTCAGGACATAGATGTTGTTGCGGGTCCAGGTCGTATTGGTGGTAATGTCCGCCGTAACCTGGATCACGCTTTGAGCCCGCATCAAGGAAGGAACCAAGGTTCCGGCCGTCAGCAGCAGCAAAAGGAGGATGAACTTTTTCATGGGGTTTTGGATTTTGCCCAAAATTCCCATCGCGGCTTTAAGCCATCTTTACAGCCACGTTAAGAAAAGGTTAAGAACCCGTTTACAAACGGTAACTAAAACCAATGCTGGCCGTCCTACCTGGCTGGCTACGCAGGATCACAGCGTCCCGGTCGGCCCGGTATTCCAAGTTTGGTTTTTGAATACCCACCTTTTCGGCGTCTTGGTACAACTCCTTGTCCAAGCGGCCGTTGCTGTTTTGATCCAAATAGATATACCTCGGTAGATTAAAGAGGTCCGATATAGACACGGTCAGCGTGGCCCGGCCCCAGTTCTTGCTCAATTGCAAATCCACCAAGGGGCGGGAGTTTTCATAGTAATCAGCCAAATTCACATCCGGAGCCCCAACAAAGGCCACCCGACGGCCAATTTGGTTGTAAAGCAAATTGCACTGCAGACCCCGCTCCGAATTGCTGTATTGCAGGGCCACATTGAAGATGAAGGGGGACTGACCCTGCATGGGTCGCAGGTATTTGCCGCGGGTTGTATCGGAATATGGAATAACGATTTCCGAGCGAATCAAGGCCAGGTTGGAACTCAACGCCATATCCTTCCAAAATCCGCCCAAACCCCACATGGACAGAGCTTCAAGGTTCCTGCGGACCACCAATTCCACCCCAAAGGTGTTGGCATCCGGTGAGTTCAACCAAGACAAGCCCCGCTGAAGTCCGGAACCCACCGCCGCAGGGAAAAACTGCTCAATCGGGTTTTGGAACAATTTATAAAACACCCCGGCCGAAAACATCTGGCCCATCTTTTGGAAGATTTCGTAACGCAAATCCACGTTGTAGATCGTCGCCTGAATCAAAGAGTCGTTTCCGTAGGTGGTTGCAAAAAGGTCAAAGTCATAAAAGGCAAAGGGAGCGATTTCCCTGAATTCCGGGCGCGACAGGGTTCTCGAAAATGCGAAACGCAGGTTCGAGGACTCGTTCAGCGAATGCACCAAATTCAACGAAGGCAACCACGTAGGGAATCGATTGGTCGTCGTATCAAAGGCGGTGAGCTCCACATCGGTGGGGGCAATCAGCTGTTGGCGAAAGTCCTCGAAGCGCAACCCCCAAATGGCTTTGGTTTTGGGCCCCAGACGATTGGTCATCATCAAATAACCAGCCAACAAACGGGATTCCGCGCGATATCGGTCCTCCGGGTTGGTGATTTCATCCATCCACAAGCCTCCTTCCCGCATATTCCAGTCCCCAAAAACCGAATCCAAGCCCATCAAACTAATTCGAGGATCAAAGTTCCCGCCAGATGTTGCATACCCCAAAGCCCTAGCGATGAATTCCCTTTGCTTGGACTGAGCATAGAAACCTGTTTTGAATTCATGCTTGTGTCCCTTCCACTGAAAGGGCACGGTCAAGTTGACCACCGCATTGCCCACGGTTTCGGTCATCGAAGCAAAGAAGCGATATCCATCGGTGTTGTTGGCGGTGCTGTTAGGGTTAAAACGCCAAATGATAGCGGCGCTGTCGGTGCCGGAATTGATTTCATTCCCGTTAAAACGCACCCTTCGAAAATCCGGCTGATCCCGGTTCATCTGCGAAAGAGAACCGGTCCAGTCCAATCGAAATTTATTATTATTCAAACTGTGTTCGCCACCCAGCTGGCTGGTCAACAATCGGTTGCTGGTAAACTCAAGTTGGTGACGGCGAAAATTCTCAAACTCGCCGTTTTCGGTGCGGTATCCCTGACCGTTGGTATAAATCTGATCCGAAGTAATGTTAAAAGCATTTTTGAGGTAGAGTCGATTGGACGCGCCCAGTCGTGCCGAAAAATTCAAGAGGGTTCCCCAAGAAATTTCGTTGGCAAAAACCGTATCCTGAAAGGTATTCAACAAAGAATTGAACGCGGTCGAATCACCGAGTCGTCCGTTGACCCCGCCCCAACCATTGACCTGCTGGTAATTGACTCGCTGACTCAGAGAATAGTTCATGCCGCCAATCATACCAAACTCGTTGTTGCCTCGGGTTTTGCGTAAACCCCCGGACAATTGAAATCCGCCGTAAGGCAGTGCATTCGCTTCGTTAGGTTGGAAGGTGTTTGTAAATTGTTTGGAAAGCTCAAAGCGCTGCGCTCGAGTGGTCACGGATGGATTTAGCAATTGCTCCCGGTTTGTGGGCCATTCTTTGGGCATAACCCGGGTCCCTTCGCCTTGTCCGTTATCGTAACCCAACCAATCGGTTGAGGAGCCCTTGACCCTGCGAAAATTTTGGAAGGTCGCTTGGGTGTTCATCCCCCCGGAGGCTGAGATGCTCAAGAAATTGCTGTCCGGAACATCCTTGGTATTGATGCGAATAATACCGCCCGCAAATTCCCCGGGCAAATCAGGTTGAGCGGTTTTGATAATGATCAAATTATCCAGCATGCCTGCCGGGAAAATATCAAAGGAGAAAACCTTTTTGTCCGGCTCCGATCCGGGGAGCATGGCGCCGTTCACCAAGGCCAGGTTGTATCGTTCGTTCAAACCGCGGACGATGGCGTATTTACCATCCTGGATGGTGGTGCCGCTGGAACGCTTGAGCACATCGGCGGTGTTTTTGTCCGGGGATTTTTTGATTTGATCCGAGGAGGTCCCGTCCATGAGAGACGCGCTGTTTTTCTGCATCAATTGGATGGCCGAAACGGTGGTTTTGAGGGCCTCCGCTTCGACTTTAACCTCCGAAAGGGCGGTGGAGGATGGGTCCAGGTACAGGTCCATACGCTCGGTTTTGCCAGCGACCGCCATTACACCTGAAACCTCCAAAGGATTGTAGCCCAGGTATTGAACCACCAGGGTCACTTTACCGGGGTTGATTCCGTTGATCAGGTATTTGCCGTCCAAGTCGGTGGAGGAACCGTTGGTGGTCCCTTTGACCAGAACCGCGGCGCCGATCAAGGTTTCGTTGGTGGATTTATCCCGAACCGTACCGGTCAAACTCGCCGTTTGAGCCCATGAAACCAGCGGCAAAAAGGAAGCAACCGCCAGAATCCAAGCCAAAGTCCGACCACGAAGGCCTGAATCGGAACCAATCGTTACAAAAAATCGCAGCATAGAGGGGGAGGTTAGTTTTGTAATCAATTCTATTTCAACTACTTGAAAATCAATTGGGTTTTAGGTGAAATTGACACAAAGCAAAAGGTCATCGAAGAAGTCATTGTTAACGAATCGTTAACCCTTGGGGTTCTCGACCCGGCACCCCCCTTTCGGGCAATTTATTGGGCTGCCCTTCGGTTTTTGGAGGGATAGGGGTATTTTTAGACCCGGTTTGCCCCAACCATTACCCCCGGCAACCGGTAACAACCCCTCACGATATGCATGAATCCATCCAATTTTGGTTAGACGAAGGACAAGAGTCCATGGACAAGGCCATCCAACACCTTCAATTTGAACTTTCCAAACTGAGGGCGGGGAAGGCCAGCCCATCCATGCTGGAGGATGTACGCGTTGATTACTACGGCACCCCCACTCCCCTGCATCAGCTGGCCAATGTCAACACCCCCGATGCACGGACCCTCTCCGTACAGCCCTGGGAAAAATCCGTTCTGGCGGCCATCGAACGAGCTATCATCAACTCCAACCTCGGCCTCAACCCATCCAACGACGGTCATTTGATTCGAATCAACATTCCTCCCCTGACCGAAGAACGCCGCAAAGAATTGGTGAAGCGAGCCAAATCCGAAGGAGAACATGCCAAGGTTAGCATTCGCTCCGCGCGCCGTGATGTCAACGAAGAATGCAAGAAACTTCAAAAAGATGGCCTGCCCGAAGACATGATCAAAGACGCCGAAGCCAAGGTTCAACAAATGACGGATAAAATGATTGCCAAGGTGGACGAAGTCCTCGCCACCAAAGAAAAAGAAATCATGACCGTCTAAAGAAAGATCACGATGGCCGATAAGGCCGCAACGAAGTGGCGGGGCGTAACCGTCGGTAACACCAGTCCAATAACCTTCTTGGAATCCAAGCGATGACGGCCACAAGAGGCCGGTAACGATAATCCAACCCCTTGATTGCCAGTAGAACAGCCTCCGATTCTCGGTACCAACGACCGCTTAATTCGTCTTGCAACAAAACCGAATCCGGTGCCTCCCACCAAGCCGAAGGAAGCCCTTGACGAAGCCATTCCTCGCGCTGTTCCGGCAGAGGACGAAAGTTAAACGAGGCTCGACTGCTTTGATGGCGGCTCATCCAGCGCACGACTCGATTGCACAGAGGACATGGCCCTGCATAATACAAGATGTAGCGAAGGGAAGATGGCGTGCGTTCTACCGCCACGTACTAGACCATTTTCGGTAATGACTCCGCCCTTGAATATCGGTGATGCTTCCGATCCAAACACCAGGGGCGGATAACGAAACGTTTTGTTGCACCAACGCTTGCCCCGAGGGGGCCTGTCCGGACCAAAGGAGCTTGCCCTGCAAATCCCATAAGGCATAGCCAAAGGCCCCTTGGGATGGCCCTTTGACCGTTAAAATTTGACTTTGATGGTCGTAGTGCCAACCCGATTGATCGGCCCATTCCGGCAAAACAGGCTCTTGGCCCGCAACCAAAGCGCAGGACAAGGAATCATGCCGCCAATGGGAGGCGGTATCAATCGCCAAATTGGTGTCGAGCGGGGAGGCCCCTTGGGTGGTAAAGTTGAAATAAACCAACATCATCTCGTCGCCGGTTCCTTCACCCAATGTTACATTTTGGGGTGGGTTGTTCGGGTTGTTCGGGTTGGCCGTGGTGTTATCATACGAAGCGATCGCAACGCCTTTGGTTCCGGGGGGTAAATAAATAGGCTTTTGAAAACGATAGTACATCTGCCAATGAAAATCCCATTCGGGGATATTCACCAGATGCACCGTATCGCCATCCGGCTTGAGTGCATAAACCTGCATGGATTTCCCAACCAAATGCATATGAGGCAAGACGCCAAGAAGGGTGACCCCCACGGGCAGTGTGTACTCCGATCGAAAGGTTTTGATGGTGTTCGCGGGAATACTCAAAGGCCCGTTCACCAAGGCCGGACCGTGATTCAAAATGGGTAGCGTCAGCATGTTACGAAGACCCGTGGTGGGACCGTATTTGATACGAACAGAGGTGCTATCGGTATGACCACTAATTCCCCCGGGATAATGCACCTGGATGCAGAGGTAGCTATTGGGCAAAACAGATTCCCCAAAACCGGGAGGATAGATCAAAGACCCCTGACCCGGCACATAACCCGTGATCATTTTGGAAGTGTTGGACCCGGTTCCGCCAAAGGCCGAATAACCCGGCAAAGGGTCTGCTAAATCCCTTTGCATCGGTATTCCCGATGTGTCCTGAAATACCAACACATGATGCACAATTTCACGATTACCGGGAACAACTTCAATGCCCGTAATGTTACGAGATAGGTTGTTGCCCATTGGCAAAACAAAAACCCGGTACAAATCCGATGTGGTATTAACGGTATAATTAGGAATTCGATATACCGTGTCGGGGTTGGGAATCTGAAATGCGCTGCTGTAAACCGGCGGTGTGGGTGTCTGAGCGGGATTTCCCAACGGGGCAAAATTGTTGACCCAATCCACTATTTCGTTGATTTCGTGGGCCTCCAGGGTATTGGCATGGGCGTAGCGCCTGTTGACCTGATCGGCGGGAAAGGGCGGCATGGAACGAGCCTGTACCGAAGCGGCTATTGAGAATCGATTCGCATAAACCTCGTTATACGTCGTCAATGGAAAAGGCCCAATGCCTTGGTTGTTATGACAAGGAGTGCAGTGTGAATACACAATACAAGCCACCCCATCGGTCCAAGTCGCACTGTGTTGCGTCTGTGCATTACTCAAAAACGGAGCCACTATCAAAACAAAAAAAGAAAATAATAGTTTGATTTTCATTGTATTACAATTATTAAATTCGAAGTGGTTCGGTCATGAGCAGGCATCCATCGGTGTAGGAGATCCGTACCCGACCGTTTTGAAGTACTTGGTTGCTAATGCCAATGCGTTGCCCGGCATGCAGGTCTTCGCCCTTCAACGAAAAAAGCAAATTCTCGGTTTCAACCGAAAAAGCGGACGGAAAAGGCATGAGGGATAGTCGTTCACCTTGTCCGTAACACTTACTAAATTCTTTGGGCACGCGAAACGTTCGCGATTCCTCTTCGAGCATCCCCACCGACATTCCTTCCGGGGCGGTTGCCAGGGCATGGAGGTGCCCAAAAAAATGGTCGGGTCCCGGTCCGTTTCCCCAAAGAACCTGAGCGGAGCGATGCCCTCGGTCCCACAACCATTGCAAGGCTTTTTGGAGATCGGTGGCCTCCTGATCGGGGGCATAGACCCATTGAACCCTGTCTTGAGCTCCCTCCACATGCTGTCGAACAGCTTCCAGGGCCGCAGGATCCCCGGCCTTCAAAGCCGTTCCCCAAAGCCCGCCACCAACGCTGTCCATGTCCCCCAAAACCACGTCCACTTTGACTCCCATGGCCATTAAGCGATCAAAGGCCCCGTCCAGAGCCACCACCAAAGGGCTCCATTCCAACAACTGTCCCAATAATTCGGGGCTGCAGGCTCGGCCGTTGGCCACCACCAAGGCGGCCTCTTGGTCATCGCGAACAACCACATGATGGCTCATAGATGCAAAAAGAGGGTTGGAATAGGCATGGGCCTGCGATTGAATGGGATGGTTAGAACCTGCGAAGAGGGCTCAAAGTTTAATCGAGCCATGGCTATTTGGGTCATGCACAGGCCCCCATGAAACAAAAGAGGCCTCTGCAAGTTAATAATTTATCTTTGAGCCTGTTTATGACCAAGCACAACCCGCCGGTATCCGGCTTTTCGAAACTCTCCAAAGAAGCCAAAATTGAATGGCTTTGCAACCGCTTTTTTGCCGATGCCGAGAACGCTTACCGGGTGCTTTCGGGCTATTGGCACAACGAAGCGGCTGTTCAAAAACTCCACGACGAGTTCATCGAGAACACCGTCACGAACTTTTACATGCCCTACGGGTTGGCCCCCAATTTTGTCATCAACGACCGGACCTACGCCATCCCCATGGTCATCGAAGAAAGTTCGGTGGTAGCCGCGGCTTCCAAAAGCGCTGCCTTTTGGGCTCAGCGTGGCGGTTTCAAAGCCGAAGTCCTCTCGACAACCAAAGTGGGTCAGGTGCATTTTTTGTGGACCGGCCCCGTGTCTTGGCTGCAGGAACAACTGCCGGCCCTTCGATCCCTGATCCATGAGCAAACCGCCCCACTTACCCAAAACATGCGGCAGCGCGGTGGGGGAATTGTCGCCATTGAATTGGTGGACAAATCCGAGGAAGAACCCGATTATTTCCAACTTGATTTTCGATTTGAGACCGCCGATGCCATGGGGGCGAATTTCATCAACACCTTGTTGGAACAATCCTCCAAAATATTTTCTGAATTCCTCTCCAGTGCCGCTGGTCTTGCCGATGAACATCGCCAGGCACAAATCCTGATGTGCATCCTTAGCAATTATACCCCGGAATGCCGGGTTCGTTGCGAGGTATCTTGCCCTATAACAGAACTCAACGATATCCCGGAACTTTCCCCGGAACAATTTGCAAACAAATTCCTGCGAGCGGTTCGTGTTGCTGAATTGGAACCGTACCGTGCGGTCACCCATAACAAAGGAATTATGAACGGCATCGACTCGGTAGTTTTGGCAACCGGGAATGATTTTAGGGCGGTTGAAGCCTGTGCACACGCCTACGCCGCACGGGATGGCCAATACCGATCCCTCACCCATGCCGCGGTAGAGGAGGGGGTTTTTCGCTTTTGGATTGATATTCCCCTGGCCCTGGGTACGGTCGGAGGATTAACGGGACTGCATCCCATGGTGCGCTTTTCGCATGAATTGTTAGGAAACCCCAACGCCCAAGAGCTCATGCAAATTACAGCGGCGGTGGGTTTGGCTCAGAATTTTTCGGCTCTCAAATCCCTGGTCAGTTCGGGTATTCAAAAGGGGCACATGAAAATGCACCTGCTCAATATCCTCAACGGCCTGGGCGCCACCGAAGTTCAAAAAGAAAAGGCCAAGGTCTATTTCAGTGACAAAGTGGTGGCCTATGCCGAAGTCAAAGCTTTTGTGGAGCGACTTCGGGGTCCCCGGGTTCCCGATCCGGGTTTGATTTTGCTGTCCCCGGATTCGTCCTCCATGGAATCCTAAGGAATGGCCGAGTCCATCCTTTTTAGCCAACGTGTTCCAGGCAAAATTCTTCTGAGCGGGGAATACCTCGTGCTTGACGGGGCAACGGCTTTGGGCTTGGTATCGCGCCACGGGCAATCCCTCTCCGTCGAGACCAATTCCACGGCCAAGCCAGGGACCCTGCGCTGGACGGCCTTGGATATGGATGGGAAGCCTTGGATGGAGGCCGGCCTGGTTTTGGAGAACGGGCGCTGGTCACTTGCCCCTGATTCGGCGGAGGTTCCTGAAAATCAACGCTTGATGCAAGGGCTCCAAGCCGCTTGGGACTTGGCCTCCGAAAAACAGTTTGCGGAATCAAGCCCCACGACGAGCTCCAAGCATGCAACGGTCCTTTCCTTGGCCCAAACGGGGCTTCGCGTCACCACCTCCCTCGAGTTTCCTCGGCGATGGGGTTTGGGTTCATCGTCAACTTTGATCGCCTTGTTAGCGGAATGGTGGAGTGTGGATGCACGGCGACTCTATGCGATGGTCCAAAACGGATCGGGGTACGATCTTGAAATTGCCCTAAGCGGTCGAAGTATGCTGTACAACCGCGAGCCGCTTCAAATCCAAACCTTGGATTTCCGCGTTCCTCCCGGCTCCCTATTACGCCTGGTGGACCCGGGTTCCAAACAAATCTCATCGGCCGAGGTATCCCGATACCGGAATCTTAGCCTGCAAACGCGAATCCAAGCTGTTCCCCGTATTTCGCAAATCAGCGAAGCCTTGGCCAAAGGCCCCACCATTCAGGAAATGTTGGAGCTCCTTCAAGATCACGACCTTATACTCGAAGGCGTCTTGGGACAGCCTTCCCTCCATACCTTGGAAGGCCACGGCTTTCCTGGCCGGCTCAAAAGCCTGGGCGCCTGGGGAGGCGATCTTTTTTTGGCCGCGTCGGATCAACCCTCATTGGCCATGGAATGGCTTGATAATCACTTGGATTGGACCTCCTATCCTTTGGAAGACCTGATTCAAATATCCCAAAATTGATTTCCCAAATTATGTTAGCAAAAGAGCCCTCCACCATCGCTTGGGAATGCCCCTCGAATATTGCCCTTGTCAAGTATTGGGGTAAGTTTGAGGGTCAAATCCCGGCGAATCCATCCCTGAGTTTTACTTTGTCATCCTGTGTTACTCAAACCTCTATTGCGTACCATATTGATGCCGAACCTCGTCTCGAATTCCTCTTCGATGGCCAACCAAAGCCGACCTTTGAAGCCAAAATCCAAACCTACCTTAACAGTCTACACGATGTTCTGCCTTGGCTGAAAAATACAGGCTTGAAAATTGAATCCCATAACACGTTCCCACACAGCAGCGGGATTGCCTCTTCGGCATCGGCCATGGGTGCCCTGGCTTTGGGGTTGGTGAGCGTGGATCGGGCCATGAAGGGGGGCTTCGACCCTGCCGAACTGACCCAGGATGCTGACTTTTGGAGACAGGCATCGAACCTGGCCCGCAGGGGATCGGGCTCCGCGTGTCGTTCGGTCTACGGTGGCTTTACGGTTTGGGGTCGGCACGAGGCTGTGGAGGGCAGCGATGATCGCTGGGCAGTACCTCTGGGGATGGACCAAATCCATCCGACCTTCCACGACATACAAGACGTGGTCCTTCTGGTGGATCGAGGGGAAAAGTCGGTTTCATCCAGTGCCGGCCACGGTCTGATGAACCAACATCCGTACGCCGAAGCTCGTTTCAAGCAAGGCAACGAGCGGGTGGGGGAGCTCAACGCCCTTCTAAAGTCAGCCTCTTCGGTCCCGGACGACGAACGGTGGTGGGCCTTTGGTGATTTGGTGGAATCCGAGGCCTTGACACTCCATGCGATGATGCTATGTTCCCAGCCTTCGTACTTGCTTATGAAACCCAAGACCCTGGAAATCTTGGAACAAATCCGACGATTCCGAAACCAAAAGAAGGTTCCATTGTTTTTTACTTTAGACGCCGGGGCCAATGTTCATTTGTTGTTTCCGGCCAACGCCCAAAATGACGCCATGGAACTGCTTGATAAACAGATTGCTGCAATCCTAGGCCCGGATTCGTACCTTTGGGACCGTTTAGGGGCCGGTCCTCGACCCTTAACCCTTCCATCCTAAGACCACATGGTGAAATCCCCCCTCCAAAACAGCCTTTATTACGCCAAAGTCCTGCTTTTTGGGGAATACGGCATCATGGAGGATGCCATGGGGTTGTCCATTCCTTTTGAACATTTTCAGGGGCGTTTCAAAGCCGGCCCTGCCCTAAGCGAAGCCGAAAAAGCCAGCAATACCAGTCTCAAAGCATTTGCTGGCTACCTCGGCGGACTTTCCCCGGCCGTTCCAGGCCTGGATATAGATCGCTTGAATCGCGATTTGGAGGCCGGACTTCATTTTGAATCCAATATCCCTCAAGGGTTTGGGGTCGGAAGTTCCGGGGCTCTGGTAGCGGCGGTTTATGAGCAATACGGGCCTGCAAACCTTGATCTCAACAGCGCCCTCCAAGACCCGGATGCCATTCAAGACATCAAGGCCCGCTTGGGTCGGATGGAGTCCTTTTTTCACGGACGTTCCTCGGGCATGGACCCGCTGATTTGTTACCTCAAAATACCCATGCTCATGGACCGCGACCGGCGCTTGGGCCAGGTCACCCTGCCACGCGAAGCGCCGGACGGACAAGGGGCTATTTTCTTGTTGAATACCGGGCAGCCCGGCGAGACCCAACCCTTGGTTTCGGTCTTCCTCGAAAAGCTCAAACACGAAGGATTCCGCCAAATGATCCGCCAGGAATTCAATCAGTATAACAACGAATGCATCAAGGCCTTTTTGAATGGCAAACCAGGGCTTTTGTTCAAAAACCTACGATCCCTCTCTCACCTCGTACTTCAGCATTTTCAACCCATGATTCCCGAAAAATTCCGGCAGGTTTGGCAACAAGGAATCGACAGCGGGGTCTACTACCTCAAGCTATGTGGCTCAGGTGGAGGTGGTTATCTCTTGGGTTTTACCAGGGATCTTGAACAAACCCAGCGCTTGTTGGATGCCTACGAACTCCGTGTCATCCACCGGTTCTGAACCGTTAGGCCCTGAATTGAAACCTGGGGCTGCCCGTCAACTTCGATTTTTGCGTGGACTGGCCTTTTTGGGCTTGGTACGATGGTATAATTTGGCCATGGTCGCCGTGGCCCAATTGTTGGCCGCCGCTTTTTTGCTGGATCAGGCAACCTCGGTTGGTTGGCGTTTTTTGTTGGACCGGGAACTTTGGTTAATAGTTGGCGGAACGGCGTTGATGTTGGCGGGGGGTTACCTTCTCAATGCGTTTTATGACCTCGAAAAGGACATGGCCAACCATCCGTCCAAGGTCATCATGGGCCGGGTCATTCGCCCCTCCCAAGCTCTTCAGGCCTGGGTTGTCTTGAGCCTATTGACGATCCTGGTCATCTGGCCTCTTGGCCTACGTTTTTTGGCCTATTACGCCCTTTACGGAATGGGTTTATGGCTTTATTCCCACAAACTCAAACGAATCCCGCTCTTGGGGAATGCCGCCTCCATCCTCCTACTCTTGGCCGCCTTTATGGCGTTGGTGCTTTATTACCGGGATGCCAATATCCCGACCCTCGTCTTTGTATTCTATGTCGGGGTGCTGGAGTGGATTCGTGGTCTCATCAAAGACTGCCAAAACGTACGAGGTGATGCCATCTACGGTTACCGCACCGTGCCAGTGGTCTTGGGCCTTCGCAAAACCAGAAATCTTCTTTTGTTATCTCCGATTGGATTCTTACCGCCTATTCTCTGGTTGTCGCTTTACGGCCGCGTTCATCCCTTCTTTCCTTACCTCTTGGTCGCTCAACTGATCATGGTCCTCGGGGCTTTGGGCGTGCTGCTCAACTCCATAGCAACCCAACGCCTGCATACGGCTCAGCGTCTCCTCAAAATCGTTTTGCTCAGCGCGATCGCCGGTCTTATGTTATGGTAAAGGCCTTGGGACAAACCAAGGAGTGTCAGCAACCGGCGGCATCCGCCAAATCACGCAACATCTTATAAAGCGATTCGACCGAGACTTTGTGCTGGTAGACCATCTGCACGGTGGAACCCTGTTGACGCAAGACCCAGTTGCCAGGCTTTTCTTGAACCGCCTGCAAAACCGCCCCAAAAACAGGGCCTTGGTAATAGTCTTGCCGACTTCCGTCCGGAAGATGCGCTTTGAACATTTCTTTGCGCCATACCATTTTTTCAAAGCCCAAACGTCCGCCTTGCATCCGTAAACGCATCAAGGTCAGCAACAACTGAGCCTGTTCGGGCAGAGGCCCGAAACGATCTATCAGACGATCTTCGAAGGCGTCCAATGCATCTTCGCTCTCCAAATCATCCAACTCCCGGTACAGACTCAATCGTTCGGTTGTGTTACGAACATAAAAATCCGGCAACAAAGCCGGAGCATCGGTATCCAACAAAACCTCGGTGGCCGGCGGGTCCAGAGGCTGATCGGCATACAAATCCGCGTAATCGGTGGTACGCAATTCACGAATAGCCTCGTCCAGAATTTTTTGGAAAAGCTCCAATCCAATCTCGGTGATGAATCCGCTTTGTTCCCCTCCCAGCATATTACCGGCCCCTCGTATATCCAAGTCTCTCAAGGCAATCTGAAAACCACTGCCCAATTCAGAATGCTGTTCAATGGCTTGCAAGCGGCGCCGAGCCTCTTGCGTTAACGAAAAAAGAGGGGGCACAATCAAATAACAAAAAGCTTTGAGATTGGAGCGCCCCACGCGTCCTCGCATTTGGTGCAAATCGCTGAGCCCAAAGTTTTGGGCTTGATTAATCAAAATAGTGTTGGCATTGGGAATATCCAACCCAGATTCAATAATGTTGGTGGCCACCAAGATATCGAGCTTGCCTTCAATAAACTGCAACAATACCTTTTCCATCATATCCCCCGGCATTTGACCGTGAGCAACGCCTATACGCAGTCCCGGGCACCATTGCCCAATTAGATCAGCCACCCCTTCGATGCCCTGAACGCGGTTATGAACAAAGAATACCTGCCCCCCTCGGTCGGTCTCAAACAAAATCGCCTCCCGGACTTTGTTTTCGTCGATAACCATCAATTCGGTATGCACCGGTTGACGATTGGGCGGGGGTGTCGATATCACACTCAAATCCCTGGCGCCCAGCAACGAAAACTGCATCGTACGGGGAATCGGAGTGGCCGTAAGGGTCAAGGTATCCACCGAGACCTTCATGGCTTTGAGTTTTTCTTTGGTGGCGACCCCAAACTTTTGTTCCTCGTCAATGATCAAGAGCCCCAGGTCTTTGAATTTGATTTTGGAGCCAACGATTTTGTGGGTGCCAATCAAAATATCAATGCGGCCGGCTTCCAAAT
>Ga0209985_10002866_pt1 | contig 15164 bp, 12 predicted proteins | sample NOAtaG_FD_187305 | JGI IMG/M metagenome (GOLD analysis project Ga0209985, IMG submission 187305) | Freshwater lake microbial communities from Lake Erie, under a cyanobacterial bloom - NOAA_Erie_Diel6S_1000h metaG (SPAdes) (version 2) | ecosystem: Environmental > Aquatic > Freshwater > Lake ...
CGCGGCGGCTGACGGCCGCCGCCGCTCAGGCGGCGAGCAGCCGCACGTAGTCCTCGACCGCGATGTTGCCGCCGGACAGCACCACGCCGACGGTTCCCGGCGACGGCCCGAGCTTCCCCGCCAGCACGGCGCCGAGCGCGATCGCGCCGGAGGGCTCGCAGACCAGCTTCAGGTGGATGAACGCCGCGCGCATGCCGGCGACGGCCTCGGCGTCGGTGACGCTGACGCCCTCGGCGATGGCGTCCTGGGCCGCGCCGAAGGGCACCGCGCCGGGGGTCGCGGCCTGCAGGGCATCGCAGATAGAGGTCGCGCCCGGCCGCACGCGCTGCCTGTCGCCCGCGACCAGCGAGCGGCGCAGGTCGTCGAAGCCGTCGGGCTCCGCGCCCACGACGCGCGTCGCGGGCGAGAGGCGGCGCACCGCGAGCGCGACGCCCGCGATCAGGCCGCTGCCGCCGACCGGCACGACGAGCGTGTCGAGCACGACGCCGCGCTCGGCCGCCTGGCGCACCACCTCGATCCCGCAGCTCGCCTGCCCGGCGACCACCAGCGGGTCGTCGAAGGGATGGAGCTTGGCGAGGCCGCGCGCCTCGGCGAGCTTCATCGCCAGCTCGTTCGCCGCTTCCTCGCGGTTGCGCGCCCCGTGCTCCGACAGCACGACCTCGGCCCCGTAGTTGCGCGTGGCGTCGATCTTCGCGCGCGGCGCGTCGACCGGCATGACGATCGTCACCTTCACGCCCGCCGCGGCGCCCGCGGCCGCCAGGGCCTGCGCGAAGTTCCCGGAGGAGAAGGCGACGACGCCGCGCGCGCGCTCCTCGGCGGACAGCCGCGAGAGGCGGAAGAACGCGCCGCGATACTTGAACGAACCCGTGCGCTGGAGGTTGTCCGCCTTGCAGAGGATGCGCGCGCCGGCGATGGCGTCGAGGACGGGCGAGCCGAGCAGCGGCGTCTCGACGATGGCCGGGCGCAGCACGCGCGCGGCCTCGGCGATGAGCTCGAAGTCGACCTTCATCCCTGGGTGCCCTCGGCGCCGGCGCCGCAGACGAGCGCGCAGACCCTGGCGCCGGCAGGCGGCCTGATCCGGCCGGTCATGAGCGCGGCGACCGTCGCCGCGCCGCTCGGGTCGGCGGCGACGTTCATCTCGCGCCACAGCCAGCGGCTCGCCACGTCCATGTCGTCGTCCTCGATCAGCACGATGTCGTCGACGTTGCGGCGCACGATCTCGAAGTTGACTTCCTCGGTGCGCCGCGCTGCGAGCGTCGGCACGCGGGTCGTGACGCGGTCGAGCTCCACCATCCGGCCGGCGCGCAGCGAGTCGTGCATGCTCGCGGCGCCCGTCGGCTGGACGCCGACGACGCGGATGCCCGGCCGCAGCGCCTTCGCGGCCAGCGACATGCCGGCGATGAGCCCGCCGCCGCCGATGGCGACGACGAGCATGTCGATCTCCGGCATCTGCTCGACGAGCTCGAGCGCGGTCGTTCCCTGCCCGGCGATGACCTGCTCGTCGGCGAACGCGTGGATGTAGGTCGGCCCGGTCGCGGCCAGCGCCAGCGCGTCCTTGTTCGCCTCGAACCAGGACGCGCCGCCGACGACCAGCTTCGCGCCGTAGGACTCGATCTTCCTCGCCTTGGCGGGCGAGACGCCGACGGGGACGAAGATCGTCGTCGGCACCTTCGCGAGCATCCCGGCATAGGCGACGGCGATGCCATGGTTGCCGCCCGAGGCGGTGACGAGGCCGCGACGCACGGCTTCCTCGGGCAGCGCCCGCAGCTTCGACATCGCGCCGCGCGCCTTGAAGGAGCCCGTGACCTGCAGGCACTCCAGCTTGAACCAGAGCTCGGCGCCGGGCGCGATCGGCTCGCGCGCGAGGGTCGCCTGCAACATCGGCGTCACGCGGACGCCTCCGGCGATGCGCGCGCGGGCGGCGCGGATGTCGTCGAGGGTGATCATGCTGGCGTCGTCTCCGGTGGCGTGACGAGGTGGCAGGCGACCTTGCGGCTTCCGCCCGCGGGCGCGAGGACGGGCTCGACGCGCGCGCAGGTCTCGGTCGCGTGCGGGCAGCGGGTGCGGAAGCGGCAGCCCGATGGCGGGTCGATCGCGCTCGGCACGTCGCCGGTGAGCACGATGCGCTGGCGCGCGCGCGCCGATCCCGGCTCGGGCACGGCGGAGAGGAGCGCGCGCGTGTAGGGATGGCGCGGCTCGGCGAAGAGCTCGTCGCGCGAGGCCTCCTCGACGATCCGGCCGAGGTACATGACCGCGATGCGGTTGGCCATGTACCGGACGACGGCGAGGTTGTGCGAGATGAAGACGTAGCCGAGCCCGCGCTCGCGCTGCAGGTCGAGCATCAGGTTCAGCACCTGCGCCTGGATCGACACGTCGAGCGCGGAGACCGGCTCGTCGCAGACGATCAGCCGCGGGTCGAGCGCCAGCGCGCGCGCGATGCCGATGCGCTGGCGCTGCCCGCCGGAGAATTCGTGCGGGTGGCGCGCGGCATGCGCTGGCGCGAGGCCCACGCGCTCCAGGAGCTGGCCGACCCGGCGCGTACGCTCGGCGCGGTCGCCGACGCCGTGGACCACGAGCGGCTCGGCGACGATGCGGCCGACCGTCATGCGCGGGTCGAGCGAGCCGAACGGGTCCTGGAAGATGATCTGCATCTGCCGGCGCAGCTCGCGCATGCGCGCGGGCGTCTCGCGGCGCAGGTCGCGCCCCTCGAACAGGATCGTGCCGGCATCGGGCTCGATCAGGCGCAGGACGAGGCGCCCCGTCGTCGACTTGCCGCAGCCGGATTCGCCGACGAGCGCGAGCGTCTCGCCGGGCTGCAGCGAGAGGTCGACGCCATCGACGGCGCGCACGACCTGCGGCGCGCGGTCGAAGACCCCCGGGGTCCCGGCGGGGAAGTGCTTCACCAGCCCGCGTGCCTCGAGGAGCGGCGTCATGCGGGCACCCTGATGCAGGCGGCGGCGCGCCCTTCGCCGCGCGGCGCGAGCGGCGGCGGCGACGCGGCGCAGGCGGGTTCGGCGTAGCGGCAGCGCGGCGCGAAGCGGCAGCCCGCGGGCATCGCGTCGGGCGTCGGCACCTGGCCCGGGATCGCGTCGAGGCGCTCGATCGGTCCCTCGAGGCGCGGGATCGAGGCGAGCAGGCCCTCGGTGTAGGGGTGCAGCGGCCGCGCGAAGACCTCGGCGGCGGGGGAGGTCTCCACCACGCGCCCCGCGTACATCACGAGGACGCGATGCGCGACCTCCGAGACGACGCCGAGGTCGTGCGTGATCAGGACCACCGCCATGCCGAGCTCGCGCTGCAGGCCACGCAGCAGGTCGAGGATCTGCGCCTGGATGGTCGCGTCCAGCGCCGTCGTCGGCTCGTCCGCCAGCAGCAGCTTCGGCCGGCACGCGAGCGCCATCGCGATCATCACGCGCTGGCGCATGCCGCCGGAGAGCTGGTGCGGGTAGTCGTCGAGGCGGCGCTCGGCGGAGGGGATCTCGACGAGCTTCAGCAGCTTGAGCGCCTCGGCGCGCGCGCCGGCGCGGTCGAGCCCGCGATGGTGGACCAGCGCCTCCATGACCTGGTCGCCGCAGGTGAAGACCGGGTTCAGCGAGGTCATCGGCTCCTGGAAGATCATCGCGATGTCGCGCCCGCGGATCTCGCGCATGCGCGGCTCGGGCAGCGCCATCAGGTCCTGCCCCGCGAAGTCGATGCGGCCCGTGACGCGGCCAGGCGAGGGGATCAGGCGCATGATCGACAGCGCCGTCACGCTCTTGCCCGAGCCGGACTCGCCGACGACGCCGAGGATCTCGCCCGGCGCGAGGTCGAAGCTCACGCCCTCGACGACCGTGTTGCGGCCGAAGGCGACCGACAGGTCGCGCACGGAGAGGAGGGGGGCGCTCACCGCAGGTCGACCTTCATGCGCGGGTCGAGGGCGTCGCGCAGCCCGTCGCCGATCAGGTTGAGGCCGAGCACGGCGACCGCGATGGCGAGGCCGGGATAGAGGCAGATCCACGGCGCTTCCTGCACGAAGTCGCGTCCGTCCGCGATGATGTTGCCGAAGGTCGGCAGCGGCGGCGGCGGGCCGACGCCGATGAAGCTGAGCACCGCCTCGGCGAGGATCGCGATCGCGAAGATGTAGGACAGCTGCACGATCAGCGGCGTGAGGCCGTTGGGAAGCACGTGGGTGAGCAGGATGCGCGCATGGCCGGCGCCGACCGCGCGCGCCGCCTCGACATAGGGCATCTCGCGCACCACCAGCACCGCGGCGCGCGCGACGCGCGCCGTGCGCGGCGTGTAGGTGATCGACAGCGCGAGCACGGCGTTGAACTCCGAGGGGCCGAGCACCGCGGCGATCGCGATGGCGAGCAGGATGCCGGGGAAGGCCATCATCGCGTCCATGACGCGCATGACGACGTTGTCGAGGTGCCTGAAGTAGCCGGCGAGGCCGCCGATGACCGCGCCGCAGACGCCGGTGAACAGCACGACCATCAGGCCGATGCGCAGCGACACCTGGCTGCCATGGACGATGCGGCTCAGCACGTCGCGGCCCGCGCGGTCGGTGCCGAGCCAGTGCACGTCGTTGGGCGCGCCCAGCCGGTAGCGGAAGTTGTTGCGCAGCGGGTCGTGGGGCGCGATCAGGTCGGCCAGCAGCGCCATCAGCACGATGGACCCGAACAGCGTCGCGCCGACCATGAAGGAGCGGTGGTTGAGCAGGCGCCGCCAGAGCGGCGTCGGTGCGGCGATGGCGGGCGCCTCAGCGGTCATAGCGCACCCGCGGGTCGACGACGGCGTAGAGGATGTCGACGGCGAGGTTGACCAGCACGAACACCGTCGCCGTCAGCAGCAGGCCGCCCTGGATCACCGGGAAGTCGCGGCGCAGGATCCCGCCGATGATCAGCCGGCCGACGCCGGGGATCGAGAAGACCTGCTCGATGACGATGGCGCCGCCCAGCAGGATGCCGACGCTGAGGCCGACGACGGTGATCACGGGGATCATCACGTTGGCGAGCGCATGCTTGAAGATCACGACGCGGTTGGGCAGGCCCTTGGCCCGGGCGGTGCGCATGAAGTCCTGCCGCAGGACGTCGAGCATCGATGCCCGGGTCATGCGCGCGAGCAGCCCGATCTGGGTCAGCGCGAGGGCCAGCGCCGGCATCGCCATCGAGCGCAGCCAGCCGATGGGGTCCTCGGTCAGCGGGACGTAGCCGCCGGTCGGCAGCCAGCCGAGCTGGACGGCGAAGAGGTAGATCATCACGAGGCCGAGCCAGAAGTCCGGCAGCGACAGGCCCGCGAGGGCGACCGTCATCGTCGCCTGGTCGACCCATGTGTTGACGCGCATCGCGGCGAGGATGCCGGTCGCAACGCCGACGGCGATGGCGAGGAAGAGGGCGAGCGCGGTGAGCGACAGGGTGACGGGCAGGCGCTCGAGGATCGCCTCGGTGACGCTGCGGCGCAGCAGCACGGACTGCCCGAGGTCGCCCTGCGCCAGCGCCGCGTACCAGCCGAGCAGGCGCTCGTGGAACGGGCTGTCGAGGCCGTAGACGGCGCGGATGCGGGCGATGTCGGCGGCGCTCGCGCCGGGACCCGCGAGCTCGGCGGACACGTCGCCGGGCACGAAGTAGATGAGCACGAAGGTGAGGAGCGAGACGATGAACAGCACCGGCAGGGCCGCGATCAGCCGGTTCGCCAGGAAGCGGATCATGTCTGTTTGCTCGCGCGCATGGCGTGCCGCGGCGGGCGCGTCCCGGCGGCACGTGGCCGGCCGGGACGCGCCCGCGCGGTCGACCTGGTCAGGCCAGCCAGACGTCCCACATGCGCGGCGCGCGGTAGGGCTTGAAGTTCTCCACGTTCGCGCGCGCGCCCTGGATGATGCCGAAGTCGCCGAGCTTGATCGCCGTCACGTTGTCGTACATGCGGCGCTGCAGGTCGGCCATCGCCTTCTGGCGGTCGGCCAGCTGCGGCGAGGACTGGAGGCGCGCGAAGGCCTCCTCGAAGACCGGGTCCTCGACATGCGTCTGCAGCTGCGGCTTGGCGAAGAAGCCGGCGACGTTGAACGGGCCCTCGTAGGGCTCGATGCCCATGCCCAGCGCCCAGAGGTGCCAGCCCTCGGGCTTGAGGCGCATGCTCGACGCCGTCGGCCAGTCGACGATGTGGGCACGCACGTTGATGCCGAGGAGGCGGCGCAGCTGCTCCGTGCCGACCTCGGTCGTGCCCTTGTGGTTCGCGATCGTCGAGTCGCCGAGGAAGACGATCTCCTCGCCCTTGTAGCCGGACTCCGCGAGCAGCTGCTTCGCCTTGGCGACGTTCTTCTGGTTGTAGAGCTCCTTGCCGATGTCGCCCGCGAAGTAGGTGCCGCCGGGATGCTGCCATCCATGCGTCATCCGGTAGAGGCCGTCATTGGCGATGGCGATGATCTCCTCGTAGTCCAGCACGGCCTGGATGGCCTGGCGGAACTTGAGGTTCTGCATCGGGCCCTGCGAGTGGTTCATGACGATCACCTGGAAGGCCCAGGGCATCATCTCGTGGATCCTGATGTTGCGGTTGGCCTTCAGGCGCTGCGCCGCCGGCGTCGGGATCAGCTCGTTGACGTGGATCTCGCCCGCCTCGAGCGCCGCGGCGCGCGCGCCGGCCTCGGGCATGAAGCGGATGCGCACGCTGTCCAGGTGCGCGGTCTTGCGGCCCGCGAAGCCGTCGCGCTCCTTGTAGGCCGTGTTCGCGACGTAGCCGTCGAAGCGCCGCAGCAGGACATGCGAGTCAGGGCGGTACTCGGCGAACTGGAACGGGCCGGTGCCGATGTAGTCGATCTTGTTCGCCTCCTTGCCGCCCTGCTCCTCCGGCATGATCGCGAAGGGCGCGCGGGGGCTGGAGATGCCGTCGAGCAGGCTGGGCACCGGCTTCGAGAGCTTCATCACGAAGGTGTCGGGCGAGGGCGCCTCGAAGGCGACGACGTCGCGCAGCACGGCGCTGCTGTTGCCGACCTTCTTGTAGCGCTCCATCGAGGCGCGCACGTCGGCGGACGTCATGTCCTTGCCGTTGTGGAACTTCGCCTTGCGGAGCTTGAAGCTGTAGGTCATCCCGTCGGGCGAGATGTTGACGCCCTCGGCGAGGTCGGGGACGACGTTGCCCGCCTCGTCGCGCGCGTAGAGCGTCTCCCAGATGTGGGTGGTGATGTTGCGCGCGTGCTGCGCCGACGTGGTCTGCGCGTCGAGCGAGGGCGGCGGCGACTGCTGCGCGACGATGGCCTCGCCGCCCTTCTTCTGGGCGATGGCGGGCGCGCCGACGACGGTGGCGGCGGCGCCGGCGCCGGCGACGGCCGCGTGGAATCCACGACGTGTGATCATCTTCTTCTCCCCGTTTCCCTGCGCGCCGCCGGGCGCGGCGCCCTGCCGCGAGGATAGGTTGCCCGGATCACGCAGCGCAATCGCGCCATGGCTCAGGTTCCGTCGCGCGGAACGTCGATGCGCCACTCGCGCGCGAACACCTCGCCGGAGGCGTCCTCGGCGCGCGCCGCGAAGGACAGCACGTAGCTGTCGCGCGTGGCGCGCATCTCCGAGCGCGTCGACAGCCGCGCCTGCCAGGCGCCGCGGCCGATCTCCATCTCCTCCTCGATCGAGGCCCGCGCGCTCGCCGGGTCGTCGTCGCGGATGGAGAAGCGCCGGACGATCCCGTGCCCGATCTCGGTGCCGGTCGCGCCCAGGCGCCAGCGTCGCCCCGGCCCCAGGAAGCCGCCATCGCCCTCGACGACGTATTCGCGCTCGCCGGTGGCGACGTCGTGCCGGTGGTGCCTGCGGATCGTCGCGGGATGCAGCACCTCCACGGCGCAGGCCGGCCCGGAGGACGCAGGCGGGAAGGCGGGATCGGGCGGCGCGCCGGCGACGGGGCGCACGGGCAGCACGAGCGTGCTGCCATGCGTCGCGACGGCGAGCGCCACCGGCTCCGGGCTCGGCCAGAGCACGGGCCAGTAGGCGGTCGAGAGCGCGATGCGCAGGCGGTGGCCCGGCCGGAAGGCATGCGCGGTCTCCGGCAGCCGCAGCCGCACGCGCGTGCGGCGCCCGGGCTCCATCGGCACGACGCGGTGATGGCCCTCGCGGTGGCAGAGGTTGAGCACGCCGAGCGCGACGCGCGTCGAGGCGCCGTCGGGCGCGACGTCGCAGAGCCGCGCGACGAGCATGGCGACCGGCCGGTCGACCTCCAGCTCGATCTCGAGCTCGGCGGCGCCGAGGATCTCGATCCGCTCTTCGAGCGGCGCGGTGTCCAGGCACAGCGAGCGCCCGTCGTCGGCGCGCTGGTCGCGCGGCGCCTCGCCGGGCAGGCCCATGCTGAGCCATTCCGGCGCGCATTCGCCGATCGACTGGGGCGAGCGATGGCGCAGCACGGCGTCCGCGCCGGGCGCGCCGGCGAGCCCGGTCGCGGAGAAGAAGAACGTGCGTGGCGCGATGCGCGGAGACGGCCATGCCTCCTCCGCGACCCAGCGCCCGCGCTCGACGCCGTGGTCGGGGCCGAGGCCGCGCTCCTCCGGCATCCAGGCCCGCAGCATCGGCACGCCCGCCATCGCCGCGGCGTCGCCGCGCAGCGCATGGGCGAGGAAGCGCTCGCACTCCTCCATGAAGCCGATCGCGGGGCCCGGGATGCCGTCCTGCGGGTAGTGGTGGCCCCAGGGGCCGACGATGCCCCAGCGCGGCGCGCGCGCGGAGGCCAGCATGCGCGGCACGGCGCGCGAGATGTAGTCCGCCCAGCCGCCGACCGCGAGGATCGGGCAGGCGATCGCGCCCGGGTCGTCCGCGTGCGAGCCGTGGCGCCAGAACGCGTCGCGGCGCTGGTGGCGCAGCCACTCGACGATCCAGGGCCCGTTCGCCTCCAGCCGTTCGCGCCACATCTCGCGCCAGCGCGGCCCGGCGATGTCCGGGTCGGGCGGGCGCATGTTGAACAGCATCATGGCGTCGCTCCACCAGAGCTGCTCGACGAGGGGAACGCCGCCGGTGAAGTGCAGGCTCTCGTCGTAGCGGTCCTGCGCGCCGCACACCGCGACGATCGCCTTGAGCGCGGGTGGCCGCCGCATCGCCGCCTGGATCGCCGCGAAGGCGCCCCAGGACTTGCCGAACAGCGCCACCGCGCCGCTGCACCAGGGCTGCGCGGCGATCCATGCGACCATCTCGCAGGCGTCGTCCTGCTCGCGCGCCTGGAATTCCTGCGCAAGCACCCCGTCGCTGTCGCCGGAGCCGTGCATGTCGACGCGCAGCGCCGCGTAGCCGCGCGCCGCGAGCCAGGCGTGGATGGGCTCGTCGCGCGGCCGCGTCGCGTCGCGCTTGCGGTAGGGCATGTACTCGACGACCGCGGGCGCGGGCCGCGCGCGCGCGCCGGGGGGAAGCCAGAGCCGCGCGGCGAGGCGACGTCCGTCGGCGAGCGGGATCCAGAGGTTCTCGACCGCCTCGAAGGCGGGATCCGCGCCCGCGCTCATGTCCGGTAGGCCGGCTCCTCGCGGTCGAGCACGCGTCGCCAGGCGTCGAGCAGGAAGCGTCCCTCCAGCTTGTCGCTCCATGTGCCGCGGTAGTTCCAGCGCAGCGCGTCGGGCTGCCTGCGCAGCTGCTGGCCCGTCCACATCGCCATCAGCTGGTACTGGCAGGTCTGCTCGACGACGAGCAGCTCGTGGAACGCGTCGGCCACGGTCGGCCCCACGGACAGGATGCCGTGGTTCGCCATCACCATGACCGTCTTGTCGCCGAGCGCCTCGGCGAGGCGGAACCCCTCGTCGAGCCCGCCCGCCGGGCCGGTCATCGCGTCGTCGTAGGCGACGCGGTCGTTGACGATCAGGTTGTTGTGGTGGGCGAGGGCGAGGCGCCCGTTCTCGATCAGCGACAGCGCCGTGGTGTGCGGCGGATGCAGGTGCAGGACGCAGCGCGCGTCCGGCCGCGCCTTGTGGATCGGCGCGTGGATGTGGAATGCGACCGGGCGCACCACGCCCTCGCCGCGCACCACCCGGCCGTCGTGGTCGACGACGATCAGGCTGGAGGCCGTGATCTCCTGGAACAGCATGCCGCGCGGGTTGAGCAGGTAGAGCTCGTCGCCCGGCAGCATCAGGCTGAAATGGTTGCCGATGCCGTTGTTGAGGCCGAGGCGCTGGCTCACCCTGAACGCCGCCGCCAGGTCGCGCCTGAGCTCCGCCTCCACCGCGTCGCCGAGGCCGCTGGCCTCGATGCCCTTGCCGTCGATGCCGCCCATCTTCCCCCTCCGGTCGCTGGTCCCGATCCTAGTTCAACGCGCCGCGTCGCGCAGCGCGTGGCGAAGCGCCTGCGTCGCCGCGTCGTCGAGGCGCGGCCCGCCCGGCGCCGCGATGGCGACCACGCCGTAGTCGCGCCTTGCGCCCTCGATCGTGACGCGGCCGAGCCGCAGGTCCTCGAGCACGGCCGCCGGGTCGCGATCGAGCGGGTCGCCCCATCCGCCGCCGCTCGCGAGCACGTGGCGGAACACGTCGCCGCGGCGCATCGCCACGGGCTCGGTCACGAGCACGGGCAGCACGCGCGCCCCTGGCGTGCCGGGATTGAGGACGGAGAGCGAGCCGCTGCCCGGTCGCCCGCCGGCGAGGCCATGCGGCGGGAAGCGGCGCTTGTCGGAGCGCACGGTGAGCGTCGCCTCGTCGGCGAGCAGGCGGAACTCGCGCTCGATCGCGAGCCCGCCGCGATGGCGGCCCGGCCCGCCGCTGTCGGCGACGAAGCCGTAGCGCTCGACGCTGATCGGGTACTCGGCCTCGATCGACTCCACCGGGACATTCGACTGGTTGGCGCCGAGATGCGCGACCGCGTCCTGGCCGTCGCGCGCCATGCTCCCGCCCCAGGCGCCCATGATGGTCTCGACGAAGATGAAGGGCCGCCCCTCGTGCCGCCCGCCGATCGTCGGCAGCGTCGAGCCGCCGCTGCCATCCGCGGGCACGCGGTCGGGCAGCGCCTGGGCGAGCGCGCCCATCAGGCAGTCCATCATGCGGAAGCCGGTGATGCCGCGCGCGCCGCAGGCCGCGGGCGGCCGCGGGTTGACGATCGTGCCCGGCGGCGCGACGACGCGGATCGGGCGCGTGAAGCCCTGCGCGTTGGGTATGTCGGGCGAGAGCACCGAGCGGATCGCGGCCCAGGACGCGGCGTTCGTGAAGGGCACGGGCGAGTTGATGCCCGCGCGCACCTCGGGCGAGGTGCCCGTCCAGTCGACGACGATCTCGTCGCCGCGCACGGTCAGCGCGACGCGGAACGGGATCGGCTCCGGCGCGTCGCCAAGGCCGTCGATGTGGTTCTCGAAGCGCCACGTGCCGTCCGGGATGTCGGCGATCTCGGCGCGCGCCAGGCGCTCCGCGTGGTCGTGGATCTCCTCGCAGGCCGCGCGGAAGCGCCCGGGTTCCCAGCGCGCGAAGAGCCGGGCGAACTCGCGCTCGCCGACGAGGCAGGCGGCGAGCTGCGCCTTGACGTCGCCAAGCACCTTGTCCGGCACCCGCACGTTGGCGGCGAGGATGTCCCAGATCGCGGCGTTCTCGCGCCCGGCGTCGAAGAGCTTCAGCAGCGGCAGGCGCAGCCCCTCCTGGAAGATCTCGGTCGAGCCGATCGAGTTGCTGCCGGGCACGATGCCGCCGATGTCGTTCTGGTGCGCGACCGTCGTCGCCCAGCCCTCGAGCCTGCCGGACACGAAGATCGGGCGCACGATGTAGATGTCGGGCAGGTGCTGGCCGGCGGCGAGGTAGGGGTCGTTGAAGATGTAGACGTCGCCCTCCGCGACGCGCGCGCCCTGCGTGGCCAGCAGGTTGCGCATCGCGTCGTGGAAGCTGCCGAGATGCAGGGGCGTGGTCGCGCCCTGGGCCAGCGTGCGGCCCTGCGCGTCGCAGATAGCGGTCGAGTAGTCGATCGCGTCGCGCACGATGCTCGAGCACGAGGTGCGCATGACGATGATCGCGAGCTCGTCGGCGATCGTCTCGAAGGCGCTCCGGAGCACCTCCAGCTCGAAGGCGGAGACGCGCGCGCTCATGCCGGCTGCTCCGCGAGCTCGATGACGATGTTGCCATGCGCGTCGAGCCATGCCGTGGCGTCGGGCGGCACGACGGTGGTGCCCTCGTAGTCCTCCACCACCAGCGGTCCCTGGCGCGGCGACGCGCAGAGCGCGGCGCGACCGGCGACCGGCGTGTCCACATGCCCGTGCACGGGGCCGAAATAGGCGCGGCGCGTGCCGCCATCCGGAGCCTGCGCGTCCATGCGCGGCGGCGAGGCGGCCTGCGCGACCTGGCCCTCGCCCGCGAGCGTCGCCGTGACCTCGATCGCGACGATCTCGACGCCGAAGCCGAGCCTGAGGCCGTAGCTGCGCGCGTGTTCCTCCTCGAAGCGCAGCGCGAGCGCCGCGATCGAGGCGGCGTCCGGCGTGCCCGGGTCCACCTCGACGGGAAGCTCGAAGGCCTGTCCCACGTAGCGCATCGCCGCGATCCGGCGGATGCCGGCCTCGTCGCGTCGCGCGGCGAGGCGCTCGACCACCCGCGCCTCGAGTTCGTCGAGCGCCGCGGCGAGGTCGGCGGGCGCGAGCGCGTCGATGCGCCGCGCGAAGGCGTGCGAGAGGCCGAACTGCACGTCGCCGACGCACAGCCCCACCGCGCTCAGAACGCCCGCCGCGGGAGGCACGATGGCCCGGCGGATCTGCAGCTGGCGCATGAGCTCCGCCGCGAAGACGCCGCCATTGCCGCCGAAGGCGACCAGCGTGAAATCCCCGGGGTTGCGCCCGCGATAGGTCGACACCGCCTTGACCGCGCGGACCATGCTGGCCGCCGCCACCACGAAGACGGACCACGCGGCCTCGTCGAGGCCGATGCCGAGTGGCCGCGCGACGGCCTCGTCGAGCGCCCGCCGCGCCAGCGCCGCGTCGATCCTGACCGCGCCGCCGGCCAGCGTGGCGGGCGCGAGGTAGCCCAGGACCACATTGGCGTCCGTCACGGTCGGCGCGCTGCCGCCCGCGCCGTAGCAGGCCGGCCCGGGCACGGCGCCGGCGCTGTCGGGCCCGACCTTCACCATGCCGGCGCGGTCGAGGCGCACGATGCTGCCGCCGCCGGCGCCCACCTCGGAGATGTCGATCACCGGCAGCCGCAGCGCGTAGCCGCCGCCCTTCATCAGGCGGCTGGAGAGCGAGATGCCGCCGCCGACCTCGTACTCGTCGGTGCGCGAGATGCGCCCGTCCTCGACCAGCGAGGCCTTGGCGGTGGTGCCGCCCATGTCGAAGCTGATGGCGTCGCGGTAGCCGCAGCGCAGCGCCACGTGCGCCGCGCCGATGACGCCCGCGGCCGGGCCGCACTCGACGATGCGCGCCGGCATCTCCATCGCCTGCCCGGCGTCGAGCACGCCGCCGCCGGACTGCATGACGAGCAGCCGCCCGCGCAGCCCCGCCGCGCGCAGCCCGTCGCGCAGGCCGCGCAGGTAGGCGGCCACCGGCGGCCCGACATAGGCGTTGATGACCGTGGTGCTGGTGCGCTCGTACTCGCGCATCTCCGGCAGCACGTCGACCGACAGCGACACGAAGACGCCCGGCAGCGCGGCGCGCAGCATCTCGCCGGCGCGCCGCTCGTGGGCGGGGTTGGCGTAGGAATGCAGGAAGCACACGGCGACGGCCTCGACGCGCGCGGCGCGCAGCGTGTCGATCGCGGCCTCGACGTCGCCCTCGTCGAGCGGCACGCGCACCGCGCCGTCCGGGCCGAGGCGCTCGGTCACCTCCAGGCGCAGGTCGCGCGAGGCGAGCGGCGGCGGCCTGGCGTAGCGCGCGTCGTAGAGTCTGGGTACCCGGATGCGACGCAGCTCGAGGACGTCTCGGAAGCCGCGCGTCGTCAGCAGCGCGGTGCGCGCGCCCTTCTGCTCGAGGATCGCGTTCGTCGCGACGGTGCAGCCATGGAGGATGTCGCCGAAGTCGCCGGGCGACAGGCCGTTGTCGCGCGCCAGCGCCAGGATCCCCTCGACGACGGCGCGGCCATAGTCCCCGGGCGTGGACGGCAGCTTGCGCGTGGCGAGCCGTCCGCCGGGCAGGAACGCGGCGATGTCCGTGAAGGTGCCGCCGATGTCGGCGGCGACCTTGATGCGACCTTGCTCTTCCATGGGCCGGCGGCAAGGCTAGTCCCGCGCGCACCGGGATGTCGAATTGCGATCGCCGGTCCCGCGAGGGATCGCCCGGGCGGCGGGCGCGGGCGGTGGGCGATTTCGGCACGCGAACCGCGAATTGACATCACGCGCCGGCAGGCCGGACAGTCCCGGCGCTCCAGGACCGAAGGGGGAAGCGGATGGCGGCGATCGTGCGGCAGCTCGGCAGGACGGAAGACGAGATCGCGGAGTGGGAGCTGCGCTGCGACATGGCGGCGGTGTTCCGCGTCGCCGCGCGGCTCGACTGGAACGAGCAGATCGGCAACCACAACTCGGTCATGCTGCCGGGCAGCCCGGACCGGCCGCTCTTCCTCATCAACCCTCGCGGCATGCTGTTCCAGGAGATGACCGCGAGCTCGATGATCGTCTGCGACCTCGATGGCAACGTCGTGCGCGGCAAGGGCGAGCTGCGCAAGGTCGCCTTCCACATCCACGCGCGCATCCACCTGCGCAACCCGTCGGCGACCTGCGTCGTCCACGTCCACCCGCCCTACCTGACGGCGCTGTCGCTGCTGGACGGCGCGGAGCTCGAGCTCGCGCACCACAACAACCTGCTGCTCAACGACCGGATCGTCTACGACCGGTCGGGCTGGCAGCCGGTGCACGACAACGACGAGGGCGACCGCATCGCCGACCTGCTGGGCGACCGGACCATCATGGTGATGGCGCACCACGGCGTCACCACCGTGGGCCGCACGGTCCACGAGGCCTTCGACGAGTGCTTCATCGCCGAGCGCAACGCGCGCATCCAGATGATCGCCTGGCAGACCGGCCGGAAGATGGCGACGCTGCCGGAGCAGGCGCGCCGCCGCTTCAACGGCCCCTGGAGCGAGCGCGTGGACTCGCGCATGCATCTCGACGCGTGGCGGCGGATCCTCGACCGCGAGGAACCCGACTACGCCAGCTGAGGCGCGGCCTCAGCGCGGCGTGGGCGCCGCGCGCAGCCGCTCGAGCAGGGCCTGGCCCGGCTTGCCGTCCTCCGGCAGCCCCGCCGACTTCTGGAACCGCCGGATGGCGACGGCGGTGCGCTGCCCCATGCGCCCG
>Ga0209985_10002867_pt1 | contig 15163 bp, 12 predicted proteins | sample NOAtaG_FD_187305 | JGI IMG/M metagenome (GOLD analysis project Ga0209985, IMG submission 187305) | Freshwater lake microbial communities from Lake Erie, under a cyanobacterial bloom - NOAA_Erie_Diel6S_1000h metaG (SPAdes) (version 2) | ecosystem: Environmental > Aquatic > Freshwater > Lake ...
CACCCTCCGCCAGCAATGCAAGAAGGCCCCCGGCGTACCCTACATCGCCCTCGCCGATTTCATCGCCCCGAGCGGCACACCCGACTTTCTCGGCGGCTTCGCGGTAAGCGCGGGCCACGGCGTGGAGGAACGCGTGAAACGCTTCGAGGCCGCGCACGACGACTACAGCGCCATCCTGCTCAAGGCCCTCGCCGACCGTTTGGCCGAAGCCTTCGCCGAGAAACTGCACGAAGTGGTGCGCCAGGAGCTTTGGGGATACGAGACCGTACGCCTCAGCAACGACCAGCTCATCAAGGAAGAGTACCAGGGCATCCGTCCGGCGCCGGGCTACCCCGCATGCCCCGACCACACCGAGAAGCCCGAGCTCTTCCGCCTTCTCGACGCTACGAAGCACACCGGCATCACGCTCACCGAAGGCCTGGCCATGAGCCCGGCGGCTGCGGTGAGCGGCTGGTACTTCGCGCACCCCAAGGCCAAGTACTTCGGCGTGGGGCGCGTGGCGAAGGACCAGATCGAGGACCTGGCCAGGCGAAAGGCCGAAAGCACGGAGTGGATGGAACGGTGGCTGGGGAGCAACCTGGCCTATTGAACGCCGCTATCTGGCCTACAAAGCGTTGCCCGTGATCGGCTGAAGCCCTCAACGCATCACGTTCACACGCGTGGTGACCGACCGTCCGCTCACATGCGTCACACTGAGCAGGTACTGTCCGGTAGCCAGTGACCCTGTATGCAGCTCCAGCTGGCCACCGATCACCATACCCCTGCCCGTGAGCACCACGCGACCAAGCGCATCGGACCAACGAAGATGAACTGGTCCATCAGCGGCATGGCGCAGCGTGCCTTTATCCTGAAGCGGGTTCGGCCATACGGATAGTGCCGGTTCATTCAGTTCCGGAGCACCAAGACCCAGGTCGTCGTGGTAGTACTTCATCATGTGTGGCACGCTCGGCGTGCATTCGCCCATAGACCAGCCGGTTTCCTCGAAAGCACATGCCATGCTGCCTTCATCCGGAGCGTTGATCACTGCGAAGCCTGAAGTGGGAAAACGGTTGATGTAGATCTTCCCGTTTGGCGCGAGCGCCATGTTGTTTTTGGAGAAGCCCATTCCACCGAGGAAGTAGTTCTGCGTAGCTATGGTCAGCCTGGAGGACTCGATGTCGGTTTGAAGAAGATCATATTGGTAAAGTGTGTAGCGCCATGTAGAGTTGCCACTCCCATCATCCACGCCGTCCTGTTTGAGGATATACAGATACCGACCGGATGGGCTGAACTCCGCGCCCCAGTACTGCCCGGACATGTCGGCGAAGGAGTGCTGCAGGGAGGCCGTTCCAGTGGCTGGATCGAACGTATAAAGCTCAATAAAGGTCTCATTCGGGACCATGACGTTGTATGCTTGGCTTATGAAGCGATCACCCTGCGCGGAGGCAACCATGAAACCGGTTTGGAGTTCCGGTGCTAACACCACCCCGCCTGGGCTTACCACGGGTCCTTCATCCACGCCTAGGACGCCGATGCGAAATGCATGTACCTCGTTTGTGCCACCTGCCTGGGTCAGGAACCAATAGTCCTCACCATTCGCATGGGCGATACCGGTGCATTTGCGCGCCGGATTGAGCATGAACCAGAGCGTACCGGTATCGGTTACGCTCATTTGTCCATCAACGCCATCCGGGCCGATCTCCATAAAACCGAATTTGCGCACGTCAGCGCTGAAATAGCGATAATGGAACAGGAACGTTCTTTCTGGTTGGCCGGGAACGGGCATGAACAACGAGGTGCTCTCACCCCAGAACATGGGAGCCGACTGCTGGTTCTCGACAAGTTGGAATTGGCCATCCCGCAATTCGGCCAACCCGGAATAGGTCAATAACAACTGACCGTTCGGATCACTGATGGACATGAGCCCGCCCGGACCCATTTCCGGGGGCATTGGCAAGACTTGGTTGGTAGCTGTGGAGAACGACAGCCAACAATTCGCTGTCAGCCAATGTGTATTGCGCGCTTGGGCGGACAGCATTGTTGCGCATCCGTAGGAGAACAGCGTCATGATGTAAGGCAAGGCCACGCGCTTCATCAGTAAATGCGGAAAATGGAGTTAACGAAGTCCGCTGCGATCGTGTAGGCTGTGCCACATTGGTTACATGCGTTGATACTGGTGCTCGCACCGGTACATGGCCGGTCGGCAAGGATAGTGGTACAAGTCATGTCGTCGGAGCAATACAATCTTATCCGTCGCACGATGAATGTTCCGGCGGATGAGGTAGAGATGACCTGCGTGCCTGGTGCGATCGGAACGCAGGTGTTCGGATTGCCTGCTGCTCCACTGCCACAAGCTGCCTGCCAGAGGATAGTTACGTTGTAGCTACAGCCGGTATTATTCTCTATAGTGGCTGTTTGGGCAAACAGCTTGAACGGCAGCGAGACCATCAGAAATAACGCAACTGTAATCAACGCATGATCAGACACAGGTTGGATGAAAAAAGACGAAATGTGTATCATGAGCTTATTTATTGGGACGGGAAGTTAGTCATCGCTCTGCGTGATTTGCTCTTTGGCTCGGCAAATGATCGCTAATATGATCGGGAGCGTGCTAGGAAACACATGGAATCAGTGTGTTAACCTCCGCCTGAGCAACGACCAGCTCATCAAGGAGGAATACCAGGGCATCCGTCCGGCGCCGGGCTATCCCGCCTGCCCGGACCACACCGAGAAGCCCGAGCTCTTCCGCCTGCTCGATGCTACGAAGCACACCGGCATCACCCTCACCGAAAGCCTGGCCATGAGCCCGGCCGCTGCGGTGAGCGGCTGGTACTTCGCGCACCCGAAGGCCAAGTACTTCGGCGTGGGCCGCGTGGCCCGGGACCAGGTGGAGGACCTGGCGCGGCGCAAGGGGCAGCCCGTGGAGTGGATGGAGAAGTGGCTGGGGAGCAACCTGGCGTACTGAACCCTTCGGTCGCCTTCTGCGTACGAAGGCCCCGAACGGATGGAACGCCACGTCATTTCGCTATTGACCTTGGTCGTGGGCAACATGCTCATGGCACAATCACCTGCGGGTCTTACGCAGGAGAACGGTGACTGCACCGGGGCCATCGTCATTACCGATTCGGTGTACCGCCAGCCCTCGGCGGTGCGCGGCTTTGGCAACAAGCTCGAGATCAAGGAGAACCCCAAGGAGGACCTGCAATGGTTCGAGCGCGAGCACCACACCACGTGGTACAAGTTCCGCAGCCCGGCCAACACCACGCTCACCTTCGAGATCATCCCCGACAACATCGAGGACGACATCGATTTCGTGGTTTTCGAAGGCGCCATCCCCGGCATCTGCGACAAGATCGCCACCAAGCAGGTGCAGCCCATTCGCAGCAACATTTCCCGTAACGACAAGAGCAACCGCTCGATCTGTGGTCTCCGCAAGGATGCCGCCAACGATTTTGTGCGCAGTGGTGTGGGCAGCAGTTTCAGTCGGTCCATGGAGGTGAAGCAGGGCGAGCTGTTCTACCTGGTCATCGACTACCAGGACCGTCCACTGGCGGGTTACACCATCCGCTTCCACTACGATCCGCCGCCGCCACCAGCGCCGGAGGAGACGGTGGAAGAGAAGAAGGAGAAGCAACAGCTGGTGATCAACGTGGTGGATGCCAAGAGCGGCAAACCAATTGATGCCTCCCTCACCATTGATGGCATGCTGTTCGACAAAGTGGTGGAGGCCAAGGGCAAGAGCACCTACACCTACGAGATGGACATGTACCGCAACCTGAAGATCGGTTGCGTGCGCAAAGGCTACATGTTCCAGACGGTGCGTGTGAAGGGCAATACCGACCCGGTCTGCTCCGTGGAGGTAAAAATGGTGCCCATCGCGCCCGGTGAACGGGTGGTGCTGGACGACATTCGCTTCGTAGGCAACGAGGACAAGGTGATGCGCCAGTCCGAGGCGTCGTTGCTGATATTGCTGCGGTTCATGCAGGAGAACCCCAAGGTGCGCATCGAGATCGAGGGCCATGTGAACGGCCCTACGTTCAAGAACAAGAAGGAGTTCATCGATCTGAGCACCTCGCGGGCCAAGACCGTATACGACTTCCTGCTGGTGAACGATATCGAGCCCGAGCGCATTTCGTACGTGGGCCTCGGCAACTCGCAGATGTTGTATCCCGAGCCCAAGAACAAGGAGCAGAGCGAGGCCAATCGCCGGGTGGAGATCAAGGTATTGGGCCTTTAGGGTCACCATCCGCCACGGAAGCGCACCGCTCGTCATAAGCCGCTTTTCCGCCCGGTAGTGCCGGGTACTTTTGGTTCCCTCCGGGTCGCTGGCCCGGAGCCTATTCCCGTAACCATGCGCTACCTATCGTTCGTGCCGTTGCTTTTTGCCGTGCTCGCTGCACAGGCCCAACAGGTGTTCACCCTTGAACAGTGCCTGAAGCTGGCCGAGCAGCGGAACCTCGCTGTGGTGAACGCCATGCTCGATGCGGAGATCGCTGACCGCGACCACGACCAGGCCTACTGGGACCTGGCGCCCGACCTGAACGGCGTGGCCACGCATGGTTACAACTATGGCCAAACGGTGGACCGCTTCACCAACACCTTCGCCAACGATCGGGTGCGTACCAACAACCTGTATCTACAAAGCACCTTGATGCTCTTTCAAGGCATGCGCAAACAACACCGTATCCGACAGGCAGGACTTGATTCCGAGGCCGCCGACAAGGCCGTGGAGGTGGCACTGAACGATATGCGTGTGGAACTCGTGCAGGCCTTCCTGGACGTGCTCGGGTTGCGCGAACGCATCAAGGCCAGTGAGGCACAAGTGGCGAATACGCGTGAACAGATCGCCATTACCGACGCCTTGGTGGAAGGCGGACGGGTGGCGCGTGCCGAACTGCTCACGTTGCAGGCCCAGTTGGCACAGGAGGAGTTCAACCTGACCGATGTGCGCAACCAGCACGATCAGCGCAAGCTGGCCCTGGGCCGGGCCATGCAGCTCGATCTGCAGGACATCTACACCTTCGATATCGTGGCGCCGGCCATCGGCGGAATGAGCATTGTGGAACCCACGTCCTCAGCTGAGCGCATACTGGAGAACGTGTTGGCGAACAACCCGGCCTACAAACGCGCGGAACTGAACGTGGCCAGTTCGGAGCAGTCCCTGTCCATTGCGCGTGCGGGCGTCATACCCTCGCTCAGTTTCAGCGCCGCAGCAGGTAGTGGATACTCGGGCCTGACCCAGCGCACAGTGGGCGAGCCGGTGCAAGGAGCGCCCATTCCCGTGGGTGCCACGGCCAGCGGTGAACTGGTATTCGTGCCCAACGAGATCAACACGTTCGAAACGGTGCCCTTCGGTGATCAGCTCGAGCAGAACTTCAACCAATCCGTGAGCCTCACGTTGAGCCTGCCCATCTTCAACAACATGGCCAACCGCACCCAGATCGCGCAGGGCCGCATCCGTGCAGAGCAGTCGCACAACCGCATGCTCGCAGTGCGCAACGATCTACAGCGGAACGTGCTGGATGCACTGGTGGCCCAACGAGCGGCCTACCGCCAGTTCGAATCGGCCACCAAGGCCGTGGATGCCGGCACCTTGGCGCTGGAGTATGCTCAGGAACGTTTCGCCCAAGGGATCATCACTTCCATCGAGCTCAGTACGGCCAAGGCCCAATTGAACCGCAACCAGGCCGAGCAGATCAACGCGAAGTACCAGTACGTGATGGCCAGCAAGTATCTGGACATCCTGCAGGGGATACCGGTAACACTGTGATGCATTTGGTGGTCCGGCCCGGCTGCGGTTCCTTCGCGCCATGCCGCTGATCCTGGCCATCGAGACCGCCACCAAGCTGTGCAGCGTCGCCGTTGCACGTGATGGGAAGGTGCTCGCCCTGCGCGAAGTGGTGAGCGAACGTAACGCGCATGCCGAGAAGGTGAACGTGTTCATCGCCGAGGTGATGGCCGAGGCCGGGCTGAACTTGAAGGACCTGCAGGCGGTGGCCGTGGGCATCGGTCCGGGCAGTTACACGGGGCTGCGCATCGGCCTCAGTGCCGCGAAGGGCCTCTGTTACGTGCTGGGCGTTCCGTTGCTCGGCATCTCCACGCTGCACACCATCGCACAGGCCGCGCTCGCCGGTGGCAGGGCCTTCGACGGTGAGGTATGGCCCATGGTGGATGCGCGGCGCATGGAAGCGTTCGCACAGCCCCACGATGCACGCGGCTCAGCCCTTGCACCGCACGCGCCATTGGTGCTCAGCGAGGAATGGGCCGCTCAGAGACCTGCGCTGGTCTGTGGCGATGGCGCTGACAAGGCAGTGGAGCTCTGGTCCAATGCACCGACGATCGTTCATTTACCGGGAGTGCATCCCACAGCTGCCGCCATGTTCACCGAAGCGGAGCGGCGCATGGCCATGGAACAGTTCGACGACCTCGCCTACCTCGTGCCCGACTACGGGAAGGCCGCGAACGTGACGCAGCCTCGGAAGCGCGAGGCTTAGAAGCCCGCCAGGATCGCCAGGAGCGCGATCATCGGGACGGTGCCTTCCACTTGAAGGATCGCATCGCCCTTGTTGGCGAAGGGCCCTTCGGCGAGGAACACGAGGTTGCCTTCGAGCACGAACGCAGCATCGCCCTTGGTGCAGAAGGCGCCCATGCAGCGGAAGATCTTGTTGCCTTCCACCAGCAGCTCGCCCGGACCGCGGCTGCAAAAGGGGCCTGTGCAGCGGAACAGTTTGTTCTCCTCGGCGAGGTAGGCACCAGGGCCACGGCTGCCCATGCCATCGATGGTACGGAACACCTGGTCGCCGTTGAACACGAAGATGCAGGCACCTAGCGAGCCGAACGGGCCGCAGGCCTGATGGATCCGCCCGTTCTCCACCACGTAGGCCGCATCTCCGGGTGTGCCGAACGGCCCGTAGGCCCAGCGCACCAAACCACGCTGCGCACTTGCACCGAGCGCCGCGCAGAGCAGGATGATGACCAGCGGGACCCTCATGGTCGTTGAGCCACGCTGCCTCGTTCCGTGGTGAACTTGATCACGTGGATGGTGCCCGTGGACAGGTCCTTGGTGAGCCGCGCGGTCAGCAGCATGGTGTTGGCCTCGTACAGGTATTCCTCGCGTTCCACCTGTCGTTGGTCGTGCCACAGTTCGCCTTCGAGCACATTGCCGGCGGCATCGTAGCGCCAAACACGCCGTGTGGTGCGGGGGTCGGCGAGGTCGGGCTGTTCCACGCGTTCGGCCAGGCGCCCTTTATCGTCGTAGCGGAAGGTGATGCGCGAACGACGGTTGCTGATGAGGTAGCGGTCCTCGATGGAGCGCAGGTAACCCAGCTGGTCCTTGCTGAACACCTGTTCGCGGAAAGGCAGGCCCAGGTCGTTGGTGTAGATGCGCTTGTACACGGTATCGTTCACCGGTTCATAGCGGTAGTGTTCATCGCTGATCGCGGTCACCGCGCCGGGTACCAGATCGTACCGGTCCGTCCCCAGGTTCTCGATCCGGCTGTAGGTCTCGCGCACGACGCGGCCCTGTTCGTCCAATTGAAGGTCGTAGGCGAAGTGCCCGCCCAGATCGTTGCGCAGCCGTCGGGTGGCGCGGCCCTGCGCATCATAGGTGAAACGCACCGATGCCGTGTCGCGGCCGGTGCCCGGGTTACCGAAGCTATGGTTCGCATAGATCGTACGCCCGGAGGGGTCAAAACGGTACAGGTGTTTTTCACGCTGTTCGCGCATGGGCTCATTGTCCCGCTTGATCAGGCGCTGGCCATGGATCGCCGTGATGCCGTTGCGCGCGATGAACTTCTCGTTGAAGACCAACGCGCCGGGGTCGTCCGTGCCGGGGAGCACCAGCAGGGCCTGCGCCGGGAGCAGTGCGGGCGCGAACAACAGGGGCAGGAGGAAGGTGCGTGGCTTCATGGGAGCTGTTTCAGTGCCTCGTGCACCGTGGCGACGGGCAATTGACAAGCCTTGTTGATGCATACAAAGATCGTGCTGTTCGGGAGGAACTTCCCTTGAAGCAACGGCAGATCGCTGCGATCGGTGCAGCCAAGGAACAGGACATTGGGCACGTAGTGCCGTCCGAACGACCTGCGCAACGCCTGGGCCTCCGGACCGGTGATCGCGATCTCCGGCAGGGGATGGGCATGCCATTGCAGCAGTTGCCCCCAGTTGCTGTGGCCGCTGGGGTTGTCGGCCAATTGGTGGCCCATGGCCCCCAGCATTCGTTCGCTCAGCTCTGAATAGCGGGCATCGTCGTGGAGCCGGCCCAGCCTGAACAGGGCCTTGGCCATGCTCGAGTTGGATGCGGGTACCACGGAGTCCACCACTTCACGGTGCCGGGTGATCAGGGGCGGGTCGAGGTCGCTGGTGAAGTGGAACAGGCCTGACGATCGGTCATGGAAATGACGGATGGCATGTTCCGCGAGCGCCCGTGCATCTTCCAGCCAACGCTCGTCGAACGTGGCTTCGTACAGCCCCACCAAGGCCTCCATCGTGAAGCTGTAGTCCTCCAGGTAGCCATTGATGGTGGAGCGACCACCCTTGGTGCTGTGCCAGAGCCCACCATCGGGTTTCCGGCAGTACCGCAGCAGGCTGTCCATGGCATGACTGGCCAGTTCCAGCCACTCGGGCCGCTCGAAGGCCAGGGCCGCATCGCGGTAAGCGGTCACCATCAGCGCGTTCCAGCTGGTCAGGCATTTGTCGTCGAGACCGGGCGGCGTGCGTTGCTGGCGCGCGGTGAACAGTGTGGCATTGATGCGTCCGATCCGTTCTCCCAGTTCCCTTTCGTCGATGCCGAACGTGTGTGCGAAGGCGCTGTCATCGGTGCCGCGCAGCAGGATGTACCGCCCGTGTTCCCAGTGCCCTTTGTCATTCACTTGGTAGTAGGCGGCGGCCAGGTCGAACTCAGGCCCCAGCAGCTGTTGCAGTTCGTCGGGGTTCCACACATAATACAGGCCTTCCTCGCCCTCGGTATCGGCGTCCAAGGCACTGTGGAAGAGGCCTTCGGCGCTGGTCATCTCGCGGGCAATGAAGGCCAGGGTACGCTCCACCGTTTCCCTGTAGAGCGGCTTGCGGAAATGCTGGAACGCCTCGCTGTACAGGCTCACGAGCTGGGCATTGTCGTAGAGCATCTTCTCGAAGTGGGGCACCTTCCAGAGCACATCGGTACTGTAGCGCGCGAATCCTCCTCCCAGTTGATCGAACAGCCCGCCCAGGGCCATGCGGTCCAGCGTGATCTCCACATGTTGCAACAGCTCGCGGTCCTGGTCCAGCACACCCTGCCGGAGCAGGAACTGGTAGTTGTTGGGCAGCGGGAACTTGGGTGCGCGGTCCGGCCCGCCGTGGGTACGGTCGAAGTGCGGCTGCCAGGCGGCCACCATGGCATCGAGCGTGTTCCGGTCGAAGGGCCCGGTGTCGGCGGCGGGTTCCACCAGGTCGGTGGCCACCAGCCCCAGCCTGAGCTTCTCGCCATACTGGACCACGCGTTGCGGTTCACGCTGCCAGGTAGCGTTCAGGTCCGCAAGCACCTGGCCCCACTGGGCCGGTGGGAAGTAGGTGCCGCCGTACACCGGCCTGCCATCGGGCAGCGTGAAGCAGTTCAAAGGCCAACCGCCACGCCCGGTAATGAGCTGTACGGCGGTCATGTACACGTGGTCCACGTCCGGACGCTCTTCCCGGTCCACCTTGATGCACACGTAATGTGCGTTCATCCGTTCGGCGATGGCAGCGTCCTCGAAGCACTCGCGTTCCATCACGTGGCACCAGTGGCAGCTGCTGTACCCAATGCTCACCAGCACCAGCTTGTTCTCGGCCTTGGCCTTGGCGAACGCTTCATCCCCCCAAGGGTACCAATCCACGGGGTTGCGGGCGTGTTGCAGCAAATAGGGACTGGTCTCATGGATGAGCCGGTTGGGTTGCCCGTTACTTTGCTGCGCTGCCATGGACCCTCAAAGGAACGTACCCCAGCCCCGGATCGAGCGGCCTTCGGGGCGGTACCATCAACAGCCGCAAGTGAAGGGCGGCGGGCGCGAGGTGTACTGGCCAGGCACGCTGATGGCGCTCGGGATCTTCACGGCCTTGGGCACACTGTACTCGGTGGCGCCTTGGACGCTCATCGCTCCCGAGCATCTGTTCCGGGTGTTCCTGCTGCTCTGTTTCGTAGGCAACCTGCTCCCTGTCGGGTCGGTCGCGAAACGTTGGGGCATGGAACGGCTGGAATGGTTCCTGTTCAACCTGCTGGCGGTGGGGCCATTGCTTACCAGCTTGCTGCTCTGGCTCAATTTCATTGGCCATGGCCCGGTGACCACCACGGAACATGGTGTGGCCGAGGTGGAAGCGAGCGGCACCACGCTCTACTACCGGTTTTCCGATGATTTCCTGGCCGACCACCCGTTCGCGCGTGCCACTTATCGTGACTGGTACCCCATTGTGGGTGACCGCGTACGGGTGGACCTGGCCGACGGGCTGTTCGGGGTGCCCGTGGTGGTGCGCAAAGAGCCCTTTGTATCAGCGCCCTGACCGCAGGTCGATCGTTTCCTCCAGTTCGAAGGGGAATCGCTTCTTCAGCATGCCTGACCGCCCGGCCACGGTGCCCTTGGCGCCCAGTTTCAGTTCGCCGGATAACGCACCGCCCAGCAGCATGAACAGCACAGGACCGCCCTGCAGGTCGGCGTGGAGGTATACGGGATATACCTGCGTGCTTTTCCGCTCCAACACCAAGGCCGAATCGAGCAGGCCTTTCCCCACGAAGCGGTCGTTCAGGTAGAGGTCCACATCGGGGTCCTCCACATGGATCTTGAAACCGTTGGGGTTGTTCACTAGCGCATCCACCCGTAAGGCCACTTGTTTGCCATCCATCCGTAGCACTTCCACATTGGTGATGTCCTTCAGTTCCACTTCATCGTAGGTGGAGCAGGACGAGACCAGCAGTACCGCCATGGTGATCATGGGCAGCAGGGCCTTGTTCGATCGGATAGCACGCATGGCGGGTCGGTGGCAAACGCCGTACCGCTCCGCGCTCAGGCCTTGCGGCCGCTGGCAGCGAAGTGGTGGAAGAAGCGCGGAATGGAGCGGATGCCCTGGAAGTAGTTGAACACGCCATACTTCTCGTTCGGGCTGTGGATGTTGTCGCTGTCCAGGCCGAACCCGAAGAGCACGGTCTTCAGGCCCAATTCCTGCTCGAACAGCGCCACAATGGGGATGCTGCCACCGCCACGGGTGGGGATGGGCTTCTTCCCGAAGGTCTCTTCCATGGCCTTGGCCGCGGCCAGGTAGGCGGGGCTGTCGATGGGCGTTACGGCCGCCTCACCGCCATGGTGGGGCTTCACCACCACCTTCACGCCCGGCGGCGCGATCTTCACGAAGTGGTCCTGGAAGAGCTTGGTAATGGCATCGCTCTTCTGGTTGGGCACCAGGCGCATGCTGATCTTGGCGTAGGCCTTGGAGGGCAGCACGGTCTTGGCGCCTTCGCCGATGTAGCCGCCCCAGATGCCGTTCACGTCCAAGGTGGGACGGATGCTGCTGCGCTCCTCGCTGGTGTAGCCTTTCTCGCCACGCACCGCGTCGATCTGCAGGTCCTTTTTGTACTCCTCCTCATCGAAAGGGGCCTCGGCCAGTGCTGTGCGTTCGGCGGCGCTCAGTTCCTGCACGGCATCGTAGAAGCCGGGAATGGTGATGCGGCGATCGGCATCGTGCAGGCTGGCGATCATTTCGCACAGGGCGTTGATGGGGTTGGCCACGGCACCACCATACACCCCGCTGTGCAGGTCGCGGTTGGGGCCGGTCACCTCCACCTCGAGATAGCTAAGGCCACGCAGACCGGTGTTGATGCTGGGCACATCATTGGCGATCATGCTCGTATCGCTGATCAGCACCACGTCGGCCGCAAGCTTCTGTTTGTTGTTGGCCACGAACAGGCCCAGGTTGTCGCTGCCCACTTCCTCCTCACCCTCGATCATCACCTTCACATTACAGGGCAGGCCACCGGTCCTCATCATGGTCTCCACGGCCTTCACGTGCATGTAGAACTGGCCCTTGTCGTCGGCGCTGCCGCGGGCGTAGATCATGCCTTCCTTGATCACCGGCTCGAAGGGGCCGCTATGCCAAAGGTCCAGAGGATCAGGGGGTTGTACATCGTAGTGGCCGTACACGAGCACGGTGGGCAGGGCGGGGTCGATGATCTTTTCGCCATACACGATCGGGTGTCCGGCGGTGGGGCATACCTCCACCTTGTCCAGGCCGGCTTCCACCATGCGCTGTTTCACGGCCTCGGCACAGCGGGCCACATCGGCTTTGTACTTGGGGTCGGCGCTCACACTGGGGATACGGAGCAGGTCGAGCAGTTCGCTCAGGAAGCGGTCCTTGTTGGACTCGATGTACGTGTCGATCGCGTGCACGGTGGTAGGGCTTTCGGATGTGGGGACGAAGATAACCGGTGGGCATTTCAAGGACGGAGGCAACCTTTCAAAGCGGGTATGGGTCATGATTTGGACAGATCGCGTATTTTTCAACACGCTTTCCCACCGACCGGATGTTGAAACGAATTGTACTTCCCTGCCTCGTGGCCCTGATCGGCAGCACGAATGCCAGTGCTCAGCTGGTAGTGAACGGCACACAGACCGCCCAGCAGTTGGTGCAGAACGTATTGCTTGGGGGAGGTGTCACCGCGTTCAACGTCCAGTACAATGGCGTCCTCAATCCGCCTTTGCCGCAGGTGGGCAGTGGCTCGTTCACGGCCAATGGCACCAATCTCGGTCTTGCCTCAGGGGTCCTGTTGAGCACCGGTACCGTTGCCAATGCCGTGGGACCCGCCACCAATTTCTCAGGCGACATGAACGGGACCGGTTCCGATCCGGACCTGGTGAACATTTCCGGGGGCACCATCAATGACCGTGCGGTACTGGAGTTCGATTTCATCCCGACGGGCGACACCCTTCGGTTCCGATATGTGTTCGCCTCGGAGGAGTACCCCAACTTCGTGTGCAGCTACAACGATGCGTTCGGCTTCTTCCTGAGCGGGCCGGGCATCACCGGGCCTTTCGCGGGCAACGCGGCCAATATCGCCCTGATACCTAACAGCACCACGCCGGTCACCATCAATACGGTGAACAACGGGTACAACAATGTGCCCAACGACCCCACATGCCCGGCCGTGAACCCGCAGTACTACGTGAACAACAGCGCGGGTGCCACCATAGCCTACAACGGGTTCACCGTGGTGCTCACGGCCTTTGCACTGGTGGAGTGCGGGCAGACCTATCATATCAAATTGGCCTTGGGTGATGCGTTGGACACCAGCTATGACTCCGGAGTGTTCCTCGAGGCCGGGAGCTTTGCAAGTACCGGCCAGGTGGAGGCAGACCTCACCAACGGGGTAGGCATCAATGGGGATACCATGCTCGAGGGTTGCGGCCCGTACGAGATCGTGTTCTCCCGGTTGGGCGATGTGAGCGAGGCGGACACGGTCAGCATCATCATCGCTGGCACGGCCACGCCGAACGTGGATTATTCACCCGCCTTGCCCACTGAGCTCATTTTCCCGGCCGATCAGCAAAGCGTGAGCGTGTTCGTGGATGTGCCCATGGATGCCGACGGCTCCGAGACGCTTCTCGTGCAGGTGGAACAATTGGTGGAATGCGCCGGGGTAGTGATCCAGACCCTGTTCACCTTCTACATTGACAGCCCGCCACCATTGGATGTTTCGTTGAACGACCTCAATAGCGTTTGCGGCCAGGTGAACGTATTGTCACCCACCGTCACTGGAGGCATAGGGAACTACACGTATCTGTGGAGCACGGGTGAGACCACCCCCACCATCAGCGTGTCGCCCGGCGTCACCACGGATTATTCCGTGGCGGTCAACGATGTGTGCGGAGTGACCGAGGTGGTGGAGAACATGACCATCACGCTACCCATTTATCCCCCACTGGAGATCACGGTAAGCCCCGAGACCTTGATCCCCTGCCTTGGAACGGGCCCTATTGAAGTGACCAGTGCGGTGGGCGGCAACAATGTGTTCACCTACAACTGGACCGCAAATGGTTCGTTCGTTGGCAATACGGCAACGGTGACCGTTCCTGCTGGCCCTCCCACGTGGTATATCGTTACCGTGGGCGAAGGTTGCGGTACGACGGTGCAGGATAGCGTGCTGGTGGGTACTGAGCCCCTGCCGCCCATTGTGATCACCATATCGGACGATGTGACCGTGATCTGTCCTGGCGACACTGCGGAGGTCTCGGTGGTCGATGTCCAGGGGGGCAATGGGGTCTATACCTATCAATGGACCAATGAGAACGGCTTCGTACTTGGCACCTCCACCTCATTGGCGGTCGGTGTTCCGGCCGATCAGGATTACACCGTGACCATTGCGGACCAATGCGGCTACGTTGGCACCGCGGTAGTGAGCACCCTGCTGCCGAACTATGCTCCGTTCCAACTGACCGTTCCGATGGACAAGCTCATCTGCGCCGGTGATTCGGCCGAGCTGATCGCGGTGGTCACTGGTGGGTCAGGCTATTACACGATCCTTTGGAACGGGCTGGATAGCATCTCAGACCCCATCCTGCGTGTGTCCCCTGAAGAGGATACCGAGTACATCGTGACAGTGACCGACCGTTGCGGCGCCCAGCGCACGGACGATGTGGTCGTTGCCGTGGAGCATGTGTTCACCAGCATCGTTGTGACCAACCTGGGGCAGGATGACTGGTACCTGCAGGCCGCCACATTGCCCTACGCCCGCAACTGGATCTGGGAAATGGGTGATGAGGAGGGAACGATCTACCGTGGCCACGAGGTGTACCACAGCTACCTGGACCTGGAGGACCATTGGGTGACCTTGAAGATCGTGACCCCGAACGGATGCCCGGGCATCGACTCTGTCCTGCTGCGGGCACCGGCGCATATCTACTTCCCGAATGCCTTCACGCCCGATGGCGATGGTGTGAATGATGATTTCGGACCCGTGGGCCACGACATCAGCGTGTTCGAGATGAATGTCTTCAACCGCTGGGGCGAGCTGATCTTTACATCCAACAACCCTGCGATGCGCTGGGATGGCAAGGTGAACGGATCGGATGTGGCCATGACCGGCGTGTATGTGTACAAGTATCGCGCAGAGGGTCATTACTTTCCGCCCCAGGAAGGCATAGGCCATGTGACGTTGATCAAGGGAACCCAGGATTGAACCAACAAGTGG
>Ga0209985_10002868_pt1 | contig 15160 bp, 8 predicted proteins | sample NOAtaG_FD_187305 | JGI IMG/M metagenome (GOLD analysis project Ga0209985, IMG submission 187305) | Freshwater lake microbial communities from Lake Erie, under a cyanobacterial bloom - NOAA_Erie_Diel6S_1000h metaG (SPAdes) (version 2) | ecosystem: Environmental > Aquatic > Freshwater > Lake ...
GGGACCCGTGGCGCGGTTGATGAACGCATAGCTCTCATACTCCACACCGCTGTACCAGCTGATGAACAGCTCGGTGATGTACGCCACACCCACGATGGAGCCGGTGACGATGATCACGATGTTCATATACTCCACGTGCTTGCGGGTGATGTAGGCCTCCAGGTGCATCACCTTGCGCAGGATCAACAATAGGGTCTGCACCATGGCGAAGCCGCTGAACACGGCACCGCTCACGAAGTAGGGCGGGAAGATGGTGGTGTGCCAACCGGGGATCACCGAAGTGGCGAAGTCGAAGCTCACCACGGAGTGCACGGAGAACACCAGCGGGGTGGCGATACCGGCGAGCACCAAGCTCACCTCCTCAAAGCGCGTCCACGCCTTGGCGTTACCGGTCCAGCCGAAGCTGAGGATGCCGTACACCTTCTTCATGCCGGGCTTGGCCACTTTGTCACGGATGGTGGCGAAATCGGGGATCAGGCCGATGTACCAGAACACCAGCGAAACGCTGAAGTAGGTGCTGATCGCGAACACGTCCCACAACAGCGGGCTGTTGAAGTTCACCCACAGACTACCGAACTGGTTGGGCAGCGGGAACACCCAGTAGGCCATCCAGATCCGGCCCATGTGGATGCCGGGGAAGGTGGCCGCCATGATCACGGCGAAGATGGTCATGGCCTCGGCCGAACGGTTGATGGCCATGCGCCACTTCTGGCGGAACAGCAGCAGTACTGCGCTGATCAGGGTGCCGGCGTGACCGATGCCCACCCACCACACGAAGTTGGTGATGTCCCAGGCCCAGTCCACGGTCTTGTTGAGGCCCCAGGTCCCGATACCCTTGCTGATGAGGTAAAGGATGCAACCGGTGCCGTAGGCCGCGATGAGGCTGGCGATACCCATGAGGATGTACCATCCCTTGGGGGCCTTGTTCTCGATCGGACCCACGATATCGTTCGTGATATCGTGGTAGGTCTTGTGACCCAGGATGAGCGGTTCGCGGATCGCTGCTTCTGAATGCATGGGGTCCTGGTCGTTATCCTTTAAGCGTGATGGGCGGCCTCCTCTTCAACGTTGCGCACCTTGACGAGGTAGTTCACATTGGGCTGCACACCCACCTCCTCGAGCATGTGGTAGCTACGGTCGCTGGTGGCCAACCCGCGCACCTTGCTGTTCTTGTCGTTCAGGTCACCGAAAATGATGGCACCGTTGCCGCAGGCCGCGCTGCAGGCGGTCTGGATGTCGCCATCCTTCACCGGGTTGCCGGCCTTCTTGGCAGCGAGCTTGCCGGCCTGGATGCTCTGCACGCACATGCTGCACTTCTCGATCACGCCACGGGAGCGAACGGTCACATCCGGGTTCAGCACCATGCGGCCCAGGTCGTCCCAGGCAGGGTTCACCTCGCCGAACTGCTCGGTCACATAGTTGAACCAGTTGAAGCGGCGCACCTTGTAAGGGCAGTTGTTCGCGCAGTAACGCGTACCGATGCAGCGGTTGTAGGCCATCTGGTTGAGGCCCTCGTTGCTGTGCGTGGTCGCTGCCACCGGGCATACCGTTTCGCAGGGTGCGTGGTTGCAGTGCTGGCACATCACCGGCATGAACACCACCTTGGGCGTCTCGCTGGGCACCTCCATCTGGAGGTACATGTCGATCTTGCCCATTCCGTCGGCTTCCGCGGTCTCCTTGGTGGTCTCGGAGCTGTAGTAGCGGTCGAGGCGCAACCAGTGCATTTCGCGGCTGCGACGCACCTCGTCCTTGCCTACCACCGGGATGTTGTTCTCGCTATTGCAAGCGGTGATGCATGCCCCGCAGCCCGTGCAGCTGTTCAGGTCGATGCTGAGGCCCCAACGGTGACCCACACCTTCCACCGGATGCTCCTCCCACAGGTCGAACTCCAGCACGCTCTTCTTGTCCAGCGCGTTGATCTTGCCATCGCCGTTCACGTCCTCGTGCACGGCCAGCTGGTGGGGATGGTTGAACGCGTTCTTGTTACCGGCCTTGTACACGCCCAGCGCGGTCTCCTTCACCACACTGTGGCGGTCCATGTGGGTGAGGTGCGTCTGCGTGATGGCCACGGGATAGGTGGCGCCGGTGGGGGCCACCGTCACGTTCAGCACATCGAAGCTCATGCTGCCTGCGACCATGGCGGCCAGCGGATACGCGTTGCGACCCACGGGCTTGAATTCGCCGTTGTGGTCGGTGATGCAGGCGGCCTTGCCCACTTTCTCGCCGTTCTCGCCGCGACCGTAGCCCACGGCAATGGCGATGGTACCCGCCTTCTGGCCCGGAGCGGGCACTACCGGCAGGGTGATCTCACGCTCGCCGGCCTTCACCGTAACGAGGCTGGCCGGGGCCTTCTCGCCGAGGTACATGTTCAGGCCCAACTTCTCCACGTCCGAGGGCGCCATGCACACGTAGTTGTCCCACGTGAGCTTGGTCAACGGATCGGGCATTTCCTGCAACCAGGGGTTGTTGGCATGCTGTCCGTCGCCGATGGCCTCGGTGGTGTACAGCACCAGTTCCCATTCACCGGCACCGGCGGCGGCCTGCTTGGCAGCAGCGGCAGCGGCGTTCACATCACCGGCAAAGGTCAACGGTGCGGGTGTGGCGGTGTAGGCCTGGTACACGCCATCGTGCACGGCCTGGTTCCACTGATCGGCGAAGAGGCCCATGACACCTCTGCTGGCCATGTTGGCCTCCCAGGTGCTGCGGATGAAGTCGTGGTAGCTCTGGGTGGATCCGCTCCATTTCAGGAGGCTCTCCTGCCACTGGCGGGTATCGAACAGATGGCGGATGGCGGGCTGGGCCAACGTGTAGTGCCCCACCTTCGGCAGGAAGTCGTTCCAGCTCTCCAGGAAGTGGTTGTCGGGGCAGGTCCACTCGCACAGGCTGGCGGTCTCGTCCGCATGGCCACTGAAGCTCACCGTGAGGCCCACCTTGCCCAGACCGGCCTTGAAGTCGGCGGCGTTGGGCAAACTGTAAGCGGGGTTCACCCCGGCGATGAGCAGCGCGCCGATGGCCCCTGCGTTCATGTCCTTCACCAACTGGGCCACGGCTGCGTCATCACCCTGCTTGAAGTAGGTGTGGCCGGCCATGTCGATGGTGCTGCCATAGTTGCCCAGCATGTTGTTGATGCTGTTCACCAGCACCTGCACGCCTTCGTTGTTGCTGCCGGCCAGTACCACGCAGCTGCCCTTGGCAGCCCACAGGGCCTCAGCGGCCTTGGCGGTGGCGGCATCGATCTCGGCCTTGCTACCGCCCACCGTGGCCGCACCGGCCTTCTTGGCGATGTGGTCGTGCAGGCTGATGACGGCCAGGGGAAGCTCGCTCTGCTTCAGGGGCACACGCACATCGGCGTTGGCGCCCGTAAGGCTCATGCGTGCCTCGAACTGGAAGTGCTTGTTCATGGCACCGCTTGGATCGCGGCGGTTGGCATACTGCCATACGTGCTCGGTGGTGCTGCCCCAGCTGCTGAGGAAGTCGGCATCCACGCTCACGATCACATCGGCCTTGGTGAGGTCGTAGCTGGGCATCACGCGGCTGCCGAAGCTCTTGGCATTGGCGTTGGTGAGCCCGCTGTAACTGACGGTATCGTACTGCACATGCTCCACCGTGGGATACTTCGCTTTCAGCGCGGCCACGGCGGCGTTGGTGCTGGGGCTGATCACGGTACCACTGAGCACCACGATGCGCTTGCCAGCGGCAGCGGTGGCACCGAGCTTATCCGAGATGGCCTTGTCGGCATCGGCCCACGTGGCGTCGGCACCCTTGTGCATCGGGTTCTTCAGGCGCTCATTGTCGTAGAGCGACAGCACCGAGCTGTTGATGCGGGCATTGATGCTGCCCTTGCCCACCTTGGGGTTGTGGTTGATGCCGAAGCGGGGGTTGCCCTTCACGTGGATGGGACGACCCTCACGGGTCTTCACCAGCACGCTGGCGAAGTCCTCCCCATCGTAGAACGTGCTGGCGTACCAGTTGGCCACGCCCGGGGTGATGTCCTCGGGCTTGTTCACGTAGGGGATCGACTTGATCACCGGGGTCTCGCAGGCGGCCAGGGTGGCGGCGCCCAGGGAGAAGCCCAGGAACTTGAGGAAGTCGCGGCGCCCGGTGCTGGCGCCCTGGAAGTTCTGGTCGCCCAACACCTGGTCAATGGCCAGGTCCTGAGGGAACTCGTTCTCCCGTCCCTTGATCGCTTCGGGGTGCTGATGCAGGTCCCCGAGGTCCATCCAGTATCGCTTCGTGCTCGACATGCGGCGCGCGTTGTTCGGTCTTAGTAGTGACACTTGGCGCATTCCCAGCCACCAAGCTCCTTTACACTGATCTTGTCGTCCTCGAGGTACTTCTTCAGCTCGCTGTGGCCGAGATCGGTCTCGTTCAAGCGGGCCATCACCTCATCGTAGTAGCCGTTGCCGGCCATCTTCACTTCCTTCTGGTTGTGGCAGTCGATGCACCAGCCCATGGTGAGGGGTGCCCACTGCTCGGCCACGTCCATCTTCTCGTCGATGGGACCATGGCACTCCTGGCACTCGATCTTTCCCACGGCCACGTGCTGTGCGTGGTTGAAGTAGGCGTGATCAGGCAGGTTGTGCACCTTCACCCACTTCACGGGCTCGGTCTTGCCGGTGTACTGCTTGGTGGCGGGGTCCCATCCCACGGCCGCGTAGATCTTCGCGATCTCCTTGGTGCCTTCGGGAGAACGACCCTCCTCCACTGCCGTGTGGCAGTTCATGCAGATGTTGGTGCTGGGGATGCCGGCGTGCTTACTCTTCTCCGCGCTGCTGTGGCAGTACTGGCAGTTGATGGCCAGGTTGCCCGCCTCCACTTTGCCGGCGTGCAGGGTGTGGTTGAACAGGATGGGCTGCTCGGGCTTGTAGTGCTCCACTTCGTCACCACCGTACACCCCGATGACCCAGGCCGCGTCCCAGAGCTTCAGCACGATGAACACCACGAAGAACAGGGCGATGATGCTCGCGAAGGCCTTGTTGTTCCAAGCCCACTCGCGGATGCTCTGGCCCATGGTGCGGTCCGGAAGGGGTTGCTTGCCTTCGGCCTCCTGCACGGCATTGGCCAGGCCCTTCTTCACACCGGAGAGGCTCATGGCCACCACCACGAACAGCAGGGCCAGCACCACCAGCCAGGGCCAGGCGTCACCGGCATCGTTCGGGCCTTGAGGCACCACGGGTCCACCATCGGCCACTTTCGGAGCGGGGGGGGCATAATTATCGGCGTAGTACAGGATCGCGTCGATCTCCTCGTTGGTGAGGGCCTGGGCGGTCATCACGCTCTTGTTCCACTTATTGAAGAGGTCGTTCGCGTAAGCGTTGCCGGTCTTCAGGTAGTCGGAACTGTTCTTGATCCAGGCGTAGATGTCGCCTTGGCCTTCCCAGCGCGCACGGGCACCTTTCAGGGCCGGACCGGTAAGGTCCTTATCGGGCTTGTGACAGGCTCCGCAGTTGCCCTTGAAGAGCTTTTCACCCGTGGCGTACAACGCCGCATCCGCCGGCTGGGCATGCACAGCGGTGAAGGAAAGGGTCAGGAAAAGCGCGAGGGTGGCGTAGAGGAGCCCGGTGGAACGTTTTGAAATCCTTGCTACAAGCGGCATTCCGAGCAGTTTTGGAGGAAGAGGGCCCAAGGGACCGGCCGCAAAAATAAACGGGGAAGCGATCGCGGCACGGCGCAAAGGCCCGCTTGCCACAGGGATGTCACTATTTAGAGCCGGTCTAAATAAGAAGACTTGTTCCCATCCGTCGAACCGGCCCCGACCTGCGCGGTTGCGGCATACTTTTGGCCCGCTCCCACCGCATGCGCAACCTCCTGTTCCTCGGCCTGTTCACTGTTGTAGCCACCTGTTCCCAGGCCCAGGAGCCAGCGCGCGTGTTCGAGCCATACAAGCCCGTGCCACAGCCCGTGGACACCCCGGTCACCACAGTTCCCGGCCAGATCACCGTGGCCACCGACCCCCGGATCGACGCCACGTTGACGCGCTACACCGAATTGAAGCACCTGCAACGGGGCTACCGCGTGCAGATCTTCCTGGGCGATCGGAAGACCGCCGAGGAGCACAAGCGCACCTTCCTTCAGAAGTATCCCGATGTGCCGGCGTACATGAGCTTCCTGGCACCCAATTTCCGGTTGCGCATTGGCGACCTTCGCACGCGCCTCGAGGCTGAACGCCTGCTGCGCGACCTGAAGGTGCTCTACCCCGGCAGCTACATCGTGCCGGACGAGATCGAGATGCCGCGCCTGCCGGACCCGCCGCAGTGATCGACCCTGATCGCTGGCAACAAAAAGGCCCCGTTCCCGGGGCCTTTTGCTTTACGGACGGTCGTGATCAATCAGCCAGCGTGCGCTTCACCTCCTCAATGGTGAAGGCCTCGACGGTGTCGCCCACTTTGATGTCGTTGAAGTTCTTGATGGAGAGGCCGCACTCGTAGCCATGCGTCACCTCCTTCACCTCGTCCTTGAAGCGCTTCAGCGCATCGAGATCGCCGGTGTACACCACGATGCCATCGCGGATGAGGCGCACCCTGTTCTTGCGGTCGATCTTGCCATCGAGCACGTAGCAACCGGCCACGGTGCCCACTTTGCTGATCTTGAAGACCTCGCGCACCTCGGCGGTACCGGTGACCTTCTCCACCTCCTTCGGTGCCAGCATGCCCTCCATGGCCTGCTTGATCTCCTCGATGGCGTCGTAGATGATCGAGTACATCCGGATATCGATCTCCTCTGTCTCGGCCAGCTTGCGGGCGCCCGGAGTGGGACGCACCTGGAAGCCCACGATGATGGCGTTCGACGCGGTGGCGAGCAGCACGTCGCTCTCGGCGATGGGACCCACCGCGCGGTGGATCACGTTCACCTTGATCTGCTCGGTGGTGAGCTTCAACAGCGAATCGGTGAGCGCCTCCACCGAGCCGTCCACGTCGCCCTTGACGATGAGGTTGAGCTCCTTGAAGTCGCCGATGGCGAGACGGCGGCCGATCTCGTCCAGGGTGATGTGCTTGTGCGTGCGGATGCCCTGTTCACGCTGCAACTGCATGCGGCGCGTGGCGATGGTACGGGCATCACGCTCGTCCTCGAACACCTGGAAGGTGTCGCCGGCATTGGGGGCACCGTCCAGACCGAGGATGGAGACCGGCGTGGAAGGCGGCGCCTCGGCCACCTGCTGGCCACGCTCGTTGAACATGTTGCGGATACGACCACTGTACTGGCCGGCCAGGATGATGTCGCCCTTGCGCAGGGTGCCACCATCCACCAGCAGGGTGGTCACATAACCGCGACCCTGTTCCAGTGTGCTCTCGATCACCACACCGTGGGCCCGCTTGCCGGGGTCGGCCTTCAGGTCCAGCATGTCGGACTCCAGCAGCACCTTCTCCAGCAGCTGGTCAACGCCCTGGCCTTTCTTGGCGCTGATCTCCTGGGTCTGGAACTTGCCGCCCCACTCCTCCACCAGGATGTTCATCTGGCTGAGCTGTTCGCGGATCTTCTCGGCGTTGGCCTGTGGCTTGTCGATCTTGTTGAAGGCGAACACCATGGGCACGCCAGCGGCTTGCGCGTGGTTGATGGCCTCACGGGTCTGGGGCATCACGCTATCGTCGGCCGCGATCACGATGATGGCGATGTCGGTGACCTGCGCACCACGGGCACGCATGGCGGTAAAGGCCTCGTGACCGGGGGTATCGAGGAAGGTGATCTTCTTGCCGCTCTCCAGCTGTACGCTGTACGCACCGATGTGCTGTGTGATGCCACCGGCCTCACCGGCGATCACGTTGGCCTTGCGGATATGGTCGAGCAGTGAGGTCTTACCGTGGTCAACGTGACCCATGACGGTAACGATGGGCGGACGGGGTACCACACGCTCCGGCACGTCGGCCTCTTCCTGCATGTCCTGTTGCACATCGGCGCCGACGAACTCCACCTTGAAGCCGTATTCCTCGGCGATCACGGAGAGGGTCTCGGCATCGAGGCGCTGGTTGATGCTCACCATCATGCCCAGGCTGAAGCAGGCCTTGATGATGTCGGTAACGGGAACGCTCATCATGGAGGCCAGCTCGCTCGCGGTCACGAACTCGGTGACCTTGAGGGTCTTGCCGGCCAGGTCGCGGGCGGCCTGCTCCTCCTCGAAACGCTGGTATCGTTGGTCGCGCTTATCGCGGCGCAACTTGGAACCCTTGCTCTTGCTGCCACCGGTAAGGCGTGCGAGGGTCTCGCTCACCTTGCGCTTCACGGCGTTCTCGTCCAGTTCGCCCGGACGGCCCGTGCCCGTTTGGGGGGCGCGTTGTTCCTGCTGCACAGCGCGGTCCACGTTCACGGGACCCGGCTTCACGATCCGCTTGCGGCGACCGCGATCATCGGGGCGTTCCGTGGGCTTGCGCTCCTTTTCCACGGGCAGTTCGATCTTGCCCAGGGTCTTCAGGCCGGCCAGTTTCTGCACGTTCACCCGGATGGTCTCGGGCTCCACGGGACCGGCAGGAGCGGCGGGGGCGGCAGGTGCTTCGGGAGCGGCGGGCGGCGCTTCGGCCACCGGTGCTGCAGGGGCGGGCGCCTCGGGTGCAGGGGCAGCAGGTGCCTCGGCCTTGGCCGGTGCGGCCTTGGCGCCCTTGCCTTTGGCGGCCTTGCTCTCCAGGTCGATCTTGCGGACCACCTTCACGCCGGCCTTCTCGGCCTTGGCCTTGATCACTTCGGGCTCCGTGGCTTCGGCCACCGGGGCGGCGGGCACATCTGCAGGCGCAGGCGGTGCCGGGGGTGGCACAGGGGCGGCCACAGGTGCTTCGGGTTCTGCCTTGGCCTTCGGTTCGGGCTTCGGCTCCACCTTGGGTTCGGCGGCCTTGGCGGCCGCGGTGGCCAGGGCAATGGTCTCCCGCTCATGGCGCTGCTGCACCACCTGCTGGCTCTTGGCCTTGATCTCCTTGTCGGTGCCGAACTCGGCCATGAGCAGGTCGTAGAGGTCCCCCGCGATCTTGGTGTTGGGGTTGCTCTCCACCTTGTGGCCCTTCTTCTCGAGGAACTCCACCACGGTATGCACACCGAGGTTGAATTCCCGCGCCACTTTGCTCAATCGTAATCCCTTATCCGTCGCTTCGCTCATGCAATGCCTGTTGTCCGTTGTGCCTCCGAATCCCTATTGTACCGTGCCATGGCCCGCCATGGCGCTTGTTCCCGTTCAGGCCTCCAGTTCCGTCTTGAGGATGCGCAGCACCTCGGCGATGGTCTCCTCCTCGAGGTCGGTGCGGCGCACCAGTTCCTCGGCGGGGATGTCCAGCACGCTGCGTGCGGTGTCGCATCCGATGTTCTTCAGCTCGTCGATGATCCACTGATCGATCTCGTCGGCGAAATCCTCCAGGGCCACGTCGTCGCTCACCTCGTCGGTATCGCGGTACACGTCGATGTCGAAGCCCGTGAGACGGCCGGCCAGCTTGATGTTGTGGCCACCCTTGCCGATGGCGAGCGCCACCTGGTCGGGCTTCATGTACACCTCGGCGCGCTTGTGCTCCTGGTCCAGCTTGATGTCGCCCACCTTGGCGGGGCTGAGCGCGCGCTGGATCAGCAGTTGCTCGTTGCTGGTGTAGTTGATCACGTCGATGTTCTCGTTGCGCAGCTCGCGCACGATGCCGTGGATGCGGCTGCCCTTCATGCCCACGCAGGCGCCCACTGGATCGATGCGGTCATCGTAGCTCTCCACGGCCACCTTGGCACGCTCACCGGGCTCGCGCACAATGCGCTTGATGGTGATGAGGCCATCGGCCACCTCGGGCACTTCCTGTTCGAACAGCTTGGCGAGGAACTCGGGCGCGGTGCGGCTCAGGATCACCTTGGGGGAGTTGTTGTACATCTCCACCTTCCACACCACGGCGCGCACGCTGTCGCCCTTCTTGAAGAAATCGGTCTTGATCTGCTGGTCCTTGGGCAGCACCAGTTCGTTGCCCTCATCGTCCAGGATCAGCGTTTCGCGCTTCCAGATCTGGTACACCTCGCCGGTGAGGATCTCGCCCACGCGATCAGCGTACTTCTTGTACAGGTGGTCCTTCTCCAGTTCCATGATCCGGCTCTGGAGGTTCTGCTTGAGGGCCAGGATGTTGCGGCGACCGAAGTCCTCGATCTTCACTTCCTGGCTCACCTCTTCGCCCACCTCATAGTCGGGCTCGATCTTGCGGGCCTCGGCCAGCTCGATCTCCAGGTTGTCGTCCTCGCTGAAGCCATCCTCCACGATCACGCGGTTGAGCCAGATCTCCAGGTCACCGCGGTCGGGGTTGATGATGATGTCCACGTTGGCCTCTTCCCCGAAGCGTTTCTTCACCACGCCACGGAAGACATCCTCCAGGATGCCCATCATGGTTACGCGGTCGATGTTCTTGATGTCCTTGAAATCCCCGAAGGATTCGATGAGGTTCACAGTGGCCATGGCCAGGTTCAGTTGAACGTGATGGTTGCTTTCGTCGACTTGATCCCTGCTAAGGGGATGATGGTAATGTCCTCGTCCAGTTTGGGCAGGCGGCCCTTCACCTTGCTGGGGTGCTGAATGCGCAGGCCGAGCTGTTCAGCATCGGCGCTCTCCAGGCGGCCTTCCAGGGCGGTACCGTCGGCCAGCAGCACCTGCACGATGCGGCCGGTGTGCTTCTGGTACTGCCGGGCCACCTTGAAGGGGCGGCCCATGCCGGGGCTGCTGAACTGCAGTTCGCAATCGTCGGCGGCCTCGGCCAGGTCGTCGCGCACGGCCTTGTTCAGGTCGGCCAGCTCCTGCAGGGTAATGGCGCGGTCGTTGTCCACCTCCACCACCACCTTGCCGCCGGGGCGCACGTCCACATCCACCAGGAAGTGCGTGGTGCCTTCCAAGTGCCGATCCAAGCTGCGTTTCACCTGCTCTGCCGTGACCATACCGTACTGAACGTCAGGGGGTAGGGAACAAAAAAGAGGGGCGGTCCCCTCTTCCTCTTCCGCCAACTGACGTGGCAAATGTAGGTATTATCCGGCGGAAGCCATGCATGCGCTGCTTTGGTCAGCGGTGTACACCCAGCTCCAACGCGCATATGACCCCGCACACTCCCTATCGGTGAAATTCCCACAGTCCATTTATCAAGCCACCTCGACCACTTGCAAGATCTCCACAGCGCTGAACCACCCACGCGCGTAACTTCCACGGCCGTAAATCCTCTTGCTCATGCGTGCTTCGTTCCTCTGCCTTGCGTTCGTTAGCTGCTTGGGCTTACTGCATGCACAAGGGCCGCCGGATATCGAGTGGCAACGGTGCTTGGGGGGGACCGGCTTGGACCGCGAAGGGGGCGTATTGGAACTGCCCAATGGCGAACTCCTGCTGACCGTAAACCCGACCGCAGGCGGTGGCAATGTTCCAGGCCCGGTGCAAGTTGGTGGGGATGTTTGGCTCCTGCGGCTTTCTCAGACAGCTACCATTTTGCAACAGCGGCTCATCGGCGGGCCAGGGGTGGATGGTGGCGGGCAGCTTTTCCAAGCGGCTGATGGAGGGTACTTCATGCTGGGAGGAACTACAGCGAACGGGGGCGATGTGAGCGGGCATCATGGAGAGAACGACCTCTGGTTGGTAAAGTTGGATGCGGGTCTGAACATCCTGTGGCAACGGTGTTACGGTGGTAGCGGCAATGAGTACGGGAAACTGATCAGCGCAGCGGATGGCGGGTTCTTCTTGGTAGGCGCGACCCAGTCCGAGGATGGAGATGTCCCACTGAACAGGGGCAACTTCGACGCCTGGGCCATGCGGATAACTGAGTCCGGAACGGTATTATGGTCTCGCACCTATGGTGGCACGAACGACGACCGTTTCCGCTCGGCCATGCTCAACTCCGAAGGCCAGCTCATCTGTGTCGGCTACTCATGGTCAGCTGATGGGGACATAGCAAGTAATGATGGCTTGGCGGATGCATGGATCGCTCGTATCGATCAGTCCAACGGGGACCTGATCGAATACGTCCTATTCGGCGGCACGGGTTATGAGAGCGCCAACGAGGTCATCATCACGCCGAACGGAGACCTGCTCATTGCGGGCGTAACGGACACAAACGATGGAGATTTCACCGGGTACAACGGTGGTGTGGGAGATGCCTTTCTCTCCCGGTTCAGCTCCAACTTGAACCTCATCTGGGCCAAGTGCTTTGGCGGCAGTTCAGCTGAGGAATTCAACGATATCATTCCTGGCCCTGACGGCGGCGTTGTCTGCGCTGGCTTCACCGGCTCGAACAACGGTGACGTGATCGGCAATCAGGGCGACGCCGATCTCTGGATAACAGGCATCAACGGTAATGGCGACCTGCTCTGGCAGCATTGTTATGGGGGCGCAGGCAATGATCGCTGCTACAGCGTGCAAAGAGTACAAGACCAAGGCCTGGTCGCCATGGGCACCACCAACTCACCCAACGGGGATGTCAGCGGCTTCAATGGAGGTTTCAGCGATGCCTGGGTGGTGCGGCTCTCTGAGGAGACGGTGGGTGTTTTGGAGCAGCGCTCTGAGCAGAGACTCTTCCGCTACCCCAACCCTTGCACGGACCTGCTCCACGTAGTGAACCCCTCACCCACCGGCGCTTCATTGCCGTGGCGCATCACCGATGCACAAGGTAGAACGGTGCTTACGGGCACGCTCAGTGGCAGCCTGGGGCAAGTGCCCGTGGCAACCCTGGCCACCGGCCCCTACACCGTGGGTTTGGAATGGAACGGGCAGTGGGTGACGGCGCCGTTCGTGAAGGAGTAGGTGTGTGGAAAGACCGTCACCGCTTTTCCCACTGCGGCAGGGCCAGTTATTGATCGAACAGGACCACTTGCAAGATCCTGTTGATGCCAGCGGGTCCGTGCAGTTATCTTACGCGCTATCCAACATCCTGTTCTCATGCGCACTTCACTCCTCTGCCTCGCATTCGCCTGCTGCTTGGGCTTACTCCATGCACAAGGGCCGCCGGATATTGAGTGGCAACGGTGCTTGGGGGGGACCAGCTTGGACCGCGAAGGGGGCGTATTGGAACTGCCCAATGGCGAACTCCTCCTGACCGTAAACCCGACCGCAGGCGGTGGCAATGTTCCAGGCCCGGTGCAAGGTGGTGGGGATGTCTGGCTGATGCGGCTTTCGCAGAGCGGTGCCGTGCTGCAGCAGCGGCTCATCGGCGGACCTGGGGTGGACAATGCTCTGGACCTTGTTCGATCTGGTGGGGATGTGTTCTTGATCGGGAGCACCAACGCCAATGGTGGGGATGTCGGTGGGCATCAAGGAGAGAGCGACGTATGGCTCGTGAAGCTGGATACCGACCTGAACATTCTTTGGCAACGGTGCTACGGAGGAAGTGGCAATGATGGAGCCAGGGCTGCAGCCCTGTCGGATGGAGGTCTTTTCCTCTGTGGTAGTAGTAACTCTTCCGATGGCGACTTGACCGAGAACAGAGGCGGTTATGATGCGTGGACCATGCGCATTGACACTTCAGGGAACATCCTGTGGTCAACAACGTACGGCGGCTCCAATGATGACAGCTTCTCTTCCGGCCTACTGGACTCAGAAGGACTCCTCCTTTGTAGCGGATCGAGCTCATCTTCAGATGGCGACCTCAATGGGAACTTGGGCGCAGCAGATGTCTGGATAACGCGTATAGATCCGTTCTCTGGCGAACTGCTCGAGCAGGGGCGTTTCGGAGGCAGTGGCTATGAAACGGCCTGGCGCATGACCACGATGTCCAACGGAAAGTACTTAGTGTCCGGAGTTACAGACTCCATGGATGGAGATCTAACCGGATACAATGGTGGTGTCGCGGACGCTGCACTGTTCTGCCTAAACGGGGATTTGACGCTCGAATGGGCAACTTGTTACGGAGGTAGCCAGTATGACGAGTTCTACTGGACGATACCAGGGCAAAATGGAACTGCCATCTGTGCTGGCATGACCATGTCGAACAATGGAGATGTCAGCGGAAACAATGGGAACTCCGACTACTGGCTGGCGGGCATTGGTGCCGACGGCCAGGTGCTGTGGCAACATTGCTATGGCGGTTTTGGAAACGATCGCTGCTATGGCCTGTTCAGACTACAGGAACAGGGCTTCTTGGCCGTGGGCACCACCAATTCTACCAATGGCGATGTGAGCGGCTTCAATGGCGGATTCAGTGATGCCTGGGTGGTGCGGCTCTCTGAGGAAACGGTCGGCATGGCTGAACCAATGAACTCATTTTCAGTATCCCTTGGTCCGAACCCAGCAAAGACTAACGCGGTACTCACGTTGGTCGCGGCTGCACCAGACATCTTGACGACCCGACTCATGGATGCTAGGGGAGCGTTGATAACGAACGCAACCAGCACTTATGTGTCGGCAGGTGTGAATCATGTACCGCTATTCCTAGACGACGTCGCACCGGGTCCATATCTCCTCGAAATACTGATTGGCAGCAGGCGTACCACGGTCACCATAATAAAGGAGTGATGCGTTTTGCACACTACCTCCACTTATTCAGTACCGTTGACCAGTTATCTACTGAAATTGACCAGTTAGCGGTCCGCTATTGGAATCAGCACCGTTGAGAATGAGTTTCGGGACGCATGTGAATCTCTCCATGCGCAACCAAAACCCATTTTCATGCGACTGCCCATACTTTCCTTCGCCGCACTCTGTGCGCTGACCACCTTGGGTCAGAACAACCCGAGGGACCTTTTCGTCATAGACCCTTACGAGGCCAACGGCTACTTCATCACCTCACCCGACCTGCTTGATCAGCTCGGTGCAGCTAACATTCATGTCGATATCGTCTCACGTGCCAATGACGGAAATGGTGGAACAAACACAACCATACTGCAGAGCTTCGATCTCGATCGCACCACGCTACACAGCCACGTATTGGCCAGCGTTATCGAGACCTTGCCTGCTGGTGCAGAAGTTGCGTACGATGCTTACGCTCGTAACGGAAACAACAACGTGGTGGGCGAGATACATGCCTGGCGACCCGGACCGGTCCTCAGCGAGAAATGCAATCTGATCTGCGAACAGAACCGGCACGGCTGGAAACTGACCGCATACGCTGATGGAGGAAATGGCAATACAGCGATAGAGATCACGAATCCTGCCCGATACTTTTTCGTGACCACTCACAACGGACATTGGGAGCAATTCAAACAGCTGAATCAGGCAGAATGGTATGGACTCGACGACTGGTCAAACTATGACTGCTAT
>Ga0209985_10002871_pt1 | contig 15158 bp, 9 predicted proteins | sample NOAtaG_FD_187305 | JGI IMG/M metagenome (GOLD analysis project Ga0209985, IMG submission 187305) | Freshwater lake microbial communities from Lake Erie, under a cyanobacterial bloom - NOAA_Erie_Diel6S_1000h metaG (SPAdes) (version 2) | ecosystem: Environmental > Aquatic > Freshwater > Lake ...
CCAGCCCCCTGCCCTTGATCGCGTTGAGCTGCTGAGTCACCGTCGGCCTTGTCCCGCTGGTCAGATTCGCCAGCCCAACCACCAGTCGCTTCCCGGGCACCGCCGCGATCGCCCGATCGCAGTCCGCCTCGATCGAGCCCGTGCTGGCAAAGTACGCCATGAACATGTACAGGTCCGCGGCGTTCGTGCTCCCCCAGTTCGGCAGATCGATCATCTTGCTCAGGTGCAACGCGCTGGACCAGTCCGCAAAGCTCACACAACTGAACGCGATCGACGTGGGCGAAACGTTCCGCACCGCGTCGCGGAGCTGCACAAGCGCCGTCGTGACGTTGTTGCGGTTCCACGAGACCCAGTTGCTGTGGTACGTCGAGCCGCTGGTGTTGGCAAAGCTCACCGGGTCGACGCCGAACTGCGCCTGGTACGCCGAGCGGGCCCAGGTGTCATAGCTCCACGGCGCCGTGTTGCTGGCCTCGAGCGGGAAGAAGTGGTAATCCGCCTGGATCCCCTCCAAGCCGTGATACTGCGTCGCCAGCTTGCCGAAATACGAGTTGAGAATCGCCCGCACCCCCGGGTTGCCGAGGTTCACAAACCGTTGATCCGCCATATCACCTGTCGGCGGGCTGGCGGCGGGGTCGATGTTCTTCACCACCCAGGTCGGGTTGGCCTGCAAAAGCGCCGAAGGCGTGGTTCCGAAGTCGAGGTACCCCGTTTCGCACCACGCGTGGGTGCGCACGCCGTACTTATTGCAAATCTCGATGGCCTGCTTGAGGTAGTCGCCGGAGACGCTGGGGAAGACATGCGCCGGGAAAACACCGGTCTGCCCTGTGTCCCTCCCCCAATACAGCGTTTCGAGAAAGAGGTCGCGAATCCCGTTCTGCGCCAGCGCCTGCACGGTCGATTCAAGAACAGTGAGCGTGCTGGGTGGGCGCAGCCATGCGCCGCGGACGATCCGCCGGGCCCGCTCGCCGCTGCCCGAAAGGTTGCCGTTGACCATGATGCCCAGGTGGTTTGCAACGGGGCGGAAGACGTTCCCCGCGTCGCTGGGTCGGTTCTGCAACGTGGTGCCGTTATCGAGCGCCGCGACGAACGACGACGACCCACCGCCGTCGAGGTTGACCGCGCGCCAGACGTTGCGCTTGATCAGGTAGTCGGCGACCTCCGGGTTGGTCATGCCCACGCTCCAGCCCGTTTGCCGCCCGTCAACCACGAACAAGTACAGCCGCGTGCCGTCACGATTGACGCCCACGACCGTGCGCGGGTTGCGGTTATTCGGATCAACGCGAGCGCCGCCGCCGGTGTTGGTGCCGTCGGTGATGAGCAATGTCCCCGCGTCGGTGTCGGTGTTGCTCGGACCGACACCCGCGACGGCGTTCTGCACGCCGCTGGTGCTGCCGGGGGCGATGTAGTCGATCCGCGCGGTGCGATCGGCATTAAACACAATCGCCGGATCGGGCAGAGAACTGCCAAACTGCCGAGCGGGCGAGACGACCACGCCGTCGCTGACGCTCAGCCCCACGATGTCGCTGTACCCGCCGCTGAGGGTCGCGAAGAAGTTCGCGTTGATCGCCACCTTCGCGCCCGTCGCGGTGCGCCACGCCGGGACTGTCTGCAACTGGCTATCCGCGCCCACCGGCGGCGTCGGTGTCCCCGGCAGCGCACCCGTCACCTTGATCGACACGCGCGGGTCCAGCAGGTCCACCGTCGCCAGATACGCCCGGCACGTCCCGCCCGGGGTCGAAATCGTCAACTGCTCAACCACCACCGGCTGAGCAATCGCCACCCCGTGCAATGACAAAGCCCCGAGACAGGCCGCCAGCGCCCGCGCAAAGCTCTTCCCGAGCGAAGCACCGAGATTGTTCAATGAACCGATCTGAGCGTGCATCAACACCAACTCCCTGCGTTCCGAAGCGAACGCGACTGTTCGCAAGTCTTCTAGAAGATTACCCGGCAAGTGTGTACGACAAACCAGGCCTGTGCCAGCCCGCCTTCACTGATTCTCGGCCCTTCCAGATCAGGCCTTGACCGAAAACCGCTTTAGCGAGCCTGGGGCAGGCCCTTGCGGTCAGCACGCCGATCACGCAGCAGTTCAACCTGCTTGAACTTGCCCGGCACCGAGACAGTGAACCCGGATTTCACCGCGGCATCGCCGATATCCCAGACCTGGTTCGTCAGGTACGACCACTTGGTTCCATCGTGAACGATCACCCGATAACGCCCGGGCTTGACCGTCGAAACCTCCCAGCGCTTTTCATCCTTGCCCGCGCCGGTCTGGTCTTTCGCCAGCGCCATCTTCGTGCTCGGCTCGCGCCAGTCGCTGGGGTATCGCGGGTTCGGCACCCACCCTTGGTACAGCGCCTTGGTCTCGTTCGGATAGATCTCCAGCGTCCCCTTGCTGAACCACCAGACGTGCCCGCCGCAGTTCGTGGCGCGGGTCAGTTCCACCGCTTTCTTCACGTCGTCCCACGGCACGGGCTTGGGCTCGCTCCCCGTGGTCATGATCCCTGCGATGAGGTCCTGCCGCCGGCCCTTGCCCATCTCGTCGATGTGCTTGACCTGATCGAGCCAGGTCTTTTCAAAGGCGGGGTAGTTGTAGCGGTAGTTCTGGGGGATGAACTCGTCCCAGTGCGGCGCGGTCTTGGAGGCCTTCTCAAAGTCGCCCAAGTTCAACGCGTCGGCGCTCGTCCACGCGCCCCACTTGGGCCATTCCAGCAGGTAGTTCTCAAAGCACCACGGATAGACCGCGGGGCTGAGGCTGATGGTCACGCCGGGTACGCGGCTGCGGACCGACTGGGTGAACATCTTGCCGTATTCGTTGACCTTGTCGGCACGCCAGCGCATCCAGCCCTTGTCCTTGTGGTCGGTGGGGGGCTGCTTGCCGGCGTTTTCTTTGGCGTAGACCTGCTTGGTGTAGTCGTCGTAGCCCATGGTGATATAGGGCCAGACGATGCGGTCGTCGAGCTGCACGCCGTCGAGGTCGTACTTCTCCGCCGCTTCGACCACCAGGTCGATCAGGAACTTCCGCGGCTCCGGGTGCAGGGGGTTCATCCAAACGAAGCCGTTGGGCGCCACTTCGCTGCCTTTGATGTCGCGTGAGAGCCACTGCGGATACTTCTCACGCAGGTGGTTCATGGTGTCCTTGTGGGCGGCCATGAAGCCGTACTCAAACCACGCAACATAGATCAGCCCGTTTCGGTGGGCCTCGATGAGCGTTTCTTCCAGCAGGTCGCGACCCTCGGCCTTGATCTTGTCGGGCGAGTCGCTGGGGTCCTGCTTCATCAGGGCCGGTCGGCGGTCGAGGCCGATGGTCCGCTTGAGGGTCTCGCTGGGGAACTGGGTGTAGCCGTTCTTCCAGGTCTCGACGTAGACGGTGTTGAGCCCGATCTCGCGGAGGGCCTGCATGGTTTTGGCGGTGTTGGCGGGTGAGCTGATGGCGTCGTTGGCGGTGGTGGTGACCCAGGTGCCGCGGACTTCCGGGCGGTTCTGCGGAGCGGGTTTGCCCTCCGCGGAAGCCGGGGGGGCGGCGGCCGTTGGCTGCGCGGCGCATGCACCGGCAAGCAGTGTGAGCAGTGAGAGGGCGACCATCGGGGCTTTGGACAGTGCGGTTCTCAAGGGCCTAACCTCCGGGCCCGGCGCGGGACGCACGTGTGCGAGTCTCTGCGTTCGGGCGGTTGATGAACATACGCAGGCCCGCAGCTCAGCACGAGACGACGGGCACAACAAAGGACTGACACATGGCTGACGGGACGTTTCGTTTGGCGATCATCGGCGCGGGCGGCATCGCGGGGGCCCACGCCGGCGCGGTCAAGGCTTCGGGCGACCGCCTGACCATCACCGCGGTGGTGGACCTCAATGCCGAGAGCGCTCAGAAGCTCGCGGCGGACTTCGGCGCCCGCTCCTATGCCAGCGCCGCGGAACTCTTCAAGGCCAACAAGGCCGAGCGGTTCATCGACGGCGTGGTCATCTGCACGCCCCCCTCGGCACGCATCCCCATCGTCGAGCTCGCCCTGAAGCACGGCGTGCCGGTCCTCAGCGAGAAGCCCCTGGCGCACACCTTCGCCGACGCGAAGAAGCTCGCTTCGCTCGCGAAGAAGTACAAGAAGACCCCAAGCTTCGTGGGTTACTGCCACCGCTTTGTCCCCGCGGTGCACGACATGCTGCGCATGACCGGCGAGGGCAAGATCGGGTCGGTGGTGCGCTGGGAGAACGCCTTTGCCTGCGACCTGCCGGGGCATGAGACCAAGTGGTTCAGCGATGCGAAGAAGGCCGGCGGCGGCGCGTACCTGGACATGGGCAGCCACTCGGTGGACCTCTTCCACTTCATGTGCGGCGCGAGCACGACCCTGGGCGCGGTCTTCAGCAACAAGTGGAAGGGCCGAACCGAAACGGCCGCAACGGTGCTGCTGAAGTCCGGCAAGCCCAGCAAGACCAACGCCGCGGGCGCGAACCTGAAGGCGGGCGTGGCGGGCAGCGTGATCTCGGGCTGGGCCGAGTCGAGCCGCTTCACCGTGGCGCTGGTGGGCGACAAGGGCAGCTTCTTCTACGACTACGAGAAGCCGGCGGAGTTGATCTTCAAGGACCTTCTGGGCAAGGCCGAGACGATCGCGGTCGAGTCGCACGACGTGCGTTTCGCGAAGCAGTTGGTGGCTTTCGCCGACGCGGTTCAGAACAAAGCGAAGACGAACCTGGCGAGCTTCGAGGACGGCCTGTTGGCGGCGAAGGCTTTCGACGTGGCGGTCAAACTCGCCAAGAAGAAGTGACGATCGCGTCGGATTGATGCGAATCTGGGCAAGATCAAGCGAACTCCACCGCTTCCCGATCGGGAATCCGGTGGAGTTTTTCACAATCGCGAGTCGATCGTGAAGGGGGTTGCAGCGGATGGGCACCACGGTAAGATTATAGAAGACTTTGCCCGGTTCGTGTTGAGGCAAGTCCGAAGATGACCGGATCGTCCCCGTTCGCCCATGAATCTCGCCCCTCCCCCTCCCCCCAAACCGGAGCTCACCCTTATGAAGACCAACCGCTCAACAGCCGCCGGCGTGCATGACCGTTCGAACTCGGGTTCTGAGTCGAAGCGCGAGATCGGCGTGGTCTATCCGATCGGGCCCAGCGAACTGGCGAAGGGGATTGAGAAGATCCCGGTGACGGTGTTTTCATCGAGCAGCGGCGCGAGCAAGGCCGTGGCGCGGGAGATCGCGGAGGTGATCCGCGCGAAGGCGGCGGCGGGGAAGAAGGCGGTGCTCGGTCTGGCGACGGGCAGCACGCCTCAGGGCGTGTACGAAGAACTCGTTCGGCTTCACGAAGATGAGGGGCTGAGCTTCTCGAACGTGGTGACGTTCAACCTCGACGAGTACTGGCCCATGCGGCGTGACGAGCTGCAGAGTTACAACCGCTTCATGCGCGAGTACCTCTTCGACCATGTCGACATCCGCCCTGAGAACATCCACATCCCCGACGGCACCATCGCAATGGAAGAAACCGGCGCCTTCTGCGAGCGTTACGAGAAGCTCATCCAGCAGCACGGCGGGATCGACCTGCAGATCCTGGGCATCGGGCGCACCGGGCACATCGGGTTTAATGAGCCGGGCTCGCCGCGAGATTCGCGGACGCGCCTGATCACCCTCGACCGCGTGACGAAGATCGACGCGGCGAGCGATTTCTTCGGCGAGTGGAACGTGCCGCGGAAGGCCATCACGATGGGCGTGGGGACGATCCTCTCGGCGAAGAAGGTCGTGCTGCTGGCCTTCGGCGAGCACAAGGCGGGGGTGATCAAGCGGGCGGTGGAGGGGGAAGTCTCCACGCACGTCGCGGCGTCGTTCCTTCAGGAGCACCCCAGCGCGAAGATGTACCTCGATCCCTCCTCGGCGGCGGAGCTCACGCGGTTCAAAACGCCCTGGATGCTCGCGGAAATGAGCCAGTTCTCGCTGAAGTGGGACAGCCAGCAGACCAAGAAGGCGGTGATCTGGCTCGCTCGCACGCTGAACAAGCCGATCCTGAAACTCACCGAAGAGGACTACAACGAGCACGGCTTGCAGGAGCTGCTCAGCACGCGCCGCGGCGGGGCGTACGACATCAACATCGAGGTCTTCCGCGCCTTGCAGGGGACGATCACGGGCTGGCCCGGCGGCAAGCCGCTGGAGAAGGGCCGCGGCGAGCGGCGCGAGGTTGCGCGGGCGCTGGCGCAGAGCAAGGGCGCCGAGGTCTTCCCGAAAAAGGTCGTGGTCTTTTCGCCTCACCCCGACGACGACGTGATCAGCATGGGCGGGACGTTTATCCGTCTGTGCGAGCAGGGGCACGAGGTCCACGTTGCGTATCAGACCAGCGGCAACATCGCGGTCTTTGATGAGAACGCGGTGCGGCACACGGAGTTCGCGGCGGAGTTCTGCCGGGCGTTCAAGCTCTTCGGCGGAAAGGAAGCGCAAAAGCTCGAGGACAAGATCCTCAGTTTCGTAAAAACCAAAGAGCCCGGCGAGATCGACAGCCCCGAGCTGCAGGTGATCAAGGGGCTGATCCGCCGAACGGAAGCGCGGAGCGGCGCGCGGTACAGCGGCGTAAAGACCCAGAACATCCACTTCCTGGATCTGCCGTTCTATGAAACGGGTCGCGTGAAGAAGAAGCCGCTGGGCGAGGACGACATCAAGATCACGATGGAGCTGCTGGAGAAGGTGAAGCCGAACCAGATTTACGCCGCGGGCGATCTGAGCGACCCGCACGGGACGCACCGGGTGTGTCTGGCGGCGGTGATCACGGCGGTGCACCGCTTGAAGGATCGCCCGTGGATGAAGCAGTGCGAGGTGTGGCTGTACCGCGGCGCGTGGCAGGAATGGGAGCCGCACGAGATCGAGATGGCCGTGCCGCTGAGCCCCGATGAGGTGGCACGGAAGCGGATGGCGATCTTCAAGCACGAGAGCCAGAAGGACCGGGCGCTCTTCCCCGGGCCGGACTCGCGCGAGTTCTGGCAGCGTGCGGAGGAGCGGAACAAGGCCACCGCGGCGGTGTACGACACGCTCGGTCTGCCCGAGTATCAGGCGATCGAAGGGTTCGTGCGCTGGAAGCCCAGCGAGATGGACAACGCGATTGTCGAGATCAAAGCGAGCAAGAAGGGCAAGCCGCTGCACGGCGGGATGAACGGCACGGCGCACAAGTCGGCGCGGGGTGTCAAGGCCGGTCGGTGAGCGGCGTGTGCGACTGTGCATCGTGTCGGAGTTTCAGAGTTTCGAAGTGGCAAAGTGTCACAGTGTCACAGTGGCAGAGTGGCAGAGTGGTTGAGTCACACAGTGACGAAGTGATCACGGGAGCGTCTCGCGTCTGAGCATCTGGAGTTTTTTCCCCCATGCAAAGCCGAAGCAAACTGGGCGTGTGTTCGTGGTCGTTGCAGGCGAGCTCGCCCGCGGATCTCTGCGGCAAGGTCGCGCAGACCGGGCTGAGCGCCTGTCAACTGGCGCTCGATCCGCTGCTCGAAGGGCAATGGGGCGAGATCGAGACGATCAACACGCTTCACGCCGCGGGCGTTGAGATCCTCAGCGGGATGATTGGCTTCAAGGGCGAGGACTATTCCACGCTCGAGACGATCAAGCACACCGGCGGCGTGCGGCTGGATGCGCATTGGGAGTACAACCGCAACCACGCGAAGCATGCCGCGGCGATGGCGCAGCGCCTTGGGCTGAAGCTCGTGACGTTTCACGCGGGGTTCATCCCGCACGAGGCGTGCCGCGAACGCACGCTGATGATCGAGCGGCTCCGCGAGGTCTGCGACCGCTTCGACGATCGCGGCGTGCGCGTGGGCTTTGAGACTGGTCAGGAATCTGCCCACACGTTGCTCGACGCGCTGAACGAGCTCAAACGCCCGCAGGTGGGCGTGAACTTCGACCCCGCGAACATGATCCTGTACGCGATGGGCGACCCGATCGCGGCCTTGCGCGAGCTCTCGCCGCGGGTGGTGCAGGTGCACATCAAGGACGCGTTGAAGACCACAACGCCCGGGCAGTGGGGGAGCGAAGTCGCCAGCGGCACAGGGCAGGTGGATTGGAAGGCGTTCTTCGGCGTGCTCAGCGAGCGAGGACTGAGCGTCAACCGGCTGATCGAGCGCGAGGCGGGGGAGAGCCGGGTGGCGGATATCAGGACCGCTGCGGCGCTGGTTGGTCGGCTGGGTTGATCGTGGGTACGGTCAATGCGTGCGGCGAGGCCGCGTGAAGTGCGCTGACCGAAGGGGAAACGGCCGTGACGAATGAAGACTCCAACCCACGGCCTGATCGTCACGACGACGAGGCCGCTCAACCAAGTTCGGGCGCGAGTGAATCGCTCGAAGCTCGCTTGGCAAGGCTCGAGGCTGAGCTACGCATGCTGCGGCAGCAGATGCCGCGGCCGAGTGCTTCCGAGAGTGAGCCACCTCGGGCTCGCGATACCGGTACACCGAAGCCGATTGATCCCGGCACGCCGATTGACGCGACGGCGACCGAGTCATCCGGGGTGAATCAGCCGCGGGAGATGGTCGAGGATTCACGCGAACGCTTGATGCGGTCGTTGCAGGAGCGGCGCAGAAAGTCGCAGATGCCGGGCGGCGGTGTGCCGATTGAGCCCGCGACCGAGACAACGCCGCCCGGCACGGCGAGCTCCAACCTTGTGGGAGAGAAGTTCGTCGGCGAGCGGTTGCTGGCGCTCGCGGGCGGCGTGGTGCTGATCCTGGCGATGGCGTTTTTCCTTCGTCTGGCGTACGAGAACGGCTGGATCAAGGGCATCTCGCCCGAGCTTCGATCCGTCATCATCGCCTCGGTCAGCCTTGGGCTCTGCTGGCTCAGCACAGTTCTGCGAAAACGCGGCTTTGAGTGGCCGGCGGCGGGTGTGGGCTCGGCGGGGCTGGCCGGGTTGTTCGGCGTGATCTACGCCGGCGCGTCGCTCTACGCGATTTTCACCGTTGAGTTCGCGTCGATGCTGGCGCTGGCGTGGTTCGTCGCCGCGGCGTTCTTCGCGTGGAAGCAAAGCAGCGGCGTGATGGCGAGCGTCGCGGTGATCGGCAGCATCCTCGCGCCGATCCTGCTGAAAACCAGCAACCCGCCGATCTACGCCTTCCCCACGAACATGCTCGTGCTTGCGGCGACGGCGCTGGTCCTCGCAATCCTCGACTTCCGCAAGTACCGCATCGCCGCGGCGCTCGCGGTGGGGGCAAACTTCGCACTCGGGCTCGAATGGTCACGCTCGCACTGGCAGACCGAACCGACGTTCGTGATCGGGTACGTGTCGGCCGTGTGGACCCTGACGCACCTGACGCTCACACGCCTGGCCTTGAAGCATCAGGCGGACGAACGTTCGCAATCGCTCGCGGGTTCGACCTTTGCGATGGGCGCGACCGCCTGGTGCGTGGGCATTATCATGCACACGGCGTACGAGCACAACGAACGGCTTGCCTGGGTGGTGCCGGCGGTCTTTGCAGGAGTCTGTCTTGCGTGGTCGGCCTTCGCGGGCAGCATCCTCACTTCGCTGAGGCGGAGACCCGTGACGAGTCGCGAGGGGCTTGCCACGCTCATGCTGGTGCAGGCCGCGGCGTTGTTGATGATCCTGACGGCGGAGTTGACCAGCGGGCAGAGCGCGTATCTGGCGTGGACGGCGCTGGCCGTGGGAGCATTTGTCTGCGCCCGGGTACTTCGTGCTCCGGGGTTGCTCGCCTATGGCACGGCCCTTGCGTGCCTTGCCTTTACACGATTGCTGATGACGTTCTTCGACGAGAACCTCGCGAAGGAGCGGTGGTTCGATTCGTCCATGCTCGTCGTCTCGGCGTTCTCCGCGCAGGCGGCGTTGGTGGCTAGCGCGTGGCTGGTCGGGGCCTGGGCGGTTGTACGTTGCGGGCGATTGCCGCGGATCGTTAAGCCATTCGCGGCGGCGTATGTGCTCTCGGTCGTCGGCTGGTTCGTGGTGGCGATCGGTCTGATGGCATCTCAGCGCGATACACCCGCGGTGATCTCCGCGATCATGCTGACGGCCCTGCTCGCGCTGGCGCTGGGCATGGTGCACTCCGCGTGGCGGTTGCACGTGGCGGCGTATCTCACGCTTTCCGTCGCGATGCTGATATCGATCATGAGCATGTGGGATCGATGGGCTTCGTATGCCGAGCATGTCGCTGTCCATCCCGGCGTGGTTCATTTCGCGGCCATGACGGCGGGGTTCTTCTGGATCGCACGCCTTGAGCGTGCGCTGCCAAGGCGGCGTCAGGCCGCGATCTTCCACTTGAACCCGTACCTGCTGCCCAGCGTGGTCTTCGTCATGGGGTTCATCGTGTCGTCGCACGAGGTTTCGCGTCTGGCCGCGAGTGTGAGCCGGGATTTGACCACCCGCGATGCCGCGGTCTCGATCTGGTGGGCGGTGGTGGGGGTTGCGCTGGTGGTGCTGGGCTTTGTGCGTGCAATACCAATCGCAAGGCGGACGGGCCTCGGGCTCTTGATGATCGCCGGTGCCAAGGTCGTGCTGTGGGATCTTGCGGAAGCGGATACGGTCATGCGGGTGGTGGCGATGGCGGTGGTGGGGGTGCTCATGATCGCCGTGGCGATTGGGTATTCCAGGATCGGCAAACTCACCGAGCGAGACGACTCGACCGGTGCGAACTGAGGAGATTGCTTCGTGGTCAACATCGGGATCATCGGGCTTGGGTTCATGGGGCGCACGCACCTGGCGGCCTATCAGCGGGCGCGTGATGAGGGGTTTGAGTGCCGGGTTGTTGCGGTTGCGGATAAGAACGTCGAGGCGATCGTGGCCGGCGCGTCCGCCAGCGGCAGCGTGGGGAACTTCAAGACCGGCGCGGGCAGCGCGCTCTTTGATCCGAGCGAGACGGCCACCTTCACCGACGCGACGAAGCTCATCAACGATCCGAGCGTGCACGCGGTGAGCATCTGCACGCACACCGATACGCACGTGCCGCTGGCGCAGGCGGTGATGCTCGCGGGCAAACACGTGCTGTGCGAGAAGCCCGTGGCGCTCAAGGTCGCGGAAATCGAGATGCTCGCGGCGCTGGCGAAGAAGCAGAACGTCGTGTGCATGCCCGCGATGTGCATGCGCTTCTGGCCCGGCTGGTCGTGGCTGAAGGAGCGGATGCTCGACGGCACGCTGGGCAAGGTCCGCAGCGCCGTCTTTCAGCGGCTCGGCTCGCCTCCCGACTGGGGAACCGATTTCTACCGCGACATTCAGCGCACCGGCGGCCCGCTGGTGGATCTGCACATCCACGACGCGGACTTCGTGCGGTTCCTCTTTGGGCAGCCGCGGGGAGTGATCTCGCGCGGGAGCCTGATGCACGGGACGACGCTGTACGACGTCCGCGGTGCGGCGGGTGTTGCCGACAGCGGCGCGCACGTCATGGCGGAATGGGGGCAGGATCATCACCCCGGCTTCGGGTTCAAGATGCGTTACGTCGTGGTCTTCGATCACGCCACGGCGGACTTCGACATCGGTCGCGACCCGGCGCTGCTGCTGTGCCGCGATGGAAAAAGCGAGGCGATCACGCTGCCGCCGGGCTCCGGGTACGACCACGAGGTAAGGCACTTCGTGCAGGCGGTGCTGGGGCACGCAAGCAATGAGCAACTGACGGCGACGATCGACGACGCGGTGGAGGTCGCGAAACTGCTGGAACTGGAACGTGCGAGCTTGAGCGGGGGATAAACACATCACTCACCACGGAGTCACGGAGGGCACGGAGAGAAATCCGAACCGATTTTCACCGCTTGGAGTTGCATGCCGTGAGCAATCTGATCGACGAAGAACTGACCAAGCGTGTCATCGGAGCCGCGATCGAGGTCCATCGCGTGCTTGGCCCGGGTCTGATGGAGTCCGCGTACCAAGTCTGTTTGGCGAAGGAACTCGCCGATCTTGGGGTGGTTTTCCAGCGAGAAGTCGCACTCCCGGTTCAGTACAAGGGCGCGCAGCTCGACTGCGGATATCGACTCGACTTCGTCGTTGAGAAGCGTTTGGTGCTGGAGATCAAGTCTGTGGAAAAGATCGAGCCCGTTCATGAAGCCCAGTTGTTGACGTACATGAAACTCGGACGGTTCCCGCTCGGCTTGCTGTTGAACTTCAACGCTCGACTGCTGAAAGACGGGATGATCCGCCGCGTGCTTTGACTGATTTTGCTCTGCTCAGTGCTCTCCGTGACTCCGTGGTGAATAATCTTCCCCCCTCCCCCGAAAGGAATACACATGCGTATCGGCGCTATCGGCATTGACTCCTCCCACACGCCCGTCTTCACCAACCGAATCAACACCCTCTTCAAAGAGGGCAAGACCAAGTGCCAGGTGACCCACTTCTGGGACCCCGGCACGCACCAGTGGCAGCACCCCGACGGGCCCGCGCAGTCCGCCAAGGATGTCGCCAAGTGGCGCGAGGACGCCATCAAGGAAGGCGCCAAGCAGGTCGACACCATCGACGATTTGCTCAAGAACGTCGACGGCGTCATGGTCCTGAACATCGGCGGTGCCCGGCACCTGGAGCTCGCCGTGCCCAGCCTTGCCAAGGGCATGCCGACGTACGTTGATAAGCCGCTGACGTGCTCGACGGATCAGGCAAAGGCGCTGCTGGCGATGAGCCGGCTGTACAAGGCGCGGTGCTATTCCGCCAGCTCGCTGCGCTTCATCACCGAGATCCCCAAGCTCGACAAGGAAAAGCTCGGCGACATCGTCGCCATCGACGCCTTCGGCAACGGCGAGGTCATGGACCTCATGCCCGATCTGTGGCACTACGGCTGCCACTCCATCGAGATGGTCGATGCGATCTTCCGCTGGGCGGGGCAGGGCGGCGGCGGGGTGAAGCGCGTCTCGGCCGTGAAGTCCGCGACGCCCTTCGTCAAGGGCGGCAAGGCCCAGCCGGGCGTTGAGGCCAAGAGCGGCTACCACCTGCTCGACATGGAATACCACGACGGACGCATCGCCCGCATCCGCTGCGACCGCAACGGCTCGTGGGCCTTCGGCGCAACCGTCCACGGCACCAAGGGGGTCCAGCAGTTCGTCGTCGATTTCGCCCCCGTCTACACCCGCCTGGTCGAAGGCATGGTCAAGTTCTTCGAGGGTGGCCCGGCCCCGGTCGACCTGCGCGACATTGTGGAAAACGTCGCGGTCATGGAGGCCGGCAACCGCTCGATCGCCATGGGTGGTGAGTGGGTGGAAATCCCGACCATCGAGTGATTGTTGGACAGACGGGCATGCCCTTGGAAGCCCGGGGTACGCCGACTGGTCGAAAAACAAGCCAAAACAGCGACCAACACCGGCTCGAACCGGTGTTGATTGCTTTTTGTACGGATCGAAGTTTTTTGGCAATCACCTTGACGGCGGGTGAAAATCGTGCGAGATTATAGAAGTACGGACGGCTGGCGCGTCTGTGCGGGCCGTGAGTCGGGTTTTGCCCGACAGGCCCGAGGCGAGGATCGAGAGAGGTTCTGAAAGATTGCAGGCTTGGGCGGCGGGCGTGGGGGCGGTGGTTGTCGGTCGGGCGTCTTGATGGACGCTTGGTCGGTTGTCTTGGTGTACGCGTTGTTTCACCCCGGAAGAGAGAAGAAGGAGAGAGACATGTTGAAGTTTGCTTTGTCCGCTGTGGCTCTGTCGGCCGTCGCTGGTGCTGCGAATGCCCAGGTGGCGATCGAGGAGATTTCCCGCATCAACATCGCGCAGGTGCGGTTCCAGGAATGGAACGGCGCGCTGAACCCGTCGTACATCGGTTTCCGCCCCTCGGCCATTGCGTTCGATGGCGGGCGTCTGTTTGTCGCCGGCTTCTCGAACGGCACCGGTCAGCCGCTGGGCATCGTTGAGGTGACCAACGTCAGCAACACCGGCGCGTTCAACGGCGCTTTCAGCAACACCTTCGGCGTCCGCAACACCAACACCAACCAGGGCTACTCGGGCCTGTACCTGCGTGGCAACACGCTGGCGTACGCGTATGACCAGAACTCCGCCGCCACCACGAACTCGGTCGGCGTCTACGACGTCTCGAACGTCGGCGTCAGCACCAGCGCGGTGACCTGGCAGCAGAACATCCGCGGCGGCAGCGGCGTGGCGATCAACGGCGCCGGCAACGTTGTGCACAGCGTGGTTGGCAGCAACTTCGTCCGTCAGTGGAACGGCAGCAACGGCACGCCGATCTGGAACGCTCCGGGCAACTCGCCGACCATCACCGTGAACACCTCGGGCGTGACCTTCGGCAACAACTTCTACCGTGACATCGACGTCGACCCGGCGACGGGCCGCGTCTTCCAGCGGTACTCCTCGGGCATCGCCGCGTGGGACCTCAGCGCGGTCAACAACGCCGCCACCCCGACCAACGCCGCCTTCGCCATCCCCAACGGCGTGGTGAACAACATCGGTCAGAACCTCGCGGTGGCGGGCAATGCCCCGATCACCGGTTCGTTCGTGATCTACAACAACCGCTCGAACGGCGGCGTGGGCCAGGCCTTCGGGTCGAACTTCCAGGTCATCACCACCAACGGCGCCTCGATGACGCTGACGATGAACCTGCTTTCGTCCGTCACGCTGACCAACGACGGGTACTTTGACTTCTCCTACGACTACAGCACCCGCCGGCTGGCGATTCTGGACTCGTCGAACGGGTTCATCCACATCTTCCAGGTCCCGGCGCCCGCCGCTGGGGCTCTGTTCGGTATGGCTGGCCTCTTCGCGGCCCGTCGTCGTCGGTGAAACCCCTCGGTTCGTATTCAGTGTGATTTGCACCTGAAGCCGAATCTGTGGTAAGCTTCTAGAAGACTCGCGACCCTTGGTCTCGCGATCAAGGGTCGTTTTCCAAATGTCACCCCTCAGCGAGTTCAAACCTGTGCTGGCGCAACCCGGGCGGCCGCTGTATGTGGTCGTGAAGGAAGCGATCCGTCAGGCGATTGACGCGGGGACGTTTCCGCCGGGGATGCAGTTGCCCAGCACGAAGGAACTGTCGACGCAGATCGACGTTTCGCTGGTGACGGTGCACCGGGCGCTGCAGGAGTTGGTGGCGGGCGGGGTGCTTCGGCGTGGTCAGGGGCGGGGGACGTTTGTCCATGAGGAGTATGTGTCGCGGGCGAAGCCGGCGACGGGGACGCGCCTGGGGCTGGTCTTTCATGAGCAGGCTTCGCTGGCGGACTTTTATCACGGGCACGTGCTGGAGGGGGTTCGTCGCGGGGCGATGGAGCAGGGTGCGGACCTGGTGGT
>Ga0209985_10002872_pt1 | contig 15158 bp, 12 predicted proteins | sample NOAtaG_FD_187305 | JGI IMG/M metagenome (GOLD analysis project Ga0209985, IMG submission 187305) | Freshwater lake microbial communities from Lake Erie, under a cyanobacterial bloom - NOAA_Erie_Diel6S_1000h metaG (SPAdes) (version 2) | ecosystem: Environmental > Aquatic > Freshwater > Lake ...
GGATGTTGCGCTCCTTGAGGTACGCGAGCATCGCCTCGCGGCTCTTGAGGTCCCAGATGCGCCACGGCGCGATCACGGGAAGCTGCGGCGCGAGCGACGCGTAGGTCGACTCGAAGCGCACCTGGTCGTTGCCCTTGCCGGTGCAGCCGTGGCAGATGGCGTCGCAGCCGGTCCTGAGCGCCACCTCGACCTGCGCGCGCGCGATGATCGGACGCGCGATCGAGGTGCCCATCAGGTAGCGGCCTTCGTACACCGAGCCCGAGATGCACATCGGGAAGACGAACTCCTCCATGAACTGTCGCTTGAGATCGACGACGTGGCACTCCGACGCGCCCGAGCGCTTCGCCTTCTCCTCGATCCCCTCGAGTTCGCGCGCGCCTTGGCCCACGTCGGCCACGCAGGCGACGACCTCGCAGCCGTAGGTCTCGACGAGCCACGGGATGATGCACGAGGTGTCGAGGCCGCCGGAGTAGGCGACGCAGACCTTCTTGAAGGACGAGGCGGGCTTCTTGATCTGGGACATCGGTGTCGTTTCTTTCTCGGGATCTGTGCGGGAAGGCGGAAATGGTAGTGGGATTTGCGTTGGGCGCGGCGCGAGTTCAGGGTTGGAAGGCAAGCGTTCGCGCCTTGATTCCGGCGGGAATCGCGTCGAGCAGCGACATCAGCAGCGCGTTCTGCGCGTGCATGCGGTTCTCGGCTTGGTCGAATACGACCGACTGCGGGCCGTCGATGACGGCGTCGACCACCTCGTCGCCGCGGTGGGCGGGCAGGCAGTGCATGAACTTGGCGCGCGGGCCCGCGATGCGCATGATGTCGGGCGTCACGGAGAGCGGGCGCAGTTCGGCGACCTTCGCGCTCGACTGCGCCTGGCCCATCGAGATCCACGCGTCGGTGTAGACGGCGTCCGCGCCCGCGATCGCGCCGACGTCGTCGGTCAGCGCGATGCGTGCGCCGGAGACGGACGCAAGCGCCGCGATCTCGGCCGTCAGCGCCGGGCACGGGCGGTGCGCGGCCGGCGTGACGACGGTCATCTGGCCGCCCATGATCGCCATGAGCTCCATGAGCGAGAGGCAGACGTTGTTGCCGTCGCCGAGCCAGGCGAGGTGACACGACTCGAGCGCGATGCCGTGCTCGACGAGCGTCTGCGCGTCGGCCAGCGCTTGACAGGGGTGGGCGATGTCGCTGAGCGCGTTCACGATCCGCGCAGCGCAGCTCGACTTCAGCGCATCCAGCGTCGCATGGCTGTGGACGCGCGCCACGATCACGTCGGCGAGTCGCTCGAGGTTGCGGCCGTAGTCGTGAATCGTCTCGCGCGAGCCAATCGGCTCCTCGCGATGGTCAAGGTAGGAGACGCAGCCGCCGAGCTTCTGGAAGCCAAGTTCGAAGGAGACGCGCGTGCGCAGCGAGGGCTTCTCGAAGAGCATGACCATGGCGCGCTGCGCGAGTGCGCCGCGGCAGGCGCCGATGTCGGCCTTTACGACGCGAGCGAGCGCGATGATGGCCTTGATCTCGCGCTTCGAGAGATCGGACAGCCGGAGGACCGAGCGCCCGGTGGGGAAGGCGCCGACGGGGGCGCCGACGGGGGCGCCGACCGGGGCGCCGACGAGGGCGCCGGTTGCGGGGGTTGAGAATGCAGAAGTTCGTGTCGTGGACATCGTGTCGGCCTTCGCTCAGCGAGCGAGCGCTGGACGCGCGGTGGATGCGTGGATTCGGGTTCCTGCGGAGCCGGTTGCGATCGCGGCGGGGTCGCGCCACGAGGCGATCGTCGCGGGGCAGCCCGCGGACAGGGCAGCCTCGAGGGCGCTGCGCACTTTGGGAACCATGCCGCCCGAGATGGTGCCATCCGAGATGAGCGCGTCGATGCGCGACTCGTCGAGGTCGCCGATGGGCTGGCGATTGGCGTCGAGCACGCCCGGCACGTCGGTGAGGAGCACGATTCCCGAGGCGCCGATGATGCGCGCGATCGCGCATGCCGCTTCATCGGCGTTGACGTTCAGCGGCGCGCCCTCGTCGGAGAGCCCGATCGAGTTCACGACGGGAAGGAAACCGGCCGAGAGCAGCGTGCGGACGACGGATCCGTCGCCGCCGACGATCTCGCCGACTTCGCCGGCGTCGAATGCGTAGCGCGTGGTGTGGCGGCAGCGGCAGAGCCCGCCGTCCGAGAGGGAGAGGCCAACCGGCCGCGCTCCGTGCGCGGAAAGGATGCCGAGGAGCTGGACGTGCGCGCTTCCGGCGAGGACGCCGACGACCTGCTGAATCGCCTCGCGCGAGGTGACGCGGATGCCATCGATGCGCGGCGTCTCGATGCCGACCAACTTGAGCTGTCGGTCGACCTGCGCGCCACCACCGTGGACGAGGACGACGCCCGCGCGGCCTTGCGCGCGCTCAGCGGCGTGCAGCGCGACGATCCCGGCGAAGGCGTCGCGGTGCTGGTCGGCCGACTCGAGGAGTGCGCCGCCGATCTTGACGACGAGGGCGCCACGCGCGCCGGTGGCGTCGAGTTCGATGGGCTTTGCTGGAAACGGAATCTTGCTCACGGGAATGTCGAGGCTCCTGACCGTGGGTGCGTGGGTCTGGGTGCGGTGGTCGTTGCGATTGGGTTCAGCGCGCGGTGGCTGTCGTCGTGGCTGTTGTCGTGGCTGTCGTCGTGGCGGGACGCGCCGGGAGAAGCCCGACGGACTCGTCGAGTCCGAAGCGGATGTTCATGCACTGGACGGCTTGTCCGGCCGCGCCCTTCACCAGGTTGTCGATCGCGCTCTCGACGATGAGATGCGTGCCCGCGTCGGTCGATTCGAGCATGAAGCCGATGTCGCAGAAGTTCGTCCGCTCGACGGCGGCGACGCTCGGCCACTTGCCTGCCTTCAGAATGCGGACAAACGGCCGTCCTGCATACGCGGCCTCGAAGGCGCCGCGCACGGCGGCATCGGTGGTCCCGGGAACGAGCTCGAGATGCACGGTGGCCAGGATGCCGCGCTCGTAGCAGCCCAGATGCGGCGTGAAGATCGTGGCGATGCCCGCGTGCTCTGCGATCTCCGGGCGATGGCGGTGCTTGAAGACGCCGTACGCCTGCATCGACACCTCGCAGAAGAGGCTCTTGACCTCGGCCTTGCGTCCCGCGCCCGATACGCCGCTGACGGCATCGACGATCGCGGGGCGCGTGGTGTCGACGAGTCCGGCCTCGATGAGCGGACGAATCGCGAGGATCGAAGCCGTGGGATAGCAGCCGGGGACGGCCACGATGCGCGCGTCGGCGATGCGGGCGGCGTTGAACTCGGCGAGTCCGTACACGGCCTCCGCGAGAAGATCGGGATGCTCGTGGAGGAATCCGTAGTTCCGCTCGAATGCGGCGCGGTCGGAGAGGCGAAATGCCGCAGAGAGATCGATCACAGTGATTTCCGCGTCGACGAGGGCGCGGGCGACCTCATGCGAGAGTTCATGCGGCGTCGCGAGGAAGATGGCCTCGAGGCCGAGCGCCTTCGCCTGCGCCACCTCGAACGGACGCACCGGGAGTGCGCCGACCGCCGTCGCCTCGAAGCGGGGAAAGAGGTCCGCCGCGGTCGGTGCGCCCTCATCGGCCTTGCGCGAAGAGCCGAAGAGCGCGACGACCTCGGCCGCCGGGTGCGCTGCGAGGATCGCGAGCAACTCGGCGCCGGCGTAACCGCTGGCGCCGACGATGGCGGTGCGGATCGGGGACGGGAACGAATGAGGATTGGTCACGGCTGGCTTTGACGGAGAGGCGGGATGGAAGCGGGGGGCCCGGGAATCGACGGCGCCGGGCGGGGCGCAGGCTCAGCGGAGTTCCGCGAGATCGCGCAAGGTTTTGGCGATTCGGCGCGCGGAGAGCTCGCTGCGCGCGGCGAGGAACACCGTGTCGTCGCCCGCGATCGTGCCGAGCGCACCCTCGAGCCGGGCGCGGTCGAGTTCGATCGCGAGCGCGTTGCCGTGTCCGCTCGGCGTCTTGAGGACGACCAGCGTGCCGCCGATGTCGAGCGAGACGAGCTCGCGCTTCAGGACGCGGGCAAGCGCGGCTTCCGGCTGCGCCACGGAGGGATTCGCGCCCGGGAGCTGGTAGCCATCCGGACCCTTGAGGACGCCGAGCTCGGAGAGGTCACGCGAGAGCGTGGCCTGCGTCGCCTCGATGCCTTGGCGCGCGAGCATGCCGGCGAGCTGGTTCTGGCTGAAGATCTCGCCGCCTGCGATGAGGTTTCGGATGATGGCGTGTCGTCTCGATTTCATGTCGCGGGCGACCGGCCGGAGAAGCGGCGCGGCGGTGTCTTGGGAGGTGGCGGGGGTCGGGGTCAAGGCCGGATAGAGATACGAAGGAACGTTTGAGTATACACACCACTGCATAAAAAGCAAGACGGACGAATACTTTTTCGCATTGTTCCGGACGGCGCCCAGCGCGGAACTGCGACGCGGAACTGCGACGCGGAACTGGGGCTGGCCTCAGCGGCCGATGCCGGCCGTCGATTGTCAGGGGGCGGCGGTCAGGGGGCCGACGGTGCGGACGTCCCGGCCCGCTCGAACCAGACGCGAGGCGCTGCGGCGCGCGCGCGCGGCGTTTCCACCATGCATTCGATCTCGAGGGTCACCGAGCGTGGCGCAGCCACCACGTAGTCGAAGCTGGCGGGGGCCGCCGCGCCTCGCTCCCAGCGCTCGATCGCGGGCCTACCGTCGATCTGCAGCCGTGCGCCGCCAACGCCGCCAAGGTGCACGCGATACTCGCCCGGAGGGTGGAGGAGCGCGACGCGCGCCGACACCCCCACGGCCTTGATCCCGGGGCCGGCGGCCGCGAGTTCATCGATCTCGCGCGCGAGCCGCGAGAGATCGAGTTCTGGCAGCGTCCGCTCGAGCGCACCGCCGGCGCGCGCGGCCGCAAACGCTTCGTGCGACGGGGCGGCCGCGCCGTCTGCTCGAGCGCGCATCGGGAACACCGAGACGCTCCACGATGCCGGGGCAAGCAGTCCATCGATCGCGGCTTCCCGACCTGCGGAATCGCGGGCGACGAGCATGTAGGGTGCGATGAAGCCGGTTTCCTTGCCGCGGACCTCGATGTCGCCGGCCGGAGTCTGGAGCACTTCGAGCGGCATCTCCGCGCGCAGGATCGCCTGCGCGGGCTGCTCGAACGAGAGTGCGAGGTAGGTCGCGCGCTCCATGCCCGAGTTGCGCCGGACAAGCACCGGGCGATCCCACGCGTAGGGCCCGTGATCAAGCATGATGATGCGGTCGCGGCCGCGCAGGTGGTCGCGCAGTCCGATCGCGCGCCGCTCGCCGGGAAGCCGCGAGAGGATGGCATCGAGCTCCGCTTCGGTCGGAGTGGGTTCGTCCGTCGACGGTTGGTCGGAGACAGGGCCGCTCGCCGCATCGACGAGGGTGGGGCCGCATGCGCCGGAGAGCGTGTTTCCTGCGAAGGTCGTGTCGGTGGCGCCTCGGAGTTCGAGCGGCGCATCGACCGATTCGAAGATGTTCGCCTCGACCGCGTTCCGCCGGGCGCCCATGCCGTTTGCCTGGGCCCACGGGAGCGCCGCAAATCCGACGTCCGCGTCGGTCCAGAACTGAACGCCCACCGGCTCGTCGCGGAAGGTGTTGCGGACGATGCGCGTGCGCTGCGCATGCTCCATGTTGACGCCGCCGCGCTCGCTGCCCGGCATCGTGCGTCCGTTGCCGATGAAGGTGTTGCCGACGATGGTGGTGTCGCGCGCGTAGCCGGCCCAGACGCCGCAGATCGCGTTCGACTCGAGGCGGTTGCGCGCGATGACGTTGCCGAAGCTGAAGGTGATCTCGAGGCCGTGCGCCGCAGCGAACGAGAGGTCGTTCGCGAGGAAGACGTTTCGGTTCGACCCGCGGCCCTCGTGCCACTCGGTTCCCACGCCGTCCTTTGGCGACTCGCCCAGAGCCTCGCGACCAGCGAAGCCAAAGACGCCGTCTCCGCAATGGGTGGCGCTGTTCAGTGCGACGATGTTGTTCGAGCACTGCTCGAACATCAGGATTCCCGCGGAATCCTGCCCACGGTTGTAGACGCCGTGCGAGTAGCCGCGGATGCAGAAGTCGAGGCTGTTGCGGCAGATCGTGTTGCCCGAGGAGCGCCACATGGCGATGCCCCAGCCCGAGAGGAACGAGCAGTCGTTGTCGTAGATCGATGAGCGCGCGACCCTGTCGAGCAGGATCCCGTTCTGGGTGCGATGGCTGGTGACGCGGCGGATGACGACGTTGCGGGCGCCGCGCACCGAGATTCCCGCGCCGTGCTCGCGCGCCCACTGGCGGTCGTCGTTTGCGTGCGGGAAGAGCCAGTCCGCGGGATCCTCTCCCCACGCGCGCGAGCGGAGCGCCTGTGCATGGTTGTCGCTCGTGTCAAGGTCCTCGAGGACGAGGCCGTCGCACTGCGCGGCGTCGATCCCGACCTTGAACCCGCTGATGCGGCCGTTGCGGAGCGTCACGTTCCGCCCGCGGATCACGATGCCGACTCCGGTGAAGCGCTCCGAGGGCCCGGTTCCGCCGACAAGATGCGTTCCCGCGAGGTCGATGACGATCGGCGTGCCGTCGTCGCGCCCCACGATCTGCAGCACCCCGTTGCCGTCGCGGTCTGCGATCGGAGCGGCCGTCACCCGCACCAGCGCGCTCGCCCGGAGCTCGAGGTTGTCACGGTCGAGCGGCGTGGAGGAAAGTGGCGTGGAAGAAGGCGGCGCGACGGAAGGACCGACGGCGTCCTGCGACGGCACCGCGAACGCTCGATACGCAAGAAGCGTCAAGACTGCGGGAAGGAGGATTCGAAGTCGCATGCGCATCATGCGCCCGCTGTCGGGCGAAGGAGTTGGCACGGAATTCCTCGGGCGAGGCGGAGGCAAGACAGCGACCGCCGCCGTCGCCAGTGCACGCCGTCCCGCCCGCATCGGCCGCGGGAGATCAGGTCTCGTTGTCGAGCTGATCGTCGTCGTCGTCGTGCTCGAACTCCTCGAGCTGCTCGGGAATCGTGGGCAGGATCGGCTTGCCTTCCGCGGTCATCTTCCGCTTGTAGACCTCGATCTTCTGCTTCTCCGGCACGAGGATCATGCCCATGCGCCGGCCGTTGAGCCGTGGCGGCACCTCGACCTTGGCGAGGTCCGCGAGTCGCTCGATGATGTCCTCCATGCGCTCGTCGCCCCTCTGCCGGAACGCCATCTCGCGGCCACGGAAGTTCTGGATGATCTGCACGCGGTGACCTTCGATGAGGAACCTTCGCGCCTGCGCGATGCGGATGTCGACATCGTGCGGATCGATCTTCATCGAGCGACCCAGGCGGACTTCCTTCATTTCGGAAGCCTTGCTCTTCGCCTTGTTCAGCTTCTCCTTCTTCGACTGTTCGTACTTGAACTTGCCGAAGTCCATGATCTTGCAGACGGGCGGCCGGCTGTCGGGAGCGATCTCGACGAGGTCGAGCCCGGCGTCGTAGGCCTGACGCTTCGCTTCCTCGAGCGGCACAACGCCGAGCATCTCGCCCTGCGGGTCGAGGAGGCGGACGGGGGAGATCCGGATGCGGTCGTTGATGCGTGGTCCGAAGTCACGCGAGTCCTGGCGGGGACCACCGAAAGGTCTGCGGGGCGGGTAAATGGTTCGAGTCCTTTGAAATGCCGTGGAAGACGGGCGGCGATCAGGTGGAATGGAAGCTCGCCATGCGCATGCCGCCGGCGCAGGCGAGACGTGAACGCGATGGAAGGGCGCAGACGATGCGACGGGCGCAACCGATGCACGAAACCGGGGGCTTGGAAAGCCGCGCGGTCATGTGGTTCGGAAGGCGTCGGTCGTGAGCATGAGAGAACCATACCACTTCCCACGCGCGGGGGAAGGAAAAATCGGTCGGGTTCCCGCTCTCTTTACCGGGAAATCGGCCCCCGAGACCCGCAGCGACGGAGCCGGAGAGACGTCGCGGCAGCAGGGGAGCCACAGCGGCCCCGCCACCGTGTTGCGCGCGGCCGGGCCCCGCCGCGGCGCCCGGGCTCCTACTTCGTCAGGCTCGCCTGCACCGTGCCGGGCGCGCCGGAGAGCAGCCGACCCTCGATCTCGCGGGCGATTCCCTCGACGAAGGCGTCGAACGGCATCTCCCCGAGGTTCGCCTCGACGCCGCGGGCGCGGACGCTGACCACGCGGTTCTCCGCGTCGCGCGGGCCGACGACAGCCATGTACGGGATCTTCTCCTCGGCGGCGACCTTGATCTTCGCCTGTACGCGGTCGTTCGAGTGGTCGACGGTTACGCGCACGCCGCGCGCCTTGAGCGCTGCGTGCAGTTGGTCGGCGTAGGCGGCGCTCTTCTCGCTGATCGGGAGGACGCGCACTTGCTCCGGGTTGAGCCAGCAGGGGAATGCGCCCGCGAAGTGCTCGATGAGCACGCCGCAGAAGCGCTCCATCGAGCCGAACGGTGCGCGGTGGATCATCACGGGGCGGTGCGGACGGTTGTCCTGTCCGTTGTAGGTGAGATCAAAGCGGATCGGCAGGTTGTAGTCGACCTGCACCGTGCCGAGCTGCCACGAGCGGCCGATCACATCCTTCACGACGAAGTCGATCTTCGGGCCGTAGAACGCGGCCTCGCCAGGCTCCTCGCTGAAGGGGACGCCGAGCGTCTTCGCGGCGTCGCGGCAGGCGGCCTCGGCCTTGTCCCAATTGGTCGGATCGCCGACATACTTTGTGCCATCGGGGTCGCGCAGGCCGACGCGCACGCGGTACTCGTTCATGCCGAGCGTCGCGAAGATGATCTTGACAAGCGACAGGCAGCCGAGCACTTCTTCCGCGACCTGGTCCTCGCGCACGAAGAGGTGGGCGTCGTCCTGCGTGAAGCCGCGCACGCGCGTCATGCCGTTCAGTTCGCCTGACTGCTCCCATCGGTAGACGGTGCCGAACTCGGCGAGACGCACGGGCATGTCGCGGTAGCTGTGGGGCTCGCTTGCGAAGATCTTCGCATGGTGCGGGCAGTTCATCGGCTTCAGGAGGAAGCCGTTCACCAGTTTGTCCGCGTCCATCACGCGGTCGGGCGCGATGACCTCGCGGCCGGTGCGCTCGTTGAGTTCGCGCGCGAACTGCGCGCTCACGCCGTCGAGGCGCGCGGTGAGCTCGGCGCACGAGCAGCCCGACTCGCAGAGCTTCGCCAGGTCGTCTCCCTCGGGAATCGCTGGGAATTGCGACTCCTTGTAGTAGGGGAAGTGGCCGCTCGTCTTGTAGAGATCGAGCTTGCCGATGTGTGGCGTGTAGACCTGGTGGTAGCCCTGCTTGCGCAGTTCGGCACCGATGAAGTTCTGCAGCTCGTTGCGGATGATCGATCCCTTCGGGGTCCAGAGGATGAGGCCCTGGCCGACCATCTCGTCGATGTGAAAGAGCCGCAGCTGCTTGCCGAGCGTGCGGTGGTCGCGGCGCTTGGACTCCTCCTGAAGCCGCACGTGCTGCTCGAGTTCTTCCTTCGTCGCGAAGGCGGTACCGTAGACGCGGGTCAGGCGGTCGAGCTTCTCATCGCCCTTCCAGTAGCTCGACGCGAGCGACAGCACCTTGAATGCGCCGATCCTGCCGGTCGAGGGAACGTGGGGGCCGCGGCAGAGGTCTTCCCAGTTCTTGCCGGGTTCGCCGGTCGCGTACCACGAGAGCGCCGTCGATCCGGCCTCGACCGCGCGTGCGGCGTTGTCGAGCTTGAACTTCGAGCCTTCCTTCTCGAGTTTCCTCAGGCCTTCGGCGATCGGAAGGTCGTAGCGGGTGAACGGGCGGTTTTCCGCGACGATTCTTGCCATTTCCGCCTCGACCTTCTCGAAGTCGTCGGCCGACATGATCTTGCCGTCGGGGAACAGCATGTCGTAGTAGAAGCTCGTCTCGAGCGGCGGGCCGTAGACGAGCTGGACCTGCGGGAAGAGCCGCTGGATCGCCTCGGCCATGATGTGCGCGCAGGAGTGGCGCAGGAGGTAGAGCGAATCGGGACTGACGGTGCCGTCGCGGTTCTTCGCGGTGACGATCGCGAGCCGGGCATCCTTCTCGATCCGGTAGCCGAGGTCGACGAGCTCGCTGTCGGTCGTGCCGCCGCCGTAGGACACGCGGGCGGCGAGCGCGCTCTTCGCGAGGCCGGCGCCGATCGACGCGGCGACCTCGCCTGCGGTGGGGGCGTGTGCGAACTCCTTGACGGAACCATCGGGAAGGGTGATCCGGACCATAAGACGGGCAAGTGTAACTGCCGCACAATCGCGGGGGAGCGCGGATACCATGCGGCTTCACCGATGATTTGCCCTTTCTGCAAGGCCGACGACGACAGCGTGATCGACTCCCGCGAGGCCGACGGCGGGGCCGCCGTGCGGCGTCGGCGTGAGTGCAACAAGTGCAGCCGGAGATTCACGACCTACGAACGGGTGGAGCGCACCGAGCGCCTTGTGGTTGTCAAGCGCGATGGATCGCGGGTGCCGTTCAACGCCGACAACATCATGCGGGGCATCCTGGCCGCCTGCGGCAAGCGTCCCATCGCGGCCGAGGCGAAGGAAGACATGGTGCGCCAGATCGAGGACGAGCTCTACCGCGATTTCGAGAAGGAAGTGCCCTCGGTCGAGATCGGGCGTCGGGTGGCGCGCAGGCTGCGTTCGCTCGACGACATCGCGTACATCCGGTTCGCGAGCGAGCATGAGGACTTCCGCACGATCGAAGACATCGCGGCCGAGGTGAAGGCCGTGCAGGAGAGCCCGAAGGACGTGCGGGACCAGGCGAAGCTGTTCGAGGGAGGGTGACTTGAGCGGTCGCGGCGTGATTGTCGGAGTCGTACACCACGGGTGCCCGGGGACGTGAGTCCCCGGAACGACACGCGTCGGAGTCGACGGCTGACATCATCCGTTGCGTTGTTTGAGCGGTCGCGGCGTGATTTTCAGCGGTCGCCGCAGCGGCGAGCGCTCAAATCTCCTCGATCTCGGCGCACTTCTTCGCGGCGATCGCGTCGAGGCCGTCGCAGAACTTCTTGGTGAGTTCGTCGATCTCTTCCTTGGCGCTCTTGGCGGCGTCCTCGGGAATCGCGTTCTTCTTGTCGGCCACGGCCGCGTCGATCGCCTTGTTGCCGTCGCGGCGCTCGTTGCGAACGGCCACCTTCGACTCCTCTGCGAGCTTCTTCACCTGTGTCATCAACTGCTTGCGGCGGTCGGCGCTCGGCGCCGGCACGTTGATGCGGATCGCATTGCCCTCGGACATCGGGTTCAGGCCGAGGCCCGACGTCTCGATCGCTCGGATGATGTCGCTCTTCGAGCCAGGATCGAATGGCTTGACGAGCAATTGCGTCGCCTCCGGCACCGAGATCGCCGCGAGCTCGCGCAGGTCGGTGTGCGATCCGTAGTAGTCGACCTTGATGTACTCGAGGAGGGCGGTGCTGGCACGGCCCGTCCGGATGCCGCGGAGTTCGCGCTGAAGGTAGTCGGAGGAACGCTGCATGCGCTCCTCTGTCTCGAGGAGGATCGTGTCGAGGTCCATGGGCCATCGAGTGTAGCAGAGCTTCGGCGGCGACCTTCGCAGAGAAGTTGCGTCGCCGCTTGACCGATCCGCTCGCAGCCGATGCAATGGGGGACATGACAGCGATCAAGGTTCCCCAACGCATCGTCCTCAAGATCAGTGGTGAAAGCCTGGCCCCGGCCGGGCAGCTTGGGATCGACACCCAGGAACTGCGGGTGATCGCGGGCGAGATCGCGCAGGCGTGCGAGCTCGGAGGGCAGATCGCCATCGTCGTGGGCGGCGGCAACATCATTCGCGGTGCGCGCATGGCGAAGGACGGCGTCGTGCACCAGTCGACCGCCGACTACATGGGCATGCTCGGGACCGTCATCAACGGGCTTGCGCTGAAGGAAGCGCTCGAGGGGATCGGCCGCCCCGCGCGCGTGATGAGCGCGATCAACGTCCCCGCCGTGGCGGAGCCCTTCATCCGGGGCCGCGCCATTCGCCACCTCGAGAAGGGCCGCACCATCATTCTGGTCGCGGGCACCGGCAACCCCTTCTTCACGACCGACACCTGCGCCAGCCTCCGGGCGATCGAGCTGAACGCGAGCCTGCTGCTGAAGGCGACCAAGGTCGACGGCATCTACACCGCCGACCCGAAGAAGGATCCTTCCGCGAAGCGCTACGACCACCTCACCTTCAGCGAGGCGATCGAGCGCCAGCTCGGCGTCATGGACCTTACCGCGCTGACGATGTGCATGGAGCACGACCTCCCGGTCTGCGTGTTCGACTACAAGACCCCCGGCAACATCAGGCGGGTGGTGGCAGGCGAGCGCATCGGCACCACCGTCGCGCGCGCATGACGCCCGACGCTGGACGAGCGAAGCGGCGAGGCAGGGATCGAGGCGCGGCTTTGGCCGGCGAGATCGCGCCGATTGCCGGAGTTGTGTCGTAGGCCGGTCGAGAACCGCCCCGTTGGCCGGGCAACCCGTAGAATCGTGCCCGACGCGGCGCGTATAAAAATCGTGGGCCCACACGCGAACAACTCTGCCTCCGACGTGCCCGAGCCGGGCACCGGGGGCGACCTGCGCTCGGCCGAGCAGTTGATTCGCGACGAGCGGCGTCGGATGGTGCGCGAGCGATGGATGCACCTGTTGCTCCTCGGCTTCGCGCTCTCGGTCATCGTGCACGTCGCGATCATGCTGCGCCTTGCGGTCCTGCAGGCCCCCGAGAGCGGGTCGCCGGGGAGTCCCGAAGTCGCGGTCTCGCTGCAGGAACTTCCGCCGCAGATCGAAGTCTCGCCCGACGTCGACCTGCCGGACCCGACGCCGGCGGCGGTCGGCCCGATTTCGACCGAGGTCGATCCACTTCCCAATCTCTCGACCGAGATCGCGTCGAATGATCCCACGCAGGACAGCATCGGCACCATCGAGGCGCCCGGCATCGGGGCGATCGTGGGACCGGGTGGCGCGGGGAGCGGAATCGGCGTCGGCAGCGGCAAGGGCGGCGGCACCAGTTTCTTCGGCGTCGGCGGGCGCGGAACGCGGTTCGCGTACATCGTGGACATCTCCGGCTCGATGGAGGAGGACGGCCGCATCGTCACGGCGATGTCCGAACTCAAGCGCTCGATCAGCGCGCTTCCCGACTACGCCGAGTTCTTCGTCATCCTCTACTCCGACGGCCCGGTGCTTCCCGAGTGGCAAGAGAGCTGGCAGCGCGCGAGCCGAGGCAACGTCGCGCGCATGCGGCGCTGGATCGACGATCAGCGGACCAGAGGCGGTACCGTTCCGATGGGCGCGATCGAACTCGTGTTCCGGCTGCCCATCCCGCCCGACGTGGTGTTCTTCCTCACCGATGGCCTTATTCCCGGGAATGCCGTCGTGGCCTTCCAGGACTGCATCGCCCGCGCGCGCAGCGAAACCGTGGTGCACACGATTGGTTTCTCGAGCGAAGCCGGCAGGGAACCGCTGATTCAGATCGCGAAGAATCACCGGGGCGTGTTTCGCTTCGTGCCATCGCGTCCGCGGCCTCGAGGAGAGCAGCAGTGATCGCCGGCATCGCACCGCATCTTCGGCGAGCACGATGGGCGTCGCCGCGCGCGCGGCTCGCGCATGTGGTGGCGGCGCTGGCGCTGCATGCGATGCCACTTGCGATGCCACTTGCTGCATGGGCTGCGCCGCAGCAGGTCGTGATCGAATTGCGCCGCGGCGCCGAGGCGCCTGACGGTGCGCGCGCAGGCGCTCTGGAGCGAACGCGCATCGAGGCCCGCGCCGCCGATGTGTCGGCTGCGGGGCTCGAGGTGATCACCACCGGGCGTGGTGGCCAGGAGGTGCGTGAACTCCTGCCATGGGACATGGTGCGCGATGTCTCTGCGAGCGGAGTTCGCCACCCGGCGCGCGACTACCTTGCGATGGCGACGGACCTCTGGCGCGCCCGCATTCGCATTGCCCGCGGCGACACGACGCTGGCCGCGCCGCTTCTCGCGAAGCATTGGGAGACGCTGCGCGATGCAGGGGGTCCAACGGCGCAGCTCGCCGCGGAGGGTCTGCTTCGCTGCGCCATCGTCGACGCCGACAAGGGCGCAGCGATCGAGGCCTGGACCGTCAGTCTTCGGCTTGCGGCCGCCGGCATGGCCACGCGCTTTCCCGAGCTTCCGCCGGTGCTCGATCCGGCGACGGGGCTGCTGCCGGCGATTCCTCCGTTTGCGCCGGCCCCGGTGCGCGCCGAGCTGCTCGCGCGATGCGACGCGACGCTTGCGCGCGCGACGCCGAAGGACGAGCCACCCGAGGCGGCGGTCGCCGGAAACGCGTTGCGGCGGTTCGCCGAGATCGCCCGGCTCTCCGACGTGCTCGCTGCGCCCGACCCGTCGGCTCCTGCGGCGGCCTCGAAGCCGCCGGTCGCAGGCGCGGCCGACGCGCAGCGCGTCACTTCGGCGGCGCGCACGCTCGAGGGCCTTGCCGCCATCGTGCGCGCACCCGATGCGCTCGCGCTCGACCGGGCGCTCTCCGAGTTCGACCGCGCCAATCAGGACCCGCCCGCGTTTCTCGCGAGTTGGCGCCTCGCCGCCATCGGCACTGCGCGCGCGCGCATTGCCCGCGCCGCGCCCGCCGATGTGCGCGGCGCGCTGCTGACTTCAGCCGCGCTCGATCTTCTCGCGGTCCCCGCGTCGCGGCTCGATGCGACCGGCCTCATCGACAGCTTCGCGCTCGAGTCGGCGGCGGCGCTCATGCGCGAGGCCGGCGACGTGGCCACCGCGGTCTCGCTCGAGTATCTGCGCGATGAACGCATGCGTGCCGCGGGGGTGCGGATTCCCGAGGCGGTGAAGCCGCGCGCGTCTGCGGCGGACGTCGACCGCACGAGCACGAGCACGAGCACGAGCATGAGCATGAGCACGAGCACGGACACGACCACACGACCACGACACAAGCCTGGGCGTCACTCGCCTGGCGTGCGTCGGACCTGACGGACACTTCGACACCACAAAGGCAATGCCCATGATTCCAATGACTCCATCCACGATTCTCCTTCAGGCCGCCGACGCCGATGCAGGAGGCGGCTCGATGCTGAAGTTCATCACCGGCGGCGGCGTGATCGGCTACATCATCGTGCTGCTCTCGGTGGTGGCTCTTGCGTTCGTGGTGATCCACTTCGTGCAGATCCGCCGCGCCGTGCTGCTTCCCGCAGCGCGAGTGAAGGCCGTGAACGAGATGGTGGAGCGAGGCGACCTCGAGGGCGCACTGGAGTTTTCCGCG